>Ga0008833_1000172_pt1 | contig 90937 bp, 73 predicted proteins | sample HotLakConsoUCCLE_FD_62216 | JGI IMG/M metagenome (GOLD analysis project Ga0008833, IMG submission 62216) | Hypersaline microbial mat communities from Hot Lake, Washington, USA - Hot Lake Consortium UCC-LE | ecosystem: Environmental > Aquatic > Non-marine Saline and Alkaline > Hypersaline >... | reverse complement strand
GCGGCTGGACCAGGCCTTCGGCGCGACCCCCGAGCCGGTCAGCCCCGCCGCCCCGCCCCCCGCCTTCGCCATCCGCCTGTCGCTGCCCGACCCGATCGGGCTGGAATCCGATCTTCTGGCGGCGCTCGACCGGCTGCTGCCACCGCTCTGCGCCAAGCTCGCCCGGGCCGGGCGCGGCGCGCGGCGCGTTCGACTCCAGGCCTTCCGCACCGATCATACCCTGCAGGCGGCCGAGGCCGGCCTGGCCCGCCCCACCGCCGAGGCAGACCGGATCCGCCCGCTGCTGGCCATGAAGATCGCCGGAATCGACGCGGGCTTCGGCATCGACATGCTTCGGCTGGAGGCGATCCGGACCGAACCGCTGCACGACACCGCCCCGGTCGGCCATCTCGACGCCGCCCGCGCGCCAGCGGGCCAGGACTCCGCGCTGGAGGACCTCGTCAGCCGGCTGGGCGCGCGCGTCGGGCTGGAGGCGATCACCCGCCGCCACCCGGCCGAAAGCCATATCCCCGAGAAAACCGCCACGATCCAGGCCGCCGCCTGGTCCGCCCCCGCGCCTGCCCCCTGGCCCCGCCCGCCCGCACCACGCCCGCTGCTGCTGTGGCGGCCGGAACCGGTCAACGCGCCGGACATTTCCACGCCGCCCGCCAGGTTCCGCTGGCGCCGCCGCGGCCTGGAGACCGCCTGCGCCGAGGGCCCCGAGCGCATCGCCCCGGAATGGTGGCTGGACGAGCCCGACTGGCGCACCGGCCAACGCGACTACTGGCGCATCACCACCCGGCAGGGCGACCGGCTGTGGCTCTACCACGCCCATGGCGGGACCATGTCGGGCGGGTGGTTCTGCCACGGCGGCTTCGCATGACCCAACGCGGCAAGGATACCGGGGCCGCGCATGCGTATTTTTGGAACAATGAAGGCAAGACGCCCCGCCCGGGCCTTCATTGTTCCCCAAATACGCACTCGCGACGGCGCCGCACAGGGCGGAGGCTCACAGGGCGCGCACCCCGCCCAGCACGAACTCCGCCGCAAGCTCCGCATAGGCCTCGCGCGACAGGCCCTTGCCGGGGCGGTGCCACATGTAGACCCAGTTGAGGATCCCGAAGACCGACATCGTCACCGCGCGCAGCCGGTCCGGATCGAGATGCGGTGCCTCGCGGTGCAGCGCCTCGGACAGCACCTGCACCAGCCGGCGCTGGGCCGCCACCAACGGGGCCTTCAGGTCGTCCGGAAGGGTGGCCAGCGCGTCGAGCTGCAGCTTGTGCTCGGCATCGGCGTCCTCGTAGGCGGCGAGGATCGCCAGGATCAGCCTGCGCACGCCCCGGCCGCGGGCCGCCTCCACCACGCGCACCAACTCCGACAGATGCGCGTCGAGAATGTCGTGGAGCAGCGCTTCCTTGCTGTCGTAGTAATGGTAGATCAGCGCCTTGGAGACCCCGCATTCGCGCGCCGCGCCGGTCATCGAGGCGCGGTCGAAGCCGTGGCGCGCGAAATAGGCGGCGGCCCCCTTGCGCAGGGCGGCGCGCTTGGCGTCGTGGTCTCGGGCGATCCCGCGCGGCATCAGTCCTTCGGGCGGTTGTCCAGGATGCGGACCGCCTTGCCTTCGCTGCGGGCCACGCCGCCCGGATCCGATACCTCGACCACCACCGTCACGCCCACCACCTGCTTGATCTTCGCCCGCAACGCCTGACCGGCGCGCATCCGCGCCTCGGCGCCGGCGGATTGCGGCGCCGCCTCGCACATCACGCGCATCTCGTCCTTGTGGCCGATGCGGTTGAGCTCCAGCTGGAAATGCGGCGCCAGTTCGGGGACCGTCAGCAGCTGTTCCTCGATCTGCGTCGGGAAAACGTTCACACCACGCAGGATGATCATGTCGTCGCTGCGGCCGGTGATCTTTTCCATCCGCCGCATGGAGCGCGCGGTGCCTGCCATCAGCCTGGTCAGGTCGCGCGTGCGGTAGCGGATGATCGGGAAAGCCTCCTTGCTGAGCGAGGTGAACACCAGCTCGCCCCGCTCGCCATCGGGCAGCACCGCGCCGGTCACCGGGTCGATCACCTCGGGGTAGAAGTGGTCCTCCCAGATGTGCAGCCCGTCCTTGGTCTCGACGCATTCATTGGCCACGCCGGGCCCCATCACCTCTGACAGACCGTAGATGTCCACCGCGTGCATGTCGAAGGCCTGCTCGATCTCGCGGCGCATGGCGTTGGTCCAGGGTTCGGCGCCGAAGATGCCCACCTTCAGCGGCGACTTGCGCGGATCGAGCCCCTGCGCCGCGTATTCGTCGATGATCGACAGCGCGTAGGAGGGCGTCACGGTGATCCCGTCGGCGCGGAAATCCTCGATCAGCCGCACCTGCCGCTGGGTCATCCCGCCCGAGATCGGCACGGTGGTCAGGCCCAGCTTCTCGGCGCCCAGGTGGATACCCAGCCCGCCGGTGAACAGCCCGTAGCCATAGGCATTGTGCAGCAGGTCGCCGCGCCGCAGCCCCGAGGCGCGCAGGCTGCGCGCCACCACCTGGGCCCAGACATCCAGATCCTTCTCGGTGTAGCCCACCACCGTGGGCTGGCCGGTCGTCCCGGAGGAGGCATGGATCCGCGCCACCTGCGCGCGCGGCACGGCGAACATGCCGAACGGGTAGTTGTCGCGCAGGTCGGCCTTCACGGTGAAGGGGAATTTCGCGAGGTCCGAAAGCGTCTTCAGATCGTCGGGATGCACCCCCGCCGCGTCGAACTTCGCCTTGTAGAAGGGCACGTTCGCATAGGCATGGTTGAGCGACCATTTCATCCGCTCGAGTTGCAGCGCCGCGATCTCGTCGCGCGAGGCCGTCTCGATCGGTTCCAGGTCGCCCGGTCTGGGGGAGAGGTCTTCCATCACACGGCCTCCAGCAACAACGAAATCCCCTGGCCCACGCCGATGCACATGGTGCAGACGGCGCGCGGCACGCCCATGTCCTGCATGGAGATCGCGGCCGACAGCGCCAGGCGCGCGCCCGACATGCCCAGCGGATGGCCCAGCGCGATGGCGCCGCCATGCGGGTTCACATGCGCCGCATCGTCGGGAAGGCCCAGATCCCGCAACACCGCCAGTGCCTGGCTGGCGAAAGCCTCGTTCAGCTCGATCACGCCGATATCCTCGATCGACAACCCGTGCCGGTCGAGAAGTTTCCGCGTGGCCGGCGCGGGCCCGATTCCCATGATCCGGGGCGGCACGCCGGCGGTGGCCATGCCGGCGATCCGCGCCTTCGGGGTCAGGCCGTATTTCTCGACCGCCGCGGCCGAGGCCACGATCAGCGCCGCCGCGCCATCGTTCACGCCCGAGGCGTTGCCCGCCGTCACCACGCCGTTCTCGCGGAAGGGCGCATGCAGGCTGGCCAGCTTCTCGATCGTGGTCTGGCGCGGATGCTCGTCGCGGTCCACCACCACCGGATCGCCCTTGCGCTGAGGAATGGTGACGGGCGTGATCTCGCGCGCCATCCGGCCCGATTCGATCGCCGCCATCGCCCGCGTCTGCGAGCGCAGGGCGAAGGCGTCCTGATCCTCGCGGGAGATGTTGAACTGCTCGGCCACGTTCTCGGCGGTTTCGGGCATCGAGTCGGTGCCGAACTGCTTGTGCATCAGCTTGTTGACGAATCGCCAGCCGATCGTGGTGTCATACACCGCGTTGTTGCGGCTGAACGCGGTCTCGGCCTTGGGCATGACGAAGGGCGCGCGGCTCATGCTTTCGACACCCCCGGCCAGCACCACCTCGGCCTCGCCGAGCCGCACCGCGCGGGCCGCCATGCCCAGTGCATCCAGCCCCGACCCGCAGAGCCGGTTGACGGTGCAGCCCGGCACGTCCTCGCCGAGGCCCGCCAGAAGCGCGGCCATCCGCGCCACGTTGCGGTTGTCCTCACCGGCCTGGTTGGCGCAGCCCATGATGACCTCGTCGATCTTCAGCCCCTCGAAGGGTGCGGTCACCTCGCGCATCACATGCGCCAGCATGTCGTCCGGCCGCACCGAAGAAAGCGCGCCGCCGAAGCGGCCGATGGGGGTGCGAAGGCCCTCGCAGAGATATGCGTCTGTCATGTGTCTTCCTCGAAATGCTGTCCGTCGATCTGCCGCGAATGGCCGCGGAACAGCGCCACCTTGCGCCCGTCCCCGCCGGTCACGACCACGTCATAGATGCCCGAACGGCCGGCGCGGCTGACTTCCGTCGCGACGGCGGTCAGCCGCTCGCCCCCCTTGCCGGGCGACAGATACGTGATCGAGTTGTGCTGCGCCACCACGTTGCGGTTGTAGCTGTTGCAGGCGAAGGCGAACGTGCTGTCGGCCAGGGTGAAGATATAGCCGCCGTGGCAGATGTCATGCCCGTTCAGGTGATGATCCTGCACCGTGAAGGACATCATCGCCGTGCCCGGGCCCACCGCGTCCAGCGACGCGCCCAGCCAGGGCGAGGCGCGGTCGTTGCTCCACATCGCCTGCGCGCTGCGCTCGGCACGTTCCTGCGGCGTCATCTGCTGCGCCTCCTCCCGTTGTCCCGGCGCAACCCTGCACAAAACCGACCATACGGTCAATAGTGTTGATTTCCTCTGCCGCCTCCGTCATGCTGCGCGCAAACCGGAGGACACCCCATGATGACACCCGAAAGCTACGCGCAGGGCCGCTGGATCGGCCCCGGAGAGGCCGCCCGCCCCGTGCATGGCCCCGTCGATGGCAGCCTGATCGCCCGCGCGGGCGGAGCGGAGCTGGATTTCCAGGGCATGATCGACTGGGCGGTCACGAAAGGCGGCCCCGCCCTGCGCGAGATGACCTTCCACCAGCGCGCCAGGATGCTGAAGGCGCTGGCGGGCTACCTCAACGGCCGCAAGGAGGAGCTGTATGCCCTGAACCCGCTGACCGGGGCCACCCGCCGCGACGGGGCGGTGGATATCGACGGCGGCATCGGCACGATGTTCGTCTTCGCCTCCAAGGGCCGGCGCGAGATGCCCGACGGCCATGTCTACCTGGATGGCGAGGTGGAACAGCTTTCCAAGGGCGGCAGCTTTCTCGGCCAGCACATCGCCGTGCCGCTGCGGGGTGTGGCGGTGCATGTCAACGCCTTCAACTTCCCGGTCTGGGGCATGCTGGAGAAACTGGCGCCCACGCTGCTGGCGGGCGTCCCCGCGATCGTGAAACCCGCGACCCAGACCTGCTACCTGACCGAGGCGTGCTTTCGCATGATGATCGGGTCGGGCCTGCTGCCCGAGGGCGCGGTGCAGCTGGTGATCGGCGGCACCGGCGACCTGCTGGACCGGCTGGGCCCGCAGGACGTGGTCAGCTTCACCGGCTCGGCCGAGACGGCCCTGACGCTGCGCAGCAACCCCAACCTCTTGCGCCGATCGGTGCGCTTCGTGGCCGAGCAGGACAGCCTGAACGCCTCGATCCTGGGCCCGGATGCGGGCCCCGGCACACCGGAATTCGACCTCTTCATCAAGGAGGCCGCGACCGAGATCACCACCAAGGCCGGGCAGAAATGCACCGCCACGCGGCGCATCCTGGTGCCCGAGGCGATGGTGGATCCGGTGGCCGAGGCGCTGTCGGAGCGGCTGATGAAGACCACCGTTGGCAACCCCGCCGCCGAGGGCGTGCGCATGGGCGCCCTGGCCTCCGCCGCGCAGAAAGCCGACGTGCTGGAAAAGGTCGCGGCCTTCGCCGGCGAGGTGGAGCGCGTCTTCGGAGACCCCGACCAGTTCGACCTCGTGGATGCCGCGCCCGAAGGCGCCTTCCTGCCGCCGATGCTGTTCCGCTGCCCCGACCCGGATTCGGCGCAGGCGGTCCATACGGTCGAGGCCTTCGGCCCGGTCTCGACCATCCTGCCCTATCGCGACCTGGCCCATGCCGCGGCGCTGGCCAACCGGGGCGAGGGCTCGCTGGTGGCCTCGGTCATCACCCATGACCCGCAGGTCGCCCGCGAGATCGCACTGGAATCGGCCGCATGGCACGGGCGTCTCTATTTCAACGACCGCGACTCGATGAAGGAGTCCACCGGCCACGGCTCTCCGCTGCCGCACATGGTGCATGGCGGCCCCGGCCGCGCCGGCGGCGGCGAGGAACTGGGCGGCGTGCGCGGCGTGCTGCACTACATGCAGCGCACCGCCATTCAGGGCAGCCCCGAGATCCTCACCGCCATCGGCGGCGCGTGGGTCAAGGGCGCCCGCGAAAGCACCGGCCCCGACCATCCGTTCCAGCGCAGCTTCCACGAGTTGCAGATCGGCGAGACGATCCACACCGAGGCCCGCGAGGTGACGCTCGACGATATCGAGCATTTCGCCCGTTTCACCGGCGATACCTTCTACGCCCACATGGACGAGGACGCCGCGAAGGCAAACCCGTTCTTTCCCGGCCGCGTGGCGCATGGCTACCTGCTGCTGAGCTTCGCGGCGGGGCTTTTCGTGCAACCCGATCCCGGCCCGGTGCTGGCCAATACAGGGCTCAACGCGCTCAGCTTCCAGAAACCCGTGAGCCCTGGCGATCGCGTGAAGGTGCGGCTGACCTGCAAGCGCAAGACCCAGCGCACCGACGATTATGGCGAGGTCGCCTGGGATGTGGCGATGACCAACCAGGACGACGAGCAGGTGGCGCAATACGAACTTTTGACGATGGTCGCCTACTCGCGCTAAACGCAGCGGATGGATCCGCTCGCCCCCGTCATCCGGGCCTTCTACGCCGAAGGCCGCCCCCGCGTCTGGTCGCTTGTCATCACCGTGTTCGGCGACAGCATCCAGCACCGGGGCGGCCGGATCGCCTCCAGCCGCCTCCAGGGGCTGCTGGGCAGGATCGGGGTCGAACCGGGCGCGCTGCGCACCGCGCTGTCGCGTCTGCGCCGCGACGGCTGGGTGGACAGCATGCGCGAGGGGCGCAACAGCTTTCACCGCCTCAGCGCCGGCGGCCTCGCCCGCTTCGCACCCGCCACGGAACGGATCTACGCCCCCCCGCGCGAGGGCCGGATCCCGGAATGGACGCTGGCGCTGGGCGCGGAAGGCGGGCTGCCGCTCGGCGCGGGGCTCTCGCTGCATCCGGGCGGTCTGCGGGGTGGCGCCGCGGATTGCGCGGTCACCGGGCGTCTGGAAACCCTCGCCCCGGCGATGCGCGAGGCGCTGCTGGACCCGGACCATCGCGCCGCGCTGGAGGCGCTGCTGGCCGATATCGACGCGCTCGACGGCTTGTTGCTTGCCCCGCTGGACGCGGCCGCCGCCCGCACCCTGCTCATCCACCGCTGGCGCCGGCTGGTCCTGCGTTGGCCCGAGATCCCCGCCGCCCTTCTGCCGGATCCCCTCGCCCGGCGCGATCCCCGCGCCGAGGTCGCCCGGCTCTACGCCGCGCTCAGTCCCGCCACCGAAGCGTGGTTCGACACGCCGCTGGGCGACCTGCCCGCCCTGCCCCCGCCGGGTGCGGCCTGGGCCGCCCGCTTCGGCGGCACCACGCGGGCTTGATTTGCATCCCGAACGGCGCAACTGTGGACAGATGAACTCCCTGACCCCCTTCCCCCTGCCGGAGCGCGCCGACAAGGTCTCGTTCCACCGCAGCGAACTGGGCGTGATCCTGTCGCTCTACGGCCGGATGGTCGCGGCCGGCGAGTGGCGTGACTACGGGATCTCCAGCCTGCGCGACGTCGCGATCTTCTCTGTCTTCCGTCGCACCGCCGAGCACCCGCTCTACCGGATCGAGAAACGCCCGAAGCTGCGCAACCGCCAGGGCGAATACGCGGTCATCGGGATGGATGGCCAGGTGCTCAAGCGCGGTCACGATCTCAGGACCGTGCTGAGGGTGCTGGAGCGCAAGCTGATCCGCGCGGTGGACTGACCCGCGCGGACTGTGCGGGCCTTGCCCCTGCGGGCCTTCTGGCGCTGTCCGCCTCCCGGTCGCGGCCCTCTCAGCGCCGCGCGACGCAGCCCGCCATCACGCAAAGCAGCTCGAACATGATCGACACACCCAGATAGGCTGTCCCGCCCGACGGATCGAAGGGCGGCGAGACCTCGACCAGGTCTGCGCCCACCACATCCAGCCCCTCCAGCTCGCGCACCACCGCGATGGCCTGCCAGGAAGTCGGGCCGCCCACCTCGGGCGTGCCGGTGCCCGGCGCGAAGGCAGGATCGACGAAATCGATGTCGTAGCTGACATAGGTCGGCCCGGTTCCCGCGATCTCGCGCGCCTCCTCCATCACGTCATGCACGCCGCGGGCATGGAACTCCTCGATCAGGATCAGCCGGATGCCGTTGGCGGCGGCGAAGTCGCGATCCTCGGCATCGTACATCGTGCCCCGGATCCCGATCTGCACCATGCGCTTCGGGTCCAGCAGGCCCTCCTCCACCGCGCGGCGGAAGGGCGTGCCGTGGGTATACATGGTGCCGCCGAAATAGGAGTGGAACAGGTCCGTATGGCTGTCGAAATGGACCATGCCCAAAGGCCGCTCGCGGGCCAGGGCGCGCAGCACCGGCAAGGAGGTCAGGTGATCGCCCCCCGCGGTCAGCGGCAGGATCCCCGCCGCGCATACGCGCTCGTAGAAAGCGGTGATCCGCGCCATCGAATCGGGAATGTCCGCCGGGTTCGGGCCAACATCGCCCAGGTCGGCGCAGCGCGCCGCCTCGAACGGGCGCATCCCGCTGACCGCATGCTGCGCGCGGATCATGGTGGAGGCGTCGCGCAGCTGGCGCGGGCCGTGGCGCGGCCCGGGCCGGTTGGTGGTGCCGGAATCCCACGGCACGCCGATCAGGCCGATCTGAACCTCGGGCAGGCGCGGGTGATCCAGCGGCACATGCGGCAGCCGCATGAAGCTTGGCACCCCGGCGAAGCGCGGCAGGTCGAAGCCCGAGACGGGCCGGAAGAAGTCGTCGGTCATGGTCCTGCCTCCAGTCGTTTGCGCGCGGTAACCGGGCCGTCGCCCTGCGCGGCGATTCGCGCCAGCGCGGGGCCCAGCGGCTCGCGCACCACGGCCATGTGGTGGGCGTTGGCATGCAGCAGGGTCTCCGCATCGGCCATCCAGCCCACATGTCCCTTCCAGAACAGCAGGTCTCCCCGGCGCAGCGGCGCGTCCCCGGCAAGCGGCGCGCCAAGGGCGGCCTGCTGCATGTCGCTGTCGCCGGGACAGGCGATCCCGCAGGCGAGACAGGCGATCTGCACCAGCCCGGAACAATCGATGCCGAAGGCGGAATTGCCGCCCCACAGGTAGGGCGTGCCGATCAATCGTTCGGCGACGGCGACCGGATCGGGCTCGGCGGCATCCGCGGGCATCAGGTGCGCCGCGGGAACGAACCGATCCGCGGGGATCGCGCCGCGCCCCCAGACCACACGGGCCCATCCGTCATGTTCGTCCAGCACCGAGACGCCCGCGCCCAGCGGCAAGGGCGCAACGCCTCCCATGGCCTTCAAACCGGGCGTCGTCTTGGCATAGCTGCGCGCCACCTTGATCCGGTGGGTGACAGGCCCGGGCGCGGTGGCCAGGGCCGCGGCCTCGACCCAGCCGACATACCCGTCCTTTGCCACGAAGCCGAAGGCGTGGCCCTCGCGCGTCTCCAGCACGGTAAAGGCCTCGCCCGGCAGCAACTGCCTGTCGCGCGCGCCGCCCGGCGCATCCAGCAGATCGGCCACCACCATGCCCACACGCGCAGGTTGGCCCTCGGTGAAATGATCGGCCTCGACCAGGCCGCGCAGGCTGACATGGGCCACCCGCCCCGTGCTGCGCAAAAGGCGGCGGTCGGTCACAGCCCCAGCACCCGGGGCAAGGCGTGCAAGAGCGCCCGCCCGCCCTGCCCCAGCCCGCCCTTGGGCCGGGCGGGCGCGGGCTGCGGCTGCCAGCCATAGATGTCGAAATGCGCGTAGCGCGGCGCGGCATCGACGAAGCGGCGCAGGAACAGCGCGGCGGTGATCGAGCCCGCGAAGCCGCCCGAGGGCGCATTGTCCAGATCGGCAATGCCCGGCTCGATCATCGCCTCGTAAGGCGCGTGGAACGGCATCCGCCAGACCGGGTCCGCCGCAGGCCCGCCCGCCGCCGCCAATGCGCCAGCCAGATCCTCGCATCCGGTGTAGAACGGGGCGAGATCCGGCCCCACCGCCACCCGCGCCGCGCCGGTCAGCGTCGCCATCGACACCAGCGCGTCGGGCGCCTCCTCGTCGGCCAGCGCCAGCGCGTCCGCCAGGACCAGCCGGCCCTCCGCATCGGTGTTGTTCACCTCCACCGTCAGCCCCTTGCGCGAGGTCAGGATGTCGCCGGGGCGGAAGGCATTGCCGGCAATCGCGTTCTCCACCGCCGGGATCAGCACCCGCAGCCGCACCGACCAGCCCAGCGCCATGATCGCCCGCGCCAGGCCCAGCACATTGGCCGCGCCGCCCATGTCCTTCTTCATCAGCCCCATGGCCTGCGCCGGCTTGATGTCCAGCCCGCCGGTGTCGAAACACACCCCCTTGCCCACCAGCGTCAGACGCGGGCCCGCGCCGCCCCAGCGCAGGTCGATCAGCCGCGGCGCCTGTTCGGCGGCCCGGCCCACGGCATGGATCAACGGGAAATTGCCTGTCAGCAACTCGTCGCCCCGGACCACCTCGACGGATGCGCCGAACTGGCCCGCCAGGTCGATGCAGGCGGCCTCGAGCGCCTCGGGCCCCATGTCGGCGGCCGGGGTGTTGATCAGGTCGCGGGTCAGCGCCTCGCTTGCCGCCAGCGTCTCGATCCGCGCCGCGTCAAGGCCATCGGGCGCCCGGAGCGCGCGGGCGGGCGCGGGCGTGTCGGGCTTGCGGTAACGCTCGAAGCGGTACCCCGCCAGCAGCCAGCCCAGCGCCTCCTCCTCCAGGCGGGTGGGATCGGGCAGCGCGCCCTCGAGATGCCAGGTGCCGGCGGGCAGCCGCGCCACCGCCGCGGCCAGCGTGAAACGCCCGCGCGCCCGCGTCTCCGGCGTGCCATAGCCCGCCAGCGCACCCGCCGGGCGACCATCCTCGCCGGGCAGCACGACGACCTCGCCGATCGCGGCGGCGAAGCCCGATGCCGCGACCCAGGCCGCGATCCGATCCGGCTGCGCTGCCCGCCAGTCATCCAGCTGAGCCGGCTCCAGCACGGCAAGGGGCAGCGAGGCCGCATCGGCGGGCGCGAAGGCAAGGGTCATGGCAGGGCCTTTCATTCTGTCGTGCCCGGCAACCCTAGCCTCCCGCGCGCCGCCTGCAAGGGGTCAGTCCGGCCCGTCGCGAATGTCCCAGACCGCCAGCAACGAACGCTCCCCCAGCCGCAGCAGCCGCGCCAGCGTGGCGGCCAAAGCCACCGGGTCGCCGGCCTCAACGCAGCGCGCCACATCCGCCGCGACCCGCGACAGCAACGTCATGCCCAGCGGGTCCGAGATCGCGGCGAGGCTGCGCGCGTTGCGCCGCAACTCGGACGCATCGCCCTGCCGGTGCGCACGCTCCACCTTGGCCAGGCGCACGGCCATTTCCTCCAGCGCGCGGCAGATCACGTTCTCCGCCGCCCCCTCGCCCAGTTCGGCATAGAGTTCCTGCAACCTGTCGCGGTCGAGCCGGGCCGGCTCCTCCCGCGACAGCATGATCGGTTCTTCCACGGTCCTCACCCCTTGAAATCATTCCCCCGCCGCGCATCCTGCACGGCGCCGGTTTGCGAAAGGTTGCCCGCGCCCCCTGTTTTCGCTCGAATTCGCCGAAGAATGGGCGTATCGACCCTGACGATCCCGACGGGCCAGAAGCAACCGGACAGCGCCATGGAGTTCGCCAAACCCCTCCCCTCCTATCTCGTCCAGCGCTACCAGGGCTGGAAGGCGACGGGCTATGCCGACAACCGCACCTGGTATCGCCACCTCGCGGAGATGGGGCAGCATCCGCGCGCGATGGTGATTTCCTGCTGCGACAGCCGGGTGCATGTCACCTCGATCTTCGGTGCCGACCAGGGCGAATTCTTCATCCACCGCAACGTGGCCAACCTGGTGCCGCCCTACGACCCGGGCGGCCATCATCACGGCACCTCCGCGGCGGTGGAATACGCCGTCAGCGCCCTTCATGTGGCGCATCTGATCGTGCTGGGGCATTCCGGCTGCGGCGGCGTGAAGGGCTGCATGGACATGTGTTCGGGCGAGGCCCCGGAACTGGAGAAGGAGACCAGTTTCGTCGGCCGCTGGATGGACATCCTGCGCCCCGGCTGGGAGCGCGTGAAGGCCGAGCCGGATCCGAAGTTGCGCCAGACCGCGCTGGAGAAGGAAGCTGTCCTCGTCTCGCTGGAGAACCTGATGAGCTTCCCGTTCATCCGCGAGGCGGTGATCCGGGACCGGCTCAGCCTGCACGGGCTCTGGACGGATATCGGAGAGGGCGGGCTGGAGATCTACGATCAGAAGGCCGGCGCGTTCCGCCAGCTCTGAGCCGGGTTCAGTGCCGCACGTCCCCGAAGGCCGCGACGCCCCCTGACGCCCGCACGCTCAGCCGCCCCAGCCGTTCCGAGAGCGCCGCAAGCGGCTGGCCCAGTGCGCGGGTGGTGCAGATCGGCTGGCCGGAATGCAGTTCCACCAGCACCAGCCGCGCCCCGCAGACCGCCAGGCGGAATCCCTTGGCAGACAGCCGCTCGCACAGCACGCCCCAGCTTTCGGACTGCTCGAAAAGCGGCGACAGGTAGGCCCGCAACTGCACGGCGGTCTCGCTGTCGAGCCCGCTCTCGCGGCCGCGCGCCATCCAGGTGGGCAGCACGGGAACATCCTTCGTCGGCGGGCGTGGCATCTGCTGGCGGGTCATGCGGGGTCTCCTGGGCCTGCTCCACCGAACAGGCTCGCACGAGACCCCGGCACCCGCGGGGCGGCATTGCGGTGATTTTGCGAAAATTGTCGAGGCCTACGGGAAAGGGGCCGCCCCCGATCGGCGCGGCCCTCTTCATTGTTCCCCAAATACGCAGGCGACGCCGGCCCGCCGGCGCCCCGGAGGGGGCGGCGCTCAGCCCTTCTGCAGCACCTTCTGGCCCAGCACCTCGGCGATCTGTACCGCGTTCAGCGCCGCGCCCTTGCGCAGGTTGTCGCTGACGCACCAAAGGTTCAAACCGTTCTCGATCGTCGAATCCTGCCGGATCCGGCTGATGAAGGTGGCGAAATCACCCACGCATTCGATCGGCGTGACGTAGCCGCCGGGCTCGCGCTTGTCGATCACCATGATCCCCGGCGCCTCGCGCAGGATGTCGCGCGCCTCGTCCTCGTCCAGGAACTCCTCGAACTCGATGTTGATCGCCTCGGAATGACCCACGAAGACCGGCACGCGCACGCAGGTCGCGGTGACCTTGATGGACGGGTCCATGATCTTCTTGGTCTCGGCGACCATCTTCCACTCTTCCTTGGTCGAGCCATCCTCCATGAAGACGTCGATCTGAGGAATGACGTTGAAGGCGATCTGCTTCTGGAACTTCTTGGGCGGCACCTCGGAGGTCGGGTTGTAGACCGCCTTGGTCTGGTCCCAGAGCTCGTCCATGCCTTCCTTGCCCGCGCCCGAGACGGATTGGTAGGTGCTGACCACCACGCGCCTGATCCGCGCCCGGTCATGCAGCGGCTTCAGCGCCACCACCATCTGCGCGGTCGAGCAGTTGGGATTTGCGATGATGTTCTTCTTCGCGTAGCCCAGCACCGCATCGGCATTCACTTCCGGCACCACCAGCGGCACGTCCGGATCGTAGCGGTAGAGGCTGGAATTGTCGATTACGACACAGCCCGCGGCGGCGGCCCTGGGCGCGTAGGTCTTCGTCGCGTCGGAGCCGATGGCGAACAGGGCGATGTCCCAGCCGGTGAAGTCGAACGCGTCGAGGTCCTGGGTCTTGAGGGTGCGGTCCCCGAAGCTCACCTCGGTGCCAAGCGAGCGGCGCGAGGCGAGCGCGGCGATCTCGTCCACGGGAAACTCCCGCTCGGCGAGGATGTTCAGCATTTCGCGGCCCACATTGCCCGTGGCGCCCGCAACGACGACCTTGTAGCCCATTTGTGCGGCTCTCCCTTCAGTGCGGCCGGCAGGGGTGCGGGCCGCGCAACGCGCGCCTGATACATGAAGCCCGCGCCGGGCGAAAGGGCTCAGTCGAGCCGGTCGCGGCTGAACAGGTAGGGGACGAGCCCCGCCAGCATCGCCAGCCCGAAGGCCAGGAACACCGCCGTGTAGGGCGCCACCACGCTGTCGGCGCCCGCCGCGACCCCGGCATGCAGCCGCCCCGTGATCACCTGGAACAGCCCCACCCCGCCGATGCCGAACAGGTTCATCAGCGTCACGCCCCGCCCTGCCAGGTGCATCGGCACGAAGGCGCGGGCATGGGCCATGATCAGCGGGAAGGACATGCCGAAGAAGCCCACCGCCGAGAACAGCGCAACCGAGGCCCACATCCCCGCCTGGGGCATCGCGAAAAGGGCAAGGCAACTGGCCGCGCCCAGCAGGTTGCCGGCGAAGACTGCCCATTTCCGGGTGCCCAGCCAGCGGTCCAGCGGCCCGTAGACCACGGTGCCCGCGATCATCGCCAGCCCCATGATCATCGTGGCCAGCCCCACAGTGGCGGGCGCCACGCCCTGCACATCGGCCATGTAGGGCCCGATCCACAGCCCCCGCAGGCCGGCTGCGGCGGCGTAGTTCACGAAGAGCAGCGGAAAGATCAGCCACAGCGCGGGCATGCGCAGCAGGTCCAGAACCGATCCCTTCTCGTCGGTTTCCACCGGCGGCGGGTCCTGCACCTTCCAGGCGATGCCCGCCGCGATCAGCGCGGTCAGGCCGGCCAGGGCGAACAGGGTGGGCCGCCAACCCACTGCCTCGACCAGCAACGCCAGCGGCACCGACCCGGCCAGGTTGCCCGCAGAGCCCACCGCGATCATGATCGCCCCCAGAGAGGCAAAGGCCGCCGGCGGGTAGAGCCGCGCGAAGATGTAGTAGGAGCCCATCAGCACCGGCGAGCAGCCGATCCCGATCAGGAACATCGCCCCGCTCACATGCGCGGGCGTCGTGGCCAGCGCGAACAGCGCCGCGCCGCCTGCCCCGCCCAGAAGGAACAGCACCGAGGCGGTGCGCCGGGGCCCGATCCGGTCCAGCGCCCAGCCCACGGGGATCTGCATCGCCGCGAAGGACAGGAACCACAGTCCCGAGGCCAGCGCGAGGTCGTCCGGCGTGGCGCCCAGGTCGCGGCCCAGAGGGTCGGCCAACACGGCGAGGAATGCGCGGAAGAACTGGCTGAAGACATAGGCCAGACCAAGCAGCACCAGTCCGAGACGCATCCGCTCTTCCCTCCCCCCGAAAGACGGCACTCCGTCGCACAGGGCCGGGCGGAGCGCAAGCGCGGGCGGGAAGGCGATTGACCGGGCGGCAGGCGCGGGCTATCAAACATGAACTTGAATTCATGTATGAGCGATGCCCCAGCCTCCCCTGCCCAAGACAAAACGCGGACGAGAACGGCGCGAGCGGATCCTGCGTGCCGCGGAAAAGGTGATCGGGCGGAAAGGCTACACCGACGCCTCGATCGCCGACATCACCGCCGAGGCGGAGACCGCGCTGGGCACGTTCTACATCTACTTCTCGTCCAAGGAGGACGTGTTCACCCAGCTCGTCTCCGAGATGGGGCGCATGACCCGGGCGGTGCTGGCCCGCGTCTCGGCCGGCAGCCGCGACCGGCTGGACGCCGAGCGCCAGGGCCTGCGCGCCTTCCTGGGCTTCGTCGCGGAACGGCCCGAGCTCTACCGCATCGTGGAGGAGGCCCGCTTCGTCAATCCGCCCGCCTACCGCGACTACTTCTCCACCTTCGCCGAGGCCTATCGGGAACAGCTGGAGGCCGCCTCGGGTGCCGGAGAGATCGCGCCGGGCGATGCCGAGGTGCGCGCCTGGGCGCTGATGGGCATGGCCAAGACGCTCGGAGAGCGTTACGTTCTGTGGAGCGACGGAACCAATCTGGATCACGTGGCCGACGCGGCCTGGGAGATGATCCGGCACGGGCTGGAAGTCAGGAACGGATGACGGCACCCACAATCGGACCGCGGCGAACGGGCGCGCCGGGGCGCGTCCCGGGCGGCTAGACGCATGTTCGACCGGGTCCCCGACATGGCCGCCAAGCGCGCCGAACTTTCGGGCGACGCCACGGCCTTCGTGGATCACGCCACCGGACGCCACTGGAGCTTTTCGCAGGTGAACGACGCCGCCGCCCGCATGGGCGCGGGGCTGCTGGCCATGGGGCTTGCCCCCGGCGACCGGGTCGCACTGCTGGCGCAGACGCGGGTGGAAGTGTTCATCGCGCTCTTCGCGGCGCAGAAATCCGGGCTGGTGCTGGTGCTGCTCAACTGGCGGCTGACCGGGCCGGAATTGGCCGAGCAGGCGCGAAGCGTTGCGCCTTCACTCCTCCTGGCAGACCCCGAGACCCGCGCCGCCGCGCAGGCGCTGGCGGAAACGCTGTCCGTGCCGCTGATCCCGCTCTGCCCCGACGGGCCGGGCAAGCCCGCGCTGATGGCCGCGCCCGACCCGTTGCCGCCGGGGCCGGTGCCCGCCGATCGCACCTGGTACCTGCTCTTCACCTCGGGCACGACGGGTCGGCCCCGCGCGGTGATCCAGACCGCGCGCATGGCCTGGGCCAACGCCGTGAACCTCGCCCAGGCGATCGACCTCACCCGCGCCGACAGCACGGTGGCCTACCTGCCGATGTTCCACACCGCGGGGGTCAATCTCTATGCCCTGCCCACCTTCCTGTTCGGCGGGCGCGTCACCGTGCTGCGCCGGTTCGAGCCGGACGCCTTGCTGGACCTGGTCGCCGCCGGCGCGCTCACCCGCTTTTTCGGCGTCCCCGCGATCTACCGCGAATTGAGCCTGATGCCGCGCGCCGCCAAGCTGGACTGGTCGGTGCTGCGCTGCGGCTGCGGCGGCGCGGCCCTGCCCGAGCCGCTGATCCGGCATTTCGCGGATTGGGGCACCGCGATCTGCAACGGCTTCGGCATGACGGAGACCGGCCCCACCACCTTCCTGATGGATCCCGCCAGCGCCCTGACCAGGATCGGCTCGGTCGGCAAGGTGCAGACGATGACCGAGGTGCGGCTGGCCGGCGTGCCCGACGAAGCCGCGGGCACCGGCGAAATCCTGCTGCGCGGCCCCGCCGTGAGCCCGGGCTATTTCGGCGAGACGCCGGGCGCGGCGCTCGATCCCGAAGGCTGGCTGCCCACCGGCGACGTGGCCCGCCGGGACGCGGACGGCTACTACTACGTGGTGGACCGCCTCAAGGACATGTTCGTCTCGGGGGGCGAGAATGTCTGGCCCGCCGAGGTGGAACGCGTGCTGCACGAGCACCCCGCGATCCTGGAGGCCGCGGTGGTCGGCCGTCCGGATCCGCGCTGGGGAGAGGTGGGCGCGGCGTTCGTGGTCCCTCGTCCCGGCCATTGCATCGAGACCGAAAGCCTTCCACACTGGTGTCGCGCGCGGCTGGCCGGCTACAAGGTGCCGAAATCCTTCCACCTGGTGGAGGACTTCCCCCGCACCGCCGCCGGCAAGGTCCGCAAGCCCGCATTGAAGGACTGGCTGGAATGACGCTGCATCTCACCGCCGACTGGACACCCATGCAGGCCGAATTCGACGAATTCGCCCGCATCTCGGGCGACGACAACCCGATCCATCTCGATGACGGGGTCTATGCGATCGGCGGCTTCCCCCGGCCCGTGGCGCACGGAATGCTGATCTACGCGCGGCTCTGGGCCATGCTGCGCGAGGAACGCCCGATGGAGCGACCCGAGTTGCACATGCTGGTCTTTCCCAACCCCTGCTACGCGGGCGAACAGCTGCGGCTCGAGGTCCGGCAGGAAGAGCCCGACACCCGCATCATGCTGCGCGCGATCCGCAAGGTGGACGATGCCGAGGTGATGATCGGCGAGCTGGAGGTGCAGTGATGGACCTGGGCGCGCATGCGGAACTGACCCGGAGCTTCACCCGCGAGGACGTGGTGGCACTGTCGCACCTGGCCGGCACCGGCGTGCGCGAGAACGTGCCCGAGCCGCTGATCGGCGCGCTGATCTCCTGCCTACTGGGCACGCAGCTGCCGGGGCACGGCACGAACTGGCTGAAGCAGGATCTGCAATTCCTGGCCCCGGTTCCCATCGGCGCGCAGGTGACAGCCCGGGTGGAGGTCACGCGCACCCGCCCGGAGAAGGATCTGGTGGATCTCTGGGCCAGCGTGCGGCTGGCCGACGGCACGCTGGTCTGCGAGGGACGGTCGCTGGTGCGGGCACGCGGGCGCTGAGCCGTAGGGTGGGTCGAGACCCACCCTACCTAACCTGCCCCCGCCGCGCCGCTGTCCGCCGGGGCCTGGGCCATGTCAGCCACCAACCGGGCGAAGGCGTCGGGCTCTTCCAGGTGCGGGCTGTGCCCCGACCCCGCGAAACGGTGCACGCCCCCGCCCGCCGCCCGCGCCACCCAGCGCGCGGTGGCCGGCGGGTAGATCCGGCTTCGCCCGCCATGCGCGGCCTGCAGCGGCACCCCCAGCCTGGCCAGGTCGTCCCGCGCGTCCAGCGCCAGCAGATCGGCCCAGGCCGCCCCCATCGCCGCCGGATCGTTGTCGCGCACCCAGCCCTCGGCCCGCGCGACCAACTCCGCCGGTGCGCCTTCCGCGAACATCGCCCGCGCGATGGCGCGCGCGGCGGTGGGCCAGTCCGCCTCCAGCGCGGCGGGATCCGCCAATGGCCCCCGAAGTCCGAGGTTCCAACCCGGGCCGTTCGCCAGAAGCGGCCCCATCTCCACGCTCAGCATGGCGCGCACGGGCGCCCGCTTTCCGGCCAGCCAGCGCCAGCCCACCGCCGCGCCCATGGACCAGCCCACCAGCGTGACCTCGGACACCTTGCGCGCCGCAACCAGTTCCTCCACGGCGCGGGCCATGCCGGTCAGGTCGGGCGGCAGGTCGCGCGCCGCGCCGTGGCCGGGCAGGTCCGGCGCGAGGCACCGGAACCGGTCGCGCAGCCGCGTCACTTGCCCGGCGAAGACCGCCCCGCGCATCGTCCAGCCATGCAGGAAGAGGATCGCCGGGCCGTGACCCTCGTCGATGCAGGGCAGCGGCACGGCCTACCGCCCCTGCCGCAGCCGCCCGACGATCCCGGTGGGGAAGAAATAGACACTCAGGATGAACAGGATGCCCAGCCACAGCAGCCAGCGGTCCGCGCTCAGCAGTTCCGGCAGGACCGGCACCCCCTCCACCGCGCCCGAGGCAAGGCTCATCAGCTCCTGCAGGTAGTTCTGCGCCACCAGCAAGAGCGTCGCCCCGATCGCCGCGCCATACATCGTGCCCATGCCCCCGATCACCACCATCAGGAGGATGTCCAGCATGATGTCCATGCTGAGCACGGTGGAAGGCCCCACGTAGCGCAGCCAGATGGCGTAAAGCGCCCCAGCCAGCGCCGCCACCACCGCCGAGATGCAGGTGGCCGCCACCCGGTAATGCACCACCCGGTAGCCGATCGCCTCGGCGCGGAAATCGTTCTCGCGGATCGCCTGCAACACCCGCCCGAAGGGCGCGTTCACCATGCGCAGCAGCATCAGGAACAGCGCCAGCGAGGCGAAGAACACCAGGTAGTAGTTCAGCAGCTTGCCGTTCAGCCGCACCCCGAGCACCTCGCCGCCGAAGCGGAAGGCCGGCGTCAGCTCGCGCGGGATCTGGTAGGTCAGCCCGTCCTCCCCGCCGGTGATCTGCGACAGCTGGCTCACCAGCACCGCCACCGCCGAGGCCACCGCCAGGGTGATCATGGCGAAGAAGATCGCGCGCACCCGCAGGCTGAACAGACCGATCAGCAGCGCGAAGGCCGCGGCCAGCACCACGCCCGCCGCCGTGCCCACCGCCAACGCGTCGAAGCCACGGCCCATATGGGTGGAGGCCAGCGCCACCCCGTAGGCCCCCATCCCGAAGAACATGGTATGGGCAAAGCTGACGATGCCGCCATAACCCAGCATCAGGTCGTAGCTTGCCACCAGCAGGATGAAGACGCAGATCCGCGCCGCCGTGTCCACCGACCGGACCCCGGGGAACAGGAAGGGCGCGAAGGCCAGCGCCACGAAGATCGCCAGCAGCACCACCGCCAGGACGGGGCTGCGTGGCGTGTCACCGGACAGAAGCTTCACGATCATCTCACTTCGCCTTCACAACGGGAATCATGCCTTGCGGGCGCCACATCAGGATGGCGACCATCAGGCCGATATTGGAAATCAGCGCCACCTTGGGCTCCAGGAAGGCGATGTAGTTCTGCAGCAGTCCCACCAGCAGCGCGCCGATGAAACAGCCCTCGACGCTGCCCAGCCCGCCGATGATCACCACGATGAACACCAGGATCATGACCTGGTTGCCCATATGCGCGGTGATCACCTCCTGGTAGAGGCCCCACATCACCCCGCCCAGACCGGCAAGCGCAGATCCCGCCACGAACACCGCGATGAACACCACCCGCAGCCGGTAGCCCAGCGCCTCGACCATGGCGCCGTTCTCGACGCCCGCGCGCACGATCAGGCCGATCTTGGTGCGCCGCAGCACCAGCCGCATGGCGAGGAACAGCACCAGTCCGATCGCCACCGCCACCAGCCGGTATTTCTCCAGCGCGGCCCCGGCGAAGGTGACGGCCCCCTTCAGCGCCTCGGGACGCAGGATATAGATCTCCTCCGGTCCCCACAGCACCACGATCATCTGCTCGGCCACGATCAGCCCGCCCATGGTGACGAGGATCTGCTTCAGATGCGCGCCGTACACGGGCTTCACGATGACCCGCTCGAAGGCCCAGCCCATCGCCCCGGTCGCCGCCATCGCCGCCAGCACCGCCGCCATCAGGGCGGTCAGGTTCAGCACCAGGCTGGGCGCCTCGGTCATGTGGCCCAGGACCAGCAGCACCGAGACCCCCACGAAAGCGCCCACCGACACGAAGGCGCCATGCCCGAAATTGATGACATCCATCAGCCCGAAGACCAGGGTGAGCCCCGAGGCCATGATGAAGATCATCATCCCCATCGCCAGCCCGGACACGGTCAGCGTCAGCCAGGACGAGGTCGAGGGGATCGCCAGGAACCCAAGCACCGCCATCGCCGGCACCAGCAGAAAGGGCACCCAGGGCGCCAGCCGATCGCCCGTCGAGGCGCGCCCCATGGTCGGGTTGTGCTCCACCGTCTCGGTCATTGCGCGCCCTCCATGCTCAGCCCCATCAGCCGCTCCTGCAAGGCCGCATCCCCGGCCAGTTCGGCCATCTCCCCCGTCCAGGTCACCCGCCCGTCATCCATCACCGCCGCGGTGTCGCCCAGCGCGCGGGCGACGGGAAAATTCTGCTCCACCAGGAGGATCGAGGCGCCCTGCGCCTTCAACTCGCGCAGCGCACGCGCCATCGTGGTCACGATCGCCGGCGCCAGCCCCTTGGTGGGCTCGTCGATCAGGTAGAGCCGCCGTTCCTCGGCCATGGCGCGGGCAATGGACAGCATCTGCTTCTGCCCGCCCGACAGGTTGCCCGCCTGCCCCTTCCAGAAGGTGCGCAGGGGTGGAAAGACGGAAAACAGCCAGTCGCGGCGCGCCGGGTCCAGCGGGCCGGACGCGGCGGCGAGGATCATGTTCTCCTCCACCGTCAGGTTGGCGAAGATGCCCATGTCCTCGGGCACATAGCCAACACCCGCCCGGGCGATGGCCGGGGTGGGCAGCGCCGTGATGTCCTGTCCGTCGAACAGCACCCGCCCCGCCTTCGCGCGCCAGTGGCCGATGACGGTCTTCAGCGTGGTGGTCTTGCCCACGCCGTTGCGGCCCAGCAGCATTGTCACCTGCCCGCGCGGCACCTCCAGGTCCACGCCCTGCAGGATGTGATACTGCGCGATGTCGGTGAAGATGCCTTCGAGTTTCAGGATCGGTTCAGGCAAGGTCCAGCTCCCGTCCCATGTAGGCCTCCTGCACCACGTCCGAGGCCATGACTTCCGCCGGGGCCCCGTCGGCGGCCAGCGCGCCGTTGTGCAGCACGATGATCCGGTCCGCGAGCGAGCGGATCACGTCCATCTTGTGTTCCACCAGCAGGATCGTGCGGTCCTTCTGCGCCTTGAGCTCGGCGATCAGGTCCAGCACCACCGGCGCCTCGTCCACGCTCATGCCCGCGGTGGGCTCGTCGAACATGTAGACCAGCGGATCGAGCGCGATCAGCAGCGCCACTTCCAGCTTGCGCTGGTTGCCGTGGCCCAGCTCGCTCACCTTCTGCGCGGCGCGGTCCAGCAACCGCACCCGGTCGAGGATCTGCTCGGCCCGGCTGGTCAGGTCGCGATGGCTTTCGGCGGTCGAGAACAGGGCAAAGCCCATGCCCGCCTTCGACTGGATCACCAGCCGGACATTCTCCAGAACCGACAGGTTGGGAAACAGGTTGGTCAGCTGGAAGGCCCGCCCGATGCCCAGCGCGCAGCGCCGCGACACCGACAGGCGCGTGATGTCCTGACCGTTCAGTGTGACCGTCCCGGCGCTGGCGGGAATTTGCCCCGAGACCAGGTTGAAATAGGTGGTCTTGCCCGCGCCGTTCGGCCCCACGATCGCCGTCAGCTCGCCCGTGCGGAAAGTGCAGGAGACCGCATCGACGGCGACATGCCCGCCGAACCGCACGGTCAGGTCGCGGGTCTCGAGAATGGGATGCGTCATCGCGCTCGCTCCGATGGAAACACGGGGTTCCCGCTTCTTCCGGCTCGAAATATCCCGGGAGAGTCACCCCGGCTCGGGGCGACGGGGGCAGACCCCCCGCCGCCATCCGCCGTCACTGGTTGCGGACGGGGATCGGCAGGTCGTCGATGCCCAGCTCGCGCACGAGCTCGGGGATCGCCCATTCGACGCCATCCTCCACGCGGATCCTGAAGTGATACATGGATTGCAGCGCCTGGTGATCTTCGGGACGGAAGCGCATGACGCCCTTGGGCGTTTCCCATTCCATGCCCTTCATGGTCTCGATCAGCGCCTCGGTGTCGGTGGAGCCGGCCCGCTTGATCGCCTCGACCACGGCAAGCCCCGCGGCCATGCCGCCCGCGGTGAAGAAGTCCGGCGGGCTGCCGAAGCGCGCCTGATGCTGTTCCACCAGCCAGTCGTTCACCGGGTTGTCGGGGATCTCGTGGTAGTAATAGGTCGCCCCTTCCATGCCGGGGAATTCCTTGTAGGCCGACATGGCCGCCAGGATGTTGCCCCCCGTGGCGATCTCGATGCCGAAGCGCGAGGGGTCCATCGCCTGGATCTTGCCCAGCGGGTTGCCGCCGCCGGCCCAGATGATGAACAGCTTCTTGTCGCCCTCGACACCTTCCATGGCGGTGAAGATGCGTTCTGCCGCGGCCGTGAAATCGGTTGTGTCGGTGGGGGCGTATTCCTCGTGGACGATCTCGGCCTCGGTGCCCTCCAGCGCCTCGCGGAAGGCGGCGATGCCGTCGCGCCCGAAGGCGTAATCCTGCGCCAGGGTGGCGATCTTCACGTTCGGCCCGGCCAGCGCGATGGCGTTCGACACCGCGTCCTGCGACGAGTTGCGCCCGGTGCGGAAGATGTAGCGGTTCCAGTTCGAGCCGGTGATCGAATCGGCCACCGCAGGCTCCACGATCAGGATGCGCTCGAATTCCTGCGCCACCGGCAGCATCGCCAGCGCCACGCCGGAACTGACGGGCCCCACCGCGACATGCGCGTCATCGTCGCCATAGGCTTCCTCCAGCAGGGCGCGGCCGCGGGCCGGATCCAGCTGGGTGTCCTTCTCGATCACGGTGATCGGCTCTCCGTCGATCTCCATGGTGCCGCCGGTGGCGTATTCCAGCCCCATCATCAGCCCGGTATGGGACTGCTTGGCATAGGCCTCCAGCGGGCCGGTCTTGCCGTAGACATGGGCGATGCGGATCTCGGCCTGGGCCGCGCCGGCGATCGCCAGCACCGACGCCACGCCTGCAAGCAGCGTTCGTTTCACGGTGGTTCCTCCCTGATTGCGGTTTGCGCAATTCCACATGAATTCTGAATCACGGTTCATGTTTCTGTCAAGAGGATTCCCGCGCCCGCCGGTCTCAGCCCTCGCGCAGCCAGCGCGCCAATACCGCCCGGTCGCAGGGCAGGCGCTCTGCCATGCCCTCGGCGAAGGCTTCGAAGGGCGGCAGGTTGGAGAGGTTGACCGCCAGCAGCACCGGCAGTCCGCGCGCCAGCGCCTCGCCGATCAGCGGGCGAAAGCCGCGCCCCTCGGCCTCCTGCTTGCCGAACTTGTTGAGAATCAGCGCCTCCGGGTCCGCCTCCAGCGCCGCGGCCACCTCGGCCACCGCCTGTTCCAGCCCGCCGGGGTCAAGCCGGCAGCCGCGCGCCCCCGCGCCTAGCGCCTGAGAGATCCGCAACTCGTGCCCCGACGGCAGCAGCCGCAGGATCATGTCGCAGCGCTGGCAATCGCGCGTCTCGCGGTTGATCTGCACCGCCCCGGCCACGCGATGCCCGCCGGCGGCAAGGTCCTCCGCCAGCCCGGCAAGGCAGCGATCCGCCGCGCCGCGCCCTTCCGTGGTGATGTAGCCCAGCCGCATTTCCCCGCTTCCCTCACCCGCCGCCATGCTCCTATAAGGGCCGCCATGAGCCGCGACCAGCATTCCGTCTATACCCTTCTCGTCGAGGTCGGGCGCAAGCCCGGCGACGACCTGCCCGAGGGCGCCACCGGCGCCGCGCTGATGTGCTTCGCCTCCGGCGTGGACGAGGCCGAGGCCGTGCGCGAGACAGTGGCGATCCTGAAGAAGGCGGGCCTCGCGCCGCTCGATGTCACCGGCTACGGCACGCCCGAGGAGCGCGAGGCGCAGGGCCTCGGGATCGACGACGAGGAACGGGCCCTCATGGCCCGCGCCCGGGACGAGAACGCGGTGATCGTGGCCCAGATGACGCCCTTCTTCGACGATGACGAGGACGACGAGGACGAGGACTGACCGCTCTCAGGCCGCGCGTTCCTCGGCCAGGCTGATTGCCTCGAAAGGTTTCAGCACCGGGTAGGCCGACACCGCGTGATCGGGCAGCCGGTCGCGCGAGAGCGACCCCATCAGCGTCGCGCGCAAAAGCCCCTTCTTGCGCCGCAAGCGCCCGATATTGAGGCTTTCCAGCCCGGTTCCCGCGCCGTTGATCGCCTCGTGGTCGGGCAGCAGGAGTTGGTGATAGCTCACCGTCAGCTGCCCTGCCTCCTCCACGGCGCCCGATCCGTTCACAAGATGCCGGACCGGCACCAGCACCGCCTCGTGACCGAACATGTATTCGACATGCGAGCCGCCGATCACCAGCCGCTGGCCGGGCGCGACGACGATATCCTGAAGCAGCCCGAAATAGGGGGCCCGCAGGCGGATCGGCCGGAAACTGCCGCGCGCGGGCAATGTATGGCGGATCGCGGCCAGCACCGGCACCGCGCCCCTGCCGCGGGTGCGCACGATATCGCCCCGGCGCAGCGCCGAGACGGGTTTCCAGCCGCGCGGCGTGTCCACCGGCACCCGGCCCGTCAGGCTGGGCATGGGGCCCACCGGCTCCACACGGTCGGAGACCGCGGCAAAGATCACATCCGGGTCGAGCTGGCGGGCCCAGGGCTCGGTGACCAGGCAGCGCATGTCCTCCATCAGCACCGGCAACGGGCCACGCGCCTCGACGACGCGGGGGCGGTCATGCTCGGGGCGCTCCACGGTCAGGCGTGCCTGCCGCGCGGGTGCATCCCAGCAAAAGGTGATGCGCAGCACGTCCATCCGGGCCTCGGCATCCAGCGCCAGCGCGCAATGGAACACCCGGTCCCCCTGCCCTGCCACCAGCACGATCCCGCCGCCGGGGATGGCCCGGAGCGACAGGTGCGAGCGCCAGGGCTGCCCCCGCTCGATCGCCAGCAGGGTCTGCGGCCGGCCATCGGGCGACACCCGGGTCTCCACCATCAGCGTGCCCCGCGGCAGCAGCGCGCTCCCGCAGGGCGGTGTCGCCGCCGCGGTTGCCTGCGCGAGCCCCCCGGGGTGGAACCAGCCGCTCACGCGATCCGTAAGCCCGATCCACCCCGCCGCGCCGGACATGCTCAGGCGGCCCGGCCGGCCAGCAGCCGGGCCTCGTAGGGTTTCAAGGTGCGGCGCGCCGCGGGGCTGTAGCCCGCGCCCGTCTCCGGGTCGATTTCCGGGAACAGCGCGCAGATCTCCTCGACGATTTCGCGCTCGAAGCTTTTCGCGGTCTGCGGCCCCGGCAGGAAGCTTTCGGTTTCGAGCCCTTCGGACCAGACCACCTGGTGCCGGTCGAACAGCAGGTGGACATATTCGACCATGCCGCCCGGATCGGGCCGCACGCTGCGGTCGTTCACCAGGTCGCGCGCCGCCACCAGCACCTCGGGCTCACCGAAAAGCAGTTCCGCCAGGCTGTCGCGGATCAGCACCCGGTGCAGCGGGGACAACCGCAATTCGCCATGCCCACCGAAAGTGCCCGCCGCGATCCGGATCGGCGCGAAGGCGCCTTCCGCCGGCACCTGCCTGCGCCCGACCCAGCGCAAGGGCTGCGCCCCCTCGTCGCGCGTGAGCACCAGGTCGCCGGGGGCCAGGCGCTCCACCAGGCGCTCGCCATCCGGGGTGGAGATCCGCGTGCCCGCCACGAAACAGGGCACCGAGTCCACCAGAACGAAGCCGGTATCCGTCTGGCCGGTGCTGCTGGCGACGGTGTAGGTGAAATTGATGTTCTCCACATCGCCGTCGCCGGCGATGTCGATCGTGCCGTCGGCGTTGAGCGTGATCTGCTGGCCGGTGGCCAGCGTGACCGTGTCGCCCGCGCCGACCGCGTTGCCGTTGATATGGGTGATCGTCAGCGTGCCGCCGGTGCCGTTCTCGTCATTGGCCAGAACATCGAGAGTCTCCACGGCGTTGGGATAGATCTCGATCGAGTCAGCCGTTGCCGAAAGGACGGTCTGCACCGAGTCCGCCGCGATCAGCAGGTTGGAATCATACTGGTTGTCGGACACGTCCGCGACACCGATCCGGACCGAATTCACCTCTCCCGCTATGACGTTCATCTTGAGCGTCATGGTGACGGTGAAGCCGTCCATCTCCGTGTTGTAGTCGTCGCCCGAGTTGTCGATGAACAGGTTCTGGTTGTTCGAGGCGTTGATGGTGTTCGGGGCGGCCGGGCCCACCACCATCTCCACCTGCTGGCCATTGACCCAGACACCGACGAAATCCTGGTAGATGGAGTTGGTGAACTCGGGATATTCCTCCGACGCGAACACGAACTGCATGGTCAGCGTGTCGCCACTGGGGATGAAATCCACGTCAAGCCAGGCGGCGTCGAAGGTGTTGGTGCCGGCCGCCGCGTTGAACAGAGCGTCGTTGTCGGGGCCCGACGTGTTGGTCGAGGTCGAGGCACTCTGGTTCGGATCATCGTTGGAATTCCACCACCAAGGCGGATTGCCGCTTCCGGGCCAGGGGTTGGGCTCGTTGGTGATGTCCTCCGCCCGGCCGGTGGACAGGATCACGCCACGGTCGGATGGCGTGACGCCCGGCGCCACCGAGTCGCCATCGGTGAAGATGCCCGACGAGCGGCTGTCGCCGGTGTAGCTGGCGCTGACCACCGATACGCCGTTGCCGAAAATCTCCTGCGCCATCGCAAGCGCGGAGGCCGAAGTGTTGATGGGTAGTTCCTGCGCCGTCGCCATGCCCCGCCCTCGATCACCGAGGCACGCGGCAGCAGACCGGCTTCGGAAGCCCGGCTTGCACAACTGTCGCGATGTCCGCCCGACTCTCCGGAGCTGTTTGTCAGCCCTCGGCGTCGTGACCTGCCTCGTAACTTTCGTTAAATCCAAGTTAACTACAGATACGGTCGGCTGTTAAGGGCCGCGCCTCGGTTCAGCCCAATCAGCACCGGCACGCTGCGCCTTTTTCGCCACATTTGCGCCGCGTGGCGATTGGCGCTAGGCCCCGCCGCAGCAAGGAGATGCCAGATGTCCACAGACCCCGTCCGACTGACCGCCGATCTGATCCGCTGCCCTTCGGTCACGCCCGAAGAGGGCGGCGCGCTCGTGTTGCTGGAGGCGCTTCTGAAGGAGGCGGGGTTCGCCTGCACCCGGGTGGACCGGGGCGGGGTTGCCAATCTCTACGCCCGCTGGGGCGCGAAGGGCGCAGCGAAAAGCTTCGGTTTCAACGGCCATACCGACGTGGTGCCGGTGGGCGACGCGGACGCCTGGACAGTGCCACCCTTCGACGGGGAAGAGCATGATGGCAAGCTCTGGGGGCGCGGCGCGACCGACATGAAATCCGGCGTGGCCGCCTTCGCCGCCGCGGCGGTGGATTTCGTGACCCGGACGCCCCCCGCCGAAGGCGCGGTGATCCTGGCGATCACCGGCGACGAGGAGGGCGACGCGGTGGACGGCACCGCCGCGCTGCTCGACTGGATGGCGGCCGAGGGCGAGGCGATGTCGGTCTGCCTGGTGGGCGAGCCCACCTGCCCCGAACGCCTGGGCGACATGATCAAGATCGGCAGGCGCGGCTCGCTCAACGCCTTCTTCACCGTGACTGGCGTGCAGGGCCATTCCGCCTATCCGCACCGGGCGAAGAACCCGCTGCCGGCGATGGCGCGGCTGATGGACCGGCTGGCCTCGGCCACGCTGGACGAGGGCACCGACCATTTCGATCCCTCGACGCTGGCGGTGGTGACGATCGACACCGGCAACCCGGCCACCAACGTGATCCCCGCCCAATGCCGCGCCACGGTGAACATCCGGTTCAACGATACCCACACGGGTGCGAGCCTGACGGAATGGCTGCGGGCCGAGGCCGGCGCGGTGGCCAACGCCTTCGGGGTCGATGTCGAGACACGGGTGACGGTCTCGGGCGAGGCGTTCCTGACACCGCCGGGGCCTCTGTCGGACCTGGTCGCGCGCGCGGTGGAGGCGGAAACCGGGATCGTGCCGGAGCTGTCCACCACCGGCGGCACCTCGGATGCCCGATTCGTGAAGGACCATTGCCCGGTCGTCGAATTCGGGCTGGTGGGCCGCAGCATGCACCAGGTGGACGAACATGTGGAGGTGGACCAGATACACCGGCTCAAGGCGATCTATGCCCGTATCCTGCGGGAGTATTTCGCCTGAAGGGCGCGCCCCGGCCCGGGCCGCGGCCTCCTCGCGACAAGCGCCCGCACAGGGCGCGCCGGGCGCCCCGCCCGCGTCGGTTTTCGCGATGACGCTGGCCGCGCTTCGTGCTAGATGCGCGCCATGAGCACACTGCCCTCCAGACAGGAGATCCTGCAATGGATCTCCGACAATCCCACCCTCACCTCGAAGCGCGACATCGCAAAGGCCTTCGGGATCAAGGGCGCGGAACGCATCGACCTCAAGCGCATCCTCAAGGAACTCGAGGAGGAGGGCCATCTCGAGAAGCGCAAGAAGACCTATCGCGACCCGGAAAGCCTGCCGCCGGTCAGCGTTTTGCAGGTGCTGGCGCCGAGCGGCGATGGCGACCTCTTCGCCCGGCCGCTGGAATGGCACGGCGAGGGGGTGGAGCCCACGATCCTGGTGATCCCGCGTGCCAGCGACCCGGCGCTGGGTGAAGGAGACCGGATCCTCGGGCGGCTCACCCAGGTCAAGGGCGAGGATCATCATTACGAAGCGCGGCTGATCCGCCGCATCGGCACCAACCCGCGCCGCGTGCTGGGCGTCTTCCGCAAGACGCCCGAGGGAGGCCGCATCCTGCCCATCGACAAGGGCGACGGCAAGGAATGGCAGGTCGCCGCCGACGCCACCGCCGGCGCGAGGGAGGGCGAACTGGTCGAGGCCGAACAAGCCGGCCCCGCCGGACGCATGGGCCTGCCGAAGGCGCGCGTGGTGGAACGGCTGGGCGACCCGTCCGCGCCGAAGGCGGTGTCGCTCATCGCGATCCACCAGCACGGCATCCCGCATGATTTCCCCGACGAGGCGATCGCCGAGGCCGACCGGATGAAACCCGCGGGCCTGTCGGGCCGCGAGGACCTGCGCGACCTGCCGCTCGTCACCATCGACCCGGCCGACGCGCGAGACCGCGACGACGCGGTCTGGGCCCATCCCGACGACGACCCGAAGAACGAGGGCGGGCATGTCGTCTGGGTGGCCATCGCCGATGTGGCGCATTACGTCCGGCCCGGCTCCGCGCTGGACCGCGAGGCGCGCAAGCGCGGCAATTCCAGCTATTTCCCCGACCGCGTGGTGCCGATGCTGCCCGACCGGCTGTCGGGCGATCTGTGCAGCCTGCACGAGCGGGTGCCTCGCGCCTGCGTCGCGGTGCGGATGCAGATCGACGGGCATGGCCGCAAGATCGGGCATCGCTTCGTGCGGGGGCTGATGCGTTCCGTGGCCGCGCTGACCTACCGCCAGGTGCAGGAGGCGCGCGACGGCACGCCGGACGACGCCACCGGCCCGCTGCTGGAGGAGGTGATCCACCCGCTCTACGCCGCTTACCAGGCGCTGGTGCGGGCGCGCGAGGCGCGCCAGCCGCTGGACCTCGACCTGCCCGAGCGGCGGATCGAACTGAGCGAGGAGGGCAAGGTCACCAGCGTGAATTTCCGCGACCGGCTCGACGCCCACCGCCTGATCGAGGAATTCATGGTGCTGGCCAATGTGGCCGCCGCCGAGACCCTGATCGCGCGCAAGTCGCCGCTGCTGTTCCGGGTGCACGAAGAACCCCCGCCCGAGAAGCTCGAAAGCCTGCGCGACACCGCCGAGGCCGCGGGCTTCACCCTGGCCAAAGGCCAGGTTCTGAAAACGGTGCATCTGAATCAGCTGCTCGACCAGGCCGCCGGCACGGACGAGGCCGAGCTGATCAACCTCTCCACCCTGCGCTCGATGACCCAGGCCTATTACAGCCCGGCCAATTTCGGCCATTTCGGGCTGGCATTGCAGGCCTATGCGCATTTCACCTCGCCGATCCGGCGCTATGCGGATCTGGTGGTGCATCGCGCGCTGATAACCGCGCATGGCTGGGGCGAGGACGGTCTGAGCCGGGACGAGATCGACCGGATGGAACAGACCGCCACGCACATCTCCGACACCGAGCGCCGCTCGATGATGGCAGAGCGCGACACCACGGACCGCTACCTTGCCGCCTACCTGTCGGACCGCGTGGGCGCCGAGTTCACCGGGCGGATCTCGGGCATCGCGCGATTCGGCGTGTTCGTGAAACTGGACGAGACCGGCGCCGACGGGCTGATCCCGATGCGGGCACTGGGGCACGAGTATTTCCATTTCGACCGCGACGCCGGCACCCTGATGGGCGCCGATACCGGCACCGTCATCTCGATCGGGCAGCGCGTCACCGTCAAGCTGATGGAGGCCGCGCCCGTCACCGGCGGCCTCGCACTTGAGTTGATCGACCTGGAGAACGAGAAGCTGCCCCGCCCGGGCACCGCGCGCGGCAAGCCGCCCCGCCGCATGGCGGCCAAGGGCGCGCGCAAGGACGCCAAGGACCGCCGCAAGACGGACCGAAAGCGCGCGCAGAAGGTGACCCGCAAGCGCCGCTAGCACCGGCATCGCCCCGCCGAGATCTTACGCGACGGCTTTCGGCCGGGGCGCGTTCGCGCTATCCTGCGTGAAAACAACGGATCGAACGAGCAGGCCGTGACATGCGAATTTCTCTTTTTTCCGCCGGCGTCGCCGCGGTTCTTCTGGCGCACGCAACAGCTGCACCGGCCGGGACAAGCGCGAGGCCGGAGGCCCGTCCCGTATCGGGTGCGCCCGAGGTGAGCCGCGCAGACGGTCTGTCGCTGCGCCCGCAGCTGCGCCCTTCCGACCTGGGCGGCAGCGCTGCGCTCGCCCGGCCCACGGCGGAGCGCGAGGCGGGCTTTGCCGAATGGACCGGGGTGTTTCGGGCCCGCGCGCTGGGGCGCGGCATCCGCGCCGATGTGTTCGACGCCGCGTTTCGCGGGGTGCGCTACCAGCCCTCCATCATCGAGCGTGACCGCAACCAGTCCGAGTTCACCAACACGATATGGGACTACCTCGACAGCGCCGCCTCGGACACCCGCATCCGCAACGGGCGCGACGCGCTGGCCCGCCACCGCGCCACGCTGGAACGGATCGAGGCGCGATACGGCGTCGAAAAGGAGGTGGTCACCGCGATCTGGGGGCTGGAATCGGCCTATGGCACCTTCCGGGGCGAGACCGACGTGATCGCCGCGCTGGCCACGCTGGCCTATGACGGGCGGCGCGGCGCCTTCTTCGAGGCGCAGCTGATGGACGCGCTGAGCATCCTGCAAAGCGGCGACACCACGGCCCGGCAGATGAAGGGCTCGTGGGCGGGCGCTATGGGGCATACGCAGTTCATGCCCTCTTCCTACCTGGAACATGCGCAGGATTTCACCGGCGACGGGCGGCGCGACATCTGGGGCGACGACCCAACCGATGCGCTCGCCTCCACCGCCGCCTATCTGGCGCATTTCGGCTGGACCAAGGGCCAGCCCTGGGGCGTGGAGGTTCGCCTGCCCGAGGGTTTCGACTACACGCAGGCCGATCGCGAGATCACGAAACTGCCCTCCGCCTGGGCGCGGCTGGGCGTGACGGATATCGAGGGCCGCCCGGTGCCCGACCACGCCCCCGCCGCCGTTCTGCTGCCCGCGGGCGCGCAGGGCGCGGCCTTCTTGGTCTTCCCGAATTTCGAGGTGATCGAGCGTTACAACTCCGCGGATGCCTACGTCATCGGCGTGGGCCATCTGGCGGACCGGATCGCGGGAAAGGATCCGATCCGCGGCGACTGGCCGAGGGGCGACCGGGCGCTTACCTTCGACGAGCGGATCGAGATGCAGCAAAGGCTGACCGCGCGCGGTTTCGATACGCGCGGCATCGACGGCAAGATCGGCCCGCTGACCATCGCGGCGGTGCGCGCCTTCCAGCGCGCCGAGGGGATCGTGCCCGATGGCTACGCCTCGCTGGCGATCCTGAACCGGCTGCGCTGACCAAGCGTCGGGATGGCGCCGGGCACGGGCCCGGCGCTTGCCTCCGGGCGGCGCCCGTGCGACCGTCGGGCCAACCCGCCGCAACGCCCGTGAGCCGCATGCAGACCGAGACGCGCGCCCCCGTCAGCCACCTTCCGCAGGCGCTGGAGCCGCGCAATCCCGGCACCGAGCTGGACCTGGGCTGGGTGCGCGCCGCCACCGCCAACCGCTCCGCGATCGAGCGGCGGGCGGCAACCCTGCCGGGCCGGCGCAGCGTCAAGAAGGATCACCAGGCGGCGTGGCTGTGCCGGGCGATTTCCTGCATCGACCTGACCACGCTGGCGGGCGACGACACGCCGGGACGGGTTGCGCGGCTGGCCGCCAAGGCCCGCCAGCCGGTGCGCGCCGACCTGCTGGAGGCGCTGGGCATGGAGGGACTGACGGTGGGCGCCGTCTGCGTCTACCACGAGATGATCGCGCCGGCGCGCGCCGCCCTTAAGGGCTCGGGCATTCCCGTCGCCGCCGTCTCCACCGGCTTTCCGGCGGGGCTGTCGCCCTTTCGGCTGCGGGTGGCCGAGATCGAGGAGAGCGTGGCCGCCGGCGCCGACGAGATCGACATCGTGATTTCCCGCCGCCACGTTCTGACCGGCGACTGGCAGGCGCTCCATGACGAGATGCGCGCCTTTCGCGCCGCCTGCGGCACGGCGCATGTGAAGGCGATCCTTGCCACCGGCGAGCTGGGCAGCCTGCGCAACGTGGCGCGCGCCTCGCTGGTCTGCATGATGGCGGGGGCGGATTTCATCAAGACCTCGACCGGCAAGGAAAGCGTCAACGCCACCCTGCCGGTGACGCTGGTGATGTTGCGCGCGATCCGTGACTTCCATGAACGCACCGGCTACCGCGTCGGCTACAAGCCGGCTGGCGGCATTTCCAAGGCCAAGGACGCCCTGGTCTACCTGTCGATGATCAAGGAGGAACTGGGCGACCGCTGGCTGCGGCCCGACCTGTTCCGCTTCGGCGCCTCGTCGCTGCTGGGCGATATCGAGCGCCAGCTCGAACACCACGTGACCGGCGCCTATTCCGCGGGGTGGCGTCATGGGATGGGCTGAACCGATGGGCGGCAAGAGGTGGCAGGCATGACCGTCAAGGAGATCTTCGAGAGCATGGAATATGGCCCCGCCCCCGAATCCGCCGCCGAGGCGCTGGCCTGGCTGGTGGACATGGGCGACCGTTTCGGCCACTTCATCGGCGGTGACTACACCGAACCCGGCGCGGGTTTCGACAGCCGCAACCCGGCCACGGGCGAGGTGCTGGCCACGCTCAGCCAGGCCACGCAGGCCGATGTGGATGCCGCCGTCGCCGCCGCCCGCAAGGCCCAGCCCGGCTGGGTGTGGCTGGACGGCCACGGACGGGCGCGGCATCTCTACGCGCTGGCGCGGCTGTTGCAGAAACATGCCCGCCTCTTCGCGGTGCTGGAGACGCTGGACAGCGGCAAGCCGATCCGGGAAAGCCGCGATATCGACGTGCCGCTGGCGCAGCGGCATTTCTACTACCACGCGGGGCTTGCCCAGCTGATGGAGTCCGAACTGCCCGGGCGCGCGCCGCTGGGCGTGTGCGGGCAGATCATCCCTTGGAACTTTCCGCTTCTGATGCTCGCCTGGAAGATCGCCCCGGCGCTGGCCGCGGGCAACACCGTGGTGCTGAAACCCGCCGAATGGACATCGCTCACCGCGCTGCTCTTCGCCGATATCTGCCGGCAGGCGGGCCTTCCGGCGGGCGTTGTCAACATCGTCACCGGCGACGGCGCGGTGGGCGAGATGATCGTGCGCCACCCGGACATCGACAAGATCGCCTTCACCGGCTCCACCGAGGTGGGCCGCGCGATCCGGCGCGCCACCGCCGGCAGCGGCAAGGCGCTGACGCTCGAACTGGGCGGGAAATCGCCCTACATCGTATTCGACGATGCCGATCTCGACTCGGCGGTCGAGGGGCTGGTGGACGCGATCTGGTTCAATGGCGGGCAGGTCTGCTGCGCCGGCTCGCGCCTGCTGGTGCAGGAGGGCGTGGCCGGGCGGTTCCATGACAGGCTGCGCGCCCGGATGGACCGGCTGCGCATGGGCGACCCGCTCGACAAGTGCATCGACCTCGGCGCGGTTGTGGATCCAGCGCATCGCGCGCGCATCGCCGCGATGGTGGAGGCCAATACCGAGGGAGAGACCTTCCAGGCCGCCTCGGCCCTGCCCGCGCGCGGTTGCTACTACCCGCCCACGCTGATCACCGGCCTCTCGCCCGCCTCGCGGCTGATGCAGGAAGAGATCTTCGGCCCGGTCCTCGTCTCGGGCAGTTTCCGCACCCCGGCCGAGGCGGTGGAACTGGCCAACAACACCCGCTACGGGCTGGCCGCCAGCGTCTGGTCCGAGAACGTGAACCTCGCGCTCGACATCGCCCCGAAACTGGCCGCCGGGGTGGTCTGGGTGAACGGGACCAACATGTTCGACGCCGCCGCCGGATTCGGCGGGATGCGGGAAAGCGGCTTCGGCCGCGAGGGCGGCCGGGAGGGGCTGTCCGCCTATACACGGCCCGCCCGCAAGGCAAAGCCCTTGAAACCCATGGCCCCCTTCGGCGGCGAGGGCGCGCCGGAGGACGGGATCGACCGCACCGCCAAGCTCTATATCGGCGGCAAGCAGGCCCGGCCCGATGGCGGCTATTCGCGCGCCGTCTGGTCCCGCTCCGGCCGGTTGCTGGGCCATGCGCCGCAGGCCAACCGCAAGGATGTGCGCAACGCGGTGGAGGCCGCCCGCGCCGCCGCGGGCTGGGCCGCGAGCACCGGGCATAACCGCGCCCAGATCCTGTTCTACCTGGCCGAGAACCTGTCGGCCCGGGCGGAGGAATTCGCCCACAGGCTCGACGCCATGACCGGCAAGCGCGGCGGCGCGGCGGAGGTGGAGGCCACGGTACGGCGGCTCTTCACCTGGGCGGCCTGGGCCGACAAGCACGAGGGCCGGATGAAGCCGGTGCCGATGCGCGGCGTCGCGCTGGCCATGCCTGCGCCGGTCGGGGTGATCGGCGCGCTCTGCCCGGACGAGGCGCCGCTGCTGGGGCTCGTCTCGGTGATCGGGCCGGCGATGGCGCTGGGCAACCGGCTGGTCGCCGTGGCCTCCGAGCCCTTTCCGCTGGCCGCCGCCAATCTCTACCAGCTGCTCGACACCTCCGACGTGCCCGCCGGTGTGGTGAACCTGCTGACCGGCAGCCATGCCGAACTGGCCCCGGTGCTGTCCGCGCATCTGGACGTGGATGCGGTATGGTCCTTTTCCTCCACCAACCTGTCGTGCGTTATCGAGGCCGAAAGCGCCGGCAATCTCAAGCGCAGCTGGGTCAACAACGGCGCGGCGCGGGACTGGGCCGGGCCAGAGGGCGAGGGCGCCGAATTCCTGGAGGCCGCCACCGAGATCCGCACCGTCTGGGTGCCCTGGGGCGAGTAGCCCGGCCCTGACGGAACGTCATGCTGACGCGCGCGCGGCATGGCGCTAACCTGCGCGCAAATCTCTGCAGGAGGAAACCCCATGACCGACATCGTGATCCTGAGCGGCGCGCGCACCGCCATCGGAGCTTTCGGCGGCAGCCTCGCCGGCACGCCGCCGATCGAGCTGGGCACCGTCGCGGCGAAGGCGGCGCTGGAGCGCGCGGGTGTCGAGGGCGGACAAATCGGCCATGTCGCCTTCGGCCATGTCATCAACACCGAGCCGCGCGACATGTATCTCAGCCGTGTCGCTGCGATGCAGGCGGGCATACCCGAAAGCACTCCGGCGATGAACGTCAACCGGCTGTGCGGTTCCGGCGCGCAGGCGATCGTGTCTGTGGTGCAGTCGCTGATGCTGGGAGACGCCGATTTCGGCCTGGCCGGCGGGGCCGAGAACATGTCGCGCAGCCCCTATATCGTGCCGGACCAGCGCTGGGGCGCCAAGATGGGCGATATCCGCACATTCGACATGATGCTCGGTGCACTGAACTGCCCCTTTGGCACCGGCCATATGGGTGTCACCGCCGAGAACGTGGCGGCCGAGCATGGCATCGACCGCGCGGCGCAGGACGCCTTTGCGCTGGAAAGCCAGCAGCGCGCCGCACGCGCAATCGCGGAAGGCCGCTTCGCCGAGCAGATCGTGCCGGTGGAGGTGCGGGTAAAGCGCGACATGGTGGCCTTTGCCACCGACGAGCACCCCAAGGGCTCCACCACCGCCGAGGGACTGGCCGGGCTGCGGCCGGCCTTCCAGAAGGACGGCACGGTGACCGCAGGCAACGCGTCGGGCATCAACGACGGCGCGGCGGCGCTGGTGCTGGCGCGCGCCGAGGCCGCGGAGGCCGCGGGCCTGACGCCCCGCGCCCGCGTGCTGGGCTATGCCCATGCCGGGGTGCGCCCCGAGGTGATGGGAATCGGCCCGGTGCCTGCGGTGGAGAAGCTGCTGGCGCGCACCGGGCTGTCTGCCGCGGATTTCGACGTGATCGAATCGAACGAGGCCTTCGCGGCGCAGGCCCTGGCGGTGAACAAGGGGCTCGGGCTGGACCCGGCGAAGGTGAACCCCAATGGCGGCGCCATCGCGCTGGGCCACCCGGTGGGCGCAACGGGCGCGATCATCACCGTCAAGGCGCTTTACGAGCTGGAGCGGATCGGCGGGCGCACCGCGCTGGTCACCATGTGCATCGGCGGCGGGCAGGGCATCGCCCTGGCGCTGGAGCGCGTCTGACCCTGCGCCCCGGAGGGCGCGGCATTCCGCGCCCTACACCAGCGCCTCCAGCAGCCCCTCCGCCCGGAAACTCAGCTCGCGCGAGCGCCCGATCACCAGGTGGTCGTGCAGGGTGACCGAGACCGCCTCGCAGGCGGCGCGGATCTGTTCGGTCATCGCGATGTCCGAGCCCGAAGGCGTCGGGTCGCCGGAGGGATGGTTGTGCACCAGGATCAGCGCGCTGGCGTTCAGGTCCAGCGCGCGCTTGATCACCTCGCGCGGATAGACCGGCACGTGATCCACCGTGCCGCGCGCCTGTTCCTCGTCGGCGATCAGTACGTTCTTGCGATCGAGATACAGCACCCGGAACTGCTCTGTCTCGCGGTGAGCCATGGTGGTGCGGCAATAGTCCAGCAGCGCATCCCAGCTGGAGATCACCTGCCGGCGCAGCACCCGCGCCCGGGCCAGCCGGTGCGCCGCGGCCTCCACCACCTTCAGCTCGCAGATCACCGCCTCGCCCACGCCGGGCGTTTCGGCCAGCCGCGCGGCGGGGGCCGAGATCACGGTATTGAAATCCCCGAACCGGTCCAGAAGCGCGCGCGCCAGCGGCTTGACGTCCCGGCGGGGGATGGCGCGGAACAGCACCAGTTCCAGCATCTCGTAATCCGGCATCGCCTCCGGCCCGCCGGCGATGAAGCGTTCCCGCAGGCGCTTGCGATGGTCCCGGATATAGGAGGGCAGCCGCGCCGCCCCGGCGGCGGGCACGACGGGGCCGGCCGGCTCGAAGAGAGGCGCGGCCGCCTCGGCGAAGGTGAGTTGCCTGGACATGGCGGCAGCTTCGGCGGATTCGGGTGAAGAAAGGGTAAACCCGCCCGCCTCGGCCCGCTCCCACCGGCTCCGGCCGCAGCGGGTCAGGAAACCCGCAGCACGACCGCCATGGCCGAATCGCCCGCCGCGCAGCCCTGGAACAGGCCATGGCCGCCGCCCGCGATCTCCAGCTCCTCGATCATCTCGATCACGGAGCGCAGGCCGGTCGGCCCCTGGGGATGGCCCCAGACCAGCGAACAGCCGAAATTGTTCATCCGCCGCCAGTCGATGCCGAAGGCGCGGGCGAAGGCGATATCGTTGACCGCGAAGGGGTTGTGCGATTTCAGAACCGCCATGTCGTCGATGCCCAGGCCCGCCAGTTCCAGCGCCCGGGCGGCCGCGGCGATCGGAGCTGCGGGCATATGGGCCTTCTCCACCCGCGCCTGCGCGACGCAGACCAACTCCACCAGCGGCGCGTCGGCGCGCACGGCCATGGCGCGCGCGCGGGCGGGATCAGACACCATGACCAGCCCGGCATTGCCGTCCGCCGGGTGGGTCTGCGCGGCGAAGGTGACGCTGCCCCCCTCGCGCACCGGTTTCAGCGCCGCCATTTTCGCGGCATCCACCCCGTGGATGCCCCGGTCGCCCTCGATCACCGCCACGGTCTTGCGGAAGCGCGGGTCGGGCACCTCGAACGCCTCGGCCATGTAGCGGCGCTGGAAGGCGCGGCCGTTCTCCAGCGCGGCGCCATATTGCTCGTAGCGCAGAAGCGTCAACTCGTGCTGTTCGGCCGTGTCGATCCCCTCGCGGCGGGCCACGTTGTCGGCGGTATCGACCATGGCGCAGCGCGCGAAGGGATCGACGTTGAAGCTGTCCAGCACGATGTTCTCGCTGACCCCGGTGCCGCCGGGCGCGCCGGGCGCCGGGTAGTAGACATGCGGGCTGTTCGAGGTACGGTCGCCCGAGACCAGCAGCGCGCAGGAGGCCGCGCCCATGGCGAACTCGCCCGCAGCCGTCGCCAGCAGCCGCGCACCGGTCGCGCAGGCCTGGTTGACGGTAGGCCCCGGCAGGTACTCTGCGCCGATCATGCCGGTGAACCAGGGCAGCCCGTAGAAGCTTCGGTTCTGGGGCACCGTCAGCCCGTAGGCGGCGAAGTCGAACACCGATACGGGCATGTCGCGGCGCGCAAGCTCTGCCCGGGTGACATGGGCGGCGAATTCCATGGCGTGCAGCTCTGCGAACTCGCCCTGCCAGCGGGCGAACGGGGTGCTCCAATAGGCGCCGTAGGGAATGTAGGCTTTCATTGCGGCGGGGCTCCTTCTGTCATGCGGTCGGGCGCAAGGCGGCAGGCCGGCTCAGCCGCCGGCGTCGATCCGCAGCGTCAGCGGCATGCCGGCCAGCGCGGCCCTGAGCGCCTCGGCAGCGGCTTCGGGCACGCGCACCCGCGCCTCCAGCGCCTCCGAGACCTCCACCGCGATCTCGTCCTCGCGCAGCCCCAGGCCAAGCGCCGCCGCCCGGATCGCCCAGATCGCCGCTTCGCGCCGCAGCGTGGGCTTGAAGATCTTGCCGACCGGCGTAAGCGGCAGGCTGTCGCGGATGCCGATGCGCTTGGGCAGCGCCACCGGGTCGTCGATGCGGTCGCGCAGGAAGTCCATCAGGGCAGGGCCGTCCACGGTGGCGCCCGCGCGCAGCGTCACGAAGGCCACGGGCAATTCGCCCGCATAGGCGTCGGGCATGCCCACGGCGGCGGCGGTTTCCACCTGCGGGTGGCCCAGCAGCGCGTCCTCGATCATCTGCGGGTCGATATTGTGCGCCCCGCGGATGATGACATCCTTCTTGCGCCCCGTGACGTAAAGCCGCCCCTCGGCATCCAGTTGCCCCAGGTCGCCGCTGACCAGCCAGCCGCCGGGCAGGAAGGTGCCCGCATCGCGCACCGGATCGGAATACCCGGCCGAGACATTTGGGCCGCGCAACGCCACGATCCCCGTTTCGCCGGGAGCCAGGGGCTTTGCCGGGTCGGCCTCTCCCCCGGTCTCTCCCAGGATCGCGACCTCGGTGAAGGGCAGGCGCAGCCCGCAGGACAACGGCGTGCGGGGCGCGTGGACCGGCTCCACCGCGATGGTTCCGGCGCTTTCGGTCATGCCCAGGATGTTGCGCACCGCCTTGCCGGTGTGGCGCTCGGCCGCGTCGGCCAGTTCGGTGGGCAGGGGCGAGCCGCCGGTCAGCAGCGCACGCAGCGTCGAGATGTCGGCATTGACCGGCTGGCCGTTCAGCGCCGCGAGCACCGTCGGCACCGCGCCGATCACGGTGATCCCCAGCCGCTCCACCTGCTGCCAGATCGTGCCCATGAACGCCGGGTTGCGCATCCCCAGCCGCCCCGGAATCAGCAGCGTGCCGCCCGCCGAGAGCGTGGACAGCCCATAGACGAAGGCGCCGGCCACGTGGAACAGCGGAAAGCCGTTCACCACCACGTCCTCGGGCCGCAGATCGTGCAGCAGCGCGCAGGACCGCGCCACATGCGCCTCGTTCAGGCGCGAGTGCTGCACCAGCTTGGGCGCGCCGGTCGTGCCGCCGGTGTGGTAATAGGCGGCGAGCATGTGCGCATCGCCCTCGGGCGTGATGCCGGGGCCACCAAGCCGCCCCGCCAGCAGATCTTCGAAATCGCCGTCGGAACCGGGGCTGTCGGCATCCCCGTCGCAGGCCAGGATCGGCAGGGTCACCCCCTCTGCCCGCAGCGCTGGCACCAGGGTGGACCAGTAGTCGATCTCGTCGTTCACCCCGGTCGCCACCACCACCTCGGCGCCGGAGGCGCGCAGCAGCCCGGCCACATGGGCGGGTTTCAGCATGGGGTTGATCGGACAGGCAGCGCCCGCGATCTGCGCGCCCCACAGCGCGACCTGCGCCGAGGGCGTGTGCTGCGTCAGCAACGCAACCGATCGGCCGGGTGTCGCGCCGAAGTCGCGAAACAGCGCGGCGGCGGCCATGATCCGGGCGGCCAGCTCGGCATAGGTGATCCGCATGTCGCGCGCCGGATCGGCCGCGTCGCGCAGGTAATGCAGCGCGACACGCTCCGGCACAGTCTCCGCCCGCTCGCGCAGGATGTCCCAGGGGGTGCGCAGCGGATAGACCGCATCGAACCCCTCGGCCTCCAGCCTCCGCACGTCTTCCAGCGTCCTGATCTTCATGGCGTCTTCCGCATCCCGGGGGCGGCGAAGGCGTCGCGCAAGTTCGCGTCGATCTTGTCGAAACTGGCCAGCAGACGGGCTTTCTCGGTCTCCGACATGCCCCGCGTCATCATCTCCTCGTGACGCGCCACCTCGCGTTCCAAAAGGGCCAGCCGCGTCTTGCCCTGCGGTGTCAGGTAGACGCGGCGCACCCGGCGGTCGCGTTCCGTGGCGCGCCGTTCCACCCAACCTTCTTCCGTCAGGGTCTCCAGGATCGGCACCAGGCTGGAGCGGTCGAGAAAGATCACCTCGGCCAGGCGAGCCTGCGGAATGCCGGGATTGGCCTCGACGATCTTCAGAAGCCCGTAGTAGCGCGGCGCGGTGCCGAGCCCGGTCACCACCTTCTCGAAGCTCTTGTAGGCCGCGATCTGGATCAGCCGGATCCGGTAGGAGACCCGCGACAGCAGCTCCGCCGGCTCCACCACCTCGTCGCGATCGCGGATCACCTCGTCCATCTCAGTTCATTCCCGAGGGCAGGAACAGGGCGATCCCGGGGAACAGGATCAGCAGCACGAGGCGGATCACGTCCACCGCAACGAAGGGCAGCACGCCCTTGAAGATCGTGGGAAGGCCCACGCGCCCGGCGATGGAGTTGATGACGAAGACGTTCATCCCCACCGGCGGGGTGATCAGGCCCAGCTCGACGGTCAGCACGATGATGATGCCGAACCAGATCGGATCGAAGCCAAGTTCCACGATCACCGGAAAGACGATCGGGACCATCAGGATGATCATCGCCATGGCATCGAGGAAACAGCCCATCACCAGGAACATCAGCATGATGAGCAGCAGCGTGCCGTAGCGCCCGAAGCCGAGATCGAGCAGGAATTGCGTCAGGTCCTGCGGCACCTGCGTGATGGCCAGGAAATAGCCGAACAGCGTGGCGCCGATCAGCACGACATAGATCGCCACCGAGGTGCGCAGCCCCTCCACCAGGCAATCCAGCAGCTTGGCCGCGTTCAGCCGCCCGCGGGCGATGCCGATCAGCGCGGTCAGGAAGGCCCCCGCCGCGGCGGCCTCGGTGGCGGTGACGATCCCGAAATAGATCGAGACGATCACCGCGATGAACAGCAAGCCCACTGCCCAGATGCCCCGCATCGAGGCGAAGGCCTCCTTCAGCGAGAACCGGTCGCTCTCGGGCAGCTTGCGACCATACCAGACCCGCACTGTCAGCATGTACATCAGCACCGCGAGAATCCCCGGCACGATGCCCGCGATGAACAGGGTGCCGATGTCCTGCTCGGTTATGAAACCGTAGACCGCCAGCACCACGGAGGGCGGGATGAGGATACCCAGAGTGCCGCCCGCCGCGATGATCCCCGTCGAGGCGTCGTCGGGATAGCCCGCGCGCTTCATCTCGGGATAGGCGATCTTGGTCATGGTCGCGGCGGTGGCCACCGAAGACCCGCAGATCGCCGCGAAGCCCGCGCAGGCGCCGACCGAGGCGAGCCCGAGACCGCCGCGGAAACTGCCCAGCCAGGCCCGCCCGGCGCGGAACAGTTCGGAGGACATGCCGGAATTCGTGGCCAGCACGCCCATCAGCACGAAGAACGGAATCAGGGTGAGGTTGAAATCGGTGATGGTGCTGATCGGCGATTGCGACAGCAGGTTCAGGGCCGGGCCCATGCCCACCACCGCGCCGAACCCGCCGATGCCCACCAGCCCCATGGCCACGCCGATCGGCACCCGCAGCAGCATCAGCGCGAACAGGGCGACGAACCCGCCGCCGGCAATCAACTCGTTGCTCATTTGCTCTCGTCTTCCCGCAGCAGGAGGTCATCCACGCTTTCGTATTCGCCCAGGCCCCGGCCCTGCGCCGCGATCAGCCACAGGCGCACCGCGGTGGTGAAGAGCGCGGCCACAAGGCCAAGCCAGATGCCCAGGAAGAACGCCCAGTGCGGCAACCGCATGTCCATCGTGACGTCACCCGAGGCGAACGCCGATTGCAGCCGCTCGCCGATCTTCCAGACCAGCAGCGCGGTAAAGCCCAGCAGAACCGCCCAGGCCACGGCGTTCATGGCCCGTTGCAGGATCGCGGGCAGGGCCTGAGCCAGCAGGTCCACCTTGATGTGGGTGCCGTGGAACCCGAGGCTCGCAAGCCCCCAGGCGATCGCCACGCCAAGCAGCAGCCGCGACAGGTCGAACGCATCGGGGATGGGCGTGGCGAAGATATAGCGCCCGATCGCCGAGGCGAAGATCAGCACCGTGACCAGGCCGAGGATCACACCCGCGACCTGCTCGACGGCCAGGATCGCGCGGCTGACGGGCGATTGTCCGTTCTGGTTTTGCGGCATGGCGCAACGCTCCCGCTGGAAGACGCGCGCGGGCCGAAAACCCGCGCGCGACACTGGACTCAGTAGCGGGCGTCGTTGGCTTCGAGCGCGGCGATGAAGGCCTCGAAGATCGCCTCCGCGTCGCCGCCTTTTTCCTCGACATCGGCGCGCCATTCGTCGATCAGCGGCTCCGCCGCCGCGCGCCAGGCCGCGACCTCCTCGTCGGTCGGAGTGTGCAGTTCTTGCTCGGAGTCGGCAATCAGCCGGTCACGGGCGGCCATGTCGTCCTCGAACCAGCCCTGCGACACGCGGGCGGACCATTCGGGCGTGCAATGCGTGTCGATCACCGCCTTGTTCTCGTCCGACAACCCGGCATAGCTGTTCAGGTTCATGATCAGCACCTGCGAGGACAGGTAGAACGGCATGTCCAGGTGCTGCTGCACCTCGTCGGTCAGGTTGAAATCATACATGGCGCCCCAGGGGAAGGTAACCGCCTCGGCGGTGCCGCGGGCCAGCGCCTCGCGCACCTCGGGAGCGGGCACCTGCACCGGGCCGCCGCCCAGCAGGCTGACGAACCGCGCCATGGTGGCATGGGCCGGGCGGATGTTCTTGCCCCGGATCTGGTCGGGCGAGGTGATCTTTTCCTTGGAGTGCAGCGCGCCGGGGCCATGCGGATGCACGAAGCACACCTTGACGTCGCCCATTTCCCGCTCGGCGCCATGCTCGGCATACCATTCGTGGATGGCCTTGGCCCCGCGCACGGAATCATCGGCGAGGAACGGCACCTCGGTCAGCCCGTAGATCGGGAAGCGGCCGGCGGTGTAGCCCGGGTTCACCCAGGCCATGTCAACGATGCCCTGCCGGGCCATGTCGTAGTGATCCGGCGCCTTGCCAAGTTGCTGGGCCGGGAAGATCTGGATGGCGATCCGACCTTCCGAGGCCTCCTCGACCGCGCGCGCCCAGGGCTCGATCCCCTTGGCCGCAGGCGCGATCCCGGCGGGGACCCAGTGCGACAGGCGCAGGGTGACGTCCTGGGCCTGGGCGGCCAGCGGCAGGGCAAGCGCGATCGCCGCGCCAAGCGCGAGTTTCAACTTATTCATGATATCCTCCCTATCGCGGCCCGGTCTTTTCTCCGGGCCTGCAAGAATGATTGATATCAAACGTTCTGGCGCGATCAATCAATTTCCACACCGGCAGCCTTCCCGAGCCGCCTGCCGCGCGCGGGCCGCGCAAACGGAAGACGGCGGCCCGGATCCGTCACCGGGCCGCCCCATGATGTGAGTCGGCGGAGTGGCCCGGACCGGCTCAGCCCTTCATCGAGTCCCAGAAATTCTTGACCGACGAGAAGAAGCTCTTGCTTTCGGGGTTGTTGTCCTCGCTAAGCGCCTCGAACTCGCGCAGAAGCTCTTTCTGGCGCGAGGTCAGGTTGACCGGGGTTTCCACCGCCAACTCGATGAACATGTCGCCGATACCGGCGCCGCGCAGCGCGGGCATTCCCTTGCCCCGCAGGCGCATCTGCCGGCCCGACTGGCTGCCCCCGGGGATCTTTACCCGCGAGCGCCCGCCATCGATCGTGGGCACCTCGATATCGCCGCCCAGCGCTGCCGTGGCGATCGAGACCGGAACGCGGCAATGCAGGTCCATTCCGTCACGCTCGAAGATGCCGTGCTGCCGGACCTCGATGAAGATATACAGATCGCCCGCAGGCCCACCCCGCATGCCGGCCTCGCCCTCGCCCGCCAGACGGATCCGCGTGCCCGTCTCCACCCCGGCGGGGATGTTCACCGACAGGGCGCGCTCTTTCTGGACGCGGCCCTGGCCGCCGCAGGATTGGCACGGATTCTTGACGATCTGGCCCAGCCCCGAACAGGTGGGACAGGGGCGCTCCACGGTGAAGAAACCCTGCTGCGCGCGCACCTTTCCCATGCCGGAACAGGTGGGGCAGGTGGTTGGCTCCGCCCCGCCCTCGGCGCCGGTGCCGTGGCATGCCTCGCATTGCACCGAACTGGGCACCTGGATCGTCTTCTGAAGACCGGAATAGGCCTCTTCCAGCGTCACGCGCAGGTTGTATCGCAGGTCTGCGCCACGCGCTGCTCGCTGCCGCCCGCCGCCGCGCCCGCCCATGAAGTCGCCGAACAGGTCGTCGAACACGTCCGAAAAGGCCGAGGCGAAATCGCCCTGCCCGCCCCCGAAGCCACCGCCGGGCCGCGACCCGCCGCCGCCGCCCATGCCGCCCTCGAAGGCCGCATGGCCGAAGCGGTCATAGGCCGCCTTCTTGTCGGCGTCCTTGAGCACCTCATAGGCCTCGTTGGCCTCCTTGAACTGGGATTCGGCCTCCGGATCGTCCTTGTTGCGGTCGGGGTGCAGTTCCTTCGCCTTCTGGCGATAGGCTTTCTTGATCTCGTCGGCCGACGCGCCGCGCGAGACGCCGAGCACCTCGTAGTAATCCCGTTTTGCCATAGGCTATCCCCTTGTCCGAAACATTCGGGCCGGCCCGGTGTCCGGACCGGCCCCAGAGGTTCCGTCAGAGCCGAAGGTTACGAACGCTTGTCGTCGCCCAGATCCTCGAAATCGGCATCGACGATGTCGTCATCATCCTTGCCGCGCGGCCCGTCGGCAACCGGTCCATCGTCATTGCCCGCGTCGTCCTGGCTGGCCTTGTAGATCGCCTCGCCCAGCTTCATCGCCGCCTCGGTCACGTTCTGGATGCCCGCCTTGATCTTGTCGGCGGAGGTATCCTCCTTGTCGAGGTCGTCCTTGAGAGCGGCGATGGCCAGCTCGATCGCCTCGACAGTGGAGGGATCGACCTTCTCGCCATGCTCCTCGATCGACTTCTCGGTCGAGTGGACAAGGCTTTCCGCATGGTTGCGGGCCTCGACCAGCTCGCGGCGCTGCTTGTCGGCCTCGGCATTGGCCTCGGCGTCCCGCACCATCTTCTCGATATCCTCGTCGGACAGACCGCCCGAGGCCTGGATGGTGATCTTCTGCTCCTTGCCGGTGCCCTTGTCCTTGGCGGACACGTTCACGATACCGTTCGCGTCGATGTCGAACGTGACTTCGATCTGGGGCATGCCGCGCGGGGCCGGAGGGATATTCTCCAGGTTGAACTGGCCCAGCATCTTGTTGTCCGCGGCCATCTCCCGCTCGCCCTGGAAGACCCGGATCGTAACCGCGTTCTGATTGTCCTCGGCGGTGGAGAAGACCTGGCTCTTCTTGGTCGGGATCGTCGTGTTGCGATCGATCAGCCGGGTGAACACGCCGCCCAGCGTCTCGATCCCGAGGCTCAGCGGGGTCACGTCGAGCAGGACCACGTCCTTCACGTCCCCCTGAAGCACACCGGCCTGGATCGCCGCGCCCAGCGCCACCACCTCGTCGGGGTTGACGCCCTTGTGCGGCTCCTTGCCGAAGAACTTGGTGACTTCCTCGAGAACCTTGGGCATCCGGGTCTGGCCACCCACCAGCACAACCTCGTCGATGTCGGAGGTGGACAGCCCCGCATCCTTCAGCGCGGCTGCGCAGGGCTTCAGCGAGCCCTTGATCAGGTCCGCCACGAGGCTTTCAAGCTTGGCCCGGGTCAGCTTCATGACCATGTGCAGCGGCTGGCCGGTCGTCTTGTCCATCGAGATGAACGGCTGGTTGATCTCGGTCTGGGTGGCGCTGGACAGCTCGATCTTGGCCTTCTCGGCGGCTTCCTTCAGACGCTGCAGGGCCATCTTGTCCTGGGTCAGGTCGACGCCGTGCTCTTTCTTGAACTCGTCGGCCAGGTAGTTGACGATCCGCATGTCGAAATCCTCGCCACCGAGGAACGTGTCCCCGTTGGTGGACTTCACCTCGAACAGCCCGTCATCGATCTCCAGGATGGTCACGTCGAACGTGCCGCCGCCGAGATCGTAGACCGCGATCGTCTTGGTTTCCTTCTTGTCGAGCCCGTAGGCCAGCGCCGCCGCCGTCGGTTCGTTGATGATGCGCAGCACCTCGAGGCCCGCGATCTTGCCGGCATCCTTGGTGGCCTGGCGCTGGGCGTCGTTGAAATAGGCGGGCACGGTGATGACGGCCTGCGTCACCTCCTCGCCGAGATAGGATTCGGCGGTCTCCTTCATCTTCTGCAGGATGAAGGCGGAAATCTGGCTGGGCGAATACTTCTCGCCGCGGGCCTCGACCCAGGCGTCGCCCTGGCCACCATCGACCACGGAGAAGGGCAGGTTCTTCTTGTCCTTGGCGAGGTCCGCATCGTCAATGCGGCGGCCGATCAGGCGCTTGACGCCAAATATCGTGTTGTCGGGGTTGGTGACGGCCTGCCGCTTCGCGGACTGGCCGACAAGACGTTCGTCGTCGGTGAAGGCGACGATGGACGGCGTGGTGCGCGCGCCCTCCGCATTCTCGATCACGCGGGGCTGCGAACCGTCCATGATGGCTACGCAGCTGTTGGTGGTCCCAAGGTCGATGCCGATCACTTTGGCCATGGTTTCGATCCCTCTTCAATTCAGGCGATGACACGAGGCACGAGACCCGTTACGGCATCTCCGCCCCGATCCGTTAGACGGCCGGCACTCGCTGCCCGCCGCGCTTCGGGGGGTATATAAGGAGGGGCCCAGAGGGCTGCAAGCACTGCCCGGCACGCGATCCGAAGGATTGCTCCGATCGCAGGGCAAGGGGAGGCAGGGCGATGACCGAGCGCCTCGATCTGAACGGGGTTATCATCTACCGGGGCCGGCTGGAGCCTGCGGAACAGGTCCGGCTGGTGGCATCCCTGCGCGAGGTGGCCCGGGCGGCACCATTCTTCGTGCCCGAGACACCGGGCGGGCGGAAGATGTCCGTCCGCATGACGTCCTGCGGGCGGCTGGGCTGGGTCACGGACCGGCGCGGCTACCGCTATGAGCCGCGCCATCCCTCGGGGATGGAGTGGCCGCCGATCCCCGCGCAGGTGCTGGCGATCTGGCAGAAGGCGACCGGGCTCGACCGGGCGCCCGATTCCTGCCTGGTGAACTGGTATGGCGAGGGCGCGCGGATGGGGCTGCACCAGGACCGCGACGAGGGCGATTTCGCCTGGCCGGTGGTGTCGGTCTCGCTGGGCGACGAGGCGCTGTTCCGCGTGGGCGGTACCGAGCGCGGCGCGCCCACCCGCTCGGCCTGGCTGCGCTCGGGCGACGTGGCGGTGATGGGCGGCGCGTCGCGGCTGGCCTGGCACGGGGTGGACCGGATACGGTTCGGCTCCTCCGGACTGCTGCCGCAGGGCGGGCGGATCAACCTGACGCTGCGCGTGGTGGGCTGAGCGGGCGGGCCCGCCGCGCGGGCGCAAGGGCCGTCGACGGCCCTTGCCGGCGTCGCGCCGACCTTGCGGGCAGGGCGGGCAAGGGCACCGGGCATCCCGGCGGGACAAGCCGCGCCCGCCCGTCATCGTGGGCGAAAGGGCCGTCGACGGCCCTTGGCCCCCGATCAGCGCCGCGCGTACCAGCTGGCCGAGGCGTGCTTGCGTGTGAAATACTCGCCCATGAGCCCGATCATCACCAGCACGATGCCGAGATAGAGCGGGTATTCCCAGGAACTGTTGCGCGGGAAGTAGTTCACGAAGGCATAACCGCGCGACTGGTCGATCGCGTGGAACAGCGGGTTCCAGTCGAACATCACCAGCATGTAGGTGGGCAGCGTGTTGGCCACGAACATCTTGCCCGAGGCGATCATGTTCGCGCGCTGGTAGATCGTGGAGAACAGCTGGACGAAGGTGGGAAACCAGGGCTTGAGCGCCAGCAGCACCAGCCCGATCGCCGCCCCCGTGAACCACGCGATCAGGATCATCGCCATGCAGCCGATCGGATCGTGGATCTCCAGCGGGGTGAAGGCCACATGATAGACGAACAGAATCAGCACCATCGACAGGATCTGGATGTAGAGCGCCCCGAACGCGGCCGCCAGGATCGCGATCGCCGTGTTCATCGGCGCGTGCTGCATCATCGGAGAGGCCGGCCCTTCCGACCCGACCACGGCCCCCAGCGTCTTGGTATGCGTCATGTAGAGGAAGATGCCCGTCATGATATAGATCAGGAAATCCCCGCGGATCCGCAGGCCCTTGAGCCCCAGGATCGAGAACATCACGTAGAAAGCCAGCACGAAGATCACCGTCTGCATCACGTTCAGCGCGATGGACATGATCGGATTGCCATGGGTCTTGCGGATGCTGCGGACGATGCCGTGATACACGAGCTCGGCGATCGTGACGGCCGAGCCCATGCGCGTTCTTGGTCTGGTCTGCTGGAACATCGATCCCGCCTGCCCGTGGAGACGCCCTTCTGGCACGGAATTCTTGCCGTTCCGTTGCCGGGTCAGCATAAGGGGCCGCAAGGGTCTTGGCAACGAGACCGCCGCGGAAGGAGGAAGATGCGTGGATTTCGAGACACTGACCCGGGTGATGCGCCGCCTCGCGCTCGAAGCGGGCGACGCGATCATGGAGATCTATGACGGCCCCGAATTCGAGGTCCGCGCCAAGTCCGACGAAAGCCCGGTCACTGCCGCCGACGAGGCCGCCGACCGGCTGATCGCCGAGGGTCTGCGCGCCGCCTTCCCCGACACCCCCCTGGTGACCGAGGAACAGGCCGACACCCATGGCCAGGATGTCTCCACCTTCCTGATCGTGGATCCGCTGGACGGCACCAAGGAATTCGTCAGGCGCCGAGGCGAGTTCACCGTGAACATCGCCTATGTCCAAGACGGGCTGCCGCGGCGCGGGGTGGTCTATGCGCCGGCGCGCGGGCGGCTGTTCTACACCACCTCCACCGGTCGCGCCGTAGAGGAGACCGGCCCGTTCGATCCCGACGCGCCCGGCGAGATCAGGCCCCTCTCGGTATCGACGCCCGACAATTCCGCCCTGGTGGTCGTGGCCTCCAAGTCACACCGGGACGAGGCCACCGACGCCTATATCGGCAAATACGACGTGAAGGACATGACCAGCGCGGGCTCTTCGCTGAAATTCTGCCTGCTGGCCGCCGGCGAGGCCGATCTCTATCCGCGCCTGGGCCGGACGATGGAATGGGACACCGCCGCGGGGCACGCGGTGCTGCTGGGCGCGGGCGGACGCGTTGTGCGCTTCGACGATCACACGTCGCTCCCCTATGGCAAACCCGGCTTCGCCAACCCCTTCTTCATCGCCCACGCCCCCGGCGTGGAGCTGAAGGAGGGGTGAGGCTCCGGCCCGCCTGTCGCCATGACCGAGCAGCCGGTCAGCATCGTCATCGTCAGCCGGGGCCGGCCCCGGGCGTTGCGTCAGTGCCTTGCCGCGGTGGCCCTGCTGGACCATCCCGCCTACGAGGTCATCGTGGTGGCCTGCGCCGAAGGCGTGGCCGCCGCGCAAGCGACGGGCCTTGCCGCGCATCTCAAGATAGAGCCCTTCGCCGAGGCCAACATCTCGGCCGCGCGCAATGCGGGCATCGCCCGCGCGGCCGGAGAGATCGTGGCCTTCCTCGACGATGACGCCGTGCCCGAGCCGCGCTGGCTGGCGCTGCTCTGCGCCCCGCTCGAGACGACCGGCGCCGCCGCCGCCGGCGGCTTCGTCCGCGGGCGCAACGGCATCTCCTTCCAGTGGCGGGCGCGCAGCGTCGATGCCTGCGCGCGCACCGCGCCGCTGCGCGTCGATCCCGAACGGCCCACGCTTCTGTCGCCGCCTCCCGACAGGGCCGTCAAGACCGAGGGCACCAACATGGCCGTCCGCCGCGACGTGCTGGCCGGGATGGGCGGGTTCGACCCCGCCTACCGCTTCTTCCTGGATGAGACCGACCTGAACCTGCGCCTCGCTCGCGCAGGGCTGGACACCGCGATCGTTCCGCGCGCCGAGGTCCATCACGGCTATCTCGAAAGCCCGCGCCGCGGACGCGACCGGGTGCCGCGCGAGCTGCGCGAGATCGGGGCGAGCCTGGCCGTGTTCCTGCGACGACACGCCCCGCCCGAAGCCCGGGCCGCCCGGATGGCGGAGTTCCGCGCCGAGCAGCGCGCGCGCCTGCTGCGCCACATGGTGCGCGGGCCACTGGGGCCGGACGACATGCTGCGGCTGATGCGCGGGCTGGAGGCGGGGCTGGCCGAGGGCGCCACGCGCGCGCTGGGCCCGCTGCCGCCGCTGCCCCATGCGCGCGACGGCTTCCTGCCCTTCCCGGGTGGCGCGGGGCGTCCGCCCCTTGTGCTTTCGGGCTCCTGGCGCGCCCGCCGGAAGCTGCGGCGCAAGGCGGTTGCCGCGGCGCGTGCGGGCCATGTGGTCAGCCTGTTCCTGTTCTCGCACACCACTCTCTATCACCGCGTGCGCTTCCACCCGGAGGGTATCTGGGAGCAGTCCGGCGGGCTCTACGGGCGCAGCGACCGGGACGGGCCGCTGTTCCAGCGCTGGCGCCGGGCGGATCGCGTCACGGCCGAAGGGGCCCGCGTGGGACCGGCCCGCGGTCTTCCCGCCGCGAAGGAATGAGGCGGAACGGTGAATTTTTCGACCAACCGCCTCAAATGCGCCCGTGTGTTCACGATTCGGCCATGATATTATCTACATTGACAGGCAGCGATAACCAGAACACGGCACCGCCTTGGCGGAAGCCGCGAGTCACCAGGAGAGCAGTTTGATGCGCAAGAAGGTCACGAAGGCGATATTTCCGGTAGCGGGCCTCGGGACGCGGTTCCTGCCGGCGACGAAGTCGGTGCCCAAGGAGATCATGACGCTGGTGGACCGCCCGCTGGTGCAATACGCCATCGACGAGGCGCGCGCGGCGGGGATCAAGGAGTTCATCTTCGTCACCTCGCGCGGCAAGGGGGCGCTGGAGGATTACTTCGACGAGGCGCCCCAGCTCGAACAGGAGCTGCGCAAGAAGGGCAAGGACGACCTGCTGGAGATCCTGCGCGGGACCAACATGGAATCCGGCGCGATCGCCTATATCCGCCAGCACAAGGCGCTGGGGCTGGGCCACGCGGTGTGGTGCGCCCGCCGGCTGATCGCCGACGAGCCCTTCGCGGTGATGCTGCCCGACGACGTGATCGCCGCCGAGACGCCCTGCCTGCAGCAGATGGTCGAGGCCTACGAGGCGGCGGGCTCCGCCGGCTCGATGGTGGCCGCGATGCAGGTGCCGCGCGCCAAGGCCGGGGCCTACGGAATGCTGGACGTCGCGGGCGGCGAGGGCCGGATGCTGCAGGTGCAGGGCATGGTCGAGAAACCCGACCCCGACGAGGCGCCCTCCGACCTGGCGGTGATCGGGCGCTACATCCTGACGCCGGACGTGCTGCGCAACCTCAACCGGATGAAATCCGGCTCGGGCGGCGAGGTGCAGCTGACCGATGCCATCGCCCAGGAGATCGGCCAGGAGCGCCCGGTGCATGCCTACCGTTTCGAGGGCCAGCGCTTCGACTGCGGCTCCAAGGCCGGCTTCCTCCAGGCCACCGTCGCCTTCGGACTCGCCCGCGAGGAGCTGCGGGACGATCTCGCCCGCTACCTGCGCGCGCTTCTCGAAACCAATCTCGCGGCACAGTGACCGCGTTTTCCTGACAGGCATTCCGGCATGATCCATCCCGTCATCCTCTGCGGCGGCTCGGGCACGCGGCTCTGGCCGCTGAGCCGCAAGAGCTATCCCAAGCAATTCGCCCCGCTGATCGGCAAGCGCAGCCTGTTCCAGGACACCGCGCTGCGGCTTGGCGGCGAGGGCCATGCCCCGCCCACGATCCTCACCTCCGCCGATTACCGCTTCGTCGTGACCGAGCAGCTGGCCGAGGCCGGGATCGATCCCGGCCCGGTGCTCATCGAGCCCGAGCCGCGCAACACCGGCCCCGCGGTGCTGGCGGCGGCGCTGCACCTGGCCGCGCGCGATCCCGGCGCGCTGATGCTGGTGGCGCCCTCCGATCACGTGATCGGCGACACCGACGCGTTCCGCGCGGCGGTGACGGCGGGCGCCGCGCCCGCGCGAGCGGGCGCGCTGGTCACCTTCGGCATCGCGCCGGACCGGCCGGAAACCGGCTATGGCTGGCTGGAACTGGCCGAACCGTCCGAGCCGGGCCTGCCGGTCGCGCTGCGCCGCTTCGTGGAGAAACCCGACCTGGAACGCGCCGAGGCGATGCTGGCGGCGGGCAGCTACCTTTGGAACGCGGGCATCTTCCTGATGTCGGCCCGCGCCGCGATCGCCGCCTACGAGACCCATGCGCCGGGGCTGGTGGGCCCCGTGCGGCGCGCGTTGGACCAGGCCCGGGCCGACCTGGGGTTCCTGCGGCTCGACCCGGAGGCCTGGGCCGCGGCCGAGAGTATCTCGATCGACTACGCCGTGATGGAACGCGCAACCGGTCTGCAGGCCGTGCCGGTGGCCGCCGAATGGTCCGACCTGGGCGACTGGGAGGCGGTGCGCCGCATCGAGGGCCCCGATCGCGATGGCGTGACCACCTCCGGCCCGGTCACGGCGCTCGATTGCCGCGACTCGCTGCTGCGCTCGGAAAGCCCGGACCTGGAACTGGTGGGGCTGGGGCTGGAGAACATCATCGCCGTGGCCATGCCCGACGCGGTTCTGATCGCCGATCGCCGCCGCGCCCAGGACATCAAGCGCGTGGTGCCTGCCTTGAGCGGCAAGGGCGCGCGCCAGGCCACCGCCTTGCCGCGCGATTTCCGGCCCTGGGGCTGGTTCGACAGCCTGGTGACGGGCGAGCGCTTCCAGGTGAAGCGGATCGTGGTCAACCCCGGCGCCTCGCTGAGCCTGCAAAGCCACATGCATCGCTCGGAACACTGGATCGTGGTCCGCGGCACCGCGCGGGTGACGATCGGCGAGACCGAGCAGCTGGTGACCGAGAACCAGTCGGTCTACGTGCCGCTGGGCGAGAAGCACCGGCTGGAAAATCCCGGCCGCACCGCGATGATCCTGATCGAGGTGCAGACCGGCAGCTATCTCGGCGAGGACGACATCATCCGCTACGAGGATGTCTACGCCCGCGGCTGATGTCGCGGCGGAGCGCCGGCGCGGCGCCTGTCGCGGCGCCGGACCGCCTCCGGCGGGCGTATTTGGGGAACAATGAAGACGGGGGGCGGCGCGTTGCGCTTCGGGCGGGGGGCGGCTAAGACAGGCGCGGCGCCCGCCCGCCGCGACTCGGGGTTTTCACGACAGCGCCGGTGGTGCTTGGATTGGTGCTTTGGGCATGAAGGTCATTCTCTATATCGGTCACCACAAGGTGGGCTCGACCGCACTCCAGGCCTTTCTCGGACAGAACGTGGCGGCCCTGATGCGGGCGGGCCTTCTCTACCCGGCGGTGGAAAGCCAGGGCTTCTCGCACATGCTGCGGCGGGCCCTGCAACCCGACGCGCCGCGCAGCCCGCTGAGCGTGAACATGCGCGAACCCCACAGCGCGCTGGCCTACCGGATGATGGCCGAGGTCTCGGACCGCAAGGTGCCGCCCCAGTTCCGGGAGCTTCCGGCGGTGCCGCAGATGATCGCCGCGCTGCGCAACCAGGCGGCCCAGCTGGACCCGGACACGGTTCTGCTGTGCTCGGAGGTCTTCTCGAATTTCGCCGATGTCGCCCCTGACCTGATCGACCGGGTGAAGGCCATCTGGCCCGAGGCGGATTGGCAGGTCTATTGCGCGCTGCGCCGGCCCGACGACTATCTGGTGTCCTGGCACGGGCAGCGGCTGAAGGCGGGCGAGCGGCTGCCGCCGCTGTCGGACTGCGCGACGGGGTACCTGGACACGATCCATTTCGACTACCGCAAGGCGCTGGAGCCCTGGATCGCCCGTTTCGGCGCGGAACATGTCACGATCCGGGACTATGCGCAGGTGGCCGAGGCGGGCGGCTCCGTGAAGGATTTCTGCCGGCAGACGGCGCTTGACCTGCCCAGGGGGCTGTTTCCGCAGCCGCGCGCCAACCCCAGCCTGCACCGCGCCGTGATGGAAATCGCCCGCCAGGCGAATGAAGCGCTTCCCCCTGCATCGGCCGGACGCCTGCGGCGTTTCCTGATGCGGATGGGCGGCGAGCTGGACCTGCCGGAGGTCGCGCAGGTGGAGATGCTGGGCGAGAGACTGCGCGCCAGGCTCCTGGAACGGTTCCGGCCGATCCATGGCTGGCTGACTGCGGAGACGGGCGCCGACGGATTCTTTCCCGATCCCGAGGACTTGGCCAGGCCGCGGCCCGTTCCGGAACGGGCCGCGATGGGCCGCGCGCTGGACCAGCTTGACGCCGCGCGGCTGGCGGAACTGGAGGACGATGCGGCGCGCGGCTTCGTCGCCGCGCTTCGGGAGCGGCGATGAGCGCGCCCTCCCGCCTCCAGGGGTTGATCCTGCCCGATCCCGACCTGATGGCGGAGACCGCCCCCTACCTGCGGCTGACGGGCGGCGCGCGACCGGAGAGCGGCGCGCTGCACCTGCCCGCGGGCGCGCGGGCCGGAACGGATACCTGGTTCAATCTCTTCAACCTCGGCAAGTGGCGTCGGCATTGCGGCCTGTCCAGCCTGGCGCTGGTGCTGCGTGGCGCGGGCCGGGTGGAGGTGACCCTGCGCCTTGCCCGCCCCGACGGGGAGGAGACGCTCTTGCGCCGGGAGGTGTGGCTCGGCGCCGCGCCGCTCCGGCTGGACCTGCCCGGACTGGCGGAGATCCACGGCAAGGCGCTGATCTGGCACGAGATGCGCGCGCTGGAGCCCGCCCGTCTGGAGGCGGCGGACTGGGTGAGCGACGATGCCCCGAGGCGGCTTCCCCGGCTGGTGCTGTCCATCACCACCTTCCGGCGCGAGGCGGCGGTGCGCCGCACGGTGGCGCGTTTCGAGGCCTTCATGGCCCGCACCCCGCTGGCGGACCGGCTGCACCTGGTCGTCGTGGATAACGGCCGGTCGGCCGGGCTGGCCCCCTCGGCCCATGTCACGCCGATCCCGAACGAAAACCTGGGCGGCTCGGGCGGGTTCGCGCGCGGTCTGCTGGAAGCGCGGGCGCGCGGCGCCAGCTATTGCCTGTTCATGGATGACGACGCGGCGATCCACATGGACAGCCTGGAACGGACCTGGGCCTTCCTTGCCCATGCCGAGCATCCGGCGACGGCGGTGGCGGGCGCGATTTCCTCGGCCGCGGACAAGGCCGAGATCTGGGAGAACGGCGCGATCTTCGCCAGCCGCTGCTGGCCGCGCTTCAACGCGACCGACCTGCGCGACCGGGCCGAGGCCTTCGAGATGGAATTCGAGACGACCGCCCCGCCCCCGCCGCAGCATTACGGCGGCTGGTGGTTCTTCGCCTTCCCGGTGGACGTGGCGCGGCACATGCCGTTTCCCTTCTTCGTGCGGGGCGACGATATCAGCTTCGGCCTGGCCAACCTGTTCGAGGTGGTGACCCTGCCCGGGGTGCTGTCCTTCCAGGATGCCGATTTCGCCGAGAAGGAATCGGCGATGACGCTCTATCTCGACCTGCGCAGCCACCTGGCGCATCACCTCGCCCTGCCCCGGCTGGAGATCGGGCGCGCCCGCACCGCGCGGATCCCGGCCTGGTTCTTCGGGCGCTCCATGCTGCCATGCCATTACGAGACGCTGGCCGCGCTGAACCTGGCGCTGGAAGATGTGCTGCGCGGGCCGGATTTCTTCGCGCGGAACGCGGACATGGCGCAGCGCAGGGCCGATATCGCGGCGCTGCGCCGCGACGAGGTCTGGCGGCCGGTGGAGGGACCCTTGCCGCCTGACCGCGTGCTGCTGGACCCGCAGAGGGCCTGGGTGCGCTGGCTGATGAAGCTCACGCTGAATGGCCACCTGCTGCCCTTCTTCGGGCTCTGGGGCAACCGGGTCACGCTGTCGGTGGGCGCGCGGGGCAATTTCCGCCGCGCCTGGGGGGCGGCGCGGATCACCTACCTGGATGCGGAGGGCGCCCAATTCTACACCGTGCGCCATTCCAAGCGCCGCGCATTGGTGCAGGGGCTGCGGATGTGCCGCAACATCGCGCGGCTGGCCTGGCGTTATCCGCGGCTGCTGGCCGAATGGCGGCAGGGCTATGGCGCGCTGGCCTCGGAAGGGTTCTGGCGCCGCAGGCTGGGCTTGCCCGACGGGGACGCAAGGTGAAACTCGCCGCGCCCAGCGTGCCCCAACGCCTGCGCGACGCGGTGACCCGCGCCTTCCCGGAGCATGACTGGCGGTTCGACGGCGGGGCGCGGGGCGCGCTGGGCCGGCTCGCGGGCCGGCGCCTGGTGTCCTGGGACGGGGCCGGGGCGACGGGGCTGTGCCTCACGCCCGGTCCGCTGCGCCCCGGCGCGCTGGGCCACGGGATGCAGAGTTTCGTTCTGACGGGCGATGGCCGCGACAGCCCGCTGCCCCTGCCCCTGCCCCTGCCCGAGGGCCTTGCCGGGGCGGCCCGGCCCGGAGAGGTCACCCGGCTCGACCCGGGCGGCCTGGCGGGCTGGATCGCGCGGCAGCGCGGGCCGATCTGCCTGCTGGTCGGCGCCCCGCTGGCCTTGCCACCGGCCGAGCGGATGCGGCTGCACCGCGCGGGCCATGCGCTGATCGACGGGCGCGATGCGCCGCGCGCGCGCCTGGCGCAGGCCGCGGCGCTGCTGACCGACGATGCCGCCGCCGCGCTGATCGCGCGCCGGGCGGGCCTTTCGGTGGGGCTTGTCCTGCCGGAGGGGGCCTTGTCGCGCGCCGTTCTTGACGGGTCGACCCTGCCCGGAACGCTGCGCGCGGTGGATGCGGCAAGCGGTGACCCGCTGGACGACGGCGCAATCCGGGACCGGCTGGCATGGGCGCTGGGGCCGGGCAGCGCCGCCAGGGCGCGCCCGCCGGCCGCGCTTCTGGTGGGCAGGCCGCGGGGGCTGCGCGCCCGGACGGCGCTGCCCGGCGTGATCGAGGCGCCCGAGGGCTTCGGCCCCGAGGCCGCGCGCGATCCGCGGCTTGCCGGGGTGGACCTGCTGCTGGCCCCGGACGAGGCGCACCCGGGCTGGCTGGGAACGACCGGCGCGACGGTGCGCCTGGTGACGCCCGCGCCGATGGGCATTCCCTTCGGGCTGGCGCAGGCGGGTGGCCTTGCGCCGCTGTTCCTGCGCCTGCGGGTCCGGGGCGCGCCCGAGGGCGGCGGGCTGGCCTACGATCCGGGCAGCGATCTCGAAGCGCTGTCGGACGAGGACCGCGCGGCCTGCGCCGAACTGGGCCGTCGCCTGCGCCCCGCGCTGCGCCGCGCCCTGCCCCGCTGGCGCCCGCGCCGCGCGGACCCGTTCGAGATGACGCGCAAGCTGGGTCAGACCGAGGTGCCCCGCATCTTGCTGATCGGGGCCGAACCCGCGCCACCGCCCGGGGTGCATACGAACCCGTTCGGCCTGAGCGACGCGGCGCTGGCGCGGAGGCTGCTTGCGGCCCGGCCCGAGGCGCGGCTGACCTACCTGCCCCATCCCGAGGCGCCCGGCACGGCGGCGCAGGCGGTGACGGCGCTGGGCGACCGGGTGGAGATCGCCCCCGAGGACAGCAGCGTGGCCGAACTTGCACCTCTGGTGGAGCAGGCGCACACGATCGACGCGCTGGCCGGGCTCTGGGCGCTGATCTGCGGCCTGGCCCTGAGCGTGCATGGCGCGCCCGCCTATGCCGGGCTTGGGCTGACACGCGACCTGGACCCGCAGGGCCGGATCCGGCCCTGCCTGTTGTCCCGCGCGCCGGATCTCGACACCTTCCTGGGCTGGCTGATGCGGCACGCGGCGCTCTGCATCGATCCGGACAACGGTAGGGTCACGGAGCCCAAGACCTTCTGCCGGGATTGGCTGCCTGCCCGGGGCGAGCTGAGAGCGGAGGTCACCGAGCGGCTGGTGCAGCGGGCCGAGCGCGCGGCGCCCCCCGCCTTCCGCATCGGGCTCGTGCGGGTCCTGATGGCGCAGGGCGCGACCGGCGCGCTGGCCCGCGCCTTGGCGCTGGCCCCGCGCGCCACGATCCCGGACGCCGCCACACTGGCCGAGGCGCAGGCCATGCTGGGCCAGTGGGAGGCCGGGATCGAGACGCTGACGGACGCGCTCGCGCGCCATCCCGCGGCACAAGGCGACGTGGCGGCCGCCGCGGCGGTGCGGCTGCGGGCGAGCCTGCGGGACGAGGCGGACGTGCCGCGCTTTGCCGCAAGGCTGGCGCGGGGGGCGGCGCCGCTGCCGGCAGCCCAGCGCGCGCGGCTGGCGCAGACGTTGCAGGACCGCGGATACCCGTCGGCAGCCCTGCCGCTGCTGGAAACGCTGGGCACGCCCGAGGCACAGGCGGCGCAGGTCGCCTGCCACGCGGCCGTGGGTGCGTTCGATGCGGCGCGCGCCGCGTTGGAGCCACTCCCCGAGGGCAGCCCCGCGCGCCGCGCAGCCGAGATCGACCTGGCCGAGGCCACGGGAGACTGGCACGGGGCGGTGCGGCTGCTGAAGGACCGGCTGGCGCGGGACGACCGGCCCGAAACCCGGCTCCGGCTGGGCCGCGCGCAATCGGCGGCCGGGCTGCTGCAACAGGCGGTGGACACGCTTGCCCCGCTGGCCAGGGGCCGGGGCCACGAGGCGGCGGAGGCGGCCCGCAGCCTCGCCGCGATCGAACTGGACCGGATGCGCCCCGAGGCGGCGCTGGCGGCGCTGGCCCCTCACCGGACGGAACCTGCCCGGGACAGCGCGATCCTGCGGCTGGCGGGCGAGGCGCATGCCTTCGCCAACCGCCGCGAAGAGGCCTGCCGACAGTTTGCCCGTGCGCTCGACCTTTCCCCGCTGGACGTGCCGGCACAGGCGCGGCTGCGCGAGATGGAGGAAGAGCTTTCCGACGCGGTGCCAATGGCACGGCCCTGGACCACGCGCTTTCGCGCCAGTCTGGCGGGGGTGGAGGAGCCCTCGGTCGAGACCTTGCTGGCCGAGGGCCGGGCCGGGTTGCTGGCCAACGATCTTCGCACCATGCGCCGCAACGCGCGGCGCGCCCTGCGGCTGTTCCCGGCCGATCTGCGCCCCCATGTCTGGCTGGCCCATGCGCTGGCCTGGGATCCGGCCCCGCGCTCGGACGCCCGGCGCGCGGCGGTGCGCGACCATTACGGCGCGGCGCTGACCGGCGGCGCGGAAACCAACTGGTGGACCGCCTATGATGCGGTGCGCGGGCTGGCCCAACTGGGCGAGCGCGCGGCGCTGCGTGCCCTGATCGAGACGCGCGCCGGCCTGCTGCGGCATCGGCACGGGCCGCGCACCGGCTGGGTGCGGCTGATGGCGGGCGCGGCGCTGTCCGATCTTGGCCTCGCCTTCGAGGGGCTGCGCGACTATCCGCGCCAGACCATGATCGCACGGCACGCGCACCGCTTTCGCCTGGCGCGCAGCCTGGACGAGATCCGCCCGGACGAGCGGGTTCTGTTTTTGTCCGAGGGCGGGGTTGGCGACGAGATCCGCTTTGCCTTGCTCTACCCCGAACTGGCGCAGCATTTCCCGCAGGCGGTCTTCAGCGTGGACAGCCGGCTGGAGACCCTGTTCCGCCGGTCGTTTCCGCAGGTCGCGCGCTTCGTGCCGGTCACGCGGCGGCATCGCACCCGCATCCATGCCGGTCTGCTGGAGGATGTGGGCGTCCTGCCCGACCGCCTGCTGGCGCAATTCTTCGACAACGCGCTCTGGGCCGAGGCGGAGGCCGCCGACGTGGTGCTGCCGGTGCCCTGCGCCATGGCGGACCTGCGCCCGGACCTGAACGCCTTCCTGCGCGTGCCCGAACCGCGCCTGGTGGCCGATCCGGCAAGGGTGGCGGCCTGGCGCGACCGGCTGGCGCCCCATGCCGGCAAGCTGCTGGTGGGGATGATCGGCACCTCGATGTTCCGCGAATACCAGCGCGCGGGCAGCTATTTCTCGCTCGACGAGATGGCCGAGGTATTCCGGACACCGGGACTCGCCTTCGTCAGCCTCGACTATTCCGACGCCGAGGCGTTGGGCCGCGAGATGCGGGCGCGCTTCGGCGCCGAGGTGATCGACCTGCCCGAGCTGGACCGGCGCGACGATTTCGAGGCGGTGCTTGCGCTGGCCCATGCGCTCGATTGCACGCTGGGGGTGAACACCGCCACGGTGGAGCTGACGGGCTTCGGCGGCGCGCGCACGCTCTTCGCCGCGCCCAACGCACAGCACGCCTGGCGGGGCCTGCGCGGCGACGGACGCGACCTGTTCTTTCCCGCGATCGAGACGATCTTGGGAAACGAACCGGCGGGCAAGCGCCGGCTTGCCGCGGACATCGCCCGGCGGCTGACCGAAAGCGCCGCGCGGAAGCGCGAAGGCGCATTGTAAATCTTTAGTTGACGCAGCGTTTCCCGCAGCAGACCTTCACGCCAGTGCGGCGCCGCATAATGGCCGAATTTCCCGAAAGAAGTGGCGCCGGCCAGCCAAAGGACATTCATCATGAGCACAGCATTCCTGACAAGCTCCGCCGTCAGCGGCATCAACATCGACCTGACAACAGGCGAGGACCTTTTCATCGGGCCCAATGCCACGCGGGTCTCGACCGACAGCATCGCCATCCGCGGCCTGGCGGGCGGTCACGCCGTCGACATCCTGGGCGACGTCTACGGCGAAGTCGCCGGGATCGAGATGGGCGAGGACGGCCAGTTCCCCGGCGACAGCCGGGTCACGGTCGCCGAGGGCGGCTCGGTCACGGCCAGGGTCATTGCGCTGATCGCCAACGACATGAATTTTACCCTTTCCAACCACGGGTTCATGTCCGGCAATGATGGCGTCACGATCAACGGCGGCTCGGTGGACCTGTTCAATGCCGGGACGATCTCGGGATCCTTCGGAGACGGCATCTTTGCCGATTCGAACGGTGGCCTGATCGTGAACCGCGGCACGATCGAGGGCAACCAGTTCGGTGACGGCATCGTTCTGCGGAACACGGCGAGTGCGTTCAACAACCTGGCCGAGGTGGTCAATTACGGGGTGATCTCGGGCGACGACGATGCGGTTTCCGCCCTCACCGACAACGACCTGATCCTCTACAACCACGGCCAATTGCAGGGCAACGTGGACTCCTTCAGCGGAGATGACCGCGTTGTGAATACCGGGATCATCACCGGCGACGTGGACCTGGACACCGGCAACGACGTGTATGACGGGCGCGGCGGCACCGTGACGGGCATCGTGTTCGGCGGGTCCGGCGATGATCTGTTCATCCTCGACGATCCCACCACCGAGATCGTGGAGCTCGGCGTGGGCGAGGATACCGTCCGGATCAATACGGATTACGTCCTGGGTGGCGGCATCGAAGTGCTGGAACTGGTGGGCGGCGGCGACCTGCGCGGCGAAGGCAACGCGCTGGACAACCGGATCACCGCCGGCATCGGCGACGACACGCTGTCGGGCGGACAGGGCAACGACACGCTCACGGGCGGTTTCGGTGCGGATCTGCTGGATGGTGGCGACGGCACGGACGAGGTCAGCTATGACGACAGCCAGGGCTGGGTGAACGTGTCGCTGCTGACCGGCTTCGTGGGCGGCGGCGCGGGCAGTCACGCGGTGGGCGACAGCTTCGTCAGCATCGAGAACATCACCGGCTCGGACCATGACGACCGGCTGAACGGCGACAACGGCGCGAACATCCTCGCGGGCGGCAATGGCGACGACATCCTGCGCGGCCGCGGCGGCGCGGACGACCTGGTCGGCAACCTGGGGTCCGACACGGCGGATTACGCCGACAGCGCGGCCTGGGTGAACGTGTCGCTGATGACCGGCTTCACCGGCGGCGGCACGGGCAACCACGCGATCGGCGACACCTTCAGCAGCATCGAGAACCTGACCGGCTCCAACTTCGCCGACCGGCTGAACGGCGACGACAACGACAACGTGCTGGAGGGTCGCGCGGGCGCCGACACGATCGACGGCAACGACGGCATCGACACGCTGAGCTACGCCAGTTCTGCGGGCTTCGTGAACGTGTCGCTGCTCACGGGCTTCACCGGGGGCGGGTCGGGCAGCCACGCGCTTGGCGACGTTCTGAGCGACATGGAGAACGTGATCGGCTCGCGCTTCGACGACCTGCTGAGCGGCGACAATTTCGCCAACGTGATCGAGGGCGGCGCGGGCAACGATTCGCTGCGTGGCAACAACGGGGCCGACACCTTCGTCTTCGCCGACGGGTTCGGCCAGGACACGGTGGCCGATTTCGCCGACGGCTCGGACATCTTCGACTTCACCGAGCATTCGGGCGTCGGCGCCTTCGGTGACCTGGCGGTGACCACCTCCGGCGCCGATGCGATCATCACCGATCCCAACGGCAACAGCATCACCGTCACGGGCGGGGCCGGCCTGATCGACGCGGGCGATTTCGTTCTCTGACAGCCCTCCGGCAGCACACAGGTAAAGGGCGCGGAAACGCGCCCTTTTTGTTTACCCGAAAGATCGGTTCAACCATGATGAGCGGACGGATCGCCATTTCAGGCATCCGGAGGTTCAGTACAATTTTCGGGAGCATTTCATGCCCAGTTTCGCAATCAGTGCATTCGACAACGTGGCCCGCACCCTCGACGGGGCCCAGACCGGCTTCATCGCCCCGGATGGCTCCCTGACGGTCAGCGGAAGCAATGCGGTCACCGCCACTTCAGGGGCCAACCACCTTCATGTCCTTGGCTCGCTCTTCGCCTATGGCGGCAACTGGTCCGCCGTGGAGGCGGATGGCGCCAGTTTCGACATGATCGTCGGGCCGGACGGCTATGTCAGCAATGAAGGCGGGATCGGCGGCGTGATCGACGCGACTTTGACCACCGACTTCTACCTCAACAACGCCGGCACCGTTCATGGCCCGTCACAGGGGGTCAGCATCGTGACCTCCGACCCGGGCCTGGACGTGGATATCGTCAACGAAGGCACGATCAGCGCGCAGTTCAACGCCGCGATCAGCGCCTCCATCGGAGACGGAGGCTTCACTTCCGTCGGCGGCACGTTCGAACTGGACAACCCCGGCAACATCCGGGGCGAGACCTACGGCGTGTTCGTCCAGCGCGCAGGCGGCGGCTCAGGCCAGGTGAGCATCCTCAATTCCGGCCAGATCGCGGCCAGCGACGGGACGGCCCTTGAACTGCAACAAGGTTTCGCCGGGAACAATTACCTCAACAACTCCGGCTCGATCACAGGTGACGCCCTCGGTGTGAACTTCCTCGATGACGGTGGGGTGACGATCGACAACAGCGGCTCGATGCGCGGTTCGGGCTTCGCACTGCTCACGCGCGACGGGAACGATACGGTGATCAACACCGGCCTCATTCAGGGCGACGTCACTCTGAGGGGCGGCGTTGACGACTTCGTCAATCGCGGCACCATCATCGGAAATATCGACCTGGGCGCGGGCGCGGATTTTTTCGACGGGAGGGGCGGAAGTGTCGTCGGAGACCGGATCGAGGGCACGGTTTTCGGCGGACCGGGGGACGACACCTACCTGATCGACACTGCCGCGATAGAGTTGCAAGAAAACGTGGGTGAAGGCACCGACACCGTGTTCTCTTCGGTCAGTTACACCCTGCGAAACAATTTCGAGAACCTTTTCCTCGAAGACGCGGGCGGCGCGATCAATGGCGTTGGCAACGACCTTTCGAACCTTCTTGTGGGCAACATTCACGACAACCTGCTGGTCGGGTTGCAGGGCGACGACGAGCTTTCGGGGCTGGAGGGCGATGACACGCTGGAGGGCCAGACCGGCGACGACACGCTGGAAGGCGGCAGCGGCGGCGACCTGCTGCGCGGCGGCGAAGGCGTGGACACCGCCAGCTACGTGCAATCCCTCGGCTGGGTGAACGTGTCGCTGCTGACCGGCTTCGTGGGCGGCGGCGCGGGCAGCGAAGCGCTTGGCGATGTCTTCGACAGTATCGAGAACGTGACCGGCTCGCTGTTCGGCGACCGGCTCAACGGCGACAACGGGGCGAACGTGCTGAACGGCGGGGAGGGCGACGACATCCTGCGCGGACGTGGTGGCGCGGACGATCTGGTGGGCGGTTTCGGCACGGATACAGCCGATTACGAGGACAGCGCTGCCTGGGTGAACGTCTCGCTGCTCACGGGTTTCGCCGGCGGCGGCGCGGGCAGCCACGCGGCGGGCGACACGTTCGACGGCATCGAGAACCTGACCGGCTCGCAATTCGCCGACATCCTCAACGGTGACGATTTCGACAACGTCCTGCAAGGCCGGCTGGGCGGCGACACGCTGAACGGCAATGGCGGGTCGGATACGGCGGATTATTCGGGCTCTGCCGGGTTCGTGAACGTCTCGCTGCTGACCGGTTTCGCCGGCGGCGGGGGCGGCAGTCATGCGCTGGGCGACGTGTTCGACAGCATCGAGAACCTGCGCGGCTCGGCCCTGGACGATGTCCTGAACGGCGACCACGGGGACAACCGCCTGGAGGGCCAGGCCGGAGACGATGTCCTGCGGGGCAATGGCGGGGCGGACGTGTTCGTCTTCGCCGACGGGTTTGGACAGGATACCGTGGCCGATTTCGCCGACGGCGCGGACCTGTTCGATTTCACCGCGCATTCCGGTGTCGACGGGTTCGGAGACCTGACGGTGACGGCCTCGGGCACGGACGCGGTGATTTCGGACGGGGCCGGCGGCACGATCACCGTGACCGGCGCCGCCGGTCTGATCGGCGCGACCGACTTCCTGTTCTGACCGGGGAACGGGGCCCGCGGTCTCCGCCGGCCCCTCTCCGGGAATGTCAGGTGACCATCACCCCGTCCACGCCGATCACCTGCCCCGACACATAGGCCGAAAGGTCAGAGGCCAGGAACAGCGCGGCGCCCGCCACGTCCTCTGGCGTGCCGGCGCGGCCCATGCGGATCTGCCCCAGCACCTTCTCTCGGTTGTCGCCCTCGATCCCGGCGGTCAGGTCGGTCTCGATGAAGCCGGGAGCCAAGGCGTTGACCCGGATGTTCTGCGGGGCCAGTTCCTTGGCCATGGCCCGGGTCATCCCGATCACCGCGGCCTTCGAGGCGGCGTAGGCGGCGTATCCCTCCACGCCGACGCGCCCGATGATCGACGACAGGTTGATGATGGAGCCGCCGGTCTCCTGCCGCATCATGAGCCGCGACGCGATCCGGGCGCAGTAGAACGGACCCTCGACATTTGTGGCCAGGGTCTGGCGAAGCATCGCATCGCCGGACATGGCCAGCATCGCGCCTTCCATGATGCCCGCGTTGTTCACCAGCACGTCGAGTTGCCCGGTTTGCTTGCGCGCGGCCATCAACGCCTTCTGCGCCGCACCCGGATCGGTCACGTCGAAGACCGCGGCGCGCAGGTCGCCGCCGGTCTCCCCGGCCAGGTCCGCCACAGCCGCGGCGGTGCGCGCCTCGTCCCGGCCCGCCACGAACACGGTGGCGCCGGCGCGGGCGAAGGCAGCGGCGATGCCCCGCCCGATGCCTCGCCCCGCCCCGGTGACGAGCGCCGTCCTGCCGGTCAGAAGATCAGAAGGAAACATCGTATTTCGCCAGGATTTCCTTGGCCTTGCCCACGCTGCTCATGTCGATGATGTCATCGGTGTCGAGCATGATGTCGAACGCCTCTTCCAGCGCCGCGACAAGCTGCATGTGGGCAACGGAATCCCATTCCTTGATGGAATTGTATTCCAGCGTATCGACGACGATGCCGCGGTCGATCTCAAGCGTCTCTACGAATGCATTCACCAGTTTTTCTTCGTTGCTCATGGTCGGCTTGGCTCCGGTTTCAGTTAATGTCTCGCGGGAATTTCCAGTCCCTTACCCGCTCCGCCGGGCCGAGGCAATCGGCCCGGCCGCGGTCCGGCGGTCAGACCAGATCCCAGCTCAGCGGGGTGCCACGCTTCACGTCCATGCGCACGGTGCGGCCCATGAACTCCTTGCGGTGCTTCACCGGCAGGCCAAGGCCCGGGCGGATCGAGCGCACGTTCTCCTCGGTCAGGGTCTCGCCCGCCTCGAGATCCTTCACAACGTAGAGCGAGCGGCGGTGCAGGCGCGAGGTGGCCTCTGCATGGGGGCTGCCGAAAGTGGGGCGGCCGATGGCCTCATGGGCCTCGGCGGTCTCGGTGACCAGCCGGGCCAGTTCCTCGGGCTCCAGCGAGAAGGCGCTGTCCACCCCGCCATCGGCGCGGCGCAGGGTGAAGTGCTTTTCCACCACCGTGGCGCCCAGCATTACCGCCGCGATCGGCACATGCGTGCCCATCGTGTGATCCGAAAGGCCCACCTGGCAATCGAACGCGTCGCGCAGCACCGGGATCGTGGCCAGGTTGGCATCGCGCGGCAGCGCCGGATAGGCGGAGGTGCATTTCAGCAGGATCAGGTCCTTGCAGCCATTCTCGCGGGCCACGCGCACCGTCTCGTCGATCTCGCCCATCGAGCCCATGCCGTTGGAGATGATGACGGGCTTGCCGGTCTGCGCCACCTTGGCCACCAGTTCCACGTCGGTCAGTTCCAGCGAGGCGATCTTGTAGGCGGGGGCGCCGAGGCTTTCGAGGAAATCCACCGCCGTGGCGTCGAAGGGCGACGAGAAGCAGGCGATACCGCGCGCCTTCGCGCGTTCGAACAGCGCCTCGTGCCAGTCCCAGGGAGTATGCGCCTCCTGGTAGAGCTCGTAGAGCGACTTGCCGTCCCAGAGGCCACCATCGTCGATGAAGAACTCGCCTTCCTTGATGTCGATGGTCATGGTGTCGGCGGTGTAGGTCTGGAGCTTGACCGCATCGGCGCCGGCATCGGCGGCCGCGTCGATCAGCGCCAGCGCGCGGTCGATGTCGTGGTTATGGTTCCCCGACATCTCGGCTATGATGTAGGGCTTTTCCTCGGGGCCGATCCTGCGGCCGGCGATCTCGATCGTCTTCAGGGCGTTCATGGCGAAATCCTTCGCTGCGATGTGTCGGGTGTTGCGGTGTCAAAGAAAAAAGTCGCCCTGCGCAGGCGCGCGGGCGGGTCGGGGGCCCATGGGCCCGCCGCCGAGCCTAGTGCGGCTCGGGGATCTTCAGGGCCGGATCAGGCCGGCAGATCCATCGGATGGGAAACGATCTCAATCACGCTCTCCCGGCGAAAAAGTCCCTTGGCGCGCCTTTCCTCGAAACGGTCGCGGCCCAGCCGCTTCACGTCCAGCGCGAAATCCTTCGTGTTGGGCGACACCGAGGGGTCGATATCCTCGAAGCCGAACCGGTTGTGCCACTGGGTGACGGAGACGTTTTCCTTGCGGACCTCGCAATAGATCTCGTCCACCTTCAGCACGTCGAACGGGTAGAGGATGCCCGCGGTTTCCACATGGGCCCAGATATCCAGCTGCTCGCGGGACTCCGCAGGCACCTGGTCGGTCAGGTAGAACCCCCACCAGACCGACTTGCCCGGCTTGACCTGCATGTAGGTCTTGACCGCAACGGGGGTCCCGGCCCGCTCGACGATCATCAGCCGGTAGTCGGGATCGGCCTTCTGCCTCTCCCACCAGGCGAGATGCCCCTCGTAGGGGATTTCGTCCGTGGTCAGCATGGCCGCGCGCACCTGCGGCTGGTTGCGCCAGCGCCATACGGCATCCCTGTCCGCGTCCCGCGCGGGGCGGAGCCGGTAGTCGATCTGGGGCTTTTCCGGCTGGGTCATGCGCTGCGGGCCTTCGGGCTGGTCGCGGCACAAGAACACTCAAGCGCGCCAACTTGTCAACCATCGCACGGAGCCCGCGCAATTCGGTACGCCATGACCTCCTCAAGATACTTGTAATCCATTGACTGTTGTTCCATTAGAAGCCGGGCCGGCACACTGGCCGTTGACATACCCGTCCCTGCGGGAGACCCATGAATTTTTTTGCCGATTGCAGCCAGCGCTTTGCGGAAACAGTTCTCGCGACCGATGATTCCGGGCGCGCGTTGCTGTACCGCGATATCGCGTCGGCCGCGTCGGACTGGCGTGCTCGGTTGGGTGACGAAAAGCGGCTTGTCCTGCTGGCGGTCAAGAACACCGTGCCCCATCTGCGCACCTACCTGGGCCTCGCAGCCGCCGGCCACGCGGTCATACTCATGGGGCAGGAGCAGTTCAACGCGGTCCTTCCGGATTTCCGGGAGAAATACGCCCCCGACCTCATCCTGTCCGGCGACGGAGACGCGCTGGATGTCCTGCATGACGCCGCCGCCGCGGGCGGGCTGAATCCGGATCTTTCGGTGCTTCTGTCCACCTCGGGCAGCACCGGCTCGCCCAAGCTGATCCGTTTCACCGCCGCTGGCCTGGGCGCCAATGCCCGCGCCATTGCGGATTACCTGGAACTCGACCCCGTCGAGCGGCCGATGTGCCACCTGCCGTTTCACTACTCCTACGGGCTTTCCATCGTGCACAGCCACATGGCCGTGGGCGCGACCCTTCTTCTGAGCGACCATTCGCTGATGGATAAGGGCTTCTGGACCCGCATGGCGGAGGGCGCGACCTCCGTTTCCGGCGTGCCGTTCCATTTCCAGGTGCTGCGCCAGCTTCGGCTGGAACGCCGCGCCCCGGAGAGCCTGCGCACCCTCACCCAGGCGGGCGGCAAGCTGCCGCCCGACCAGGTCGCGCACTGGGCCGGAGTGGCGCGGGACAAGGGCTGGCGCTTCTTCGTGATGTATGGCCAGACCGAGGCGGGCCCGCGGATCAGCTGGCTGCCCCCCGAGAAGGCGGAGGAGAAATCCGGCGCGATCGGCATTCCGATTCCCGGCGTCCGCATGGACCTGGTGGATGAAGCCGGCCGGATCGTGGAAACGCAGGAGGCCGAGGGCGAACTGGTGGTCACCAGCCCCTCGGTGATGATGGGCTATGCGCAGGATCGCGCCGATCTGGCGCGCGGCGACGAAATGGGCGGGCGTCTGGTGACCGGCGATCTGGCCAGGCGGGACGCCGAGGGCTATTTCCACATCACCGGGCGGAAATCGCGCTTCATCAAGCTGCAGGGCAACCGGGTCGGGCTGGAGGCGGTGGAACACCGGCTGAAGGCGATGGGCCACGAGGTCGCCTGCGTGGGCGAGGATGACCGCCTGTTCATCGTCGCCGAGGGCGTGGAGACCGATACCGACGCGTTGCGCCGCGCCGCGATCGAAGCTTTCTCGTTCCCGGCAAAATCCATCACGGTGCGCGCGGTCGAGAGCCTGCCCCGCACCGACGCCGGCAAGCTCCGCTACAAGGACCTGCTTGACCGGATGCGGGAGGAGGTGTCGCCGTGACTGCCGAAGGCACCATCGAGAAACTGTTCGAGGCGCCGGTCTACGACCTGGCGCATGAAGAGAAGCAGGCCCTGCTGCTGCCCGCGCTTGCGGAACTGACCGGGGCCCATGCAAGGGGCTGCGCGCCCTATCGCGACATCCTTGCCGCGCGCGGCACGCTGGGCCAGGCGCCCGCCACCCGGGCCGACCTGCCTTTCCTGCCGGTGCGCCTGTTCAAGTCCCATCTGCTGGCCTCCGTCCCCGAGGAGGAGCGGTTCAAGGTACTGACCTCCTCGGGCACCACCGGCCAGCAGGTCAGCCGCATCGTGCTGGACCGCGCCACATCCTCCTACCAGACGCGGGCGGTGGTGAAGATCATGCAGCATTTCATCGGCAAGGCGCGCCTGCCGATGCTCATCATCGACCATCCCGGCGTGGTCAAGGACCGGGCGAATTTCTCGGCCCGGGGCGCGGGCATCCTGGGCATGTCGAATTTCGGCCGGGCGCACACCTACGCGCTCAGGGACGAAACGATGGAGATCGACTGGCCCAAGCTCGACGCCTTCCTTGAAAAGCACGGCGACGGGCCGGTGCTGATGTTCGGCTTCACCTTCATGGTGTGGCAGTATTTCGTGCAGGCCCTGCGCGCCGAGGGCCGAAAGCTGTCGATCCCGGGTGGCATCCTCATCCATTCCGGCGGCTGGAAGAAGCTGGTGGAGCAGGCGGTCGACAACGCCACCTTCAAGCAGACGCTGCGCGACGTGGCGGGCATCGGCCAGGTCAACAATTTCTACGGCATGGTGGAACAGGTGGGCTCGGTCTTCGTGGAATGCGAGGCAGGGCACCTGCATGCGCCGGTCTTCGCCGATGTCATCATCCGCGATCCCTGGGACTGGTCGGAACTGCCCGCCGGACGGGAAGGGCTGATCCAGGTGCTGTCCTGCCTGCCGCAAAGCTACCCGGGCCATTCGCTGCTGACGGAGGATCGCGGCATCCTCCATGGCGAAGACGATTGCCCCTGCGGCCGCAAGGGGCGCCATTTCTCGGTGCTGGGCCGGTTGCCCAAGGCCGAGGCGCGCGGCTGCTCGGACACTTTCGCAAGCGAGGCCGCATGATGACCCGGCCCGCCCGCATCGCAGACCCCGTGGCACCGGCCGGGATAGAGATCGCCGCGCCCCGCACGGGCGATCTGGCGCGCGTCGTGGCGGGGACCGGTGCCGCGCCCTTCGCCGAGGACGTGCTGGACTTCGTCGCGGCGCTGTCCAGGGCGATCCTGACGGGCCGGCAGTTCCGCGCCTATCCCGAGCTGGTGGCCTTCGCCCACTGGATGCGCAAGCGCAACCTGCTGGACATGAAGGCCCGTTTCGAGGCCGAGACCGCAGGCCGGTTCCTCACCGGGCGAGGGCTGGCCCTGCATATCGCGCCGGCCAATGTCGACACGATCTTTCTCTATTCCGTGCTGCTGTCGCTGATGGCCGGCAATGCCAACGTGGTGCGCGTGTCCTCGCGCCGCAGCGAGCAGATCGAGGTGCTGATCGGGCAACTGGACGAGGTGCTCTCGCGGCCGGAACACGCCGCCGTCGCGGAGCGCATGATGGTGGTGCGCTACCCGCGCGACGAGGCGATCAACGCCTGGCTGTCCGCCCGCGCCGACCTGCGTGTGGTCTGGGGGGGCGATGCCTCCATCATGGCGATGCGCGCGATCCCGGCCCGGCCGCACACCAAGGACGTGAGCTTTCCCGACCGCTGGTCGCTGGCCGTGCTTGACGCCGCCGCCCTGCTGGCCGAGGACGAGACCGCGCTGGAGCGGATGATCGGCGATTTCGTGAACGACACCTACTGGTTCGGGCAACTGGCCTGCTCCTCGCCCCGCATGGTGCTCTGGCGCGGCGACGAGGCCACGGCGGAGGCCGCATCGGAGCGGTTCTGGACGTTGGTGGAGGACAAGGCCGCGCGCTTCCGCGACGAGCTGTTCGCCGTCGACTACGTGAACAAGCTGATCGCCGGCGACGAGATGGCCATCGGGCACCAGGCCCGGGCGATCCGCGTGGGCCGCAGCAACGTGGTGGGCCTGGTGCGGCTGGCACCCGGCGCCCTGCCGGACATGGACATGCATACCGGCGCGGGCCTCTTCTTCGAGGGCCGGATCGACACGCTGGACGCGCTGGCGGCCCGCATCAGCCGCAAGACCCAGACCGTGGTCAGCCACGGCATCGGCCGCGCCGACTGGGAGGACTTCCTGGTCCGTTGCCGGCCGCACGGCATCGACCGGATCGTGCCCGTGGGGGCGGCGCTCGACTTCGCCGCCGTCTGGGACGGGATGGACCTTTTGCGCGAATTCACGCGGGAGACGACCCTGTCGGTGTGAGTCACACACGCAACATGAAAAAAACGAAAGAATTCCTGAATGGAGGCTTGGCACTGAAATGAGTCGCGAACTCAACAATTTCGATCAGGACATGATCGACATGACCGGAAAGTCCATCCTGATCACGGGGGGCACCGGATCGTTCGGACAACAGTTCACCCGCACGATCGTGAACAACTGGGACGTCAAGCGCCTGATCATCTACTCCCGCGACGAGCTCAAGCAATACGAGATGTCGCACCAGCTGCGCAGCGAGCTGTCGCCCGAGAACTTCGCCAAGCTGCGGTTCTTCATCGGCGACGTGCGCGACGGCACCCGCCTGCGCATGGCGATGTCGGATGTCGACCTGGTGGTCCACGCCGCCGCGCTCAAGCATGTGCCCATCGCGGAATACAACCCGATGGAATGCATCAAGACCAACCTCCTGGGCGCCGAGAACGTGATCGAAAGCGCGATCATGCAGGGTGTGGAGAAGGTGATCGCGCTGAGCACCGACAAGGCGTGCAACCCGATCAACCTCTACGGTGCAACCAAGCTCGCCTCCGACAAGTCCTTCGTGGCCGCCAACAACCTGGTGGGCAAGGCACATCCCCGCTTCTCGGTGGTCCGCTACGGCAACGTGGTGGGCTCGCGCGGGTCGGTGGTGCCGTTCTTCCGCGGGCTCGTGGCGAAGGGCGCCATCGAGATCCCGATCACCGACGAGCGGATGACCCGGTTCTGGATCACCCTGCAGCAGGGCGTGAACTTCGTGCTGTCGAATTTCAGCATCATGCAGGGCGGCGAGATCTTCGTGCCCAAGATCCCCTCGACCAAGATCACCGATCTGGCCGAGGTGATCGCGCCTGGCATGCCCACCAAGGTGATCGGCATCCGCCCCGGCGAGAAACTGCACGAGATGATGATCTCCGAGGACGATGCCTACGTGACCGTCGACCTGGGCGACCGCTACGCGATCGAGCCCGCCTTCTCCGAGTATCCGCGCAAGTCCCTGCGCGAGACGCATGGCGCCACCGACGTCGTCGACCGCTTCTCCTATTCGAGCGGCGCGAACGACTGGTGGCTGTCCAATGACGAGATGGCGAAGATGCTCGACCTCGCGGGCGTCTGACGCGCAGATGGCGCCCGCCCCCACCGTCCTGTTCCGCACCGATGCCGGCCAGAGAATCGGCACCGGCCATGTCATGCGCTGCATGACCATCGCGGACAGGCTGCGGGAGGCGGGCGCGACCTGCCGTTTCGCCTGCAAGGACCACGAGGGCCACATGGCCGCGCTGCTGCGCGGCAAGGGCTACGAGACCGACCTGCTGACGCGGGTGCCGGGCTATGACGGGGCGGGCTACCTGCAATGGCTGGGCGGCCCGGTCGAGGAGGATGCCGCCCAGACCGCCGCACTGATCGACCGGATCGGCCGCGTGGACCTGCTGATCGTGGATCACTACGCGCTCGACGGCGGATTCCAGAGCCTGCTGCGCGGCAAGGTCGGCGCCATTGCCGTGATCGAGGACCTGCCCGGGCGCAAGCACGAGTGCGACCTTCTGCTCGATCAGAATTTCGGCCATTTCCCCGAAGATTATGCCGGTCGGGTCCCCGCAACCGCGCGGCTTCTGGTGGGGGCCGACTACGCCCCCGTCCGCACGGATTTCGCCCGGCTGCGCCCCGAGGCGTTGACCCGCCGCGCCGCGCTGGAGTATCCGTCCTGCCTTCTGATCGCCCTGGGCGGAGCCGACCCGGACGACATCACGTCGCGCGCGCTGGACGCGCTGCGCCCGCCGCTGGCCTTCCCGCGGGTGCATGTGGTGCTGTCGGCCATCGCCCGGCACGTGGAAAAGGTGAAGGACGCCGCCGCCCGACGGCCCGAGGTCACGGTGCATGTGGATACGCGCCGGATGCCGGAGCTTATGGCCGAGGCCGACATCGCGGTGGGGGCGGCCGGCGTCACCGCGCTGGAACGCTGCGTGCTGGGCCTGCCCACGGTGATGGTGGTGCTGGCCGAGAACCAGATCGCCGCCGCGGAACGGATGGACAGGGCCGGGGCCGCCCTGTCGATCGGAGATATCGATGCGGCCACGCCCGAACGCCTGCACGAGGCGTTGCTGGAAGTCGCCGCCCAGCCCGACCGGATGCACGCGATGAGCGCCGCCGCCGCGGCGCTGTGCGACGGCGAGGGGCTGAACCGGATCGTGCCCGCCCTCATGGAGCTCATGTCCCGCGTGGACACCTGACAGGAGTGATCGAGATGCTACCCTATGGCCGCCAGTCCATCTCGCAGGAGGACATCGACGAGGTCGTTCGCGTCCTCAAGGGCGACTACCTGACCACCGGCCCCGAGGTGCCCGCTTTCGAGGCGGCCTTCTGCGCCTATACCGGCGCGGCCCATGCGGTGGCCTGCTCGAACGGCACCGCCGCGCTGCACATCATCGCCATGGCGCTCGATATCGGCGCGGGCGACCAGGTGATCGCGCCCACGATCTCCTTCGTGGCCACCGCGAACGGCCCGCATTACTGCGGCGCCGAGGTGATCTTTGCCGATGTCGATCCCGAGACCGGCCTGATGACCCCCGACACGATGCGAGAGGCGATGGGCCGGGCCGATCCCGCCCGGCTGAAGGCGGTGTTCGTGGTGCATCTGAGCGGCGCGCCGGTAGACATGGCGGCGATCTCGGCCATCACCCGCGAAGCCGGCGTCGCTTTGGTGGAGGATGCGTGTCACGCGCTGGGCAGCCTTTACGACAAGGGCGACGGCACCACCGGCATGGTGGGCGATTGCGCGCTTTCGGATTTCGCCAGCTTCTCGTTCCACCCGGTCAAGACCGTCACCTCCGGCGAGGGCGGGATGGTCACCTGTTCCGATCCCGCCATGGCGGAAAAGCTGTCGCTGCTGCGCAATCACGGGCTGGTGCGCGAGGCGTCCGGCTTCGTCGATCCCGAGATCGGCTTCGAGGCCGGCACCGGAGAGACGAACCCCTGGGCCTACGAGTTGCAGATCCTTGGCTACAACTACCGGCTTACCGATTTCCAGGCCGCGCTGGGCCGCTCGCAACTGTCGCGGATGACCGAGTTCGGCCCCTCGCGCCAGGCGCTGGTGCGCCGCTACCGAGCGCAGGCCGACACTCTGGGCGCGGCGGTCACGCTTGTCCCCAGCTCGGCCGACGCGGACGCGGTGCTGCACCTGATGATCGCGCTGATCGATTACGAGGCCATCGGCAAGACCCGCCGCGAGGTGATGCAGGAGCTGCGCGCGCGCGGCGTGGGCAGCCAGGTGCATTACATTCCGATCCACCGCCAGCCCTATTACCGCGCGCTGAACCCGGAGCTGAGCCTGCCGGGCGCGGAGCGCTACTACGCGCGCTGCCTGTCGCTGCCGCTCTACCCGGACATGAGCGAGGCCGACGTGGACACGGTGATCGAAGCCCTCGCCGAGGTCTGCGGCAGCCGTGAACAGCAGAGCGCCGGCGCGGCGGAATGACCGCCCGGAGCCTGACCGGCCGCCCCCACCCGCTGAACGGGTGGATCAAGGCCGTCACGCTCGGGCAGGATCACGCGGGCCTCAACGCCACGCTTCTGGAGACGGGCGAGCGCCCGTCCCGTCTCTTGCTGATCTGGCGCAGCGCCGGCAGCCATTGGCCCTGGGAAGGCTCGGAACTGCGCATGGCGGTCTCCGAGGACCTGGGGGCCTCGTTCCAGCAGGAACGCGGCATCTTCCTGGATCCGGACTGGGACACCCGCAATTTCGCAGCCGCCCGGATGGCCGATGGCCGGTTGGGGATCCTCTGCACCCGGTTCAGGATCCGGCGCGGCCCGGGGCACGGGATCGAGGTGCATGCGCCCCTGTTTCTCTTTTCCGACAATCACGGCGAAACCTGGCACGCACGCGACCTGCCCCCGCCCGCCCGCGAGGGCGCGCATGTGAATTTCCACGGCGACATCCTGCACTGGCCCGCCGAGGCGGGCGGTGGTGACAACGGTTTCGCCGCGTTTTCCTACAGCACCCCGCACAAGGTTCTGGACGGGCTCTATACCCGCGACAACGGCGATAGCTGGGACTGGCGCATGGACATCTGCCAGGCTGCGGCCCATGCGCCCCATCCGAACGAGATGTGGGCCGCGCGGCTTGGCACGCGCACACGCTGGATGATGGTGGCTCGGCCCGTCACCAGCGGCAGCACGGGCAACGCCACCGTTTTGTTCTCGGACAACCTGACCGACTGGGACGGCCCGCACGATTCGGGCCTGCTACTGTCGGGCAACGCCCCCGCGCTGCTGGTGGAGGATGACACCGCCTATCTCTACACCGTCTCGCGGCGCGACCGGGCGCGCGAGCTGCCCGCCGATGGCGAAGTTGCGCGCGGCAACCGGATGGTGGTGGCCGAGGCCCCGATCGGCCCGCTGCTCGACAGCGGCGGGCGCTGGGACGCGTTCGGCGGCTGGCGCGAGGTGACGACCCTGCCCGAGGCCGCGGTGGGCTATGTCTTTCCGCGCAAGGTGGAGGGCCGCTGGATGGCGATCGTGAATTGCGGCGAGACCCCGCCCATCGGCACCCGCGACAACAAGCGCACGTTCCTCGCCCTCGTCACGCCTCAGGCACCGGTGATCGTGGATGCGCCCTCTTGGCGGGCGGGCGCCCCGCAGGAGAACCTGCTCGACAATGGCGGCTTCGCGCTCTGGGGGCGCGGCCGCCGGTTCGACCTGCGCGCCCCGGCGATGACGGCGGAACGCTGGCGCGTGGACCTGCCCGAGGGCGACCGGGTGCGGGTGGAGGCCCGCCGCCTGCCCCATCCCGAGGGCGCGCCGCGCGACATGCTGGTCAAGCGCGGGCAGGCGCCCTCCGGCAGCGGCGTGCATCGGACCGTTCAACGCCTGCCCGGGGTGGGCACGGGCGCGGGCGAACGGGTGACCGTGATGCTGCGTGCCGCGATGGCGGGCGGCGGGCGCCTTTCGGCGATCCGCCTGCGGCAGGAGTTCGGCACCGGGGGCGACGACCCGGTGGAGACCACGCTGGCCGAGGACGTGGCGCTGACGGATGCGCCGCTCTTTCGCTCTTTCGTCGGGGCGCTGCCGGGAATCGAGGGCAAGCGGATCGGCCCGGACAATGCGCTGGAGCTGGTGCTGGAGGAACGTGCCGGGGGCGATCCGACGCCCTTCGAGGTGACCTATGCGGACGTGGCGCTGATCCTGTGGCCCGTGGCCGCGCCCCTGCTGCGCCGCAGCCCGGAAGAGGAGGCAAGGCGCTGCGCGCGCTTTTTCCAGCAGGCGCAAGTTCCGGCCGACACGCTGGACCCGGCGGGCTTTCACGAGGCGCGGCTCACGCCGGTCAGGATGGCCGGGCCGCCCGCCTTGCGCTTTGGCCTGCCGGACGGGGTGATCGAGGCCCTGCCCGAGCGGCTGGACGCCGAGGGGGTGCGAATCGGATTGCGCACGGTCGCCGGGGCTCCGGCGCCGGTGCTCGAGCTCACACTCGACGCCGAGCCGCTGCCTGCGCCCTCGGCGACCGCTCGCCCCGCCTGGACGAGTGCGCCCGTGCTCTGCGCCGGCCAGGGCGCAGCCACGCTCTGGCTGGCCGAGGGAAGTCGCCCCCTGCAGAACCTCCGGCGCGGCAGCAAACCGCTCCGCCCCCGGCCACTTTCCGCCGACCGGCTGCGCCTGCAGCAGATCGAGCGCGCGCTGATGGAGGCCCTGCTTTCGGGAACAGACCCTCCGGAGCAACTGCAAGCAGAGCGCCGGGCGCTTCTGGAGTGGGGCGAACCCCTAGAAGTTGACCGGCAGAACCCAATCGCCTAAGCAACAGGCGCAATCGGCTACGTCGTGACTCCTTCTCCCGATATATGAACGAAGTGATCGTTTCCCGCGTCGCGTTCAGCGCGGGATCTGCACGAGGAAAACAGAGGCAAACCCCTCCAATGGCCAACATCCCCGTCATCATCCAGGCCCGGATGAGTTCCACCCGCCTGCCGGGAAAGGTTCTGAAACCGTTTGCCGGAAAGACATTCCTGGAAAGTGTGCTGGATCGCTGCGCACGCACGCGCGGGATCAGCGACGTGATCTGCGCGACCACGGATGGCGCGGACAGCGATCCGATCGCGGAGCTTTGCGAGCGGCGTGGATACACGGTCTGGCGCGGCTCGGAAGAGAACGTATTGCAGCGCTACCTGGATGCGGCGCACGCGGCGAAGGCGGATGCGGTGGTGCGCATCACCAGCGATTGCCCGCTCAGTGACCCGGAAATCACCGAAGGCGTGATCGAGCGCTTCCTCGAAGGCCAACACGCGCTGGTCACGACCAACATTCCTCCAAGCTGGCCGCTGGGTATGGATTCCGAGATCGTCTCCATGCGCGCCCTCGAAGAAGCGGCGGAGGAAGCGAGCATCGCGGCGGAGCGGGAGCATGTCACCACGTTCATCCGCCGCCGCCCGGGTCGCTACGGCATGCTCAACCTCCCTTGTCCGACCGAGGGCTTCAGCCATTGGCGCATCACGCTGGATACCGAAGAGGACCGGCAGTTCTTCGTGGCGCTGGCGGACAGCTTCAAGGGGGACATCACGGCCGCAGGGTGGCGCGAGATCTTCGCCCATATCGAAGCCCACCCGGAGCTTCTGCGGATCAACCTGCCTGATCAGGCACTGTCATGAAGCTTTCCGCCAAGGGGTCCTCTATGGGTTGTCGCAAGAACGGTCCGACGACCGCGCGCGCTCGCAGAACATGTGGAAAAGCTCATATCACGTTGACCGACGATGGACATTGCCCTACGAGAAAGCTCGTGCAACACTCCCTTGAGACAGCCTTGAAACTCGAAAGTTCCCATGCGCGCGCACGCGAATAGGGCGACGCTGCGAATATACGAAAGCCAGAGATTTCCTCAGATTACGGGTTCCCGTTGCCACCTCCCTTGAATAATCGTTGATGGAATAGATGCGAGTCCGCCCATGTCACTGATTTCAAATCTCAAAGCGCGCATCGACAACGATACGAAGCAAGCGATCAAGAGCAGGTTGCCATCGTCGGTGGCGGGTCTTCTGGAACGTGCGGGCCGGGCTCCCGAGCCGGGCCCGGCGAGCGCCGTGCTTCCTCCCCCGAAGCCGGCGGAACCCGCGAAGCCGGCGGTCGCGCCCGCGCTCTCTGCTCCCGCCCCAAAGCCTGTCGCAGCAGCCAAGCCTACGGTGACGCCGGCCGCGCAGGCGCCGCAGAAGCCAAGCCCCACGGAAATCATCGCGACCTACGAGCGTTCCGGCAAGCAACTCGCGGACATTCCAGCGTTCAGCGACACGAAGGAGTTCGACCTTTTCGATCTCGCCCGGGCCTTCTCCAAGTTCGGCAACGTGGAAAAGGCGTTGCGCTGCCTCGACTACATTCCCGAAGAGATCAAGACGGTGGAGCATATCCGCTTCGCCGCCGCGCAATACGCGCGCATCGCGCAATTCGACCTCGCGCTCGACCTGCTGAACCGCGTGAACGAGCTGGACCTGTCCGGCGAAGCCCGGCGCAAGCTGGGGCTGGAGCGGGTGCGCTACCTGCGCTTCCAGGGGCGGCTGGACCTGTCGATCGAGATCGGCGCACAGCTTGTCGAAGAATTCCCCTATTCCATCGAAAGCAAGCTCGCCTATGCCGAGTTGCTCACCATCGACGGCCAGACCGAGGAGGCGGGCCGCCTTTACGCCGACCTGATCGCCAATCCCAACCATCACATCTCGGTGGCCGAACGCTATCTCGACTTTCTGCACGAAACGAACCGGCTGGCGTCCTCGGACCTGCTGCTTGCGATCTCGCTGGGCAAGTTCAAGAACGGGCTCAGCCTGATCTGGCGGAAATGCCGTCATTACTGGACGATCGGAGACCAGGAGAATTTCTCGGCCACGTGCCTCGACCTCGCCCAGCGGCTTCAGACGGCCCGGCTTCCGATGGCAGGGATCGCTTTCTTCAATCCGCTACCGGACGACTCTGACCATCCCGATATCCGTGCCGTCAAGGAAGCCATCGTCGACCACATCAGGAAAAACCGAGAACTGCTCGGGAATCTGACCTCCGCCAATCTCGACCAGGCGGTCTCGATGCTGAACGATGCGCTGGTCATCGGCAGCGATGAGGATGTGAAACTCTACTCGGATGCGATCACCGCGAAATTCCCCTTCGTCGCGCGCGGCTGGTATGGCCGCGGCGTCGCTGCGCAGGACGCTGACGACTACGATGGGGCCGAGAAGGCCTATCGCAAGGCCATCGAGCTCGACCCGTCCAACCCCGAACATTACAACGGCCTGTTCTACGTGCTCGCCGCGCGTCCCGATACTCTCGAGGAACTTGAAGAGCTGATATCGGTGCGCAACAATTTCGTGCCCAAGTTCAAGGACCATTACCCGGACGGACGGCTGCGCTACTACGATCACGAGACCTTCTTTATCGGTCTGCTCAAGAACGATTTCTGCGCGGCCTACCGACAGCGCAACAACCAGCCGCCCAACCGGTTCCTGGCGAAGCATTTCCCCGAAAGCTACCGGGCCATGGACGACGATGTTCTGCCCGAGACGAAAGGCGGCACGGTCTGCGTGATCGACCAGGACGGGGTCGGGGATGAAATCCGCTGGGCGATGTATTACGACAGGCTTGGCACCCATTTCGACGAGGTGCAAATCTCCTGCGATCCCCGGCTCGAAGCGATCTTCGCCCGTTCGTTCCCGGACTACAGCTTCACCCCGGTGGCGCGGCGCTGGCCTTCGGTGCCCTGGCGTGCGAAGGAGCGCCGCGAGGAGATCCGCCAGGTCGCGCTCGCCGGAAAACTCTCAGGGCCCTTCCTCTACCGGCTTTCGGATGCCGACAGGATCATGTTCCCCGAGGAAGTGGCCTATCACGCGTGGCGCCGCGATGGCGTCAAGGGTCCGCAACATGGATACAAGGGCGGGTATCTCAAGCCCGACCCCATGCTTGCCGCCGAATGGAAAGAAACACTGGACGCCGATTCGGACGGTAAACTCAAGGTCGGGCTATTGTGGCGCAGTGCCCTTATGCTGAAGAAGCGCGCAGTCCATTTCATGAAGCTCCGCGACCTTGCCCCGCTGACCCGGCTGGATGCGCATTTCGTGTCCCTGCAACCGATGATCAGCCCCGAAGAGGAAAACATTTGCGACCGTCTAGGCGTCAGGATCTACGATGATCTCGATCTCTACGACGATTTCGAGAACGTGGCCGCCTTCACGGCCAATCTGGACCTCGTGATCGGGATCAGCACGCTTCCGCTGGAAATGGCCGGCGCGGTGGGCACCGAGTGCTGGGTGCTCAACTTTTCGTCCTACGGCAATGCCATCCGGCTGGGACCGAACTCGACCGAGGAAGACATCAACACGGCCAATGCGCTGGTGATCAGCGGCGACGAGGACGGGAATTTTGCCCTGCCGCACAAGACGCTGGTGCGCAACGCCGTCGCTCGCGCCGTGCCCCGCCTCAAGGATCGTCTTGCCGCGGGCAAGTCCAGGACGGCGTCAGGGCGCAAGGCCGCGAAGGCGGCGGAATAGGCCGCGCGCCCGCTCAGCCCTCGCCGGGCTGACCCGTCTTCGCCTCGTGGGCGGCCCTCAGCCGCAGCGTGGCCAGTGCCAGCGCCCGCAGCAGCGACTCCGCGATCTCGGGCCGCAGGGGCGCCTCGTCCTCTTCGGGGCGCGCGTCGTCGAAGCGGATGTTCCATTGCTCCGCCAGCCTGCGGTTGATGCCGGCCAGACGTTCCAGGAACTCGCCGCGCAGCGCTGCGCCCATAAGGTGGCCGCGCGCTGCACCGGGCACGGCGCTTTCATGCATCAGCGACAGAAGCTGCGGCCGGGCATGCGCGATCTCGCGCAGGTTCAGCTGCCGGATCACCTCGATCGAGGCGGCCGGGGGGCTCACGTTGCTCTGGGTTGCCGGCGGCAGGGCAAAGCGTGAGGACAGGCCCGCCGCCTTCAGGAGCGGCGCGTAGAGCGAGGCGCCCTTCACCTCCTCGTAATTCACCGCCACCACGTCGCCGATCCCCTGCCACAGGGCCAAGTTCGCCGGATAGTCGAAACGTGCCCAGATGTCGTCGCAATAGACGAATTCGCGGATCTCCTGGCGGGCCAGAGCGTGGTTCTCGCGCACATATTGCGAATAGAGCGATTCCGCATAGCGATCCTGCCGCCGCAGGTAGCTGACCACGGTGATGTCGAACTCTCCGACCCAGGGCCGGAAGAAATCCTGCAATTGCGGGCGCCCGGGCAGGCACAGCCCCTCCTCGCTCAGCAACAGGGTGCGCGCGCCGCTGTCGCGGAACTCCGCCAGGATGCGCGCGCGCTCGGCCTCCATCGCCTCGGGCCCCTCCAGCGTGGCGCGATAGATGAAGTTGTGGGCGGGCAGATGCGGGTGCGGCTCGCGCGCCGGATCGGGATAGCAGACCCCGGCCCGGCGCAGCGCGTCGCGATGGTCGCGAAACGCGGTCTGGATCGAGGTGGTGCCGGTCTTGTGGGTTCCGGCATGGATCACCAGGCGGGGCCTGCGGCGGCCGAAGGGAAAGGTCACCAGTAGTTCTCCGGTTGCCAGTGAAAGGCCGGATCGTCCAGCCCGTCGAGCGGTTCGGCCACGGCGCGGCCGCGGCGCGCGCCCAGCCAGCGCCCGTCCCGCGACCGGATCAGCAGGCGATCCCCTGCCCGGAAGAACAGCCACTGCATCGGCGCGATCGGCCCGCCCTTTTCCTGCCGTCCAAGATAGAGTGCGCCGCCGTGATGCGCGAGGCTGTAATCGTGATCGTTCTGGCAGGCCATCAGCCAGGCGCCGTCCGGCAGCGCGGCCAGCCGCCAGCGGGTGCCGACGAACGGGGGCTGCGTGGATTTCGCCAGCGTGATGCCGCGCTTGTCGAACACGCCGTCGAGATAGGCCGGACCGGCCGATCCTGCGTTGCGCAGCGCGACCTGCCCGCCATGCCGGATCATCGCGCGGCCCAAATCCTCGGGGCCGTCGATGAAGACCGGCCGGACCGGCGCCCTGGCCGGCACGAGATCAGACATTGCGATGCTCTTTGGCAAGCACCGCGAAGGAAACGTCCTGCCCCGACAGCTCGGCCTGCCAGAATGCGGGCTCGGACACGGCCGCCATGCGGTCCCGGTAATGCGCCTGGATGCGCGCGAACCCTTCCGAGAACGCATCGATCTGGCGGTAAAGCTCGGCCGCCGCCTGCACCACCTCGCGGGCGTTCCCGGCGGTGTGGGGGTCGTAGATCCAGCGCGTGCCGGTATTGGGGTTGTCGAGGATCACCCGGCTGAGCGGGCTGTCGTCGCAGGCATCCTCCACCCCGTCGCGCCCGATCCGGCCATCCTTGAGCGGCCGGCCCGGCTGCATGTAGAGGAACGGAAAGCGCGCCGCGCGCCCGCCCTTTTCGCGGGTCTCGGCGATCACCGCGCGGATGATCTCCTCGGGCAGGCGCTCGAACCCGGCATCGAAGCCGCGGAACTCGGCCAGCCGGTCGCGGTAGGTCTCGGCAAAGCCCGGTTGCAGAAAGGTCTCGCAGCCGTTGAAATCGGCGAGGATGCGCGCGTAGAGCCGCAGCCCGCGCGGATCGCTCACCCCGATATGGGCCTTCGCGCGTTCCATGAAGAAGGCAGCGAGCGGCGCCGGATCGGTCTGCCCGTGGCACATGTTCACGATCAGCCCGTGCGACACCGCCATGTATTCCGCGCCGTAGGAATGGGCGGGCTCGTGCCAGGCGGCGAGGTTCGGGTTGGACAGGATGCCCGCCCCGGCGGCGCGGGCGCGCAGGGAATACTCGATATCGTCGCCGCGCAGGAAGAACGCCGCCGGATAGCCGATCCGCACGGCCAGCGCCGCCGGCAGGCTCTGGAAGATGAAGGTGGAATATTCCGGGTAATGCGCCTGCGCCATCTCGTCCAGGTGGCGGGTTTTCTTGAACCGGAAGCCGTGGCGCAGGAAATGCGGGCGGATCACCTCGCGCTGCCCGGTGAACGAGCCTCCCGCGAAGCGCCCCCAGAACGAGCCGTCCTCCCACATGGCGCGGGGATTGGACTTGCGCAGCACGGGCAGCGTGAACATCGTCTCGTCGGTGCGAAAGAGCGTCGCCGCCCAGTTGCGCCGCAGGCTTTCGAGCGACACTTCCAGGTCGTCGTCGAGCATCAGGAACTCGTCCGCCTCGACCCCGGCCACCGCCAGCGCCTCGCGCACCAGCAGCATGACCTGGCTCATGTTGCCGCCGCCGCCCAGGTTGGCGCCGCGGAACGAGAACAGGTTGAAAAGCCGCCCCGAACCGAGTGCCGCGTGATCGCGCTTCGCCACGTCGTCGCTGGCGTCGAGGATCACAAAGGCCGCGTTGCGCAGGAAATGGGCATAGGCGCCGCCCGCGGCCTCGGCGCGGAAATCGTCGAACAGGCGGCGGATGTCGCGGGTGCGCCCGAAGGTGCGCAGCAGAACCACCATCCGGCCCTCGGCACGTTCGGGGGCAAGGGCGGTCCAGCGCAGGGATTTCAGCCTGGCCCGGGACGAAAGCGCCTGGGCCTGCGCGACCAGCCGAATGTCGCGCGGCAGGCGCTCCAACTGGCCCAGATCCAGCACCAGCCGTTCATCCCCGGGCTGCATCGCCTCCTCCGCCAGGATCCGGCGATGTCCCTCCGGCCCGATCGCCTGCGCCGAGAGGTGAAAGCCGCCCTGCCCCTCCAGCACCAGCCGCAGCTTGTTGAACCGGCTGTGCCGGATCAAGGGCTCCGGGAAGAACGCATTGCGCAGGCTGTCGGTATCCAGCACGTCGAGGTTGGACATCGCCACCGGCATCTTGTCCAGCCGTTTCACATGGTCGGCGCGCTGCGTCAGGAACAGGTCTTCGAGCCCTTGCGCCAGCGGCGCGGTGTCCAGCCCGTGCAGGGCGATCTCGTCGCCGGCCTCGATCGGGCGCGTGGCATCGGCCCATTTCCGGAAGAACTGGGCAAGATGCTCGGCCAGCTCTTCCTTGCCGGCGCTCAGGCCAACACTGCGCAAAAGGGAACGAACCATGATGACCCAGTCGAGTAATGAAACGGGGGGATGTTGTCCAGTTCGCGCACCATTCTGCGCGCCTAGAGCGGGCGATTGACGAAGACGGGGATGGGCGTTCCGGCGCGGGCATGGGCCTCCAGCGCCGCGGCGGTGTCCAGTGCCTCGCGGATCGTCACATCCATGTCGAGATAGCGGTAGGTGCCCAACCGGCCCAGGAAGGTCACGCCCCGCTCGGCCTCGGCCAGCTCGATATATTGCCGCAGCAGCGCCTTCTCCTCCACCAGCCGGACCGGATAATAGGGAATGTCATCGGTGCCGCAGTCGCGGGAATACTCGCGGTAGCATACCGTGCCCTCATGCGTCTCCCAGGGGGCGAAGTGCTTGTGCTCGGTGATGCGGGTGAAAGGCACGTCCATGTCGCCGTAATTCATCACCGCGCAGCCCTGCCAGTCGCCCCCGGCGGTGAAGCGTTCGAAATCGAGTGTCCGGTAGCCCAGCCGGCCCAGCCGATCGCCGAACCAGCCATCCAGCGGGCCGGACCAGAGCACGTGATCGGCCCGCGCGGCGTGATCGGGCGTGAAGGGCGTGGACAGGTGCAGGTCGATATTGGGATGATCGAGAATGCGCTCCACCATCGGGGTGTAGCCGTGTTCGGGCATGCCCTGGAACCGGTGGAAGAAATAGTTGTCGTCGTAGCTGAAGCGCACCGGCAACCGCTTGAGGATCGAGGCCGGCAGCGCCCGGGGCGAGCAGCCCCACTGCTTTTCGGTATAGCCGCGAAAGAACGCCTCGTAGAGATCCGGGCCGATGAAGCGCAGCGCCTGTTCCTCGAAGCTCTGCGGATCGGCGATGCTGCGGTCGGCCTGCGCCTCGATGAAGGCGCGCGCCTCGTCCGGGCGCATGGTGCGGCCATAGAACTGGTTGATCGTGTGCAGGTTGACGGGCAGCGAGTAGACGGCGCCCTGCGCCGTGGTCTTGACCCGGTGGCGATAGGGTCGAAACGTCTCGAACCGGTTCACGTAGTCCCACACGAGCGCATCATCGGTGTGAAAGATGTGCGGCCCGTAGACATGCACCAGAACGCCGGTCTCCGGGTCCCGCTCGGTATGGCAGTTGCCGCCCACATGGGGGCGCGAGTCGATCACCGTGACACGGTGGCCGCGCTCTGCCAGCTCCCGTCCGGCCACGGCGCCCGAAAGCCCCGCGCCAACCGCTAGAATGTCCAAATCTATACTGTCCTTGTGGTGCCGGCGCCGAAACTGGCCGCATCTTACAGCCGCGCGACCCGAGCGCAACCTGTCCACGGGCAGATTCGGTCTGGCACGCAGGCCCCGACCCGTGCCAAGCTTGCGCGAAACCCGCCTCGCTGGAAGGGCTCATGTGCCAGATCTGCGCCACGTTCCGACCAGGCGACCCGGCCTGTCCCTATGATGGCGGCGGCGCGCGGGTGATCGAGGGCACGGATGCGCCCGCAAGCCCCGCCACGCCCTACACGATCCTGCCGGGCGGCAGCTTCGCCGGCTCACTGGAGCAGGCCGGCGAGCGCGACTTCGTTCGAATCAATCTTGCGCAGGACCAGGTCTACGAATTCCGCCTGCTGGGCACCGGCGGCGATGCCGGGCTGGACGACCCTTACCTGCGCCTGCACGCCCCCGATGGCCGGTTGCTGGAGCAGAACGACGATTACGGCGTGGGCCGCGATGCGCGCATATTGTTCGCGCCGAGCCAGGACGGGGCGTATTACCTATCGGCGGGCGCCTTTTCGGATAGGGGCAGCGGTGATTACATCCTGCTGTCTCGCAGCTGGCCCCCGGCGGAGGCCTCGGTCGAACGGCTCGCGGGCTTCCTGACTGATGGCTACTGGTGCAACACGCTGGGCCGGCACGGCTTTGCGAGCGGGGAGATCACGGTCAACCTGTCCGAGCTGGCGCCGGGCGCGCAGGCGCTGGCCCGCCGCGCGCTCGAGGCCTGGGCCGCGGTGGCCGATCTTGCCTTCACCGAGGTGCAGGGGCCCGCGCAGATCACCTATACCGATGCCGAGCCGGGCGCCTTCACCCGTACCGTGGCCCCGGACGGCACGACCGATAGCGCCAGGGTAAATATCGGCGCCAACTGGGTGGAAAGCTACGGCGACACGCTGGACAGCTATGGTTTCTTCACCTTCCTGCACGAGACCGGCCACGCCCTCGGCCTTGGCCATCCGGGCGATTACGCCGCCTTCGCGCTTTATGGCCGGGACGAGGTCTTCGCCAATGACAGCTGGCAGATGACGGCGATGTCGTTCTTCGACCAGCAGGAGAATGCTGCGGTCAGCGCCAGCCTCGCCTCGCCGGTCACGCCGATGCTTGCCGACGTGCCGGCGATCCAGTCGCTTTACGGCGCGGCGGGCGCGGGCAGCGCCACGGCGGGCGACACGACCTACGGGCGCGGCACCGGCCTGCCGGACCATCTGGGCGAGGTCTTCGCCACGTTCGGCACCGACCTGCCCGACGACACCAAGGGCCCCGGCGCGCTGGCGATGACGATCTGGGACGCCGGCGGCGTGGACCGGATCGACCTGGGGTTCGGCACCTTCGACGATCGGCTGGATCTGGCGCCCGGCAGCGTCTCGGACGTGGCGGGGCTGGTGGGCAATCTCGGCATCGCGGCGGGCACGGTGATCGAGCATGCGCGCGGCGGGGGCGGGAACGACACGATCTTCGGCAATGACGCCGGCAACGACCTGCAGGGACAGGCGGGCGACGATGTGCTGCACGGGCAGGCAGGCGATGACCGGCTCTTCGGCGAGGCCGGCAATGACCGCGCCTTCGGCGGCGCCGGCAACGACATCCTGTTCGGCGGGCCGGGGATCGACACGCTCAAGGGCGGCGACGGCGACGACCGGCTGAACGGCGTCACCGGCAACGATTTCCTGTTCGGGCTGGCGGGCGACGATGTCATCTTCGGCGGGGCCAGCCATGACCGGCTGCATGGCGGCGGCGGCGATGACACGATCATCGGCGGCAACGGGCGCGACATCGCCTGGATGGGCGCGGGCGACGACCTGTTCGTCGACAACGCCCAGACCGGCCGGCACGCCCATGACCGCATCCATGCCGGCGGCGGCGACGACGTGATCGATTTCGGCGGCGGCAACGACACCGCCACCGGCGGCACCGGCGCGGATACCTTCGTCTTCGCCCGAGGTTTCCAGCAGGACCGGATCACCGATTTCACGCCGGGCGAGGACCGGCTGGAACTGGGCCCGGCGCTGTGGCAGGCCTTCACCTCGCCGCTGGCGCCCGATCCCGGCCAGTTGCTGGCGGCCGTCGGACGGCTGGAGACCGGGGGCGCGATACTGGATTTCGGCCATGGCGACGCGTTGCGGCTGGACGGGGTGGGCGATATCGCCGCGCTTGCCGGAGATCTGGTTCTGGTCTGACGGCTACAGGAACTCGAAATCGTCCGGCCCGATCTGGGTCGGCCGGATATCGTCGAGGATGATGCCGCCCTGACCATACCAGATCGTGGTGTCGTCGCCATCGCGGCCGATGTTGAGCGCACCGTAATCCACGCCGGGCATGAGGATCTGCAACGTATCCAGCCCGGGCTGGAAATCCGCGACCGTGTCCCAGCCGCTGCGGGCCCGGAACACGAAGGTATCCGCATCGCGCCCGCCGATCATCAGGTCGTTGCCCAGCGCGCCATCCAGCGTGTCTTCGCCCGGCCCGCCGCGCAGCGTGTCCCAGCCGGGCTGGGCCTGCAACAGGTCGTTGCCCTCGCCACCGATCAACAGGTCATGGGCGATACCCGCGATGATCGTGTCGTCGCCTCCGTTCCCGATCAGAACGTCATGCCCGAGCTGGCCATAGAGCATGTCGTCGCCCGGCCCGCCGTTCAGCGTGTCCTGGCCCGCCATGCCGTAGACCGTGTCGCCCGGCCCCGGCAGCCCGCCTGGTCCGTCGTCATAGGTATCATTGGCGATGCCCAGTTCCACCAGGTCGCGCCCCGGCCCGCCGGTCACCGTGTCGGCCCCGGCCTGGCTGACGATGAAATCGTCGCCCGGCCCGCCATCTATGCTCTCGGCGCCATTCCCGCCATAGATGCTGTCATTGCCGTCGCCGCCGAGAATCGTCTCGTCTCGAGGCCCCCCGGCGATCACGTCGTTGCCGGCGCCGCCGTCGATCCAGTCCAGCCCGTCGCCGCCCGCGATCGTGTCGTCGCCTTCACCGCCCAGCAGGCTGTCGTCGCCCGCCTCGCCCAGCAGCAGGTCGTTTCCATCGCCCCCGGCCAGCGTGTCGTTTCCGGCACCGCCGTCCAGCCGGTCCGCGCCCGCGCCGCCCTCCAGCCGGTCGGTGCCGTCCTCGCCGTAGAGCGAGTCGGCGCCGTCCCCGCCGCGCAGCAGATCATCGCCGAGGCCGCCGAACAGCGTGTCATCGCCGGCGTCGCCATCCGCGGTGTCGTTGCCGGAGGCGGCGTTCAGCAGGTCGGAGCCGCCGCCGCCCCGCAGGGTATCGTCGCCCTCGGCGCTGTCCAGCGTGTCGTCACCCTCGCCACCCTCCAGGAGGTCGTGACCCGAGCGCCCCAGCAGCAGGTCCGCGCCGGGGCCGCCCCGCAGGGTATCGTCGCCCTCCTGCCCGTCGAGACTGTCGTCGCCCGTCTGCCCGTCCAGCGCATCGTTGCCGGACCCGCCCAGCAGCGTGTCCGCGTCGTCGCCGCCCGCCAGGCTGTCATCGCCGGCTTCACCTT
>Ga0008833_1000140_pt1 | contig 103871 bp, 103 predicted proteins | sample HotLakConsoUCCLE_FD_62216 | JGI IMG/M metagenome (GOLD analysis project Ga0008833, IMG submission 62216) | Hypersaline microbial mat communities from Hot Lake, Washington, USA - Hot Lake Consortium UCC-LE | ecosystem: Environmental > Aquatic > Non-marine Saline and Alkaline > Hypersaline >... | reverse complement strand
AGCGCGGTGAAACAGACGCCAGCGGTGCCGCACGCCCGCTCTACGCCGCCGCACGCAGCAGTGGCGTCAAGCTCGCACCGAGAGGCGCCCAACCGCATCGCCGTGAATAAGAGAGGTTAGAGTTTCGGACGCCGTGAGGCGTTGGAAACTCTAAACGCAAGCGGAAAGTCCGCTTTGAAGACAGTAAAGCCGTTAGCAGCCACTCGGTACCGACGCGTCTAGTCGCCCCGCCCCACCCCGCACATCCCCGCCTCGGGCAGTCGCTCCGCCTCGGCCAGCGCCGCGGCCGCTTCGCGCGGGCGGTCGGTGGCGAGCATGTCGACGCCGCCCTGCGAGAGTTCGGCATAGCGTTCGTCCGTCCCGAAGCGGTCGATCACGTTGTCGATCGAATTCGGCGAGCGGCCGAGCGTGCCGAAGATCACCTCGACATCGGCCTCGTCGAGCGCCGCGTAGAGGTCGGGCCGGGCAAGCCGCGTGCCGGTGAAGGCGATGATCCGCTCGGCCGGGATGCCTGCCGCGACCGCCTCTTCGAGCGCGTCGGGGCTTTCGATCGAGAGCGAGATCATGGCCGAGGGCGCAAGGCGGTGGAGCTTCTTCGCCGAGGGGATCGAATAGGCGATGAGGATGACGCCCTCCTCCATGCCCTTCTCGCGCACCATCTCGATCACGTCCTCGTAGGATGCGGAGCGCTTGAAATCGAGCTGGAGCACGGTGCGGCCCTTCGCCCAGTCGAGCGCTTCGGCAAGCGTCGGGATCGCATAGGGCGTGACCCAGCCGGCGCTGTCGGTGAGGCGCAGCGCGGCGAGGTCTGCCCATGCCTTTTCCGCCGCGCGCCCTTCGCCCGTCGTCGTCCGGTCGAGAGTGTCGTCATGCATCAGGAACAACACGCCGTCCGCGCTTTGCGCGACATCGACCTCCATCACCGCTGGGATCGCGGTCAGCACCGCGTCCATCGTCGGGATCGCGTTTTCGGGCAGGCCCGGCGAAGGCCCTCCCCGGTGCGCGGAGACGAGCGTGCGCCCTTCCGCCTCGAGGCAGTCGAGCATCGCCGACAGCGAGGATTCGGGCACCAGCCGCCATTGTTCGCGCGCGCTGGATTCGCTGGCGGCGAATCCTGCAAGTCCTACAAGCGCTGCCGCCGCGGCAAGCCTCGCCATCATGTTCTTTCTCCTTGAGGGGAAATGACTTTCATCACCCAAAGTCCGGCCCGCGCACGCCCCCTTGTAGGCAGGCGCCCTTTGCTACATCATTCGCCGCAATAAGGGAGAGAGACAATGGCGCAATACGATCTCATAATTCGCGGTGGAACCATCGTCGACGGCAGCGGGGCGGAGGCCTTCACCGGCGACGTGGCGGTGAAGGACGGCCTCATTGCCGCGGTGGGCCGGATCGAAGGCTCGGCCAGGCGCGAGATCGACGCGAGCGGCAAGATCGTTGCCCCCGGCTTCGTCGACATCCACACGCATTACGACGGTCAGGCGACATGGGACCAGGAAATGGCACCCTCTAGCTGGCACGGCGTCACCACGGTGGTGATGGGCAATTGCGGGGTCGGCTTCGCCCCGGCCAAGCCCGACCGCCACGAATGGCTCATCAGCCTGATGGAAGGGGTCGAGGACATTCCCGGCACCGCCCTTGCCGAAGGGATCACCTGGGAATGGGAGACCTTCCCCGAATATCTCGATGCGCTGGAAAAGCTCCCCCGCACCCTCGATGTGGGAACCCACGTGCCCCACGGCGCGGTGCGCGCCTACGTGCTGGGCGACCGCGAACGGCCCGGCGCCGTTCCCACGCAGGAGGACATCGAGCAGATGGCGCAGATCGTCGAGGAAGGCGTGCGCGCGGGCGCTCTCGGCTTCTCGACCTCGCGCACCGTGCTGCACAAGTCGGTCGATGGCGAGCTCGTCCCCGGCACCACCGCCACCGAAGAGGAACTGGTCGCGATCGGCCGCGCCATGGGCCGCGCCAAGGCGGCGGGCGGGCACGCCGTGTTCGAGATGGCGAGCGATCTCAACCGCGAATGGAACGAGTTTTCCTGGATGGGCAAGCTGAGCCGCGAGGCGGGCATTCCCGTGACCTTCGCCGCGCTGCAATCCATCGCCAAGGACCTCGACCTCGACGAGCAGATTTCCACGATGCGGGCCGAGAATGACAACGGCGCCAACATCGTCGCCCAGATCGCGCTGCGCGGCAACGGCATCATCATGGCCTGGCAGGGCACGGTCCACCCCTTCGTCTACCGGCCGAGCTGGCAGGCGATCAGGGACCTGTCGTGGGAGGAGCAGAAAGCGAAGCTGCTCGACCCCGCCTTCAAGGCGCAGCTCCTCGCGGAAGCGAACGATTACGCCGACGCGCCGCAGGACATCCTGCCCGTCGTCATGGTGGTGACGCAGGGCTGGACGATGCAATATGAAATGGACCCCGATTTCGACTATGAACCGGGGCCAGAGGCGAGCGTCAACTCCCGCGCCCAGAAGGCCGGGCTGGACCCGCAGGAATACGCCTATGACATGCTCTGCCGGGAGGACGGATCGGGATTCATCTACCTGCCGATCCTCAACTACGCGGACGGGAACCTCGATTTCCTCCACCCGCTCCAGCTGGCCGACGACACGGTCAATTCGCTGTCGGACGGCGGCGCGCATTGCGGGACGATCTGCGATGCGGCTTCGCCGACCTTCATGCTCGAACACTGGGTCAAGGGGCGCCGCCGGGGCGGGCGGATCGCCCTCGAACACGCGATCAAGCGCCAGTGCCGCGACACCGCCGTGCTCTACGGGCTGGAGGACCGCGGACTGATCGCGCCCGGCTATCTCGCCGACATCAACGTGATCGACATGGACGCGCTCAAGCTCGGCAAGCCTTGGCTCGCCTTCGACCTGCCGGCGGGGGGCAGGCGCCTGCTGCAGAAGGCGGAAGGGTACTGCTACACCATCAAGTCGGGCGAGGTGACCTTCGAGAACGGGAAATGGACCGGGGCGACGCCCGGCGGGCTCGTGCGCGGTCCGCAGCGGGTCGAACTGGCCGAGGCGGCCGAATAGCGGGCGCGCATCCGGCCTAGGGCTCGATCACGATGCCCCTGGCCGGATCGACCTTGCCCGCGACCATTTCGAGCCACACCTCGCGCGCGGCGGCGAGTCCCTTTCGCCGGTCGATCTCCACCGCGCCTTCGACCTCGCCGAGGAACCGGTGCCATGCCTGCGCGACCAGTCGGGATGCCTGTTCGCGCCCGTGGTCGCGGGCGAAGGCGATCATGTGATCGGGGGCGAAGAAGAGCTCGGGCTTCGGTCCCGGCGCTTGCTCCCCGCCCTCGGCAAATGCGCTGCGCGCCTCCCTGTGGGTCGCCCCGACGAGGCAGCTGTAGCGAAGCGCGTCGGCGAAATGCCGGTGCACCCGGCCGAGCAGGTCCGCATCGCCGGCGAAATCGACCACAACGGCCGGGCGGGGCTCGATCTCCTCGACCGCGTCATAGGCGACGACCTCATCATAGAGCCCCGTTCGCGCGACGAAATCGACATTCCCGCGCGAGGTGAGGCCGATCCGCCGCACTTCGGGCGAGCCGGCCCTCGCCGCGCTCGCAAGCGCCATCGCGGTCTTCGACGAGGCGCTGGTGAGCAGGACCGCCTGCGCGCCGAACCAGTCCTCGCGCTTCATGAAATCGGCGATCAGGAAGCCGGTGCGGAACAGGGGTCCGAAGATCATCCGCTCCGCCTCGCGCGCGGGATCGTGCTCGGGATCGGCGGCGAGGCGGGAATACTGGTTGTAGACGGGGCTCATCGGCTGGCGATGCTCGCTCATGTCGGTGAAGCCGGAGGCGCTCACCTTGCCCGGCACCACGTCGAGCGAGGTCCCCATCGGCAGGTAGCCATAGACCCGTTCGCCCACCTCGATTTCGGGATGCCTGCTTTTCGCCACCCGCGCATGGCCCCACATCGGCACGATGCCGTAGGGCGCGGGTGCGGGAAAGAAATCCCAGTATTTGAAGCCGTCCCCGACCACCGCGTAGGTCACGTTGTTGGCGGTCACCGAAAAGCTTTCCACCGCGAGCCGGACGGCGCCATCGGCAAGGCCCATCGGTTCGACATGGACGAGTTCGGCCCGCTCGAGCGCGTCCTTGCGGACCTGGATCTGCTGGATGGTCATGAGCTCTCCTTCTCGCAGGCCGTCCTACAGCCTTGCGCGCCTCATGCCCACCCGCGAACGGGCGATCACACCCGCATCGGCATCAGCACGTAGAGCGCCGGCGCGCTTTCGTCCTGCCGGATCAGCGTCGGCGCGCCCGCGTCGGCGAGGTGGAGTTCGACCTCGTCCGCGTCGATCTGGTCGAGGATGTCCTTGAGGTAGTTGGCGTTGAATCCGATCTCGAACGCCTCGCTCGCATAGGACGCGGCGAGTTCCTCGGTCGCGGTGCCGTTGTCGGGCGAAGTGACGGAAAGGGTGACCTTGTCCGGCTCGAGCCCCATCTTGACCGCGCGGGTCTTTTCCGTCGCGATGGTCGCGACGCGATCGACCCCGGCAAAGAACAGCTTGGGATCGACCTTCAGGAGCTTGTCGTTGCCGGTCGGGATCACGCGGCTGTAATCGGGGAAGGTCCCGTCGATCAGCTTGCTGGTGAGAACGACCCCGCCTTCCCCGCCGAGGGTAAACCGCACCTTGCTCGCCGAAAGGTCGACCAGCACGTTCCCGTCGAGCGCCTCGTCGAGCAGCTTCCTCAGCTCGCCCACGGCCTTCCGCGGCACGATCACGTCCGGCATCCCCTCGGCCCCGTCGGGCCGCGGCAGGGTGAAGCGGGCAAGGCGGTGGCCGTCGGTCGCGGCGGCTTTCAGCACCGGCTCGTCCTCGTCGGTGACGTGGAGGAAGATGCCGTTCAGGTAATAGCGCGTTTCCTCGGTCGAGATGGCGAAGCGGGTGCGGTCGATCAGTTCGGCCAGCGTGCGGGCAGGCAGTTCGAAACTGGTCGGAAGGTCGCCCTCCACGATCACCGGGAAATCGTCGCGCGGCAGGGTCGGCAGCTTGAAGCGGCTGCGCCCGGCCTTGACCTCCATCCGGTTGTCCGCGGTCTCGAGGCTGACCTGGCTACCGTCGGGGAGCTTCCTCGCAATGTCGAACAGCAGGTGCGCGGACACGGTGATCGCGCCCGGGCTGTCGACCGAAGCGGCCGTCATCGTCTCGACCACCTGCAGGTCGAGGTCGGTCGCCATGACCTTGACCGCGCCGCCCTCGCTCGCCTCGATCAGGACGTTCGAGAGGATCGGGATCGTGTTGCGGCGCTCGACCACCGACTGGACGTGGGACAGGCAACGCAGGAGCGTCGCGCGTTCGATCGTAGCCTTCATGTGCCCCTAGCCTTCATTAGCGGATTCTGTCGTTTCTCGAGTGTGGCAGGAAGGGGCCGGAATCGCCCCTCCAGCGCCGGTGTTCGGGCCGGAACCTTAGCGCGGTGGGTGATGCGGGCAAGATCAATGCCTTCGCGCCGGTCGATTCGCTTGGGGATAAGGGAGCCGCCCGCTCAGCCGGTCATCGCCATCCCGCCGTTCACGTGCAGCGTCTGGCCGGTGACGTAGCCTGCCTCGCGGCTGGCGAGATAGACGCAGGCCGCGCCGATATCCGCGCCCTCGCCCATGCGTCCCATCGGGATGCGCGCGTTGATCGCGGCGGTCTGTTTCTCGTCCAGGGCCGCAGTCATCGCCGAACGGATGAAGCCCGGTGCGAGGCAGTTGGCGGTGATCCCGCGGCTCGCCACTTCCTGCGCGAAGCTCTTGGTCATTCCCGTGAGGCCCGCCTTGGCCGCGCAGTAGTTCATCTGACCCGGATTGCCCGTGGTGCCGACGACGCTGGTGATGTTGATCACCCGTCCGAAGCGCGCCTTCATCATCGGCCGGGCGGCGGCGCGCATCAGGCGGAAGGCGGCCTCGAGATCGATGCGGATGACCTGATCCCATTCCTCGTCCTTCATCCGCATGGCGAGGTTGTCGCGCGTGATGCCGGCATTGTTGACGAGGATGTCGATCCCGCCCAGCGTATCGAGCGTCGCGGGGATCAGTTCCTCGACCTGCGTGGTGTTGCTGAGATCGCAGGTGATCTCGACATGGCCGTCATGGTCGTGGTGCGCGTAGGCCTCGTTCAATTCGTCGCGGAAGGCGCGCAGCTTGGCGGCATTGGAGCCCGACAGCGCCAGCCTCGCGCCCTGCGAGGCCAGCGCGTGGGCGATCGCCGAGCCGATCCCCCCGCTCGCGCCCGTGACCAGCGCATTCATGCCCTTCAGTGAAAACATCTTGTCGCTCCCTTTCACTGGCCCGCGAAATCTCGTGCGCCGACGCGCCGCAAGGCCTTGGCGGCGAGATAGAGCGCGTCGAGCTGCGCTGCCCGATCGGCGCTGTAGCCGGCCGCGATGGAATTCAATCCGCCGTGGTCCCCGGCAAGGTCCGGCGAGGCCGCCACCAGGGCGACACGGGCGCACGGCAGCAATCCGCGCATCACGCATTCTCCTTCGCAAAGGCCTCGAGATCCTGCAGGGTCACGAGGCTCGTCACCTGCGCTTCCGGGGTCGTCCGGCCGACCATAGGTCCGACCACCTTGCCGCCCAGTTCGACGAAGCTTTCCACCCCATCGGCCCGCATGGCAAGCACGCTTTCGCGCCAGCGCACCCGGCCCGTCACCTGTTCGACCAGCAGCGCGCGCTCCTCCTGCGGGTCCTCGACCCGCGCGGCGGTGACATTGGCATAGACCGGCAGCGCCATCGCCGCGGGCGGCGTGTGGGCGAGCGCGTCCGCCATGCGGTCGGCGGCGGGCTGCATCAAGGAGCAGTGGAAGGGGGCGGAAACCGGCAGCAGCATCCCGCGCTTGATCCCGTGATCCTTGACCATGCCGACCGCGCGCTCGACCGCCTCGCGGTGGCCCGAGATCACGACCTGCGTCGGGTCGTTGTCGTTGGCGATCTCGCAGACCTGACCCTGCGCCGCCGCCGCCGCGAGCGCCTTCGCGCTTTCGACGTCCGCGCCGAGCAGCGCCGCCATCGCGCCCTCGCCGACGGGCACGGCCGCCTGCATCGAGCGCCCGCGCAGCTTGAGCAACCGAGCCGTGGTGGCGAGATCGAACGCGCCGACCGCGCACAGCGCCGAATATTCGCCGAGCGAATGGCCCGCAACGCACGTGGCCTGCTCCGCGAGTTTCACCCCGAATTCCCGCTCGAGCACCCGCAGCACGGCGATCGAATGGGCCATGATCGCGGGCTGGGCGTTCTGGGTCAGGGTAAGCTCCTCCTCCGGACCTTCGGCCATCATGCCGGAAAGGTTCTGGAGCAGGGCCTCGTTGACCTCCTCGAACACTTCACGGGCGGCGGGGGAGGTTGCGGCGAGTTCCTTGCCCATGCCGACCTTCTGGCTGCCCTGTCCCGGAAAAACGAATGCACGCATTGTATTAAATCCTTGGCCCCGCCGCCTGCGGCCAGGCGGCCCTGAAAATCGAGCGCGCGGGTTAGGAGGCGCTGGGCGGGCTGGCAAGACCGAAGGGCACGACCCTGTTGTCAGGCGTGTGCCCGATCTCGGCCCGGCCGAGATAGCGGATGCCCGCCCGGTCGCACCAGTAGCGCGCGATCTGTTCCGGGCTCTGGCCGAATTCGACGTAGTTCTCCGGCACGTCGCTCACCGCGCCGAGCCTCAGGCCGGCGATGCGCGGCAGGGTGGCGGCGAGGTGGAAGAACAGGCGGTCGACGGCGTAGAGATGCTCGCTCACCTCCTCGACCATCACGACGTGACCGGTGAGGTCCGGCATGATCGGCGTTCCCGCCACCATCGCGAGGGTGATGAGATTGAACGCGGCCGCGGGCGTCGTCCCGTCGAGGCTGGGTTCGACCCCGCTCGTGTCCCCGCCGATCCAGCGCAGCACCCTGCGAACCGCTTCGCGTCCGCGCTCCGAGCGCGCGCTCACCGGCATCGAGCCGTGAACGCATTGCCCGATTCCCGCGCGGTAGAGGGCGGCGAGGAGATAGCCGCAGTCGGAAAAGCCGACATAGGTCTTCGCCCGTGCGGCCGCGTTCATCCGCACCAGCGCGGCCTCTGCGATGCGGTTCGAGCCATAGCCGCCCTTGGCGAACCAGACGACATCATGGGCCGGATCATTGGCGCATTCGACCAAGGCGGCGAGGCGGACGAGGTCGTCGCCCGCGAAATGCCCGGCGCGCGCGAAGCATTGTTCGTGGAAATGCACCGAATGCTGCGGGAATTCGGCGGCGACGAGCGCTTCGAGAGCGCGGGCGTGGTCGCGGGTGATCGGGGTTGCCGGGGCGCAGATCGCGATGTTTGTCACGCGGGTCACCCTATGCCGCTTGTCTTGGCATCCGCAAGCCAATAACCATGCCGGCCATGAGTGACGGGGTCGAAGCCGGGTCGCTGGAGAAGCGTCCGCTCTTTTTCTGCGGCATCGGCGGATCGGGCATGCTCCCGCTCGCCCAGATCGCCCATGGCCGCGGGCACCGCGTGGCGGGCTCCGACCGCAGCCGCGACCAGGGCCGGACGCCCGAAAAATTCGCCTGGCTGGAGCGCAGCGGCTTTGCCCTGTTCCCGCAGGACGGCAGCGGGATCACCTCGAGCGAGCAGGTGCTGATCGCCTCGGCCGCGATCGAGGACACCGTCCCCGAGGTCGCGAGGGCGCGCGAACTGGGCTGCAAGCGAATGAGCCGCGCGGAACTGCTTTCCGCCCTGTTCAACGAGGCGGAATGTTCGATCGCGGTCGGCGGCACGAGCGGCAAGTCGACCGTCACCGGAATGATCGCCTGGATCCTGCACCAGGCCCGCCGCGATCCCACCGTGATGAACGGGGCGGTGATGAAGAATTTCGCGGGAGACGATAACCCCTTCGCCAGCGCGCGGGTCGGCTCGATCGGGTTGTTCGTGAGCGAGGTCGACGAAAGCGACGGCTCGATCGCGCTCTACCGGCCGACGATCGGCGTGCTGCTCAACGTGAGCCTCGACCACAAGAGCATAGAGGAACTGCGCGTCCTGTTCGGCGATTTCCTCTCGGTCTCGGGCCGCGCGATCGTCAACACCGACAGCGAGGAGAGCCGTCTGCTCGCCGGGAAACTGGCCGACCGCCTCACCTTCGGGCTGCGGGATGCGGATGCGGACATCACCATCGAGCCGGGCTCGATCGACGAGGGCGCCTTCGGCATCACTGCCGCCGTGATCGACAATCGCAGCCGCGAGGTCGTTCCGCTGGTCCTGCCGATGCCGGGGCTGCACAACCTTTCCAACGCGCTCGCCGCGATCGCCGCGGCCGATGCGGCGGGGATCGGGATCGCCAAGTCCGCCGAGGCGCTGCGCGATTTCGCGGGCCTCGCACGCCGGTTCGAAGTGGTCGGGACATCGCCTGCGGGCATCACGGTGATCGACGATTTCGGCCACAATCCGGAAAAATGCGCCGCCACCCAGCGAACGCTGAAGGCGACGCCGGGGCGCGTGATCGCCTTTTTCCAGCCGCACGGCTACGGGCCGCTCAAGCAGATGGGCGCGGAGCTCGCCGGGACCTTCGCGCGCGAGCTCGACGACGAGGACGTCACGATCATGTGCGACCCGGTCTATTTCGGCGGCACGGTCGACCGCAGCGTCGGGACCGAGCGGATCGTCGAACTGATCGCGGAAGCAGGCGGAAAGGCGGAACATATCCCCTCGCGCGAGGAATGCGGGCGCCGCATCGTCGAACTCGCCCGCGCAGGCGACCGGATCGTGGTCATGGGCGCCCGCGACGACACGCTGAGCGAGTTCGCCAAGGACGTGCTCGGGCGGCTTTCGTGACCGTCTATGAAGGTGCGAGCCGCCATGCGTGGTGGATGCTGGGCGCGCTGACGGTCGCGGTGCTGTTCGTCGCCGTGATCGACCGGTTTCACGGCCATTCCACGCTCGCCTTCGCCGCCGCGATCGTGGGGCTCGTAGTCGCCAATCGCCGGATGCTTTCGTTCAATTGCCCGCATTGCGGCAAGAACCTGTTCGTCCGCGGGCTGTTCGTGGTGCCCTGGCCCAACCGCACCTGCGGGAGATGCGGCGCGCGGCTCGACCGCAAGGAGCGCTGACGCTCCCCAAAAGCGCGCATGGCGGCGCGGTGCCCCGATGCCCTATCCCTGCTCGCCTAGGAGATGCGAGCCCCCATGCCCGAGACGCCCCCCGTCCCCGCTTCCCGTCCGCGCGATTTCTCGCTCGACACGCTGCTGCGCGCCGCCGCGACCCGGCTGGCCGAGCGCGAGGCTAGCATCGACGGCGCCCAGCGCCTCACCTATGCCCAGCTCGACGCGCGGGTCGAGGCGCTGGCCCGCTGGCTTGCGGCGAAGGGCATCGCGCCGGGCGACCGGATCGCGCTCCTGCTCACCGACGGGGCGCCCTTCCTCACCGTGCTGCTCGCCTGCGGGCGGATCGGGGCGATCGCCGTGCTTCTCAACTGGCGGCTCGCCCCGCCGGAGATCGCGTGGATCGCGGGCAATGCCGAACCCGCCATGACCTTCGTGAACCCGCGTTTCGCGCCCCTCCTCGGCGGGGCGGAGGCGGGCGAGGTGATCGAGGTCGACGAACGCCACGATCCGCAGGGCGCGTTCGAGGCGATCGTCACCGGTCACCATGACCTTGCGACATTGCCGGGCCTCGCGCCCGACCTCGCGCCCGACCGCCCGCTCTACATGATGTACACGAGCGGCACGACCGGCCGGCCCAAGGGCTGCCTGCAGGCGGGCAGCGCGGTCGCCGCCTCGGCGATGGGCTTCTGCGTGCGGCGCGGCTTCACCCACGCCGAGCGTCTCCTGTCGGTCAACCCGCTGTTCCACGTCGTCGGGATGCAGCAGGTCGCCGCCATGCTCGCCTGCGGCGGAACCAGCGTCTTCGCGGGCCGGGACGACGACAGCGCCGCCATCCTCGACCTCCTCCACCGCGAAGGCTGCACCACCACCAGCGCCTTTCCCCAGATCAGTTTCCCGTGGGCTGCGATGGAGCCGGTGCGGAACGGCGTCATGCCGCTCACCAGCTACACCGGCGGGTCGGGCATGGGCCGCCCGCAGATGTACGAATTCATCGAGAAGGACTGGGATGCCCGCGTCGTCGGCGGCTATGGCCAGACCGAAGTGTGCGGCTTTGCCACTTTCATCGACTATCCCGACATGCTCGAACATCCGCGCTCGATCGGCTGGCCGATGCCCCATGTCGAAATGACCATCCTCGACCCCGACGGAAACCGCCTCCCCCCCGGCGAGGAAGGCGAAATCTGCCTGCGCGGCCCGTCCGTCATGCTCGGTTACTGGCGCAATCCGGAAGCGAGCGAGGCCGCGCTCGGTCATGGCTGGCTGCGAACCGGGGATCTCGGCACGATGGACGAGCGGGGGCTCGGCTACCTTCTCGGCCGGGCGAAGGAGCTGATCAAGACCGGCGGCGAAAACGTCTACCCGGCCGAGGTCGACGCGGTCTTCGCGGAAATGCCCGAAGTCGCCGATGTCGGCTGCTGCGGCGTGCCGGACAGGCAATGGGGCGAAGCGGTCAAGGCCTTCGTGGTGCTGAAACCCGGCATGGAACTGACCCGCGAGGAAATCGCGCGGCGGTTCAGGGGCAGGATCGCGGGCTACAAGCGCCCGCGCTACATCGAATTCGTCGACCGGATCCCGCGCGACCCGCTCGGCAAGCTGCTGCGCCGCGAATTGTCGGCAAGGCCCGTGAGCGAGGACCAGGCCGCCTGAAACCGGGAAAAGTTTACAAAGGTGACACCCTGTAAACTTTGCAGTCGGCGCATTCATTCCGCGATTTCAAGCGGATACGGCAATATCCGCCGCGCGGACGAACACGCGGGCGCGGGGCGAAACGCGCCGGGCGCGGATCCCAAGCGGATGCGTGACGATGCGAAAGAGCGCGATCGGTCCTAGCCTTTCGGGCGGATGTAGGAAACGACGCGAAGGCCTGTTCGGCCGAGGTCGGGCAGCAGCCGTCGTCCCGGCGCACCGGCCGACGGGGCGAACCCGGCTGCCCGGCTCAGCCGCTCGTCTCCAGCGCCCTTCGGCCCGCCTCCTCGCGCTCGAACGCGCGCCGGTAGGCGGGGCGCGCCGTGAGGCGTTCGCGGTAGGCCTTGAGGCTGGCGGGCACGCCCTCGTCCAGCCCGACCGTCTCGGCCAGCACCAGCGCATAGCCGATGCAGATATCGGCGACGGTGAAGCGGTCGGCGCACAGGTATTCGCGCTCCTCGAGCCGCTGCTCGACCTTGACGAGGCGCTTGTGGAACCACTTGGCATAGGCGTGGCCCGCCTCTTCGAGGCCGCGCTCCTTCTCGAACACGGCGAAGCGCATGTAGACCGTCTGCGGGAAGGTGATCGTCGCATCGGCGTGGTAGGTGAAATCGAGATATTCGGCGTAATCCGGCTCGCCCGGGGCGATGGCGAGCGGAGTCTGCCCGCCCCGCGTGGCAAGGTAATGCGCGATCGCGCAGCTTTCGGTCATCCTCGCACCGCCATCGACCAGCAGCGGCACCGTGCCGAGCGGGTTCTGTTCGAGGAATTCGGGCGCCATGTGCCGGGGCGGGAACGGCAGGATCACAAGATCGATGTCCACCCCCGCCTCCTCGGCGGCCCAGGTGGCGCGAAGCCCGCGCGAACGGGCGCAGGTATAGAGGATCGGCTTGGTCATGGCCTTCTCCTAATGCGCTTCGCCGCTGGCGACACCCAGCACTTTGTGCAGGACGAGCGCGATGACGAAGCCCAGCACCAGCCCGATCACCGCCGAGACCGCGGCATAGCTCGCCCAGCCGAGCACGCCCGAAAGCGCGCCGGTGGCGCCCTTCACCGCGTATTCGATCCCGTGCGCGAAATCATACAGCAGGTCGAAGCCGACCTCGTGCGTGCCGTGGACGATGATCCCGCCGCCGACCCACAGCATGGCGACCGTCCCGATCAGCGACAGCGCGACGAGCAGCCGCGGCATGGACGCGAGCAGGAACCGGCCCAGTCGCCGCGACGCGGTGCCTTCCTGCCGCGAGAGGTGCAGGCCCGCATCGTCCATCTTCACGATCAGCGCGACCGCGCCATAGACCGCCACGGTCACGACAAGGCCGACCAGCGCCAGCGCCAGCGCGCGTTCCCACCAGGTCGGCAGGTCGAGCTCGTTGAGGGTGATCGCCATGATCTCGGCCGACAGGATGAGGTCGGTGCGGATCGCGCCTGCGACGCGCTTCTTCTCGAATTCGGCGGGGTCGCCGATCTCGTCCTCGACGGTCTTGCCGTGCTTGGCCCAGCCGAGCTTTTCCATCACCTTTTCCGCGCCTTCGTAGGACAGGAAGGCGCCGCCCAGCATCAGGATCCAGATGATCGCGCCGGGCAGGAATTCGGACAGCAGGATCGCGCCGGGCAGCAGGATGACGAGCTTGTTGAACAGGCTCCCCTTGGTGATCGACCAGATGATCGGGAGTTCGCGCGCCGGGGAAAGGCCGGTGACGTAGCTCGGCGTCACCGCCGCATCGTCGATCACCACGCCCGCGGTCTTGGTCCCCGCCTTGCCCGCGGCGACCGAGATGTCGTCGACCGAGGCCGCCGCCGCGCGGGCGATCACCGAAACGTCGTCGAGCAGCGCGACGAGACCTGAAGGCATGGCGTGTCCTCAATGATTGTCCGCCCGGCCGGGCGCCCGCGTGATGGCCCAGCCGCGGCGGCGAGACAAGCGGACAAGCAGCCTTGCATTCCTGCCCGAAATGGGTATGTGGCGCGCTTCGCTGCAATCGCGGCGGAACGAAGAAAGCCGGAGGGGCCCCGTCATCCGGACGGATCAGCCAGCGATCGGCATGGAAGTGAAAGGAAAAGGCATGGCTCTTTACGAGCATGTGTTCCTCGCGCGGCAGGACCTCTCCCAGGCCCAGGTCGATGCGCTGGCGGCCACGGCGACCGAAATCGTCGAAGCGAACAACGGCAAGGTCACCAAGACCGAAACCTGGGGTCTCAAGTCCCTCGCCTACAGGATCGAGCGCAACCGCAAGGCGCATTTCGTGATGCTCAACATCGACGCGCCCGGCAGCGTGGTCGCCGAGCTCGAGCGTCAGACCCGCATCAACGAAGACATCATCCGCTACATGACCATCCGCGTCGACGCGCACGAGGAAGGCCCGTCCGTGATGATGCGCAAGAACGAGCGCGAGCGCAAGCGCCGCTCCGACAGGGAGGATCGTGACTGATGGCACGCCCGTTTTTCCGCCGCCGCAAGTCCTGCCCCTTCTCCGGCAAGGACGCCCCCCGGATCGATTACAAGGACGTGCGCCTCCTCCAGGGCTTCATGTCCGAGCGGGGCAAGATCGTGCCCAGCCGCATCACCGCCGTTTCGGCCAAGAAGCAGCGTGAACTCGCCAAGGCGATCAAGCGTGCGCGCCACATCGGGCTGCTGCCCTACATCGTGAAGTAAGAGGAGCGACACATGGATATCATTCTCCTCGAACGCATCGAGAAGCTCGGCTCGATCGGCGACATCGTCACCGTGAAGGACGGCTACGCGCGCAATTTCCTGCTCCCCCAGAAGAAGGCGCTGCGCGCGAACGAGGCCAACAAGAAGGTCTTCGAAGCGAACCGCGAACGCCTCGAGAAGGAAAACGCCGAACGCCGTGCCGAAGCCGAAAAGCAGGGCGAGAAGGTCGCCGGGGCCGAGGTCGTGCTGATCCGCGCCGCGTCGAACGCCGGCCAGCTCTACGGTTCGGTCAATGTCCGCGACATGGTCGCCGGGCTTGCCGCGCAGGGCCACGAGATCGACAAGAAGCAGGTCATCATGGGCGCCCCGATCAAGTCGATCGGGATGCACGAAGTGACCGTCGCGCTCCACCCGGAAGTTCACGTCACGGTCAAGGCCAACGTCGCCCGCTCGGACGACGAGGCCGAACTGCAGTCGCAGGGCGTCGACGTGCTCGCCCAGCTGTTCGAGGAAGAGCAGCGCGAGATCGAGGAACAGGCCGAGGCGAACCGCATCGACCCGAATCTCGAACCGGGCGAAATTCCATCCGAACTGCTCGAGGACGGGATCGACACCCCGAAGGGCATGAGCGTGACCGAGGCCAAGATCGAAGCGACCGCTCCCGAAACCGGGCGCGACGAGCAGTAAGCCTCCCCGCTTCACCACTTCACCAGGACGGGCGCGGAGGTCACACGGCCTCCGCGCCCTTCTTGCAAGAGGCCCCCCTTCGCCTCCCCCGATCTTTCACAATCCAGCTTTAGGCTTCCCGCCCATGACCCCGATCCCCAGCATCCTCGAACAGTTGCAGCAGCATTATTCCGATGCGGTGAAGACCCTGCGCGAGGACGTGATCGCCTTCGGGCGCAGCGGGGCGATCCCGCCGATGCGCAAGCGGCAGGACGGCAGCTATGCCTATCCCGAACTTACCCTGCGCTATTCGGGCCGGGATTCGAGCGGGGCCGAGGCCGACGACCGCACCCGCGCCTTCGGGCGGCTGGAGATGGCGGGGACCTACACCACCACTATCACCCGCCCGGACCTGTTCGCGCCCTATCTCAAGGAACAGCTCGAACTCATCGCGGCCGAATACGAGATCACCGTGACCGTGGGCCGGTCGCGGCAGGAGATTCCCTTCGCCTATGTCCTTGATGGCGAGGCGGGCGCGGCCATGGTCGGGATCGCCCCGCAGGAGATCGCGGAATACTTCCCCTCGACCGACCTCGCCCTGATCGGCGACGAGCTCGCCGACGGGATCGAGTTCGACGAGAACCGCGACATGCCGCTCTCGCTGTTCGATGCGCTGCGGACCGATTACTCGCTCGCCCGCCTTGCCCATTACACCGGGACGCGGGTCGAGGATTTCCAGGACTTCATCCTGTTCACGAACTATCACCGCTATGTCGATGAATTCGTGAACTGGGGCGCGAAGCAGATCGGGCATGACGGCTACACCGCGCTGACCGGTGCGGGGGGCCTGCACATCACCGATCCGGCCGACAACGCGCAGGCGCAGCTCAACGACACCGCCTGGCGCCGCCACCAGATGCCGGCCTATCACCTGATGCGCGAGGACCGGCTCGGCATCACGCTGGTCAATATCGGCGTCGGCCCGTCCAATGCGAAGACGATCTGCGACCACCTCGCGGTGCTGCGCCCTCACGCCTGGCTGATGATCGGCCATTGCGGCGGGCTTCGTTCGAGCCAGAAGATCGGCGACTTCGTCCTCGCCCACGCCTACCTGCGCGACGATCACGTGCTCGACGACGTGCTGCCGCCCGAAATCCCGATCCCGCCGATCGCCGAAGTGCAGCAGGCGCTGGCCGGGGCAGCGGAGGAAGTCTCCGGCGTCCAGGGCGCGAACCTGAAACAGCGCATGCGCACCGGGACGGTCGTCACCACCGATGATCGCAACTGGGAACTGCGCTATTCCTCCTCAGCCTTCCGCTTCTCGCAGAGCCGCGCCATCGCGATCGAGATGGAAAGCGCGACCATCGCCACGCAGGGCTACCGCTTCCGCGTGCCCTACGGGACGCTGCTGTGCGTCTCGGACAAGCCGCTCCACGGCGAGATCAAGCTGCCGGGTCAGGCGAACAAGTTCTACGAGGAGGCAATCGCGGCGCACCTCCAGATCGGGCTCGAGACCTGCAAGCGCCTGCGCGACGAGGGCGACCGGCTGCACAGCCGCAAGCTGCGCGCGTTCAACGAACCGCCGTTCCGGTAAGGGCGAGGCCGGACCGGGCGCTGCGGCGTCAGCCGCCCGCGTCGCCTTCACTCGCGTCGTTCTCCCCCGCGTCGTCCCCCCGCGTCTCGCCCTCGCCCGCGTCCCCGGCCTCGCTCTCTTCGGCAAAGACGATGGCGGCGACCTCTTCGACCGTCCGTTCGAAGTTCTCGACCGCATCGACGAAGAGGGTTTCGGCGATGCCGCCGCGCGTCAGGATGTCCCATTTGATCCATGGGTCGCCTTCGTCGTCGAGCCACACGCTCGCGAAACGGAACCGGCGCGCAATCGCCAGGGACGCCGCCGGATCCCAGGCCTCCTCGCGGTCGAAGCCCGCGCGCAGCTGGAGCGAGCCGCAGTCCTCGCGCGTCTCCTCGTCGCAATCGTAGAAGAAGAGCTGCATGAAATAGCCGTCCGGGCGCTGGAAACCGATCAGCGGGTCGCCGTACTCGTCCTTGCTCAGATCGGGATCGTATCCCGCGTTGAGCAGCGCAAGGACGAGGTCGCCCGGCTCGGCGGCGGAAACGGTGCGTGGCGGGGCCTCCTGCGCGGCCAGCGGAGCGGCGGCGCCGCCGGCCAGCAGGGACGCGGTGGCGAAAGCGAGCACGGCGAGCAGGGCGCGCATCACCCCTGCCCCCGCGTCTTGGTCCGCCCGGTCTTGGCGTTCGCCTCGATGAAGCCGATGATCTGGCCGGCCACGTCCTTGCCCGTCGCGCTTTCGATGCCCTCAAGGCCGGGGGAGGAATTGACCTCCATGATGACGGGGCCGTGATTGCTTCGCAGCATGTCCACCCCGCACACGTTCAGCCCCATGCGCTTGGCCGCGCGCACCGCGGTCGAGCGTTCCTCGGGTGTGATCTTGATAACTTCGGCGCTGCCGCCGCGGTGGAGGTTGGAACGGAAATCGTCGGGAGCGCCGGTGCGCTTCATCGCCGCGACCACCTTGCCGCCGACCACCAGCGCGCGGATGTCGGTTCCGCCCGCTTCCTTGATGAATTCCTGCACGAGGATATTGACGTTCGCGCCCCTGAAGGCCTCGATCACCGACTTGGCGCTCGACATCGTCTCGGCCAGCACGACCCCGATGCCCTGCGTCCCTTCGAGCAGCTTGATCACCACCGGCGGCCCCTTCACCGCCCTGATGATCTCCTCGGCCTTCTTGGGATCATTGGCATAGGCGGTGAGCGGCAGGCCGAGTCCGTACTTGGCGAGGATTTGGAGGCTCCTGAGCTTGTCGCGGCTGCGCCCAATCGCGACACTTTCGTTGAGGGGCCAGCAGCCGCGCATCTCGAACTGGCGCAGTATCGCAAGGCCGTAATTGGTGATCGAGGCCCCGATGCGCGGGATCACCGCGTCGTATCCGGTCATCGGCTGGCCTTCGTAATAGACCTCGGGCCGGTGGCTCGCGATGTGGACGGTGCAGCGGGTGGTGTTGAGGATGTCGAGCTCGTGGCCGCGCTGTTCCGCCGCCTCTTTCAACCGCCTGTGCGAATAGAGGTTCGGATTGCGGGCCAGCATCGCGATTTTCATGGGGAGGAAACCTCGTGGGGGGTTCGGATGGGATCGGATCGGACAGGGGCGAATCGGGCGGGCGGAATCGGGGGGCTCAGGGCCGGTGCCCCTTCACCGCCTCCATGCCCGCACTTTGCAGCCATGAATATCCGCTATCGACGACAAAGCGGCGACGCAGCGAGGATCGGCCCACCAGCATCGGAAATCGCATGTCCGACCGATCCGCGAGGCTGATCTCGGCGCGGAACTCGACCTCGCCGATCCGCAGCGGCGTCTTGATGACATAGCGCCGCTGGGTCTCCCCGTTGGAGCTGGTGACGCCGCGAATATCGACGTGGATCGCCTCGCATTGGTGGCGCACGCCGTCCCAGTCGACCGCGAAGCGCACGAATTTCTCGCCTCCGCGGGCGAATTCCTCGATCACGTGGCCGTGGAGCGAGGAGGTGCGCGCGCCGGTGTCGATCTTGGCCGGGATGCGCGACAGGCCGAGCTCGGGCAGGTCGACCAGTTCGCGCCAGCCGACGACGGGCAGGATGCGGGGAGGCCTGGACGGGGGATTCATTGAAGCGAATTCACGGCAGGATGGCGAGCCCGTCCCCGCCCTCGCCCGCCGACAGCCGGCGCAGGACGGTGCCGCTGGCGTAATCGACCTCGGCGATGGTGTCGCTGGCGGTTTCGGCGACGTAGATGCGCTCCCCGTCGTCGGACCACAGGATGGTGACCTGGAAGCGCTCCTGCGCCTCGTCCGGCCCGGAAACGCGGATCTTGCGGACGACTTCGGCCTGTTCGAGGTCGATCACCGAGAGCGAGCCGTCCATGAGGTCCGAAGTCACCGCGACATCGCCCTGCGGCCGGATCGCGATCCGCAGGGGAAAGCGCCCCGTCGCGACCGTTTCGCGCACCTTCATCGTCGCGGGGTCGAGCGCGAAGGCCTGATCGGAGCCGCGCGCCGAAACCCACAGGGTCCTGCCGTCGGGTGAAAGGGCGATGCCTTCGGGCTCTTCCCCGACCGCTACGGAAACCGGCGCCATGCGCGCCTTGAGCGCCACCCGCGTCACCGTGCGCGAGCCGAGATCGGTGGTCCAGGCGACCGTCGCATCGGGTGCGACGGCGAGCATGTGGCTGCCTTCCTTGCCCGTGGAATATTCGAAGGTCTCCGGCCTTTCGCCAAGCGGATCGCGGATCCACACGATCGAGCGGCGCCCTTCGGCAGTGGCGTAGAGATCGCCGTTCGCGTGCCACACGATCCCGTGCGGCCGGGCGTTTTCGCCGAGGTCGATGCCGGTGACGCGCTCCAGCGTGTCGGTGCGGAAGATGTCGATGCTCGTCCCGCCATAGCAGGCGAGCGCGACGTGGCGGCCATCGGGCGAGGTGGCAAGTTCGTGCGGATTGGTGCAGCTCGGCTTCCTCAGCACCTCCTCGCCGCTGGCCAGATCGACCTTGGAGAGGGTGTTGCCGCGCTTGGCGGCGACGAACAGGCTCGCTGCGGGATCATTGGCGAGGGCGGGTTCGCCCGCATCCCGCGCAACCGGCGCGCATCCGGCCGCGAGCAGCACGGCGCCGGACGTCGCCGCCAGCCAGCATACGGGAAAAGCCTTCATCCCGCGAAGCATAGAGCCTCGCGCCGCTCGGTCAAACCGGACTTCGCCCGCGCGGGCAGCCCTATCGCTATTGCTGGCGCTTCGCATTTTTCTGGATTCGCCCGAAGAAACGAGATAACATTCAGAACACGCGAGGGAGAGAGGATTACCGGTCCTTGCGACGATCGGTAAGCTCGCCGGCCATAGCCCCCGTGAGGCCCGTGAGCGTGGGCCCCCGCCGATCCGTCTGCGGCGGGGGCCCCATACCTCGCTATGACGCGCCATGACCCGCAAGGCCGCGCCCTAACCCTTCGGCTCCGCCAGGAAACGCACGATCGCCGCGCCCAGTTCGGGCCTGGTCGCACTGTCGAGATGGGCGCCGGGCACTTCTTCGTAGACGGCATCGGGCAGGAGCTGGGCGAGATGGCTCGCCGAGCCGTTGTCGCGGTCATCCACCCCGCACAGCACGAGCACCGGGCAGGCGACCGCGTCGAGCGCCTCGAGCGAAAGATCGCCCGTCGCATCGAGCAGCAGCCGCGCCGCCGCGCGGTCCACCCCCTGCGATTTCAGGAACTGGCGCGACTGCCAGGCCGGATCGCCGCGCTCCATCGTGTCGAATTCGTCGATCACCCGCTTGAAGAAGGCCGCGCGCTGCTGCCAGCCGGTCAGCCCCGTGACGCCCATGCCGGCAACGACCATGCGCCGCGGCGAGAGCACACCCCGCGCCGCGGCATGGAGCGCGGTGCGGGCGCCGAGCGAGAAGCCGACGAGGTCGAACCTGCCCTCCTCCAGCCCGAGATGCTCCGCCAGCGCGGCGACGTCGCGCACAAGCACGCCCTCGGGATAGCTCGCGGCATCCTGCGGCGCCTCGCTCTCTCCGTGGACGCGGAAATCGGGCATGATCGCCTCGAACCCCGCTTCGGCGAGCCGCGCGGCATGGCCCCACTTGATCCAGTTCATGTGCGCGCTCGAGAACAGGCCGTGGAGCAGGATCACCGGTCGCCCCTCGCCCAGCCGGTGCACGGCAAGACGCGTGCCGTCGAAAGACGCGAAACGCGTGGTCGCGGGGTCGGTCAAACCCTGTCCTCTCGCACGGCAGGCCGCCGCTGTTCCATCCGGAACCCGGCCGGGACGGACCGCTCCTCCCCGAAAGACGGCTTGCCCGCGCGGATCACGCTGCGGCCTCCTCGCCGCGGAGGAAGCATTGCGTGCCGGCAAAAAGCGTCGCGACCTCGTCCGCCTCGATGAAGCCGCCGACCTCGCCGAAACGGAATTCCTCGCCCAGCGTGCTGTCCTCGATCCGTTCGTAGCCCTCGCGCTGCTCGACCTCGGCGCGCGACTGGCCGAGCCGGACATCGCCGGCGACCGTCACGTCCTCGTTCAGCGGCGCGTCGCCCTCGTAGGGCAGGTGCCAGTTCCAGCCGACCAGCGCGCCGTCGGCGAAATGCACGGTCAGGCCGCCCTCGTAATCGACGAAATCGACCGGCCCCGCATCGCATTGCCGGTTGGTCGCGCTGCGCGCCGGTTCGCCCAGCAGGCGGGTGAGCGCGCTTTCGACCTCGCTGCGACCGGCGTTGAACAGGAAGGCCTCGTCCCCGACCGCCAGCCCCTCGGCGTTGAGGCGCACGGTGTCGGCGGCGACCTCTTCGGCGGGCGCGGCGTCCTGCGGCGCTTCCTCCTCGGGTTCGCTCCCGCAGGCGGCGAGCGCGAGGAAAGCGGCGGCGGCGGCGGTGGTCGCGAGGTGGCGCATGGTTGTCATCCCTTCTTCAGGTGGCGGCGGCCCAGCAGTTCGGCGATCTGGACGGCGTTGAGCGCGGCGCCTTTGCGCAGGTTGTCCGAAACGCACCACAGGGTGATGCCGTTCTCGACCGTGGGATCTTCGCGCACGCGGGAGACGTAGGTCGCGCTGTCGCCGGCGCATTCGACCGGCGTCACGTAGCCTTCGTCCTCACGCTTGTCGACGAGCATGATGCCCGGCGCCTCGCGCAGGATGTCCTGCGCCTGCTGCGCGCTGATTTCCTTCTCGAACTCGATGTTCACCGCTTCGGAATGGCCGACGAAGACCGGCACGCGCACGCAGGTCGCGTTCAGCTTGATCTTGGGATCGAGGATCTTCTTCGTCTCGACCACCATCTTCCATTCCTCCTTGGTCGATCCGTCCTCGAGGAAGACGTCGATGTGGGGAATGACGTTGAAGGCGATCTGCTTGGTGAACTTGGCCGGTTCCACCGGGTCGCCGACGAAGATCGCGCGCGACTGTTCGAACAGCTCGTCCATCCCCGCCTTCCCCGCGCCCGAGACCGATTGGTAGGTGGACACCACGACGCGCCTGATTGTGGCGGCATCGTGCAGCGGCTTGAGCGCCACCACGAGCTGCGCGGTCGAACAATTGGGGTTCGCGATGATGTTGCGTTTCCTGTAATCGTCGATCGCGTCCGGGTTCACCTCGGGCACGATCAGCGGCACGTCCGGGTCCATCCGGTAGAGCGAGGAATTGTCGATCACCACGCAGCCCGCCGCCGCCGCCTTGGGCGCATATTCCTTCGCCGGGCCGCTACCGGCCGCGAACAGCGCGATGTCCCAGCCGGCGAAATCGAAATGCTCGATGTTCCGGCATTTGAGCATCTTGCCGGTGTCGCCGTATTCGACCTCGGTCCCGGTCGAACGGCCGGAGGCGATGGCGGCCACCTCGTCCACGGGAAACTCGCGCTCGGCGAGGATCTGCATCATTTCGCGCCCGACATTGCCGGTCGCCCCGACGATGGCCACCCGATAGCCCAATTCGCATACTCCTTCGTGTCTTGCCGCGTGCGCAATAGCGCCTCGCGCGGCGCGGACAACCATGTCCTGCGCGGCGCGGGGCATTCCGGGCGGATTATGGGATCGCGTTCGTTCCGCTTCACTCGGGCGGCGTCACCCCGTGGCTGTCGAGGAAGCGGAAGATCGTGTTCCACAGGTGCGGGCTGATGGTCTCTCCCGATACGCGGTGCGTGTAGCCGGGATAGAGCATCATCTCGAACGGCACGTTGCCCTCCTGCAGCGCGGCGATGATTTCCGAGGAATTCTCGAACACCACGTTGTCGTCCGCCATGCCATGGACGATGAGCAGCGGGTCGCTGATCCGGGTGGCCTGCGGGATCGCGCTCGCCGCCTCATAGGCTTCGGGGACCTCGCGGGGATCGCCCATGTAACGTTCGGTGTAATGGGTGTCGTAAAGCTCCCACTTGGTCACCGGCGCGCCCGAAATACCCGCCGCATAGAGCCCGGGATCGGCCTCGAGCTGCTTCAATGTCATGTAGCCGCCATAGGACCAGCCGTAGAGCGCGATCCTGTCGCCATCAACGTAGGATTGCCGTTTCAGCCATTCGGCCCCCGCCTTCTGGTCGCGCACCTCGACCCCGCCCATGGCGCGGTGGATCGGCTGCTCGAAATCGACGCCGCGATTGGCCGAACCGCGATTGTCGAGCGCGAACCAGATATAGCCCTTGTCGACGATCGCCTGGGCGAGCGCGCCGGTCCATCCCTTCGTCACCACCTGCGGGCCCGGCCCGGAATAATGGTAGTAGAACACCGGGTACTTCTTCCCCGGCTCCATTTCGGGCTTCAGCATCATGTAGTGGAGCGGGGTGCCGTCCTCGGCTTCGATCGTGCCGAATTCGGGCATGACGTGGCTCATGAGGTAGGGCGTATAGGGATGGTCCTCGCCCAGCGCGTTCTCCTCGATCCAGGTGAGGCGCTGCCCTTCGCGCCCGGCGAGATAGGACTGCGGCGGCTGGTCGGGCCTCGACCGGGTGACGAGCAGCGCGCGCCCCTTGCGGTCCATGCTGGCGGAATTGGTGTAGGAGGGATCGGTCAGGCGCTGCGGCGTGGCCGCGCGATCGAGCGCGGCGCGGTAGACCTGCCGGGTCAGCACGCCGTCGACGCGGGTGTAGAAGAAGCTGCCCTCCTCCTCGTTCACCCCGTCGAGGCTGGTCGCGGGGCTCTCGCCCTCGGTAAGCTGCGTCCATGCGTCGCCGTCGAAGCGGTAGAACTGGCCATAGCCCGACCGCTCGGACCACCACAGCAGGCTGCCGTCCTTGAGGAAGCGGTAATTGTCCGAAAGGTTGATCCAGTAATCGGGCCGCGCGGCCCGTTCGGTGAACCAGACTTCGGATTCGCCCGTGGCGGGATCGACGCGCAGCATGTCGAGCACCGTCTGCGCGCGGTTCTGGCGCTGCACGTAGATCGCGCTGCCGTCGGGCGCCCAGTCGACGCGGGCGACATAGATGTCGGTGTCGGGGCCGAGATCGACCTTCACCCGGTCAGAGCCATCGGGGTCCATCACGTAAAGCTCGACGATCGCATTGTCGCTGCCCGCGACCGGATAGCGCTGGTCGAAAACCCTGGTCCCGGTCGCCCCGATCGCGGCGCGGGTGACCACGCCGACAGGTTCCTCGTCGGTGCGCTGGACGACGAGGCGGCTGTCGTCCGGGCTCCACCAGTACCCGGTGAGCCGGCCCATTTCCTCCTGTGCGACGAATTCGGCCTCGCCCCAGCGGATCGTCTCGCCTTCCTTCGGCGTGATCGGGCGCGCCTCCTCGCCGAACGGGCCGACCCACAATTGCCGGTCGCGCACGAAGGAGACGAAGCCGCCCTTGCCCGACAGCTTCGGATTGAGTTCGGTCCCCTCGGTGTCGGTCAGGCGCGTCACGCTGCCATCGAGGTTCGCGAAATAGAGATCGCCGTCCAGCGGCACGAGCACGCCCGACCCGTCGCTTGCCCACTGATAGGTGATGATGCCCTTGAGATTGCCGACGCGCGCGCGTTCGCGCTGCATCTTCTCGTCCTCGCTGAGCTCGCGCCCCGTGCCGAGCGCCTCGCTATCGACCAGCATCCGCCATTCACGCGTCGCGATGTCGTAGCCCCACAGGTCGTAGCGCTCGAGATCGTCGGCGCGGTTCCTGAGCAGGGTGAGATATTTCCCGTCGGGCGACAGTTTCGCCTGGCGCGGTGCCGGCCCGTCGAGCGAGGGCGAGGCGAAGACCCGCTCGAAGGTGAGTTCGGGCTCTGCGGTCATCGGCGTGTCGGCAAGAACGGGCTGGGACGACAGGATCGCAGCACCAGCGGCTGCAAGGATGGACAAGCGCATTTCAAGGAAGGCCCCTTCGTATCGTCTGTGCTGGCAGCCGACATGACGAAAGCGCGCGCCAATTGCAAAGGGGCAAAGGAAAAGGGCGGCCCTTCGCGGAGCCGCCCTTCCCTGATTTCGCGTTTCCGCGAGCGCTCACCCCTTCGGCGCGTTCTCGCGGCGTTCGGCGATGCGCGCGCGCTTGCCAGTGCGGCCGCGCAGGTAATAGAGCTTCGCCCGGCGCACGACGCCGCGGCGGACCACGGTGATGTCGTCGATGATCGGGGAATAGAGCGGGAAGACGCGTTCCACGCCCTCGCCGAAGCTGATCTTGCGCACCGTGAAGTTGGAGCCCATGCCGCGGTTCGAACGCGCGATCACCACGCCTTCGAAGTTCTGCACGCGTTCGCGGTTGCCTTCCTTGACCTTGACGCCGACACGCACGGTGTCGCCGGCCCGGAAGTCGGGAATCTGGCGTTCGACCTTGCCGATTTCCTCGGCTTCGATTTGCTGGATCAGGTTCACTGGTCCGTATCCTTCTTTGTTCGCTGCGCGCCAGAGGCAGACCCGCCCGGAGCATCCCCGTGACGCTCCCATAGATCGGGCCTGCGTAACCGTGTCGTCTCGCGCGCCATGGCCTTGCGCCAGGCGGCGATCCTCGCATGATCCCCCGATCGCAGCACTTCGGGGATCGTGCGCCCTTCCCACTCCTGAGGTCGGGTGTAGTGCGGGTATTCGAGCAGGCCATCCTCGAAGGATTCCTCCTCACCGCTCAAGGCCGCGCCCATTACGCCGGGAAGCAGCCGAATGCAAGCGTCGAGTATGGCGAGCGCGGCGGGTTCTCCGCCCGACAGGACGATGTCGGCGAGGCTGATTTCCTCGATCCCCGGGCGGGCCTCGAACAGGCGCTCGTCGAAGCCTTCGAACCGGCCGCACAGCAGGGTGACGCCGGGTCCGGCGGCAAGTTCCCGGATGCGCGCCTGCATGATCGGTTTGCCGCGCGGCGTCATGGCGAGGATCGGGGCCTCGGGCCGGAGGCTGGCGGCATGATCGACCGCGCGCGCCACCACGTCGCATCGCAGCACCATCCCCGCCCCGCCGCCCGCGGGCGTGTCGTCGACGGTGCGGTGCTTGTCCTGCGCGAAATCGCGGATCTGCACCGCCTCGCACGACCAGTCGCCGCGCTCCAGCGCGCGCCCCGCGAGGCTGAGGCCGAGCGGCCCGGGGAACATCTCGGGGTAGAGCGTCAGGATGGTGGCGGCGAAGGTCATTCGGTTTCGGGCAGATCGGGCGCGGGCCGCCGCTTCGCATCCTCGCGCCGCAGCCAGTCGACATAGCTCACCAGCGCCACGCCGATCGTGCTGCCCCATACGGCGAGCGCGACGAGCGCGAAGATGAGCGCGCCGACCACCCCGCCGTCGCGGGTCGCGGCCATGAACAGCGCGAGCGGCACCGCGCCCAGCGCGCCGATGCCCATCATCCCGCCGAGGCCGGGCCGCTCCTTCGCGCGGGCGAGGATCAGGTGGGCCAGGATCGGGGTCAGGATCATCGGCGAGAGCACCATCACCCACCACAGCCATTCGGGCGCTTCGAACATCGGCCTTCCCTCCCTCGGACAAGCAACGGGCGGAGCGCCCCAATGGCCGCCCCGTCCGCTCCTTAGCCGTGGAAGAGCGCTCTCGCCAGTCCGTCAGGCCTTGCGAAAGAGCATGATGCCCCAGGTCAGCCGCCCCTCGTCCGCGCCGCGCACCCAGTGGCCGAGCCCCGTGATCATGCGGTCGACGAATGCGTCGCTCGCCGAAAGCTCGTCCCGGCGCGCGTCGAGTTCCTCGGCGACGCGGGCATAGTGGTTGCGCAGCTCGCCGGAACGGTCCTGCACCTCGATCTCCGCCAACCCGCGCGCCTTCAGCCCTTCGCGGTAGAAGGCGAAGCTCGCGAGGTTTTCGAGGTGGATGCGGTCGTAGATCGGTTGCAGCGCGCCCGTGTCCGAAAGCCCGTCGGCCTGCATCGGGTCGGTGAAGACGAAGCGCCCGCCGCTCTTCAGCACCCGCGCCACTTCGTCCAGCACCGCGCCGCGATCGGGCGCGTGGAGGATCGCGTCCTGGCTCCACACCACGTCGAACCCGGCATCGCCGAAAGGCAGCGCGTCGAAGGAGCCGTCGACCACGTCGATCCGGTCGGACAGGCCCGCCTCGCCCGTCAGCTTGCGGTTGCGGGCGTTCTCCTCCTCGGCGATGTTGAGGCAGACCACGGATCGCGCGCCGTGCTTCGTCACCAGCCGGCGCGCCCCGCCGCCATAGCCCGAGCCGATGTCGAGCACCCTAGCATCCGACAGGTCGCCGAGCAGGCCGGCCATCGTGTCGACCGTTTTCGCGCTCGCCTCGCGGATGTCGCGCGTGTCGTCATATATGCCGACATGGATGTCCTCCCCGCCCCAGATGGTGGAGTAGAACTCGATCGCGTCGCTGCTGTCGTAATAGTCGCGCGCAACCGCGACGCCCGCGCTTTTCGCCTGCGCTTCAGCTGGCATATTCTTTTTCCGCCACGTGGATGAAGAAATCGGGCGCGGAATCCTGGTGGTCTTCCTGGAAGTCGCCATAGGTGTGGATCTGCTGGAACCCGACATCATAGAGCAGCCCGCGGACATATTCCTTGCGAAGCGGGAACATGTTTAGGTAATAGTCGGACCCATCCGGGAAGGAATACTTGAACCGTGCGAGGGTGTCGTCGACATATTCCGGCTCGGCCGTGACCTGGTCGCCGCAGTAGTAATACTTGTGCTTCGTGCTGAATCCGCGGTCGAGGATCTGGTCGTAGTTCCTCTGGTCGAGGATCAGCACCCCGTCGTGCTTCAGCGCCGCGTAGAATTCGGCGAGCGCCCGGCGGCGGTCGTTCTCCTCGTGCAGGTGGGTGAAGCTGTTGCCCAGGCAGATGATCGCGTCGAACTTGCCGTGCACGTCCTTGTTGAGCCAGCGCCAGTCGGCGTGCACGGTCTTGAGCACGAAATCGTGAGCGGCCGCGTTCCGGAAAGCCATCGCCAGCATCTCCGCCGACCCGTCGACCGAGAACACGTCGAACCCGGCCTTGAGCAACTGCACCGAATGGAACCCGGTGCCGGTGGCCACGTCGAGCACCGATCGCTTGCCGCGCGCACGCAGGAGGTCGATGAAGAACCTGCCCTCGCTTTTCGCGCGGGCTTCCCAGTCGATCAGCTCGTCCCACTTTTCGACGAAGCCGCGCACGTATTCGTTCCGGTACACGTCGGATTCGCGCACGGCATTCGGGTCGGCCCCGTAATCCTGATTGCGTTCGGGCGCGAAGGTGCTCGTGATGGTCCTGTCCACTATCCGTTCCCCGTCCTGTTCAAGTGTCGCGGCACGCGCGAGAAAAACCCCCGGGCGGAGGCTGACGCCGAAGCAAAAATGCAACATTTTTGAGTGCGCGAATTAAAACACGCGCGGCACCGCATCACAACCGGAGCGACGGCTTTCGGCAAAATCGCAAGATTATTGCGTTTGACGCAATCACCTTGTCGCGCGCCGCAAGCTTGTGGTTCGGGAAACGCCGATCACAAACGGAAATTTCGCAATGTAACAAATATCAAGCCGCGAAAGTCGCAGGAATCGCCCTTGGGCGGGGATTCGGCGTCACTCGGCGAAAGGGGCGGCGATCACCATGCGCGCCGCATCCCAGGCGAGCACCGCCGCCTTCGTCATCGGGACCATGAAGGTCGCGGGACCCTTCGCCGGCGGCGGGTCGCGGCGGATTTCGACGATGTCGCTGGCCCCGAAATTGGCGACCGCGATCACCTCTCCGACGGGTTCGCCCGCGTCGGTTTCCACCGCCAGACCGATGAGGTCGGCGTGGTAATATTCACCCTCCTCCAGCGGGGGGAGAGCGGCGCGCGGGACGGTGAGGACGGTGCCGCGCAGGCGCTCGGCCTCGCTGCGGCTTGCGACTTCGGTGAACCGCGCGATCGCCCCGCCCTTGCCGTCGGGGCGGATCTTGAGCGGGGTAAGCGCGCCTTCGTTGAACGCCGCGTGGCGGGACAGCGCCTCGACCCCTTCGCCGAAGAGCTTCAGCCGCACCTCGCCCGCGACGCCGTGGGCGCCGGTGATCGCGGCCAGTTCGATCCGGTCTTTCGCCACGGCGCGCTCCGGGTGCACGCCGGCCCCTCGGCGGGACCGGCGCGAACACGACGAGGGATTCAGCCCTCGGCCTTTTCCTCGCCCGCCGCTTCCGCGGGAGCCTCTTCGGCCGGAGCCTCTTCGGCGGGCGCTTCTTCAGCGGGAGCCCCGGCGGCTTCGGCTGCGGCGGCCTTGGCGGCTTCCTCCGCCTCGCGCGCCTTCTCGGCCTTCTCCTCGGCGCGTTCCTTGGCCTTCTCGCCCGGCTCGCCCTTCTGCGGGTTGCTGCGCGTCTCGCGCTCGCGGATGCCCGCTGCATCGAGGAAGCGGGCGACCCGGTCCGACGGCTGTGCGCCGACCGAGAGCCAGTGGCGCGCGCGGTCCTCGTCGAGCTTGATGCGCGCGGGGTCGTCCTTGGCGAGGAGCGGGTTGTAGGTCCCGATCTGCTCGAGATACTTCCCGTCGCGCGGCGCCCGGCTGTCTGCGACGACGATGCGGTAATAGGGACGCTTCTTGGCGCCGCCGCGCGAAAGCCTCATTGCAATTGCCATTATGTCTTACCTTTCGAATGGAAATGCTTGATAAAGTGAACTGAAACTATTTCTTGCCCTTGGGACCGCCAAGGCCGGGGGGAAGACCGCCGCCGGGGCCTCCGGGTCCGCCGAGGCCGGGCAGCCCGCCTTGCCCGCCGACGCCGCCGGGGCCGCCCATGCCCGGCATTCCGCCCCCGCCGAACATCGCGGCAAGGCCCTTCAAACCGCCCATCTTCCTGATCTGCTTCATCGCGCGGCCCATTTCCTGGTGCATCTTCAGCAGCTTGTTGACGGTCTGCACGTCCGTCCCGCTGCCCGCCGCGACGCGCTTCTTCCGCTTGGCGTTCATCAGGGCGGGATTGGCGCGTTCCTTGGGCGTCATCGAGGAGATGATCGCGTCCATGTGGACGAGCACCTTGTCATCCATGTTCGAAGCGGCCATCGCCGCCTTCGCCTTCTTCATCCCCGGCAACATCCCGGCGAGCATTCCGAGCCCGCCCATGTTCTGCATCTGCCTGAGCTGCATCCGAAGGTCGTTGAGGTCGAACTTGCCCTTCTCGAAATTGCGCTGGAGCTGTTCGGCCTCTTCCTCCTTGATCGTGGCCGCCGCCTTTTCGACCAGGCTGACGACGTCGCCCATGCCGAGGATGCGGTCGGCGACCGAGGAGGGCCGGAAGGTTTCGATCGCGTCGAGCTTCTCGCCGGTCCCGGCGAACTTGATCGGCTTGCCCGTGACCGCGCGCATCGAAAGCGCCGCGCCGCCGCGCGCATCGCCGTCCATCCGGGTGAGGACGACCCCGGTGAGCGGGACTTCGCCCGAAAAGCTCTGCGCGACGTTGACCGCGTCCTGGCCGGTTAGCGAATCGACGACGAGCAGCACCTCGTTGGGTGCCGAAACGCCCGCGACCGCCTTCATCTCGGCCATCAGCGCTTCGTCGACATGGAGGCGGCCCGCGGTGTCGAGCAGGAGCACGTCGACGTTCTGGAGCCGCGCGGATTCCATCGCGCGCCGGGCGATGTCGACCGGCTGCTGGCCGGCCACGATCGGGAGCGTCGCGACATTCGCCTGCTCGCCCAGCACCGCGAGCTGTTCCTGCGCCGCCGGGCGATTGACGTCGAGCGAGGCCATCAGCGCCTTCTTGCCGTGGCGTTCGCGGATCAGCTTGGCGAGCTTGGCGGTGGTGGTGGTCTTGCCCGAACCCTGCAGCCCGACCATCATGATGACGACCGGCGGCTTCGCGTCGAGCTTCAGCCCCTCGACCTCGGTCCCGCCCAGGGTTTCGACGAGTTCGTCGTGGACGATCTTGACGACCTGCTGGCCCGGCGAGACCGAGCGCAGCACGTCCTGGCCGATCGCCTTTTCTGTCACCGAATCGATGAAGCGGCGGGCGACGGGCAGCGCGACATCGGCTTCGAGCAGGGCCACGCGCACCTCGCGCATGGCATCGCGCACGTCCTGTTCCTTGAGCGCGCCGCGGCCCTTGAGGCGATCGAAGACGCCGCCAAGCCGGTCGGACAGGTTGTCGAACATCGCCTCGTCACTCCCTGCCCGGCGGTGATCCGGGCTAAACGCGAAAAACGCCGGCGGACGAAACCTCGTCGGCCAGCGTGCGGACGACCGCCCGAAGGCGGAACCCCGTGAATGTGGTTGACTGGTGGAGCCTAGCGGGATCGAACCGCTGACCTCAACACTGCCAGTGTTGCGCTCTCCCAGCTGAGCTAAGGCCCCGAGCCAGTCATGATGCGAGCCGTTCCTTGCGGAGCCGCTCGCGGGATGCGCCCATTATAAGGGCGGCACCCCGTTTGCAAGAGGTATTTGGGAAGGCCGGGCGGGCCGATCAAGCCCGCCCCGCCCGGCTGCACCCCCGGACGGGGGCGCGCGGCCCGATCAGCTGTCCTCTTCCTCGTCGTCGCCCTTGCCCTTGGACACGCCGAGATCGTCGTCGCCGCCGAGATCGACGTCGTTGTCGGGGGAATCGTCATCGTCGTCGATGTCGATGTCCTCCAGATCATCGTCGCCCGACAGATCGCTGTCGGCCTCGGTGTCCTTCTCCTTCTTCTCGGTTTCCTCGAAGGGGATCGGCTGCTTCGACTTGAGCACCGGTTCCGGGGTCCAGGTGTTGCCGCATTCGATGCAGGTCACCGGGTCTTCCTTGCCCAGGTCGTAAAACCGGGTTCCGCAATTGGGGCAGGTACGCTTGGTACCCCATTCTGGCTTCGCCATGCTTGAAAAGTCCTCGAAATGGCCTCGCGCTTGTCCTTGCGAGTACCGTTACATCCGTCAAGTCAGTCTTGGAAACTGGCACGCCCCCTGCGTGAATCAAGCCGGGGGCGGCACGTGGCGGCGCGCCTTGCCAGAAGGGAAAGGCGCTGTCAAAGCACCGCCGGAAATCGCGATGCGCCGCAATCGGCGCCGGGGAGACCATGCCAGCCCACACCTTCCATTCCGCCGCAGCGCCCCTCACCGGTCGCATCCGCGTGCCCGGCGACAAGTCGATCAGCCACCGCGCGCTGATGCTCGCCGGGCTCGCGGTCGGGCGCAGCACGATCGCGGGCCTGCTCGAAGGCGAGGACGTGCTTGCCACGGCCGCGGCGATGCGGGCGATGGGCGCTGCGGTGGAGCGGGAGGCGGACGGGACCTGGGTGGTGGACGGCGCGGGGCTCGGCAGCCTGATCGAACCTGCCGGGGCGCTCGACATGGGCAATTCGGGGACTTCGACGCGGCTCCTCATGGGCCTCGTCGCGAGCCACGGCATCACTGCCACCTTCACCGGCGACGCCAGCCTCTCGCGCCGCCCGATGGAACGGGTCATCACTCCGCTCGCGCGGATGGGCGCGGCGATCACCGCCTCGCCCGGCGGCACTCTGCCGCTCATGATCCGCGGCGCGCTGCCCGCCGTGCCGATCGCATACCGCCTGCCGGTGGCAAGCGCGCAGGTGAAGAGCGCGGTGCTGCTCACCGGGCTCAACACGCCGGGGATCACGCGGGTGATCGAGCCCGTCCCGACGCGCGACCACACCGAACGGATGCTGGCGGGCTTCGGCGTGAAGCTGGAGATCGGCGAGGAGGACGGGGCGACAGTCATCGGCGTCCACGGCGAGGCGGAGCTCGCCCCGCTCGACGTGACGGTGCCGGGCGATCCCTCCTCCGCCGCCTTCTTCATGGTCGCGGCAACGCTGGTGCCGGGCAGCGACCTCACCATCGCGAACGTCGGCATCAACCCGACCCGCGCGGGGCTGATCGAGGCGCTGCGGATGATGGGCGCCGACATTGCCGAGGAAAACCCGCGCGAGGTCGGGGGCGAGCCGGTCGCGGACCTCAGGGTACGCCACGCGGTGTTGCGGGGCGCCGGGATCGACCCCGCTCTCGCCCCGGCGATGATCGACGAGTTTCCCGCCCTCTTCGTCGCCGCCGCGATGGCCGAGGGGACGACGACCACCTGCGGGCTGGAGGAATTGCGGGTCAAGGAATCCGACCGTCTCGCCGCGATGGCCGCCGCGCTCGACCTCGCCGGCGCACGGGTGGAGGAGCGCGGCGACGGGCTCGTCATCCACGGCACGGGCGGCGAACCCCTGGCCGGCACGCCCGAAGGCGCGCGGGTCGCGACCCGGCTCGACCATCGCATCGCCATGAGCATGGCCATCGCCGGCCTCGCCAGCCGGAGCGGCGTCGCGATCGACGATACAGCGCCCATCGCGACGAGCTTTCCCGATTTCACCGCGCTGCTTGAACAAGCGGCCTCGCCGGCCCCATCTTCGCCGGACCTTCGATCGGAGACCCTGCCATGAAACAGTCGCGCCTTGCCCCCGCCCTCCTGCTGCTCGCCGCCTGCAGCGGCGCGGCTCAGGCGGCCACCTACGAAATGTTCCGCGATCCCGATTGCGGCTGCTGCGGCAAGTGGGCCGAGCATGTCCGCAGCGAGAACGCGGTCGCGGTGACCGAAACGGTCACCGCCGACATGGCCCGGGTGAAGGCCGAACACGGCGTGCCCGAAGACCTGTGGAGCTGCCACACGCTCGTCGTCGGGGGCTACGTGATCGAGGGCCACGTCCCCGCCGCCGAGATCGAGCGCCTGCTCGCCGAGCGGCCCGAGGGCGTCGTCGGCCTCGCCGTGCCGGGTATGCCGGTCGGCTCGCCGGGGATGGAGATGGGGGACCGGACCCAGCCCTACGCAGTCATCGCCTTTCGCGCGGACGGCAGCCGCTTCGTCTTCGCCCGCTACGGCTGAGGCGGGACGGGACCGGCGCGTGAGTGCACCGCTCGACACCTATTCGCTTGTCGGTTTCGCCGGCACGGCCTGCATCATCGGCGCCTATGCCTACCTCACGCTGAACGCGCGGCCCAACCCTTTCGTCCTCCACGGCGCGAATCTCGCCGGGGCGGCGCTGCTGACCGTCAGCCTCCTCGTCCACACCAACTGGCCGAGCCTCGCGCTCGAGGGATTCTGGGCCGCGATTGCGATCACCGGGCTGGTGAAGGCGCTGCGATCGGGCTCCGCCGCATCCAGCGCCAGGGCGAGGCAGGGCCGCAGGACGAAGGACGCGGAGGCGCCCGATCGATGACCCGCCGCGCGCTCCTGAGGCGCGTCGTCGCCGCGCTCGCGCTGGTCGCCGCGGCGTTCGGCTCGGCCCTGTTCTGGGGCGAGGGCAACCTCGAAGCGGGCGAGCTGTGGCCCAATCTCCTCGTCGCTGCGATCGGCCTCGCGGTGCTCCATTTCCGCTGGCGCGCGCAGGAACGCCGCGCGCTCACCCCCCGCCGCATCAGGGACACTTTCGAATGACGCGTCTTGCCCTCCGCCTTGCCGCCGCGCTCCTGCCGCTGGCGCTGCTTCCCCCCGCCCCGCTCGCCGCCGACGACGGGCTCGACTGGTCCGCGCCCGAGCGCGAATTGCGCGTCGCGGTCGAAGGGGGCGAGGTCTGGGTGCGGGTGAACGGCGATCTGGGCGCGGCGGCGGAGCCCGCGATCTTCATCCATGGCGGCCCCGGCGGCACGCACATGACCTTCGGCAACCTCGTCAGCCTTTCGGACGAGCGCGCGGTGATCCTCTACGACCAGCTCGACAGCGGCAAGTCCGACCGGCCCGGCGACCCGGCGAACTGGCGGGTCGATCGCTTCGTCGGCGAGCTGGAGGCGATCCGCAAGGCGCTAGGGGTGGAGCGCTGGCACCTCGTCGGGCACAGCTGGGGCGCGGCGCTCGCGCTCGAATACGCCGCCGCCCACCCGCGGCACACCGCCTCCGCCGTGCTCGGCGGGACCTATATCTCGACCCCGCACTGGATCCTGGGCACGAACCTGCTGATCCGCGAACTGCCCGACGAGATCGGGGAGACGCTCGCCGCCTGCGAGAGCCCCGCCCCGCCCCCGCCGACCAGGTGCCGGGAAGCGACGCGGGCCTTCTACGCCGCCTACAACGGCAGGGCGGATCGCCCCGCCCCCAGCGACAGGGCACGCGCCTACCGGCAGCGCTATGGCGGCAAGGGGTTCAACGAGGCGCTCTACAACGCGATGTGGGGGCCGAGCGAGTTCCGGGCCACCGGCTCGCTGGTCGATTACGACGCGACGCCGCTGCTCGCCCGCGTCGACGGGTCGCGGGTGCTTTTCATGGTCGGCCAATACGACGAGGCGCGCCTCGACACGGTGCAGGATTTCGTCGCCCTGACCGAGGGTTCCGAACTCGCGGTGATCCCCGGCGGGTCGCACGCCTTCCCGGCCGAACGACCGGAAGTGACCGAGGCGGTGCTGCGCGACTGGCTCGCCCGGATCGACCGGCGGGACGGCGACGCCAGGCGGGAGCAGGGGCAATGATCATCGCGGTCGACGGACCCACGGCGAGCGGCAAGGGCACGATCGCGAAACGGCTCGCCGCGCATTTCGGCGTGCCGCACCTCGACACCGGCCTCCTCTACCGCGCGGTCGGGCGGCAGGTCGCGCTGGACGGCGGCGATCCCGACAGCGAGGCGGACGCGCTCGCCGCCTGCGCCTTTCCGGACGCGCTGCTGGAGGACCCGGTGCTGCGCTCGGAGGAAGTCGGCGGGCTTGCAAGCCGCGTCTCGATCCACCCGGCGGTGCGCGCCGCCCTGTTCGAACGCCAGCGCGCCTTCGCCACGCAGCCGGGCGGCGCGGTGCTCGACGGGCGCGACATCGGCACGGTGATCGCGCCCGATGCGGAGGTGAAACTGTTCATCACCGCCAGCGTGGCCGAGCGCGCGCGCCGCCGCTGGCTCGAGATGACGGCCGCGCATATCGGGCGCGAGGACCAGATCCCGCTCGCCGAGATCGAGAAGGACATCGTCCGCCGCGATGCGCGCGACATCAACCGCAAGGACGCCCCGCTCAAGGCCGCGAGCGATGCGCTGGTGATCGACACCACCAGTTTCGACAAGGACCAGGCCTTCGAGGTCGTGCTCGAAGCAGTCAGGGAACGTCTCGCGCAAGCCTAGGCCCCCTGCCTTGCCGGGCGCGGTGCAGGCGCCAAATCCCTTGCCTTTCCCGCCCGGTTGACATAAAGGCGCGCCCGTTCTCGCAATCACGAATGGTTGAGTGGACCTTCGCGTATTCGCATCCGGCGGCGCGGAGAGGTCGGCCTCTTGCCCCGTCAGCCGCCGCAATGGTGCGCGCGGAGACGGAGAAAGACCCCGGAAAAACCGGCGGCCGGTAGCAAAACGAACCCAGGACACGCACACTTATGGCGACTTCGCCCCATCCCACGCGCGACGATTTCGAAGCGCTCCTCAACGAACAGCTCGGCGGCGCCGACGAAGGCGGCTTCGAAGGCCGCGTCGTCAAGGGCACCGTCACCGCGATCGAGGCCGGCATGGCCGTGATCGACGTCGGCCTCAAGTCCGAAGGCCGCGTCAATCTCAAGGAATTCGCGCGCGGCGAAGAGGACCACAATCTCTCGGTCGGCGACGAGGTCGAAGTCTATGTCGACCGTGTCGAGAACGCCGACGGCGAAGCGATGCTCAGCCGCGACCGCGCCCGCCGCGAAGCCGCGTGGGACAAGCTCGAGAACGAATTCGGCGAAGGCAAGCGTGTCGAAGGCCGCATCTTCGGCCGCGTCAAGGGCGGCTTCACCGTCGATCTCGACGGTGCCGTGGCGTTCCTTCCCGGCTCGCAGGTCGACATCCGTCCCGTGCGCGACGTCACCCCGCTGATGGACGTGCCGCAGCCCTTCCAGATCCTCAAGATGGACCGCCGCCGCGGCAACATCGTCGTCTCGCGCCGCGCCGTGCTCGAGGAAACCCGCGCCGAACAGCGCAGCGAGCTGATCGACAAGCTGGCAGAGGGCCAGGTGATCGACGGCGTGGTCAAGAACATCACCGATTACGGCGCCTTCGTCGACCTGGGCGGCATCGACGGCCTGCTCCACGTCACCGACATGAGCTACAAGCGGGTCAACCACCCGAGCGAGGTCATCAACATCGGTGACACCGTGACGGTCCAGATCGTCCGCATCAACAGCGAAACCCAGCGCATCAGCCTCGGCATGAAGCAGCTCGAAAGCGATCCGTGGGACGGCGTCTCGGCCAAGTACCCGGTCGGCATGAAGATCACCGGGACGGTCACGAACATCACCGAATACGGTGCCTTCGTCGAACTCGAGCCGGGCATCGAGGGGCTCGTCCACGTGTCCGAGATGAGCTGGACCAAGAAGAACGTCCACCCGGGCAAGATCGTCTCCACCTCGCAGGAAGTCGAGGTCATGATCCTCGAGGTCGACAGCGAGAAGCGCCGGATCAGCCTCGGCCTCAAGCAGGCCCAGCGCAATCCGTGGGAAGAATTCGCCGAGAAGCACCCGATCGGCTCCGAAGTCGAGGGCGAAGTCAAGAACGCCACCGAATTCGGCCTGTTCGTGGGCCTCGACGGCGACGTCGACGGCATGGTGCACATGTCCGACATCGCCTGGGGCATCTCGGGCGAGGACGCGCTGGCGCTTCACCGCAAGGGCGAGATGGTCAAGGCGGTCGTGCTCGACGTCGACGTGGACAAGGAGCGCATCAGCCTCGGCATGAAGCAGCTCGAAAAGGGCGCGCCTTCGGCCGAAGGCGCCGATGCGAGCGCGCTGCGCCGCGGCACCGTGGTCACCGTCACCGTGCTGGAGGTCCGCGACGGCGGGCTCGAAGTGCAGGTCGGCGAGGACGGCGCGACCGGCTTCATCAAGCGCAGCGACCTCGGCCGCGACCGCGACGAACAGCGCCCCGACCGCTTCCAGGTCGGCAGCAAGGTCGATGCGATGGTCACCGGCTTCGACCGCTCGAAAAAGCCCAATTTCTCGATCAAGGCGCGCCAGATCGCCGAAGAGAAGGAAGCCGTCGCGCAGTTCGGCTCGTCCGACAGCGGCGCGTCGCTCGGCGACATCCTCGGCGAGGCGCTGAAGAAGGGCGAATAAGTTCCGAACGGGGTCCCTGCCTTGCGGGGATTCGCGAAAGACAGGAAAGGCCCGCTTGCCCCGACGGCAGGCGGGCCTTTTCCATTCGGGGCGCGGCCTGTAAGGTGCGCCCCATGCTGACCGTCCACCAGTTCCCCTGCCTCGCCGACAATTACGGCTTCCTGCTGCACAATTCGGTCAGCGGCGAAACCGCCGCGATCGATACGCCCGATGCGAAGGAATACCTCAGGCAGGCCGAGGCGAAGGGGTGGCACATCACCCACATCTGGAACACCCACTGGCACCCCGACCACGCCGGCGGGAATGCCGAGATCGTCGCGGCGACCGGCGCGCGCGTGATCGGTCCCGGGGAGGTCGAACGGCTCTCCCCCGTCGATGAGGTGGTGGGCCACGGCGACACTGTCTCGCTCGGCGAGCACAAGGCCAACGTCATCGACGTGTCGGGCCACACCAATGGCCACATCGCCTACCACATCCCCGAGGAAGGGCTCGCCTTCGTCGGCGATGCGGTTTTCGCCCTGGGCTGCGGGCGGATGTTCGAAGGCGAGGCCGAGCAGTTCTGGGCCAGCCTCGACCGGATCCGCCGCCTGCCGACCCGGACCACGCTCTATTGCGCGCACGAATACACCGCGGCGAACGCGAAATTCGCGCTCCACGCCGATCCCGACAACGAGGCGCTCAGGGAATATGCTCAGGAGATCGAGGCGAAGCGCGCGCGCGGCGAACCGACCGTGCCGACCGTGCTGGCGCGCGAGCTCGAAACCAATCCCTTCCTGCGCGCCGACGATCCCGCCCTCGCCGCGCGCTGGGGCGGAAACGCGCCGCACGAAACCTTCGCGGCGCTCAGGGCCGCGAAGGATGCGTTCTAGCCGCCGATGAAGGCCCTCCGCGTCGAGCGCCTGTCGGGCGACCTGTCGGGCGTCACCCTCGCCGACATTCCCGAACCCGGGCGCAAGCCGGGCGAAGTGCTGGTCCGGGTGCGCGCCGCCTCGCTCAATTTTCCGGACCTGCTGATGACGCGGGGGGAATACCAGTTCAAGCCGGAGCCGCCCTTCACCAGCGGGCTCGAATGCGCGGGCGAGGTGATCGAGGCGGACTCAGGCAGCGGCTTCGCACCGGGCGACCGGGTGATGGGCGGGAACAAGACCGGCGCCTTTGCCGAAATCGCCTGCATCCCCGCGCGCGGGCTGGCGCCGGTGCCCGAGGGATTTTCCTTCGCGCAGGGAGCGGCGATGGGCGCGGCCTATGCGACCGCCTATACCGGGCTCGTCGAATTGTGCGGGGTGAAGGAAGGCCAGTGGGTGCTCGTCCACGGCGCGAGCGGCGGGGTCGGGCTCGCCGCCTGCGACCTCGCGAAGGCAATGGGGGCGCGGGTCATCGCGGCGACCGGGGTGGAGGCGAAGCGGGAGGCCATCGCCGCGCGGGCGAAACCGGACCACGTCATCCTCGCCAGCGGGCGCTTTCGCGAGGCGGTCTCGCAGATCACCGGCGGCGCGCTCGCCGATATCGTGTTCGATCCGGTGGGCGGCGACGTGTTCGACGAATCGACCCGCTGCGTCGCCTTCGGCGGCAAGCTGGTGGTGGTCGGCTTCACCTCCGGACGGATCGCCGAGATCGCCACCAACATCCCGCTCATCAAGGGTTTTTCGATCGTCGGCCTGCGCGCGGGCGAATATGCGCGGCGCTTTCCCGAGCGCGGCGCGGCGATCAATGCGGCGGTGCGCGAGCTGGCCGAAGCTGGGCGGATATCGCCAGCGATCGACCGGGTGCTGCCGCTCGAGAACTGGCGAGAAGGGTTCGAGGCGATGGCGCGGCGGGAGCTTGTCGGGAAAGTGGTGTTCGAGCCCTAGCCCCCGACCAAACGCAGCAAAGTCCCTGCGCCGGCAGGGACCTCAGGCCGGACGGCGCTTCACCGCGAGAGGTCTCAGCCTTGGCCGGGACTCACGCTTGTCCTCGCGCCGCGCGATCAGAGCGAGGCGATGACCTCGTCGGCGAGCTTCGCGTCGGCTTCGCGGTCGTGCTTGGCCGCGATCAGCTGGCCCGAGGCGGCGGTCGCCGCCTGGACCGCGCGGGCGCGCACGTCGGCGATCGCCTCGCGCTCGGCCGCGGCGATCTTGTCCTGGGCCATCCGCTCGCGCCGGGCGACCATGGCGGCGCTATCCTCTTCGGCGCGGGCGAGGATGGCGTCGGCTTCGCGCCGGGCGCCGTCCATCATCGCTTCGGCGTCCCTTTCGGCATTGGCGATCCTGGCGACGTATTCGTCGCGCAGCGCCTCGGCCTCGGCCCGCAGGGACTTCGCCTCGTCCAATTGCTGGCGGATTTCGGCGATCCGCGCGTCGAGCCCGCCGGTGACGATGCCGGGGACCTTCTTCCAGACGAACACGCCGATCAGGACCAGCATGGCAAGGCCGACCCACTGGTAGGAATCGAGCCCCATCGCCGCCGGTTCGGCGTATCCGGAGGAAGTGGCGAGGATCGTCAGGGTGTCACGCATGGGTCAGCGCCTTCTTGACCGCCGAACGGGCCGAACGCTTGTCGACCTTCGCCCCGGTGAGGCGGGCGACGATGTCCTGGCTCGCCTCGGTGGCGACATCTTCGAGTTCGGCCAGCGCGGCTGCCCGCGCGGCTTCGATGGTGCTTTCAGCCTCGGCAAGGCGGGCGTCAAGCCGTTCCTGCGCCCGCGCCAGCTTCGCCTCGGTCTGTGCGGCGGCTTTCGCCTTGGCTTCGGCGATCAGGCCCTGGGCGCGGGCGCGGTTCTCGGCCTCGCGGGCCTTCCATGCCTCCTCCTGCTCGTCGGCGGCATCGCGCGCGGCCTGGGCGGCGGCGAGGTCGTCGGCGATCTGGCGGTCGCGCAGCTGCACCGTCTCCATCACCTTGGGCACCATGCCGCGCCCGATCAGGAAAAAGGTGATGCCGAAGAACACCAGCGTCCAGAGAACCTGGCTGGAGAAGAATTCGGCGAGCTGGGATATCTGGGGCATGGCCGGTCCCGGTCAGCTTGGGGAAAGGAACGGGGGCGCCGACGCGCTGCGCCTGGCGCCCCCGGAACGCGTCAGGCGACGAAGATCAGGATCATCGCGACGACGAAGGCCAGCAGGCCCAGGAGTTCCGCCGCGGCAAAGCCGATGAACAGGCGGCCCTGCTGCCCGTCGGCCGCGCCCGGGTTGCGCAGCGCGCTTTCGAGGAACGAACCGAAGACGTTGCCCACGCCGATCGCCGCCATGCCGGCACCGATCGCTGCGAGGCCGGCGCCGACGAGCTTGGCTGCTTCAGTATCCATTTCAAAACTCCTTTGAATTCAGAACTGTTGGGAAGGAAAGAGAGGTGACTTAGTGAAGGTTCTCGGCGTCGTTGATGTACAGCGACGTGAGCAGCGCGAAGACATAGGCCTGGATGCCCGCGACGAGGATTTCGAGCGCGCTGATGGCGACCATCAGGACGAAGCTCGGAATGCCGATGAACCCGCCGAAGACCGGCCCGGCATTGACGCTGTCGATCACGAAGCTCGAGAGAACCTTGAGCAGGACGTGGCCGGCCATCATCGCCACGAACAGGCGCAGCGCGAGGCTGAAGGGGCGCACGAGGAAGGAGATCAGTTCGATCACCGGGATCAGCCAGATCAGCCACAGCGGCGTGCCGTGCGGCACGAAGAGCGAGAAGAAATGCAGGCCATGGCGCCAGAACCCGACGATGAGGACGATCGAGAAGCTCAGGATCGCGAGCACGCCGGTGACGGTGAAGTGGCTGGTGAAGGTGAAGGGATGCACCCCGAATACGCCGATCGGCAGCAGGCCGAGCAGGTTCGCGAAGAGGATGAACATGAACAGCGAGAAGATGTAGGGGACGTATTTGCGCCCCGCCTTGCCGACATTCGCTTCGAGCATGTCGTCGATGAAGCCGGTGAAGCTTTCCACCGCCATCTGCCAGCGCCCGGGGACGAGCTCGCGCTTCATGCCGCCCGCGACGAAGGCCCACAGGAGCAGGACGGTGATCGCCATCCACAGGGCCGAATTGGTGAACGCGATGTTGAAGCCCGCCAGTTCCCAGCTTTCCGAGCCGAACAGGGGCTCCAGCATGAACTGCTTCATCGGATCGACTTTGCCTTGTTCGGCTGCCACGATGTCGGTCCCTGATCCCTATGTGAAGCGCGCCCTTCCGGGCGGACCCGCCGCGCTCACCCGTCCTCGGGCTCGTCCAGCTTGTCCTCGGGGCGCGCATTCGCCGCACGAATGATGTTCCTGAAGGCCACCACCGTCCCGAGGAACAGGCCGACCAACAGGCCCCAGGGCAATGTCCCGGCGAGCGCGTCAACCGCCCAGCCGATCACACTGCCTCCGATGATCCCGCCGAGCAGGTCCGCCAGCGCGCGGTTCCCGGCGCGATAATTCGCATCGGTCCCCTGCACCTTTGGCCGGTTGCGCTGTTCCTCACGCTCGCGTGCGGCCTTGAGCCGCGCTTCGAGCGCGTCGATCCGCGCATCCTCGGCATTGGATTCTCGGGCGGGTTTCTCGTCGCTCATGCCTGCTTTCCGTCAAGGTTCGCGAGACACGTTCAGTGAGGTGCCCGCCGAGGGCGCGGACCCCTTAGAAGGGGGCCAAACCCAAGTCAACCGTGGGGGAGCGGGAGCGGTCGATTATATGACAACTCCTTGAGCGGGCGCGAGGCACGGCCCATGCACGCTGCCCATGCACGCTGCCCGTGCGCGCGGCCCCGCCCGCACGGCCCGCCGCCGGATCAGGGGCATCTCGGATCGCGTTCGGGCGGAGCGCTGGTGCGGGTCTTCCACGTGCCGTCGGGCGCTTCGTACATTTCCCCCGGTGCGGTCTGCGCGATCGCCTGGCAGCCGGCGGTGAAGGCGTATTCCTCGATCGTCGCGTTGTTCTGCTGCGCCCGGCGGGCGTAGACCGCGCGGCGCTTGATGTTGATCTCGTCGACCAGGCGCTGGAGTTCGGGGGTCGGCTGGCCGACGATGCCGAGATAGCCGTCCCTGCCCTCGCCCACCGTGCCGGCTGCGCGCGCGGCGGCATAGGCCGGGTCGCGCTGGGCCATCGCGGGGGCGGCGAACCCCACTGCCAGCGCCGCGCCCGCAGCCGCCGCGAACACCGCGTTTCGCACCTGAGACCTCATCGCATTCCTCCAAAGGGCGGCGCATCCTTCCGTGTCAGAAGATGTCCGCGTTCTCCTCGATCGTATTGGCCGCGTCCTCGGCCAGCCGGTAGATCACTTCCTGCCGGATGTTGATGTTGAGCTCGATCACGATCGGCTCGTCGGGCGCGTTGACGTTGATGCACCCGCCGAGCGGCGCAAAAGCGCCGAGCGCGAACACGCCCGCCGCCGTCCTCTTCCATCGCCCCGCCATGGTTCCTCCCCGAACGCGCCTTGCGGCAGCGGTCTTGGCAGCACCGGCGGGTCCGGTCAATTTGCTCGGCTTCATAGGTTCACTTCGCTTTCGGGCAGTTGAACGGGCGGGTCTTCGGGCCGGGTCGCCTCGTCCGGCCCGGGCGGTTCGCTGCCGGGTCCGGGGGCGGGTGCGGGTGCGGGTCCGGGAGCGGGTGCGGGTCCGGGCCGGGGCGTGCGCGGGACGAAGCGTCCGTCCTGCGTCTTCAGCAGGCCGCGATCGACCGGGTTGCCGAGATAATCCGCGTCCCAGAAGGAGCGCACCATGGTCGCAAGCTGGTGGAAGTTCTGCGAACGCACGTTGATCTTGAACCGGATCGGCAGGCGCGACAGGCGTCGGGTGACGAAATTGCGGCTCGCCCCCTCGCCCTGGCCGACCCCGTCGAAGGTGAAGCGGGTGACGATCTCCCCCGCGAGGCTCCCCTCGAGCGCGACCGCCATGCGCGTGTAGTCGAGCGAGCGCAGCGCGTTGAAGGCGAAATTGGCCATCGCCCCCATGTCCTCGTAGGTCAGTTCCCCGACATAGGCGACGTTCCCGCCGGGCGGGCGCGAGAGCAGCAGGCCCTCCTCTATCCGCCCGTTCCCGTCCGCATCGAACACGATCGGCACCACCCCGTCGAAGGTTCCGGTGGCGGAAAGATTGGTCAGCTCCATCTCCGCGACGAAGCGCGCGGCCTCGAGCCCGACGATCTCGAAGACATAGGCTTTCTCGCCGGACCTGCCGTAATCGAGATCGACCGGGCGCATGACGAGCGTCCCGCCCATGAAGGGCCAGCGCGCGTCCTCGACGCGCACGATCCGCCCCTCGCTGAGCGAGAAGGCGACGCGTCCGGCCAGCACCTCGACGCCGGGATTGATCGTCTCGATCGTCACGACCTGCCCCGGCGCGGTGGTGAGCGCGAGGAGGTCCGTGAAGACGATCTCCCCCGCAAGCCCCGTCAGCGGGCCGAAGGCGGCGGCAAGGTCCAGGTCGTCGGTGCGGAAGCGGCCCGAACTGGTCACCCCCTCGCCGTCCCACTCGATTCCCCCCTCGCCGGTGATCGTGCCCTCGACGTCGGCGACGACGCCCTTGGCGAGGTAGGTGAGATCGTCGGGAGCGAGCCTGTCGCCGAACACGACGCCGGGCACGTCGAGCACCGCGCTGCCCCGCGCCGTTTCGAGATCGTGCCGGATCGCGACCCGGGTCACCAGTGCATCGGAGCCGGGGTGGCGCAGGGCGGCTTCGGCCTGCACGGTCCGGCCGTCGATGGCGAGCACCGCATCGCGCGCGATGAGCGGCTCGAACCGCGCCTCGCCCCCGGTCCGCTCGGACAGGAGGAAGGCGCCCCGGTCGAGCGAGAGCACGCCCTCCTCGTAGGCCCAGCGGCCCGAAAGCGCGGCGAGATCGAGCGGCACCGGATCAAGCGCCGCGGTGCCCCCGGCGAACTCGCCCGCAAGCGTCTCGCCCACCGTGCCCGTCAGCGTGGCGGCGGCGAGACGCACCGCGGCCTCGTCCTCGCCCAGCACGACATCGAGGCCGTCGAGGGCGAATCCCTCCGGCGAGGTCAGCACCGCGCGCTCCGCCGCCAGCCGTAGCCGCGTCTCGCCCAGCCGCCCGTCGAGCGCGAGATCCCGCGTGGCGAGCGAGAGGCGGAGCGCCTCGTCATAGGCCAGCATCGCGCCCGTGCCGTGCGGGCAGAGCGTCACGCTTTCCCGCCCGAGCGCGAGATCGGCATAGACGAGCCGGTCGAAGGAGACGCGCGTGCAGCCCCGCCCGAACGAGAGCCGGCCGTCCGCATAGCTCCCCGCGAGCGGCAGGGCGAAACCCTCGATCCGCCCGCCGGGGATCGGCCCGCTCGCCTCGGCGCGGCCGGCGAAGGTGATCGCGCCCGCAGCCTGGCGCAGCTCCATGCCCGGGACCGAGATCCGCGCGCCCTCCGCCTCGTAAGGGGCCATGGCGAGCCGGAAGACAAGCTCGCCGCTTTCGCCCGCCTGCTCCATCCGCCCGGTGATCCGCGGCAGGCCCGCGCCGCCCGTCACCAGATTGCCGCGCAGCGCCCCGCCCGCCCAGCTCACCCGCGAGGCGGCGAGGATCGTCTCGCCCCCGCGCGCGGCGAGCCGCGCTTCGGGCACGAGGACCGAAAGCGCGCCGTCCTCCTGCCGCAGCGTCACGTCGGCGCGCAAAGTGCCTCCCGCCATCGCGGCGTCGAGATTGCGCGCGAACTTGCGGGTCAGCGGGGCGAGCAGGGTGTCCTCGAAACTGTCCCCGAACGCGGCGAGGTCCGCCCCGTCAAGCGCGGCGATCGCCACCCCCTCGCCCGTGAGCCGCGCGTCCCATTCGCTGCGCGCGAAACCGCCGACGCTGCGCAGCGCCCCGTCCGCGGCCAGGCTGTCAAAGCGCGCAAGACCAGTGTCGACCCCGCGCGCGGCAAGATCGTGGCGCAAGTTGAAGATGCCGCCCTTCCAGCCGACCTGCCCGTTCCCGCCGAGCCGCTGCGCGGCAAGCCCCTCTCCCGCAAGCCCCGCTGCGGCGAGGCCGAACCCGCCTTCGAGCGAATCGAGCGATGGCGCCAGCGCGAGCCGCGCGGCGATGTCGGCGCGCGCGACCCGGGTGCCGCCGCATTTCGCCCCGCGCAGCCGGATCGGCCCGGCGAAGGAGGGTGCGCCGTCATCGGTGGTGATCGCACCATAGAGCGACGCGCGGGCCGCGCGGCAATCGCCGCTGCCGATGCCGGGCGCGGTCGCGGCGATCGTGCCGGCAAAGCCGTCATCGAGCCGGCCCGACCCCTCGGCCTTGACGCCGACGTTTCCGTAATCGGTTTCGATCAGGGCGCGCCCGTCGACGAGTTCGAGCGCGAGGTCCGGCAGGCCCGCTTCGCCCTCGCCGGGTTCGAGCAGCGGATCGAGCGCGCCCGCGCTGAACGTGCCATCGCGATAACTGGCGTGGAGCCGCGGGCGCACCAGCCGTACCCGGCCGATCGCGGGGAGGCCGAGCATGTAATCGATCCCGATCACCGCCCGCTCGATTACCAGGTCGGGCCGTGCGGGATCGCCCACCACGATGTTCGCCAGCACCTGTTGCCGCGGCCCGACCGAGACGATGTCGTAGCTGGCCGGGATGTCGAGCTCCTCCAGCGCGTCGTCGATCACGCCGACCGCGATCCTTTCGCGGGCGGACCATCCGAGGAGCGCCGCGACGACCAGCGCGAGCAAGAGGGCGGCGAGGATCGTCGGCCCCCGGCGCGCGGGCCGGGGGTCAGCGGACACGCCTTCGGGACCTTCATCGGGGGCACTCGCCATCGTGCCGCCCACTTGCGCCACAAGCGCGGCAAAGGCAATGAAGCAGGCAGGCGAAAGGGACGCAGCGCTTGCCGCAAGGGGACGACAGCTTCGATTTCGGGGAGGAGCGCCCGCCCGCGCCCCGCTCCTTCGTTTCGGACGCGGGCAGCCACGCCGGCTCGGGCCACCGCGCCCGCCTGCGCGAGCGGCTGCTGAAAGGCGGGGCCGAGGCGCTCGCCGATTACGAGGTGCTCGAATACCTGCTCTTCGCCGCGATCCCGCGCGGCGACACCAAGCCGATCGCCAAGGCCCTGCTCGCCCGGTTCGGCAGCCTTGCCGGCGTGCTCAACGCCGATCCCAAGGCGCTCCAGCGGACGAGGGGCGTGGGCGAGAACACCGCGGCGGCGCTGAAGGCGGTCGCCACCGCCTCGCGTCGCATGGCGCGCAGCGAGGTCGGCAAAAAGCCGGTGCTCGGCAGCTGGCAGGCGCTGATCGACTACCTCACCGCCGACATGGCGCATCTCACGGTCGAGCGGGTGCGGGTGCTCTACCTCGACACCAGGAACCGCCTGATCGACGACCACCACCTCGCCGACGGGACCATCGACGAGGCGAGCCTTCACCCGCGCGAGGTGATCCGCCGGGCGATGGACGTGGGCGCGGCGGCGCTGATCCTAGTCCACAATCACCCCAGCGGCCATCCCGAGCCGAGCCGCGCGGACATCGACGTCACCCGCCGGATCGCGGAGGCCGGCCGCCTGCTGGGCGTCACCGTCCACGACCATGTCATCGTCGGGCGCGAGGGCCATGCGAGCCTGCGCGCGAAGGGGCTGATCTAGGGCGGGGCTTGATCTCGCCGCTTCCGGGGCCTAGCCGCCCCTCACCCAATTCCATTCATCCGGAGCCCCCGATGGTCCCCCGCTACGCCCGCCCCGCCATGACCGCCCTGTGGGAGCCGGAGGCGAAATACCGCATCTGGTTCGAGATCGAGGCCCATGCGACCGAAAAGCTCGGCGAGCTCGGCGTCGTCCCGAAATCCGCGGCGAAGGCGTTGTGGGACTGGTGGGCGACCGATCCCGTCATCGACGTCGCGGCGATCGACGCGATCGAGGCGGTAACCAGGCACGACGTGATCGCCTTCCTCACCTGGGTGGCCGAACAGGTCGGGGAAGAAGCGCGCTTCATGCACCAGGGCATGACCAGTTCCGACGTGCTCGACACGACGCTCTCGGTGCAGCTGGCACGCGCCACCGACATCCTTCTCGACGACATGGACGCGCTGCTCGCCGCGATCAGGACGCGCGCGGAAGAGCACAAGTACACGCCGACCATCGGTCGCAGCCACGGCATCCACGCCGAGCCGGTGACCTTCGGGCTCAAGCTCGCGCAGGCCTATGCCGAATTCGACCGCTGCCGCGAGCGGCTGGTCGCCGCGCGCAGGGAAATCGCCACCTGCGCGATCAGCGGCGCGGTCGGCACCTTCGCCAATATCGACCCCGCGGTCGAAGCCCATGTGGCAGGGAAGCTCGGTCTCGCGGTCGAGCCGATCAGCACGCAGGTCATCCCGCGCGACCGCCACGCGATGTATTTTGCGACGCTCGCCGTCATCGCGGGCAGCATCGAACGGCTGGCGGTGGAAATCCGCCACCTCCAGCGCACCGAGGTGCTGGAGGCGGAGGAATATTTCTCCCCCGGCCAGAAGGGCTCGAGCGCGATGCCGCACAAGCGCAACCCGGTGCTGACCGAGAACCTCACCGGGCAGGCGCGCATGATCCGCAGCTTTGCCCTCCCCGCGCTCGAGAACGTCGCGCTGTGGCACGAGCGGGACATCTCGCATTCCTCGGTCGAACGCTTCATCGGCCCGGACGCGACGATCACGCTCGACTTCGCGCTCGCGCGGCTGACGGGCGTTCTCGAAAAGCTGCTGGTCTATCCCGAGCGGATGCAGAAGAACCTCGATGCCATGGGCGGCCTCGTCCATTCGCAGCGCGTGCTGCTGGCGCTCACCCAGGCGGGGATCAGCCGCGAGGACGCCTATGCCATCGTCCAGCGCAACGCGATGAAGGTGTGGGAATCGCAAGGCGCGCTCGGGCTGCTCGACCTGCTCAAGGCCGATCCGGACGTCACCGCGGCGCTGGGCGAGGCCGAGCTCGAGGAGAAGTTCGACCTCGCCTACCACTTCCGCCACGTCGACACGATCTTCGCGCGGGTGTTCGCTTGACGCCGCAAGCGTCGGGGGTGGACCTCCCCGCCAGATCGCCTAGGCTGGTGCGGATCGCGCAACACGAGAGGAACGAGCCCGCATGCAGATCGTGAGAACCATCGTGTGGGTGCTGATCGTCATCGCGGTCCTTGCCTTTTCCCTGTTCAACTGGGAGCCGGTCGAGATCACGCTGTGGGACAACCTCGTGCTCGAAACGAAGGTCCCCGCGCTCGTCATCATCGCCTTCCTGCTCGGCCTGGTGCCGATGTGGCTCTACCATCGCAGCGTGAAATGGAGCCTCAGGCGACGCATCCGCAGCCTCGAGAACTCGCTCAAGTCGAACGCGCTCTCGCGCCGGCACGAACCCCATCACGGCGATACGCCTGCCCCTGCCACCGCACCCACCCCTGCCCCCGCCCCGGTGCACGATCCGGCGCCCAAAAGTGTGGACAGCGACGGAGCGAGCGGCGACACGCTCGCGCCGGTCCCGCGCAATCCCTCGGAGTGAACGTGACTAACCCGGTCTATCTCGCCCTCGATATCCCCCAGATCGAGCCGGCCAAGGCGTTGCTGGCCAAGGTCAAGGCCCATGTCGGCGGGGTCAAGCTCGGCCTCGAATTCTTCTGCGCCCACGGCGCGCACGGCGTCCACGAGATCGCCCACATGGGCCTGCCGATCTTCCTCGACCTCAAGTTCCACGACATCCCCAACACCGTCGCCGCGGCGATGCAGGCGATCCACGTCTACGAACCCGCGATCGTCACCGTCCACGCATCGGGCGGGCGCGCGATGATGGAGGACGCCAAGGCCGCTGCCGCCGAAGGGTGCAAGGTCGTGGGTGTCACCATGCTGACCAGCCTCGATACGGGCGACCTCGCCAAGACCGGCATCTACGGCAGCGAGGAGACGCAGGTCATGCGCCTCGCCGAACTCGCGCACGAGGCGGGGCTCGACGGGATCGTGTGTTCGGGCCACGAGGTCGCGCGCGTGAAGAAGGCGTGGAAGGACGGGTTCTTCGTCGTGCCGGGCCTGCGCCTGCCGGGTTCGGGCACGGGCGACCAGAAGCGCGTCGTCACCCCGCGCGCGGCGCGCGATGCGGGGGCGAGCGTGCTCGTCATCGGCCGCCCGATCAGCCGCGCCGAGGACCCGGAGGCCGCCGCGCGCGCGATCGAGGCGACGCTCTAGGCTCGTCATGTCGGTGCACATCAAGATCTGCGGGCTTTCCACGAGCGAAACCGTCGCCGCGGCGGTGGCGGGGGGCGCGAGCCATGTCGGCTTCGTCCATTTCGAGCCGAGCCCCCGCCATGTCGGTCTGAAACAGGCCGCCGACCTGCGCGAAGGGCTGCCCGCCGGGGTCAAGGCGGTGCTGCTGCTCGTCAACGCCGGGATCGAGACGACGGCGCACGCGATCGAGGTGGTAAGGCCCGACGTGATCCAGTTCCACGGGAAGGAAACCCCCGAATGGATCGCCCTCGTGCGCGAGCGGACGGGGGTCGAGACGTGGCGCGCGATCGGGGTCAGGGGCGCGGAGACATTGGACAAGGCCAGCCGCTACAGGGACGCCGCCGACCGCCTGCTGTTCGACGCGCCCCCGCCGCAGGCGAGCGCGCTGCCGGGCGGCAATGGGGTCGGTTTCGACTGGACCGTGCTGGCACACCACGACCACGTGCTGCCCTGGGGCCTCGCGGGCGGGCTCACCCCCGACAACGTCGCCGCGGCGATCCGCGCGACCGGCGCGCCGCTGGTCGATGCCTCCTCCGGCCTCGAAAGCGCGCCCGGCGTCAAGGACGTGGACAAGATCGCGGCCTTCTGTCAGGCGGCGCGCTCGGCGTGACCCCTCCCCCCCGGTCGCCGCGAGCGCAGTCGAGACGCGTTCGCGCTGGGGCGAAGGTGTCTCGACTTCGCTCGACACCAACGGCATTAGCAACAGCATGAACCAGCCCAATTCCTTCCGCACCCTGCCCGACGAGAACGGCCATTTCGGCGACTATGGCGGGCGCTATGTCGCCGAAACGCTGATGCCGCTCGTGCTCGACCTCGAACGCGAATATCGCAAGGCGCAGGCCGATCCCGAATTCGCCGCCGAATTCGACGACCTGATGAAGCACTATGTCGGCCGCCCCTCTCCGCTCTATTTCGCGGAAAGGCTGACCGAGGCGCTTGGCGGCGCGCAGGTGTGGTTCAAGCGCGACGAGCTCAACCACACCGGCGCGCACAAGATCAACAATTGCATCGGCCAGATCCTGCTCGCGCGGCGCATGGGCAAGACCCGCATCATCGCCGAAACCGGCGCGGGCCAGCATGGCGTCGCCACCGCCACGGTCTGCGCGCGGTTCGGCCTGCCTTGCGTGATTTACATGGGCGCCGAGGACGTGCGGCGGCAATCGCCCAATGTCTTTCGCATGAAGCTGCTGGGGGCCGAGGTCGTCCCCGTCACCAGCGGTCGGGGCACGCTGAAGGACGCAATGAACGAAGGGCTTCGGGACTGGGTCGCCAATGTCCACGACACCTTCTACATCATCGGCACGGCCGCCGGCCCGCATCCGTACCCCGAGATGGTCCGGAATTTCCAGAGCGTCATCGGGACCGAGGCGCGCGCGCAGATGCTCGAGCGGGTGGGTCGCCTGCCCGACCTCCTCGTCGCCTGCATCGGCGGCGGGTCAAACGCGCTGGGGCTGTTCCACCCCTTCCTCGACGATCCCGAGGTGGCGATGCTCGGCGTGGAGGCGGCGGGCCACGGCCTTGACGGCGACGAACACGCCGCATCGCTCCTCGGCGGCGCGCCCGGCGTGCTTCACGGCAACAAAACCTATCTGCTGCAGGACGAAGACGGCCAGATCACCGAAGGCCACTCGATCAGCGCCGGCCTCGACTATCCCGGAATCGGGCCTGAGCACGCCTGGCTCAAGGAATCGGGCCGGGTCGAATACACCGCCGTCACCGACGACGAGGCGATCGAGGGCTTCCAATTGCTCTGCCGCACCGAGGGAATCATCCCGGCGCTTGAACCGAGCCACGCCATCGCGGCCGTGGCGCAGCGCGCGAAGCAGATGGACCGCGAGGCGATCATCCTGATGAATCTGTGCGGAAGGGGCGACAAGGACATCTTCACCGTGGCGGAGAAGCTCGGGGTGGAGATGTGAGCCGCAACCTCTGCCCCACCGTCATCCCGGACCGGATCCGGGATCCCGCTTCTTCAGGCGCGGGGGCAAAGGCAGCTGGACCCCGGCTCGGGGGCCGGGGTGACGGTTCTTGATCGGGGGTAAGAATTTGAGGCGGGACCGAAGCCCTGAAGCGGTTTGGAAGATCAAGAAAGCCATTGCGATTTTCGCGGCATTGGCCGGTGCGGTGGCCATGATATGGTTCTATATCGAGGCCGGACCCGAGCTTTGGGAATATCCCGAACATGGACGAAGGCGCTTCTCGAGATGGCTGATCGGCCCGTTGCTTCCTGCCATAATCTACGGAGGTTTTCTCCTCTGCCTCTACAGTTGGCTCTTGCCGGAAATGTTGAATCGATCGGATGACTGACCGCCTCTCCCCGCGTCTTTCGGGCGCCTTCTCCGCCCCCCACCCCGCCTTCGTCGCCTTCATCACCGCTGGCGATGGCGACACCGCCGCGAACCTCGATGCGCTGGTCGCGGGCGGTGCGGATGTGATCGAGCTGGGCATGCCCTTCACCGATCCGATGGCCGATGGCCCCGCGATCCAGAGCGCCAACTTGCGCTCGCTCGCAGCGGGAACCACCACCGCCGATGTGCTCCGCATGGCGAGCGAGTTCCGCTCGCGCCACCCCGACGTGCCGCTCGTCCTGATGGGCTATGCCAACCCGATGATCCGGCGCGGGCCGGAATGGTTCGCTGACGCCGCCGCCGCAGCAGGCGTGGACGGCGTCATCTGCGTCGACATCCCGCCAGAGGAAGACGAGGCGCTCGGTCCCGCCCTGCGCGCGCGCGGCATCGCCCCGATCCGCCTCGCCACGCCGACCACCGACGCCGCGCGCCTGCCGCGCGTGCTCGAAGGCTCGGAGGGCTTCGTCTATTACGTCTCGGTCGCCGGGATCACGGGCAAGCAGCAGGCGGCGATCGATTCGATCGAAGCCAACGTCGCCCGCATCAAGCAGTCGACCGACCTGCCCGTCGCGGTCGGCTTTGGCGTGCGCACGCCCGAACAGGCCGCCGCCATCGCGCGCGTCGCGGACGGTGTCGTCGTCGGTTCGGCCTTCGTCGATCTCGTCGGCGAATTTGGCAAGGACGCGCCCGAGCGGCTAAGGGAACTGACTTCGGCAATGGTGGGCGCGATCAGATCCGCGCGTGAGAGGCAAGAGACATGAGCTGGTTGACCCGCGTCCGCAATTCCCTCGGCTTCGGTTCGGAGAAGAAGAGCACCGAGAAGGACCTTTGGATCAAGTGCCGCAATTGCCAGGAAATGCTCTTCGTCCAGGAATTCGAGGAGAACCTGTCGGTCTGCCCGAAATGCGACCATCACGGGCGGATCGGGGCGGATGCGCGGCTGCAATTGCTGCTCGATCCCGGTTACGAGCTGCTCCCGCTGCCGCAGGTGACCGAAGACCCGCTCAAGTTCCGCGATTCGAAGAAGTACACCGACCGGCTGAAGGGTGCGCGCGCGGCGAATCCCTATGAGGACGCCTTCATCGTCGGCTCGGGCGCGATCGACGCGCGGCCTGCCGTCGTCGGCGTGCAGGATTTCGCCTTCATGGGCGGATCGATGGGCATGGCGGTGGGGCAGGCCTTCGTGAACGGGGCGGAAAAGGCGCTGGAGCGGCGCTGCGCCTATGTCGTGGTGACGGCGGCGGGCGGCGCGCGGATGCAGGAGGGGATTCTTTCCCTGATGCAGATGCCGCGCGCGACGGTGATGACCCGGCGGCTCAAGGCGGCGGGCCTGCCCTACATCGTCGTCCTCACCGACCCGACCACCGGCGGCGTCACCGCGAGCTATGCCATGCTCGGCGATATCCACATCGCCGAACCCGGCGCGCTGATCGGCTTTGCCGGCCAGCGGGTGATCCAGGACACGATCCGCGAGCAATTGCCCGAAGGCTTCCAGCGCGCCGAATATCTCCACAAGCACGGCATGGTCGACATGGTGGTGCACCGCCGCGACCTGAAGGCGACGCTGGCACGAGTGCTCGGCTATCTTCAGCCGGTAAAGGCGGCGTGATTTCTCCCCCTCCCGTGTGGGAGGGGTCCGGGGGGTGGGTTTCCCGACTTCCCGGCGTGTCACTTCCCTCTCCAACCCCTCCCATTGAGGGGAGGGGCTCGAAATGAAGCCGCTCGATTTCGGGCGGTCGGACGATCCGCGCGTTCAATCCCAGCTCGACCGGCTTTCCCGCCTGAGCGTCCCGCAGGGGCGGCTCGGGCTCGACACCATCCGCGCGTTGATGGAGCGGCTCGGCAACCCGCACCGCGCGCTGCCGCCGGTCTTCCATGTCGCCGGGACCAACGGCAAGGGCTCGGTCTGCGCCTTCCTGCGGGCGATGCTGGAGGCCGAAGAGTATCGTGTCCACGTCACCACCAGCCCCCACCTCGTGCGCTACAACGAGCGCATAAGGCTCGCCGGAAAGCTGATCGACGACGCGATGCTGGCCGACCTGCTCGAAGAGGTGCTCGATGCGGGGGAGGACCTGCATCCCAGTTTCTTCGAAGTCACCATCGCCGCCGCCTTCACCGCCTTCGCGCGCGTGCCCGCCGATGCCTGCGTGGTCGAGGTCGGCATGGGTGGCCGCTTCGATGCGACCAACGTGCTCGAACCCGGCGCGCTGGCGGCCTGCGGCATCGCGGCGCTGGGGCTCGATCACGAGAAGTTCCTGCTCGCGCCCGAGGACGGCACGCCCGCAGAGCCCATGGCGCGGATCGGATTCGAAAAGGCGGGGATCGCCAAGCCGGGCGTGCCGCTGGTGACGCTGCGCCACGATCCCCTGCCCGCAGGTGCGGTTATGGCGCAGGCGGAGCGGTTCGGCGCGCCGCTGCTCGTGCAGGGCGATGCGTGGGAGTCGCGCGAAGCGGACGGGCGGCTCGCCTATCGCGATGGCCACGGCGCGCTCGACCTTCCTCGTCCCGCGCTGCCCGGCGCGCACCAGGTCGCCAATGCGGGCCTTGCGATCGCCATGCTGCGCGCGCAGCAAGGCGTGGCGGTATCGCGGGAGGCGATCGAGCGGGGCCTTCGCACCGCGACGTGGCCCGCGCGGCTCCAGCGCCTCAGGCCCGGCCCGCTGACGGGCGGCCGCGAAACATTGCTCGACGGGGGGCACAATCCGAGCGCGGGGGAGGTGCTGGGCGCCCATTTCAGGGGCCGGCGCGTTCATCTCGTGCTCGGGATGCTTGCGAACAAGAACCCGCTGGCGTTGATCCGCCCGCTCGGCGAAACCATCGCCTCGCTCACCATCGTTCCTGTGCCCGGGCACGAGACGCATCCGCCCGAGGCATTCGGCCCCCGCGCAGCGGCCGCGCCCGACCTGCCGGGCGCGATGGCGATGATCCGCGATGACGCCCTGCCGGTGCTGATCGCGGGTTCGCTCTACCTCGCGGGCGAGGCGCTGCGCCTCAACGGCGAGCTGCCGGACTAGGGATTTCCCGGTCCGGCCGCATCGGACCGGCCGCCCCTTTTTCCCTGTCCTGCCGCGATTTTTCCGGCCTGCGCGAAGCTCGCGCCGCGGCCGGAATCGCCCTTGCGTCAGGCATCCTCGGGCGCGGGCCGGGTTCCGGCGGTTCCCATCGCATCGTCGACCAGTCCGGCGCGCATCATCCACCAGAACAGCACGATCCCGGGAAGCGCGGCGACCGTCGTGAGAAGGTAGAAATTGACATAGCCGATCCAGTCGATCAGCGCGCCCGCGGTCGTTCCGGTCAGCAGCCGCCCGACGATGCTCGCCCCCGCGCTGATCAGGGCATATTGCGCGGCGGTGAAACGCAGGTCGCACAACGCCGAGAAATAGGCGACCACCACCACCCCGCCATAGCCGCTGGCGAAATTCTCGAACCCGATCGCGGCCGCCATGCCGAGATTGGAATCGCCCGCAGCGGCCAGCGCGGCAAAGCTGACATTGGAAACCGCCATCAGGATGAGCGCGATCAGCACCGATTTCTTGAGCCCGAGGCGGGCATAGATGATCCCGCCCACGAACACGCCGATGATGAGCGCCCAGAATCCGACCCCGACATCGTAGATCGCGATCTCGTCGTTGCTGAAGCCGAGATCCTCGAACAGCAGGCGGAAGGTGAGGTTCGCAAGCGTGTCGCCGATCTTGTGGACGAGGATGAACAGCAGGACCAGCCAGGCGCCGTTGCGACGGAAGAACTCGGAGAAGGGATCCGCGATCGCGCGGGCCATCTCGACCAGGCTGCGCCGCTCGGCCTGCTTCTGGTGGCGCGCGGGCTCGCCCAGGATCAGGGCGGTCAGCATGGCCGGCAGCGCAAAGATCGAACACACCGCATAGGCCACCGTCCAGTCGCTGCGTGCGGCGACCACCAGCGCAAGACCGCCCGCGCCGGCCGCGCCGATGCGCCAGCCATACTGGCTCATCCCCGAACCCGTGCCGAGCTGGTAGGGCTTGAGCGTCTCGATCCGGTAGGCGTCGATGATGATGTCGAACGTCGCGCCCGCCGTCCCGAGCATGACCGCCGAGACAGCAACCCAGACGATGTCCTGCCGCGGGTCGGCGACGGCGAGATTGATCGTCGCCGCGATGACGAGGAAGCCGATCACGATCATCCAGCTCACCCGCTGGCCCAGCCGGCCGATCACCGGAAGCGTGACCGCATCGATCACCCACGCCCACAGGAATTTCACGTTGTAGACGAGAAAGGCGAGCGTGAAGGCGGTGACGGTCGCTTTCTCGATCCCCTCCTGCGCCAGCCGCGTCGTCAGCGTCGCGGCCAGCAGCGCGAAGGGAAAGCCCGACGAAACGCCGAGAAAGAACGCGGCGAGCGATTCCTTTTCCAGATAGGGCCGGAACGAGCCCCACAGGTCCCGCTTCGGGGTCACCCCAGCCTCAGCCATTCGCTCGCATCCTTGTCGTGATCCCCATATTGCTGCACCATTAGGGGCAGAGAGAGGAAATAGGAACGCCGCCATGAACACCGGCACAACCGCATCAACAGATTCGCCGCCGCACCATCGGCCCACCGCAGGCCAGCTCGCGCTCGCCGAGGCGATCCGGCACGGCGCGGGGCGCGCGGCCGCGGGGATCGCCACGGTCCCGGCGAGCAATTACACGAGCGCAGAGCACTTCGCGCGCGAAAAGGCCGCGCTGTTCGACCGGATGCCGCAGGTGCTGTGCCCATCGGCGCTGCTGCCCGATCCCGGCATGGCCGTGCCGCACGATGCGACCGGGCGTCCGCTGCTCGTCACCCGCGACGGCGAGGGCCGCGCCCACGTCTTCCTCAATGTCTGCCGCCATCGCGGCACGCGGCTGGTCGAAGGCGAGGAGGCGGTCTGCGCGAAGCGCCTCGTGTGCCCCTATCACGCCTGGACCTACCGGCTCGACGGCAAGCTGCTGGCGCTGCCGCGGCCGGAGACCTTCCCCGGCCTCGACAAGTCGCAATACGGCCTCGTCGAATTGCCCAGCATCGAGGCGGGCGGCCTCATCTGGTTCGCGCCGCGCGAAGGCGCGGATTTTTCCGATGCCCGAAACCTCGGAGCCGATTTCGCGGCGCTGGGAATGCCCGAGGCGCACCTGTTCCGCCGCAAGATGCACGAGGTGAAAGGCAACTGGAAGCTCATCATGGATGCCTTCCTCGAAAGCTATCACGTCACCCGCCTCCACGCGAAGACGATCGGGCCGTTCTTCAAGGACGGGATCACGGCGGGCGATCAGGTCGGCCCGCACCAGCGTTCCGCGGTGGGGCGGCTCGAGGAGATGGAGAAGATCGACCTCACCGACATGGCGCAATTGCGGCGCGTCGTGACCTTCGCCTATCAATTGATGCCTGCCACGATCATCGTCCCCAGCCCCGATTACGTGAACGTCATGGTACTGATGCCGCAGGCCCACTATCTCACCCTGGTCGAGGACTTCATGCTCATCCCCGAAGAACCGAAGAGCGACAAGGCGCGCAATCACTGGGAGCGCAGCTGGGCGCTGCTCGACGGCGGGGTCTTCGCCAGCGAGGATTTCCGCGCCGCCGAACTGGGCCAGCAGGGGCTCGCATCGGGCGCGGTGCCGCATCTGACGCTCGGCACGCTCGAAGGCGGGATCGTGCGCTTCGACGAACTGGTGCGGGACGCCTTGCGGGCCGCCAACTGAGCGCCTAGGCGCGCGCCATGCCCACCAAGCCGCCCCGCCACGACGACCGCCCCGAAGGGGACCGGATCGCGAAACTGCTCGCCCGCGCCGGGGTTGCCAGCCGCCGCGAGGTCGAACGGATGATCGCCGAAGGGCGCGTCGCGCTCGATGGCAAGCCGGTGGAAAGCCCCGCGACCTTCCTCACCAGCCTGCGGGGCGTCGCCGTCGATGGAAAGCCGGTCGCCGCGCCCGAGGAGACGCAGCTTTTCGCGTTTCACAAGCCGACCGGCCTCATCACGGCGGAGCGCGATCCGGGGGGCCGCTCGACGATCTACGATGCGCTGGTCAACGCCCTGCCCAGCGACGCGCCGCGGGTGATGCCGGTGGGCAGGCTCGACATCAACACCGAGGGCCTGCTGCTGCTCACCAATGACGGGGAACTCAAGCGGCGGATGGAACTGCCTTCTTCCGCCGTGCCGCGCACCTACCGCGCCCGCGCCTTCGGCGACGTGTCGCAGGCGCAGCTCGACGATCTCATCGAAGGGGTGGAGATCGAAGGCGTGCGCTACGGCTCGATCGACGCCAATCTCGAACGCGGGTCGGGCCGCAACATCTGGATCGAGATGACCATCACCGAGGGCAAGAACCGCGAGGTGCGCCGGGTGCTCGAATGGCTCGGGCTCAAGGTCAACCGCCTGATCCGCACCGCCTATGGCCCCTTCGAACTCGGCGACCTGCCGCGGGGACAGGCCGCGCGCATCCGCAAGCAGGATCTCGGCCGTTTCATGAGCACCCTGAAGAAGGGCGAGCGGTGAGGATCATCGCCGGGGAATGGCGCGGGCGGCGGATCGAGGCGCCGAAGGGCGAGGCGACCCGCCCCACCGCCGACCGCACGCGCGAGACCTTGTTCAACATGCTGACGAGCCGGCTCGGCAGTTTCGAGGGGTTGCGGGCCGCGGACCTCTTCGCCGGCAGCGGCGCGCTGGGGCTGGAGGCGCTTTCGCGCGGGGCGGCGCATTGCCTGTTCGTCGAGCAGGACCGCGCCGCGCTGAGTGCGATCCGGGCGAACATAAGGGCGCTCGATGCGGGCGCCCGCGCGAGCGTGGAGGCGGGATCGGTCATGGGCCTGCGGGCGGCGCGCGAACCGCTCGACCTCGTGCTCGCCGATCCGCCCTATGGCACCGGCGCGGGCAGCGTCGCGCTCGACCGGATGCTGCGCCTCGGCTGGATCGGCGAGGCGACGTGGATCGCGCTCGAGACCGGCAAGGCCGAGGAGGTCGCGGTCAAGGGCCTCGAGGTCGAAACCGAACGCCGCATCGGCAAGGGCAAGGGCAAGCTCACGCTGCTGCGTCCCGCTTCCCCGAATGGAGCCCCCGCCGATCCGGGATCGGGTCCGGCCTAGGTCAGCCGTCCGAGGGCGGGTTCGCCATCCGCTGCTCGAGCACCTTCCACGAGGCTTCCTGGCGGTCGGCGCCCATCCGGGTGATGGCGATCTTGTCCTCGTCGCGCAGGCGCCAGAAGATCTCCTGCCGTTCGGGGGTGAGGCTCCAGTAGTAGCTCTTCGTGTCTTCGGGCCAGGCGTCGTAGGCGCTCTGCCGCTCGGCGGGCCAGGCGTCCCGCTGGGCCTGCTCGTCCGGCGTCAGTTCCCGCATCGTGCCGGGATCCGTGCGATCGGTCGGCATGGTGTCGGGCCTCGTCGGCTCGGGCGGCATGGTGTCGGGCCTCGTCGGCTGCGGCGGCGTGGTATCGGGCCTTGTCGGCTGGGGCGGTGTGGTATCAGGCCTCGTCGGCTGGGGCGGCGTGGTATCGGGCCTTGTCGGCTGGGGCGGCATCGTGTCCTGCGCGCTCGCCGGGGCAAAGGCGACGACCGCCACCGTCGCCGCGGCGACACCGTAAAGCCAGATATGTGATTTCCGCATGGGATTCTCCTTCGTTTCCAGACCCTCGCGTGCTCGAACGCGGACTTCCTTGCGGCCCGGTGGGCGCATCCCCTCGCCCCCGGGCAGCGCCACCATGGGCCAGCAGGTCCGGCCTGCGAACCCGCGCGCCCTGCCCTGCGTCCCGAAGCAGGCACGACCCGCCGGGAGGCGTGGGCGCACCGGGACGGACCGATGGCGCGCACGAAAAAGGGCGACCGAAGGCCGCCCTTTCATCGTGCCGATGTGCCTGTTCGCCTCAGCCGCGACGATCTTCCGGAAAGTCCCTCGCCGGGTAGTCGCCCCAATCGAGGCCCGCGGCGCGCGGCTGGATGCAGGAATCCTGCGATTCGCTCATGCAGACTTCGTATTCCTCGCCCTCGACGCGGACCTTGATGGCCTTGCCTTCGTCGTTGCGCTCGACGATTTCGGGCGACTTCGCCTTCCAGTCCGCGTCCTGCGACTGCCCGTCATCCTGGGCAGCGGCGGGCATGGCGATCCCGGCGGAAAGGACGGCGGCGGCGGTGATTGCTAGAAAATTCCTCATGATATCAGCTCCTCCATGTCGTTTGCTTGCACCTGATCAATGGGATGCCGGGGCGTGAGGTTCCGAATTTTCCGGGTTCCACCGTCCGTCGCCCCTGCCGAAGCAATGGTCGAAAACCGTCCCTCGCGGGTTGCGGGAACCGGCTGCGTTCCCTACCTGTTCGCGGGGATATCATGACCGACCGCAGCCCCCTCCCCGCCTCCGCGCAAGGCGAAGTTCCGCCCTATGCCGCGCGGCTCAACCCGCCGCAGCGCGAGGCGGTGCTGACCACCGAGGGGCCGGTGCTGATGCTCGCCGGGGCCGGCACGGGCAAGACCGCCGCGCTCACCGCCCGGCTCGCCCACCTGGTGGCGACGCGGCGCGCCTATCCCTCGCAGATCCTCTGCGTCACCTTCACCAACAAGGCCGCGCGCGAAATGCGCGAGCGTGTCGGGGCGCTGCTCGGCCAGGGCGCGGAAGGGATGCCGTGGCTCGGCACCTTCCATTCGGTCTGCGCCAAGATGCTGCGCCGCCATGCGGAACTGGCGGGGCTCGAGGCGAACTACACGATCATCGACACCGACGATCAGCTGCGACTGCTGAAGCAGCTCATCGCCGACAGCGACCTCGACGAGAAACGATGGCCCGCGCGCCAGCTCGCCGGCCTCATCGACCGCTGGAAGAACCGCGGGCTCAACCCCGAGGATCTTGATCCGGCCGAAAGCGAAGCCTATGCCAATGGTCGCGGACAGGCGCTCTACCGTGCCTACCAGGACCGGCTGAAGGCGCTCAACGCCTGCGATTTCGGCGACCTGATGCTGCACGTGCTCAACATCTTCCGGGCCCGCCACGACGTGCTGGCCGAATACCAGCAGCGCTTCCGCTACATCCTTGTCGATGAATACCAGGATACGAACGCGGTCCAGTATCTCTGGCTACGCCTGCTCGCGCAGGAACATAAGAACATCTGCGTGGTGGGCGACGACGACCAGTCGATCTATTCCTGGCGCGGGGCGGAAGTGGCGAACATCCTGCGCTTCGAGAAGGATTTTCCCGGCGCCCACGTGATAAAGCTCGAACAGAACTACCGTTCGACCCCGCACATCCTCGGCGCCGCCTCGGGCCTTATCCGCGCCAATTCGCAGCGCCACGACAAGACCTTGTGGACCGAGGCGAACGGGGGCGAGAAGGTGCGCGTCATCGGCGTGTGGGACGCGCCCGAGGAAGCGCGCCGCGTCGGGGAGGAGATCGAACGGCTCGAGGGCGAAGGCGCGCCGCTGGACCAGGTCGCGATCCTCGTGCGCGCCCAGTACCAGACCCGCGAATTCGAGGACCGCTTCATCCAGATCGGGGTCAATTACCGGATCATCGGCGGTTTCCGCTTCTACGAACGCGCCGAGATCCGCGATGCGCTCGCCTACCTGCGCGTCATCGCCCAGCCGCAGGACGATCTCGCCTTCGAACGCATCTACAACCAGCCCAGGCGCGGTCTGGGCGCGAAGACGCTGGAGAAGATGCACCAGCACGCGCGGCGCGTGGGCCTGCCGCTGGCCGCCGCCTCGCTGCAACTGGCGGACAGCGACGAATTGCCGAAACGCGCCGCGAACACGATCGGCGCGCTGCTGAGGCAATTCCTGAGCTGGCGCGCGGCGGCGGAGGAGATGACGCCGGCCGACCTGCTGCGCCTCGTGCTCGAGGAATCGGGCTACAACGCCATGCTCGCCGCCGACCGCTCGGCCGAAAGCGCGGGGCGCGCGGAAAACCTCACCGAACTCGCCCGCGCGATGGAGGAATACGAGACGCTGGGCGATTTCCTCGAGCACGTCAGCCTCGTCATGGACACCGACGGGCGCGAGGACGAGGAAACGGTGACGATCATGACGATCCACGCGGCCAAGGGGCTCGAATTCGACCACGTGTTCTGCGTCGGCTGGGAGGAAGGCGTGTTCCCCTCGCAGCGCGCGCTCGACGAAGGGGGGCTCGCCAGCCTCGAAGAGGAGCGCCGCCTCGCCTATGTCGCGATCACCCGCGCGCGGCGGCGCTGCATGATCCTGCACGCCGCCAATCGCCGCATCTACGGCCAGTGGACGAGCTCCATCCCCTCGCGCTTCATCGAGGAACTGCCCGAAGAGCACATCGAGCAGGAAACGACGCTCACCGGCGGCGCCTCGCTGTGGCGGGCGAACTGGTCGGAGAACGAGGACCCCTTCGCCCACGTCGCCCGCGACCGCCCCGAACGCGCCCAGGCCCGCGGCCCCGGCTGGCAGCGCGCCATCGCGAGCGGATACGAGACGAAGCAGCAGCGCATCCGCGAGAGCGGTCGCTCAGCGGCGAGCTTTGCCGGGCAGGCGCGTTCCGACATCGCGATCGGCGCGATCGTCCGCCACGACAAGTTCGGCACGGGCTGCGTGATCGACCAGGAAGGCAACAAGCTGACGATCAATTTCGCGGACGCTGGCGAAAAGCGCGTCATCGACAGCTTCGTGACGGTGGTGGACTAGGACGCACCGGCCCGGCCCCGGGCCGGGTCAGCCGTCGCCGGGCGCGAAGCTGCCGCGCGTGCGATTGGCGATCGCCACCAGCGAGAGCATCACCGGCACCTCCACCAGCACGCCGACCACGGTGGCAAGCGCGGCCCCGCTGCCCAGCCCGAACAGGCCGATGGCGACCGCCACCGCCAACTCGAAGAAATTCGACGTTCCGATAAGCGCGCACGGGGCCGCGATGGCGTGCGGCACGTTCCACGCCTTGGCCCAGCCATAGGCGATGAAGAAGATCCCGTAGCTCTGCACGATGATCGGCACCGCGATCAGCGCCACCAGCAGCGGGCGCGCGACGATGGTTTCGGCCTGGAAACCGAACAACAGCAGCACGGTCGCCAGCAGGCCGATCACCGAGAGCGGCTTCATTCGCCCGGTGAAATCCGCCACGGCGCGCTCGTCCCCCGCGTGCGAGGCGAGCAGGCGGCGACGCACGAAGGCCCCGGCGGCAAGCGGCACGACCACGTAGAGCGCGACCGAAAGCAGCAGCGTCTCCCACGGCACGGCGATGTCGGTGACGCCCAGCAGCAGCGCGACGATCGGCGCGAAGGCGACGATCATGATGAGATCGTTCGCCGCCACCTGCACCAGCGTGTAGGCGGGGTCGCCCCTGGTCAGCTGCGACCAGACGAACACCATCGCGGTGCAGGGTGCAGCGCCCAGCAGGATCAGGCCGGCGATGTATTGCTGCGCGTCGGCGGGCGCGATCAGGTCGGCGAAGACCACCTCGAAGAACAGCACGCCCAGCGCCGCCATCGTGAACGGCTTGACCAGCCAATTGACCGCGAGAGTGATGATCAACCCCTTGGGCTTGTCGCCCGCCCTGCGAACCGCGCCGAAATCGACCGCGACCATCATCGGGAAGATCATCGCCCAGATCAGCACCGCGACCACGAGGTTGACCGAGGCATATTCGAGGGCGGCCAGCGCCGCGAAGAGTTCCGGGGCGGCATTGCCCAGGCCGACTCCCCCCAGGATCGCGGCGGCGACCCAGACGCTCAGCCACTTTTCGAACAGGCCCAGCCCCGCGGCTGCAGGCTCGATGTCGGCGGTTGCGGTGGTCATGCCTCTTCGGCCTCCCCTTTGACAGGCGCGCCGATCCGCTGCAATTCGACGCGCAGGGCCTCGTGCGACAAACTGTCGAGCGGCAGCGCGACAAATCCGTCGATGCGGCGTTTCAACCGCTCGAAGGCCTGTTCGAACGCGGCTTTCTTGTCACTGTCGCTGCCGTCGACCGCGGCGGGGTCGGGAATGCCCCAATGCGCCGAGATCGGGCGACCGGGCCAGACCGGGCAGCTTTCGGCGGCCGCGCTGTCGCAGACGGTGATGATCAGATCAAACGCAGGGCCGTCGGCAAAAGTGTTCCAGCTCTTGGAGCTGAACCCCTCCGCCGGATAACCGTGCGCGGCGAGGGTCTTGAGCGCCCACGGATTGACCTTTCCGGTTGGCTGGCTTCCGGCACTGTAAGCGGCGAAGCGCCCTGCGCCGTCATGGTTCAGAATCGCTTCGGCGAGGATCGAGCGGGCCGAATTGCCCGTGCACAGGAACAGGACGTTCATCGTCTCAGCCTCAGCAGCAGGTGGCGGCGCGAGCGGTGGCCGGCGCTTGAGGCACGCAGCAAGCGCCAGTCGCCGCATCGGCGTTGGCAAGCTGTTCGAGATCGGGGCTCCCGCCATATGTGGTGCTGCCCCCATTGGTGAGGAAGGCTTCCCAAACCACGCCGTCAGGGTCGGCGATCCAGCTCTTCTTCGACTTGGCGTAGCAGCAGGTGGTGGCGCCTTCCTCCAGCACGGGTCGGTCGGCGGCTTCGAGCCGGGCATAGACCTCGCTCAGTTCGCCTTCGTCCTCGACCTGCAAGCCGACATGCTCGATGCCCTTGGCGGCACCCTCGCGCATCGAGATCGCGAAGTTGATGCGCGGATCCTCCAGCATCCACTTGGCGTAGTCGGGCTTCACCACGCCGGGCTCGGCACCGAACAGGTGCGTGTAGAAAGCGATCGAGACATCGAGATCGGTCACGCCGACATGCATGTGGAAGCGTTTCATCAGGCACTCTTTCGGTTGGAGGAAGGTTCGCAAGGCGCAGCATCGTCGCAGGTGGCGCCGCCGCAACAATTTTCGGTCAGATAGCCCATCAGCGCGTTCATCGCGCCATAGTCCGCCGAATAGATGATCGAACGGCTTTCACGCCGCTGGGTCACCAGCCCCGCATTGGCGAGCTGGGCGAGGTGGAAGCTCATCGAGGACGGCGGCACGCCGACACGCTCGGCGAGGATGCCGGCCGGGATGCCTTCGGCACCGGCTTGCACGAGCAGGCGATAGGCAGCCAGGCGGTGTTCCTGCGCGAGCGCGGAGAGAGAACGTATGACCTGATCCGGCAGCACCTAAAGCTCCGATGATTCGATAAATGTGGAAATATTGAAGAAGGCGAAGCTCGTCAACGAGGATCGTCCCCGATTCCGTCGGCGCCCTTCGGTCTTATCGACCCGCAAGGCCCCGACGGATCCGGCGATCCCGGTCCAGGCCCTTGATATCGGGTGCAAAACGGCGTGCAGGGTCGCGATCGGAATCCTGCGGAGAATTTCCGGTAAAACCCGCAGGGATGATTTTCACCGACTCGCGCGGCAAGGGGCGCAGGCGGATCAGCCCACGCCGATGTCGAGGAAGCCGGGACGCGGCCCGTTCCATTCGCCCGCCGGCACCGGCCCATCGTCCTCGTCGCGGCGGCTCGAGCGGGAGGCGCGTTCGGGCTTGCCCTCGGCGCGGTCCTTGCGCGGGGCGCGTTCCCGCTTCGGCTTGTCGGGAGCGTCCTCGCGCTCCTCGTCGCGGCGGCGCGACTGTCGCTTGGGCCTGTCCGAGGCCTTATGCCCGGTCTCGCCCCCGGCCCTATCCCCGGTCTCGTTCCTGCCGTCGTCCGAGCCAGGCTCGGCCAGCGGCACGCGCACGTCTTCCTTGCCGAACACCTTGATCGGACTGCCGGTCAGCTTTTCCACGTTGGCGATCGCTTCGGCATCGTTCTCGGAGACGAAGGTGAAGGCCCGGCCCTTGGCCCCGGCGCGGCCGGTGCGGCCGATGCGGTGGACGTAATCGTCCGGGTGCCAGGGCGTGTCGAAGTTGAAGACGTGGGAGACGCCCTTGATGTCGAGCCCGCGCGCGGCGACGTCGGAGGCGACGAGGATGTTGACCTCGCCCTTCTTGAAGCGGTCGAGTTCCTTGATCCGGCTCGACTGGTCCATGTCGCCGTGAATCTCGCTCGACCGGAAACCGTCGCGCTGCAGGTGCTTGTTGAGTTCGCGCACGGTCGTCTTGCGGTTGGCGAAGATGATCGCGGTCTCGACCTCGTCGTTTTCGAGCAGCCACTGCAGCGTGTCGCGCTTCTGCCGGGATTTCACCGGGATCTTGAAGGCGGTGATGTTCTCGTTGGTGGAGGCCGCGCGGCTGACTTCGATCCGCTTGGGGTTGTTCAGGAACTTCGCGGCCAGCTTCTCGATCGGCGGGGGCATGGTCGCCGAGAACAGCATGGTCTGGCGCGTTTCGGGAAGCTTCGAACAGACGAACTCGATATCCGGGATGAAGCCCATGTCGAGCATCCGGTCGGCTTCGTCGATGACGAGCAGCTCGCATCCGTTGAGGAGGATCTTGCCGCGCTCGAACAGGTCCATCAGCCGGCCCGGCGTCGCGATCAGCACGTCGACGCCTTCGTCGAGGGTCCTGAGCTGGTCGCCCATCTGCACGCCGCCGATCAGCAGCGCCATCTTGAGATCGTGGTTCGCCCCGTATTTCTCGAAATTCTCGGCCACCTGCGCGGCGAGCTCGCGGGTCGGTTCGAGGATCAGCGAGCGCGGCATCAGCGCGCGCCTCCGCCCGGAAGCCATGACATCGATCATGGGGAGCACGAAGCTCGCGGTCTTGCCCGTGCCGGTCTGCGCGATGCCGATGAGATCGCGCATCATCAGCACGGCCGGGATGGCCTGGGCCTGAATCGGGGTCGGCTCGGAATAGCCGGCGTCCTCGACGGCCTTGAGCAATTCGGGGGAGAGGCCGAGATCGGCGAAAGTCATGCGTGGGGTAATGTCCGGATGGCGGGCAGGACCGTCCTGCCCGATCGCTGTGCCCGGCCTGCGCGAAGGCCCGCCGGGACCGCGCGCGCTCTCGCGCAGAAAACGGCGAAAGTCAAGGAAACGCGCAGGCGAAGCGCGCGAAAGCCGCTATTCCTTCACCGCGACGAGCTGGCGCATCCGTTCGACCTCGCATCTCAGCCCCGTCCGGCTCTTGATCCTGTCGCGCTCGACGCAGAGCTGGCCGTCCTCGTTTCGCTCGACATAGAAGCCCGAATAGAAGTCGCGCGCGCGGCAGGTCTTCTCGAGGTTGACGCTGACGATCCGTTCGTCGGTGAGGAACAGCAGCAGGCGGTTGCCCGATCCGGTCTGGACACCGGCAATCCGTTCGACCGGCAGGCATTTCGCCATCTCGCGCTCCTCGAAACGGGTCTTCACCCCGCGTTGCGGGAGCGCGGCGAGGAGCTCCTGCCGGGCGGCCGGGCGCTGCGGGGCGATCCGGATGACGACGCGCTGCTCGATCCGGACCTGGCGGACGCGCTGGCCCTGGTGAAAGGCGGTGAGCGGCGCGGCCCCGGGCAGCGGCCGCGGTGGCAATGCGCGCGGCGAACGCTCCTCGCCCTCCGCATGGTCGGTTCCCGTCACGCTCAAGGCGACCGGGCCGGATGCCGCCTCCCCGGCGGGCGCGACGAGGCCCTGCCCCAGGGCCGGGAGCAGGAGCGCAAGCGGCGCGGCATAGGCCAAGAGGCTCGGCATTGCGGCGGGGAAATCCTCCGTGTCGCAGGGCGCTCCGGCCCGAGGATGGCGAGGCGTGCGACCCTAGGCCGCGCGATTGAACACCGGCTTAACTGCCCCCGTCCGCAGGGCAAGGCACTGGTCACTTGGCCCGCGCCTGTGGCATGGAGGCCACATTGATGAGCGAGCGGCACCAAGGCCGCATTGATGATAGGGTGGCGTGGAGGCCACGATGCTGACCGAAGAGAACACTGCCGACCCCGCGGCCGACACCTTCCTCGCCGAAGCCGCCGACCTGCTGGGCGCGCGCGGCCTGACGCGCGATCCCGACCTGATGGAACCGTGGCTGACCGATTGGCGCGGGCGCTACACCGGGCGCGCGCTCGCCCTCGCCTCGCCCGGTTCGACCGGGGAGGTCGCGGCGCTGGTGGGGCTCTGCGCCCGGCACGGCATCGCCATCGTGCCGCAGGGCGGGAACAGCGGGATGGTCGGCGGAGCGACCCCGGATGCGAGCGGGCGTTCCCTGCTGCTTTCGCTCCGGCGCATGGACCGGCTGCGCCGCATCGACCCGGAAGCGGGGCAGGCCGTGTGCGAGGCGGGGATGATCCTGGAGACGCTGCACGAACTTGCCGCGGCCAACGGCCTGCGCTTTCCCCTGACGCTGGGCGGGAAGGGTTCGGCGACGGTCGGCGGGCTGATCTCGACCAATGCCGGGGGCACGCAGGTCCTGCGCCACGGGACGATGCGCGCGCAGGTGCTGGGGATCGAGGCGGTGCTCGCGAACGGCGATGTCTATGACGGGCTGACCGCGCTCAGGAAAGACAATCGCGGCTTCGACCTCAAGCAATTGCTGATCGGTTCGGAAGGCACGCTGGGCATCGTCACCGCGGCGACCCTGCGTCTGCTCCCCGCCCCGACCGCGCGGGTCACCGTGTGGGCCGGGCTACCCGGCATCCTCGAGGCGCGCGCGCTGCTGCGCGCGCTCGACCGGGCGATGGGCGGCGCGCTCGAAGGGTTCGAGGTGGTGCCCGCCCATTGCCTCGAAAGCGTGCTCGCGCACCTGCCCGATGCGCGCGCGCCGCTTTCGCAAAGGCACGAATGGAACGCGCTGATCGAATTCGTCGCCTCGGACCTGGACGACGCCGCCCTGCGCGAGCGGGCCGAGGCGGCGCTTGGCGCGGCGATGGCGGACGGCCTCTTCGAGGACGCGGCGATCGCGGCGAACGAGACGCAGGCCGAGGCGTTCTGGACCCTGCGCGATTCGATCTCCGCCGCCGAGCGCGCGCTGGGCCCCGCGATGCAGCACGACATCTCGGTGCCGGTCGAGCGGATGCCCGAATTCATCCTCGCCGCGACCCGCCAGCTGGAGGACGAATTCCCCGGCACGCGCGGCGTCGCCTTCGGGCATCTTGGCGACGGGAACGTCCATTTCCACGTCCTTGCCCCGCCGGGCGCAGCCGCTGGCGCATGGGAAGAAGGCGAAGGCAGGCGCGTCAGCGCGCGGGTCCATGACCTCGTCACCAAATGGGGCGGCTCGATCAGCGCGGAACACGGCATCGGGCAGGTCAAGCTCGGCGAACTCGCGCGGCTCGGCGATCCGGTGGCGCTGTCGATGATGCGCGCGGTCAAGCGGGCGCTCGATCCGCAGGGCCTGCTCAACCCCGGCAAGCTCGTCCCGCTCGCCTGACCGGCGCGAATCGGCAGGCGGCTTGCGCCTCAAGGCGCAAGCGCCTAAAGCGCGCCGCGACCGGCGGATGCGGGGCCGAGGCGGCTCCCGCTCGTTCGCTGCGACCAGATATCTCACAGCAGTCTTCGGAGACAGATTCATGGCCAGCGCGCCGCAGCAGCCGCAACTTCCGCTGTTTTACAAGGACCTCCTGCCGCTCAACAGCCGGGACCACGGCGACTGGAAGGTAAGCGCCTTCGAAACCGCCGCCCATGTCGCCTCGACCCACGCGATCCCGCTGACGGTGGACGAGTTCATCGACGCGCAGCGCAACTACCCGATCGTCTTCACCGCCGGGGACAACCCGCTGCCGATCGCGCTCATGGGGCTCAACGAAGGCGTCAACACCTTCATCGGCGAGGACGGCAAGCTCGTCGCGGGCGTCTATGTCCCGGCCTATATCCGCCGCTATCCCTTCATCCTCGCCAAGATGAAGCCCGATTCGAACGACATGTCGCTCTGCTTCGATCCGACCGCCGGCGTGATCGCCAAGCAGGACGAGGGCCAGCCCCTGTTCGACGGCGAGGGCAAGCCGACCGAATACACCAACCAGGTGCTCGATTTCTGCTCCAGGTTCGAGGAATCGGGCCAGCGCACCCGCGCCTTCCTCGAAGAGCTCAAGAAGCTCGACATCCTGATGGACGGCGAGGTCGCGATCACGCGCGGCGACAACCCGGACAAGCCTTTCGTCTATCGCGGCTTCCGCATGGTCGACGAAAAGAAACTGCGCGAGCTTTCGGCCGAAACGCTCGAAGCGCTGAACAGGAACGGCCTGCTCATGCTGATCCACGCGCATCTGTTCTCGATGAATCTGATGCGTGCGCTGTTCGAACGCCAGGTCGTCCAGGGCAAGGTGCCGCAGATGCAGCCGGCTTCCGCGAACTGAGCTTCCGCGAACTGATTCGAACGCCCGGAAAACGGCGCAACGCCGCCGATCCGGAACCTTTTTGATGGCGGGGGGGCTTGAAGTCCCGCCCGCCATTTACCATGTCACGCTCAGGCGGTGTTCCCCTCATCGACCGCCTGGAGCCGCGCCTCAGAGCGCGCTCCCCCCTGAACCTCAGCCCACCTCGTGCACATCCCCCCTCTTGCACGGGGTGGCGCTTTTTCCTTCAGATGTTCATTCCGCCGCCTGGGCGAAGTCATCGCCCGGGGCGAGCCGAGCCGTTTCCGCGCCCAGTTCGCGCACCAGCCCGGCGACCACCTGCGCGACCGACCCGACCTCGTCGGTCGGCTCGGCGAGATCGACATCGAGATAGGCCGAACGGCACACCTCCACCTGGATCGCGTGGAGCCCGCGCGCCGGCGCGGCATGGCGATCGAGCACGTAGCCGCCGGCATAGGGCCGGTTGTGTGCGCTCGCGCAGCCTTCGGCGTCGAGATGGCGGAAGGCGCGTCCGACCAGCCGCGCGCTGCACGACGCGCCGAAGCGATCGCCGAGGACGAAGCGCGCCGGCCGATCCTCCCCCGCCTGCCGCCGCAGCGGCGGCATGGAGTGGAGATCGACCAGCAGCGCCCCGCCCCACTGCGCGCGGACGCGGCGAAGCTCGCGCTCGATCAGGGCATGGTAAGGCCGGTGGATCCGCTCGATCCGCGCCTCGATCTCGCCGGGGGCGAGCGGGCGGTTCCAGATTTCCCCGAACCCGGGCAGGCGGCGCGGGACGAGCCCGAGCCCGCTGCGCGCCCGGTGGTTGGGCTTGCCATCCCCCTTCTCTGCGCGCGCCTTGTCCGGCTGCGCCTTGCGCCGGGCCTCCTCGCCGCCCCTGACCATGCCCCAGTCGACATCGTCCTCCGCGCGGTTGAGGTCGAGCACCGCGCGCGGCGCATGGGCGACCAGCAGCGCGGCCCCGGTCAGCCGGGCCGCTTCGCGCGCGACCAGATCGATCAGCCGGTCCTCGAGCCGCAGCTGCGACAGCCGCACGTCGTGCATCGCGGCCAGCGTTTCGCCCGGGTACACCCGCCCCGCATGGGGCACGGCGATCAGGACGGGAAGCGGCATCGCGCGCGGCGCGTGATAGGTGAAGGCCGGACCGCAGGCCGGATCGCCGATCGCCCCGCCCTCGATCGTGATGCTGCCCTGCGGACGCCCCGATATCGGTTCGCCTCCGGTCGGGTCCGCCGGTCCTGGATCGCCCTGCCTCGTCATGGATCCTTGCCTGCTGAACGCATTGCGCGCGCGTGTCAAAGCGTAGTTGGCCCGCCGCGCCTGTTCCAAAGCAGGGCAAGGCCAAGGGCGAGAAGATTTCTTAAGCGCCGCGTGCTAAGGCGCGCGCCATGAGCTTGAATACGACCCCGAAAAGCGGCGTCCCGCGCATCCTCCTGGCCGAAGACGAGGAAGCGATGCGGACCTACCTCACCCGCGCGCTGACCAATGCGGGATACGAGGTGCGCGCGGTCGATCGCGGCACCGAGGCGATTCCCCTGCTCGAGCAGGAGCGTTTCGACCTGCTTTTGTCGGACATCGTTATGCCGGAGATGGACGGGATCGAACTCGCCCAGCGCTGCGCCGAGATTGCCCCGGCGACGCGGGTCATGTTCATCACCGGTTTCGCCGCGGTGAGCCTGCGCGCGAGCCGGGAGCAACCCGACGCGAAGGTCCTGTCCAAGCCTTTCCATCTGCGCGATCTCGTGCTCGAGGTGGAACGCGTGTTCGAGGAACAGGCCGAGGCGCGGCTCTAGCCGCGTTCGAATCGCTTGCACATGACGGCGGCCCGCGCTAATGGGCCGCTCCGCCCCGAAGCCCGAGAGGGTGACGCGGGCCATCCGGCGGATGGGTTAGGGCGTATAGCTCAGTGGTAGAGCACTGTGTTGACATCGCAGGGGTCGGAAGTTCAACTCTTCCTACGCCCACCATCGCAAGACCCCGCAACTCCCTGAGTTTGCGGGGTTTTTGTTTGCCTGTCGATGGCGGTGAGGCGAGCGGGGGTCGCCCGGATCGGACCCGCGGACAATGTATTTCCCGAAATGCATCTCCGGCCTTGCCCGGACACCCGCCCGCCGGAAGGCGACGCGGAAACGGCGCTGCGGAAGTGCCGGGTCTCGATGGCAAAACCTGATTTATGTGATCGCCATTTCCGGTTTCCCCCCATCGAGCGAGGCGATTAATGGCCCCTCCACTGATCGATAAAGGCCGACGTCCGGCCTTTTCCAGAATGTCAGGGGAAACCTCGAAATGACCAAGACTTTCAAATCCGTGCTGCTCCTTTCGGCGAGCGCGATGCTGGCCAGCGGTGCGTTCGCCACGCCGCCCGGCTTCGACGGGCCGGGCATGGGACAGGTGCCCGTTCGCGCGGCGGGCGACATGGCTCCGCGCGACGTGCAGGACTGGTGGCCGGAAGTGGTCGATCTGGAGCGCCTTCGCCAGAACGAGATCGACGCCGATCCGCTCGGCGAAGACTTCGATTACGCCACCGAATTCGCAAAGCTCGATCTCGCCGAGGTGAAGGCGGACGTGGCGGCCGTGCTCGGGGAGTCGCAGGACTGGTGGCCGGCCGACTACGGCAGCTACACCGGCCTGTTCATCCGTCTTGCCTGGCACAGCGCCGGAACCTATCGCTCCGGTGACGGACGCGGGGGGGCCGATGGCGGCCAGATCCGGTTCGAGCCGCTCAACAGCTGGCCCGACAACGCCAATCTCGACAAGGCGCGCCGTCTGCTGTGGCCGGTGAAACAGAAATACGGCCGCAGCCTGTCGTGGTCCGACCTCATCGTCCTGTCGGGTAATGTCGCGCTCGAACAGGCGGGTCTCGAAACGTTCGGCTTCGCCGGCGGAAGGACGGATGACTGGCAGCCGGAGCTTGTCTACTGGGGGCCGGAGAGCAAGTTCCTGACGGCTTCGCGCTTCGACCACGGGAAGGGTCGCCCGGCGGGCGAAGGGGAGATTCCGCAAGAGCTGGAAGACGATCTCGGTGCGTCCGAAATGGGCCTCATCTACGTCAATCCCGAAGGCCCGGAAGGCAATCCCGACATCCTCGCCTCGGGCGAGCGTATCCGCACGACCTTCGCGCGGATGGGCATGAACGACGAGGAAACGGCCGCGCTGATCGTCGGCGGGCACACGCTGGGCAAGAACCACGGGGCAAGCCCGAAGGACTGCATCGGGAAGGAACCCGCGGCGGCAGGCGTCGCGGAACAGGGTTTCGGCTGGAAGAATTCCTGCGGCACGGGCGCGGGTCCCGACACCACGACGAGCGGCCTGGAGGGCGCCTGGACGGCGACTCCGGACACCTGGAGCAGCAACTTCCTCGACAACCTCTACGGCTTCGAATGGCGCCTGACGACCAGTCCGGCCGGCGCCAAGCAGTGGATCCCGGTCAACGCCGACGAGGTCGAATTCGTCCCGGACGCCTTCGACCCGGAGAAATTCCACCCGCCGGTGATGCTCACGACCGACCTCGCGATGCGGTACGACCCCAAGTACGGGCCGATCACCAGGCGCTGGGCGGAAAATCCGGCGGAGCTGGACGCGGCCTTCGCCCGGGCGTGGTTCAAGCTCACCCATCGCGACATGGGGCCGGCGGCGCGCTATGTCGGGGCCGAAGTGCCCGGGGAGCAGTTCGTCTGGCAGGACCCGCTCCCGGCGGCGGACTACGAGACCGTCACGAGGTCCGATATCGAGCTGCTCGAAGGCAAGATCCGCGCTGCCGGGCTTTCGAACTCGGACCTGGTCCGCACCGCATGGGCCGCGGCCGCGACCTATCGCGACACGGACATGCGCGGCGGAGCGAACGGATCGCGCATTCGTCTCGCCCCGCAGAAGGACTGGGCCGTCAACGATCCCGAAACCCTGGCCAAGGTCATCGGCGCGATGGAGGCGATCCAGGCCGAGTTCAACGCCATGGGAACCGGGCGCAAGGTGTCGATCGCCGATCTCGTCGTGCTGGGCGGTACCGTCGCGATCGAGGACGCGGCCAAGGCTGCCGGCCATGAGATCGACGTGCCGTTCACGCCGGGCCGGGTCGATGCGACGCAGGACATGACGGATACGGAGAGCTTCGAATATCTGCGCCCGGCCGCGGATGGCTTCCGCAACTTCTACGGCGAAAGGGCCCGTCTCTCGCCGACGGAGATGCTGGTCGATCGCGCGGACCTGCTGACTCTGACCGTACCGGAGATGACGGTGCTCGTCGCGGGGATGCGGGCGCTCGATGCGAACGCGGATGGTTCGAGGCACGGCGTGTTCACCGACACGCCGGGCGCGCTGACCAACGACTTCTTCGTCAACCTGCTCGACATGGGGACCGAGTGGTCGCCGGTCGAAGGCGAGGAATACGTCTTCGAGGGCCGCGATCGCAAGACGGGTGAACTCAAGTGGACGGCGACCGAGGTCGATCTGGTGTTCGGCTCCAATTCGGAGCTTCGTGCCGTGGCGGAGGTCTACGCCTACGCCGATGGCGAGGAGCGCTTCATCAAGGACTTCGCGAAGGCGTGGAACAAGGTGATGATGCTCGACCGGTTCGACCTGCGCTGATCGCAAGGGAGAGGGCGCGCGGTCGGCCAGGCATGGCTGCCGCGCGCCCCTCCGTCCCCACAAGAAAAGGAGCAGGACATGCTCGACCGACGCGCCGCCATCCTCGGCACCGTCGCCATGCTGGCATTGCAGGGTTCCCGCGCGCTCGCCGAACCGGGCCGGCACATCGTCGAAATGACCGGACATCCCGGCGGCGAGATGGCTTTCGCGCCGCGCATCCTGCGTGTCGCCGCCGGCGACGTGGTCACCTTCCGCCCGGCGGCACCGTCGCACAGCTGCGTTTCGACGCCCGGAATGTTGCCGGCAGGCGCCGAGAGCTGGCGCGGCGGGATCGGCAAGCCGGTCACCCTCACCTTTAGCAAGCCCGGCTTCTATGGCGTTCACTGCCTTCCCCACCGAAGTCTCGGCATGGTCGGCCTGGTGATCGTCGACGGGCCCGGGCGCGACGCCAATCTCGCGGAAGCGAAGGCGGTGAAACATCCCGGAAAGGCAGCGGCCGCGTGGCAGGAAATCTGGCGCGAGGCGGGGGTCTAGGCATCCGTCCCGGCCCTGGGAAGTCACCGGATCGGCCGGCCGCAAGTCCAGGAAATGCAGGGCTTCGCACTCCCTTCGCGCCGCCCGTACTCCCATGCTGAAAAAAAGGCCCCGCACGGTCATGCGGGGCCGCAGTTTATCCGTGACAGAGAGATCAATGCGTCACGGGATCGCAGGTCGTGCGCGGGCCCCTTCAGAAGTTGAAACCCAGCTCGACACCGTACAGCCGGGGCGGCGAGAGCGTCCCGAAATCGACGATCGAATTGGTCAGGCCGAAATTGATCTGTTCATCGAACAGGTTCTCGACGAAGGCGGTGACGCGGAACATCTCGCGGTCCGGCCCGCCGAAGGCGATCGTCGCCGAGCTGTCGACCCGCCACAGCCCCTCGACGAGGCCGCGCGGCGAGTTGAAGAATTCCTGGAACCGCTCGCCGACATAGCGCGCATTGCCGTTCAGCTGCAGTTCGCCGAAGCCGAGATCGGCGGTATAGGTCGCCGCCACGCTCCCCGTGATTTCGGGCGCATTGCGCAAGTCCAGCGTCGACAGGTCGGCGAGGATCAGCGTGCCGGGCGGTTGCGGCGGGGTCGAGATATAGGTCGAGGACGCGATGAAGGCCTCGTAATCGGTGTATTCCGCATCGAGGTAACCCAGTGTCGCATCGAGCCTGAGCCCTTCGACCGGCAGCGCACTCACTTCCAGTTCGACCCCGCGAATGCGCGCCTCGGCGACATTGCGCACCGTGGTCGAGGTGAAGGTCGGCGGCGGGCCGGGCTCGATCGCCTCTTCCTGCTTGTCCTTGTATTCGTTCCAGAACAGCGCCGCGTTCAGGCGCAGCTTGCGATCGAGCAGGTCGAGCTTGCCGCCGATCTCGAAGGAATCGATGATTTCCGGATCGAACGGCGTCGTCACGTCCAGCACCGTGCCCGCGCGCGCGCTGAACCCGCCGGCATTGTAGCCGCGCGTGAACGAAGCGTAATAGAGCATGTCCGGGTCCGGTTCCCAGGTCAGCATGACCTTGGGGGTGAATTCGAACCAGTCCTCGTTCGCCGATCCCGCTTCGGTCAAAGGGCGGCCCTCGGGGATACCGTCGGTGATCTGGTAGGGCGCGGTCGGCGGCAGGCCCGCATCGTAGAAGCGTGTCGCGATCCGCTTTTCGTCCCAGGTCGCGCGCCCGCCCAGCGTCAGGGTGAGCGTGTCGGTCATCGCCCAGTCGGCCTGCGCGAAAATCGCGGTGGTGGTCGCCTCGTGATCGTCCTCGTCGCCCGCGCCGTTGACGAACAGCGCCCCGGGCGGGACCGGCGCGCCGACCAGCGAGAGATCGAGCTTGATCGCCTGCCTCAGGCTGTATTCGGAATGGAAGTGGAACGCGCCCGCCACGAAGTTGACCGGTCCGTCGAATGAACTCGCCAGCCGGATTTCGCCGCTGTACTGGCTGTAATCCTGTTCGCGCACGACGTTGAAGGCGGTGGCGCTCGAACCGTCGAAATCGATGAACACCTCCTCGCGCGAATCCCGCATCCCGAATACGGTCGACAGGGTCAGCGTGTCGGAAAGGAAAATGTCGCCCGTCACCGTCAGCGCATCGAGCCTGGCGTCGAGGAAATGCGGGTCGGTCGAGGTGGAAACCGGGTTGTCGGGATCATTGCAGATGTTCTGGATCAGGCACAGCGGGTCCGGGCCGAAAGCGGGCGTGACCGTCGCGGGAACCGGAAAGGTCGTCTGGATGAGATCGATCGGAAGCGGCTCGACCCCGGCGATGCCGCGCGGGACGTAAGGGGTGAGGTCGGAATTGTCCTCGGCATGGTCGTAGATGATGTCGAAGGTCGCGACGCCCGGCTGGTCGATCCGCAGCACCGTGCCGAAGGACCAGCGGTCGCGCGCCCCGCGCGAGCCTCCGGCGGGATTTTCGAAAAAGCCGTCATCGGTCAGATACTGCCCGCGCACCAGCAGCGAGACGGTGTCGCCGATCAGGGGCGAATTGATCTCGCCGCGATAATCGACCGTGCCGAAATTGCCGATCGCAACGACGCCGCGCGCGCTGAATTCGCCGGTCGGGCGGCGGCGGGTGGCGTTCAATGCGCCGCCGGTCGTGTTGCGGCCGAACAGCGTGCCCTGCGGCCCGCGCAACACCTCGATCCGTTCGAGGTCGAAGGTGTCTAGCAGGTTGAAGGCCGAGGTGCCGAGATAGATCCCGTCGAGGAAAGTGCCGACCGCCGGATCGAAGCTCTTTTCGGGATCCTGCGAGTTCACCCCGCGGATCGAGACCTGCGCGAGGCTCGGCCCGATCGACACTTCGGTGAGGACCAGGTTCGGCACCTGCCCGGTCAGTTCGGAAATGTCGCGGGCGTTGAAGCGCTCGACTTCGGCCTGGTCGAAGGCGGTGATCGCGATCGGCACGTCCTGCTGCGCTTCGGCGCGGCGTTGGGCGGTGACGACGATCTGTCGCAGGCCCTCGTCGGTGGTCGCCTCGGATCCGCCTTCGGAGACAACCTGCGCGTGTGCGGCAGCCGGCAGGACGAGGCAGGCCGACCCCACGGCAAGACCTGCACGCAAGCGCGTAGTGAACTGGCTCATTTTCCCTCTCCCCGTCGCCGCCCGCCCCGTGCCGCTACGGCATTGGGGCTTGCGGCGCTCACAAACTTTTTGACAGGCCAGTAAGAAAAGTCAAGATTAGCACTATGGAGAGGTCAGGCACGGGCAAGGAGCGCGCCCTCGAAAGCGTCCAGGCAGGCGGGCGGCGCGAGGTCCGGCTCGTGGTCGGCGGCATGGCGCATGATTTCGATTTCGTGCGGATGGAACTGCTCCGCGCGCTGGGCCGCGATCCGCGCAACCGGGTGGCGGTGTCCTCCGGTTTCGAGGAGTTCGAGGGCGACACGCGAACGGCGCTGATCAGCTATACCTGCAATGTCGAACCATCGCCCGAGGCTGCGCAGCGCCTGCGGCGTTTCGTCGAGTGCGGCGGGCGCTGGCTCGCGCTCCATGCGACCAATTCGCTGCTCGAATGGAGCGAGGAAGGCGTATCGGGGCGGCCTGCGTGCGGCGATTTCCTCGAGACGCTCGGCTCCTCCTTCCAGGCGCATCCGCCGATCGCGCCCTACGAGGTGCGGCCCGGTCCGGTCGCGGACCCGCTGACCGCTGGCGTCGCCCCCTTCACGATCGAGGACGAGCTTTATCTTTCGGACTATGCCGAAAGCGAGGACGGGTGCGAAATCGAGGTGCTGCTCCACGCGTGTTTCGGCGGTGCGGCGCCCGGTTTCGTGCGCGACGACTGGCCCGAGGGCGAGCAGGCGGTGCTCTATCGCCGCAGGCTGGGCGCAGGCGAAGTGCTCTATTTCACGCCCGGCCATGCGCGCGGCCATTACGACGCGCCCCATCGCACGCCGTTCTATCCGGATGTGGAGCGCGGCGCATGGGAGGAGCCGGCCTTCCGCGAAGTGCTCGGACGGTGCCTGCGCTGGGTCTGCCGCCAGCCCGTGCTTGAAGGAGAACACGCATGAGAGGACCGGGCCTTCCCCCGCTGGCCGACGAGGAAATTCCCGAAAGCCTCGCCAAGGTGATCGAGGCGTGGCCCTACAATCTCCACCGGACCCTGGCCCATTCGCCCGGCACCCTGCTCAAATGGCTGCCTTATGGCGAGCATATCCTGAAGGAGAACGCCCTCCCCTTCCGCGAGCGCGAAATCGCGATCCTGCGCGTGGGGTGGAACTGCAGATGCGCCTATGAATGGGGGATGCATTCGCTGGTCGCGCGGCGCGGCGGGTTCGGGGATGCGGATTTCGAGGCGCTGTGCGTCGGGGCGGACAGCCCGCACTGGACCAACGGAGAGGCGGCGGTGGTGGCGGCGGTCGACGACATGATGCGCGACTGGACGATTTCGCAAGACGTGTGGGCGCGGCTGGCGGCGCATTACGCGCCCGAACAGCTGGTCGACCTCGTCTGGCTCTCGGGCAACTTCATGACGATTGCGCTGCAACTGAACGCGCTGCGCGTGCCGCTCGAGGAGGGGCTGCCGCCGCTGCCCGATGACGCACCCCTCTACACCAGGGCCACACCATTCGTAACAGGGAGCTGAGAATGGACCTCGAAATGAAGGGCGCCAAGGCGATCGTCACCGGGGCGACGCGGGGGATCGGCAACCGGATCGCCGAAAGGCTGTTCGAAGCCGGGGCGGACCTCGCCTTCTGCGCGCGCGACGCGCAGGCGGTGGCGCACTGCGAGAAGGGCTGGGCCGAACGCGGCTTTCGCGCAAAGGGGACGGCCGTCGATGTCGGGGACCCGCAGGCCTATCGGAAATGGCTCGCCGACGCCGCGCACTGGCTCGGCGGGTGCGATGCCTTCGTCCATAACGTGTCGGGCGGAGGCGGCGCGGGCGGCGACGAGAAATGGCGGCTCAATTTCGAAATCGACATGATGGGCGCGGTGCGCGGACTGGAGGCGCTCGAAGACGATCTTGCGAAGGACGGGGGCGCGGTGCTGTTCGTCTCGAGCACGGCCGGGCTCGAAACCTATCCCTTCGTCCAGCCCTACAACGTGATGAAAGCGGGGCTGATCGTCTATGCCAAGCAGATCAGCAAGCTGCTTGGCAGGAAGGGCGTGCGGGTCAACTGCATCTCGCCCGGCGCAACGACCTTTCCCGGCGGCAACTGGGAGCGGCACAAGGTGAACCATCCCGACTATTACGATGCGACGGTGGCCGAGATCCCCTTCGGCCGGCTCGGCACGGCGGAGGAGGTGGCGGACGCTGCGGTGTTCCTGCTGAGCAGGCGCGCCTCGTGGATCACGGGGGCGAACCTGATCGTCGATGGCGGGCAGACGCGGCGCGTCTCGCTCTAGCCCGCAATGCTCGCGCCGCCATCGACGGGAAGGTCGATGCCGGTGATGAAGGCGGAATCCTCGCAGGCGAGGAACAGCACCGCTTTCGCGACGTCCTCGGGCAGCACGATCCGCCCCGTCGCTGCGCCCAGCGGGTGGACCGCCACGCGGCGGGCGTAGTTCGCCTCGCGCTCCTGCTCGCTCGCGCCGAGATTGGCCTCCATCATCGGCGTCAGGGTCGATCCCGGATGGACGGCATTCACGCGGATATATTCGCCGCGCCCGGCGAAATGCAGCGCATAGGCCTTGGTCTGGGCGCGCAGGGAGGCCTTGGCGGCGCAATAGGCCGGAAGCGCGGCATTGGGCCTCAATGCGAGAAGCGAGCCGACATTGACGATCGCGGCATGGTTCGATGCGCGCAGCAAGGGGGCCATGGCCTGCACCGAATGGAAAATGCTGTCCGCATTGATCCGCTGGAACCGCTCCCAGAAACCGGCATCGATGCTGTCCACGTCGCCCATGCCGGAGATCCCGGCATTGTTGACCAGCACGTCGAGCCGCCCGTGCCGCCGCTCGATCGCGCTCGCCAGCCTGTCCCAATGTGCCCGCTCGGCCACGTCGAGCAGCGCGCCCTCCGCGCCCTCCCCCAGCTCCCCGGCGAGCGCAAAGGCCGCCTCGCTTTCCAGGTCGGCGCAGATCACGTGGGCGCCCTCGGCAAGCAGGAGCCGCGCCACTGCCGCGCCGATCCCGCCCGCAGCGCCCGTCACCAGCGCGATGTGTCCGGCAAGCTTCATGTTTCTCTGCGAAGCGCGCGATAGGGACGAAAGGCGGCGAGCAGCAGGACGAAGGCGACCGGCGCCGAAACCGCGTTCACCCAGGCAAGCGAATAGCGCACGCCCTCGGGACCGGTGAACAGCGCATCGTTGAACACCCCCACCACCAGCGGCCCTGCGCCCAGCCCGACGAGGTTGATGACGAGCATGTAGAGCGCGCTCACCTGCCCGCGCATCCGGCCCGGCGTCACCAGCTGGATCGCGGTCCCGGCCATCGGATAGGGCATGGTCGACATCAGCATGGCGGGCGCGAAGACCGCCAGAGCCGTTTCTCCGGTCGGCATCAGCGGGCCGAGTCCGCCGAACAGGCCGGTGCCGAGATAGCCCCACGCCGCCACCTTCAACGGCGCATCGCGCGACCCCCGGGCCGTCATCCGGTCGCAGATGGTGCCCGCCAACAGCGCGCCCGCAGGCCCCAGGACGAGATAGAGCGCGCCATAGGCGATCCCGATCTCGCCCGCCGACCAGCCGAAAGCGCGGATGAACAGGGCCGGGGTCCATACGGTCGAAGCATAGCCCGACAGGGTGATCATGCTGAACCCTGCAAAGACAAGCGCCAGGGTGCGGCGTTGCCCGGAAAGATGCGCGGCGACCGCGCGCAGGGGGACCTTCGCCTGTCCCTTACCGCCGCGCCGCTCGGGCTCCTTCAGCACCAGCAGCAGCAGCGCGACCAGCAGGCCGGGCGCGGCGACCAGCAGGAAGGTCCGCCGCCACGGTGCGAGTTCGCCAAGAAAGCCCGGCGCGTCCCACCTCGCCACGGCCGCGATCGCCACTCCGCCCGCGATGTAGGCAAGGCCGATGCCAACGAAGGCGGTCATGGTGAAGACGCTCATCGCCCGGCCCAGCTTCTCGGGCGGGAACATGTCGGAGATGATCGAATAGGCGGTCGGCACGACGCTCGCCTCGCCTGCGCCGACACCTATCCGGGCGATGAACATCTCGCCGAATGTGCGCGCCAGGCCCGAAGCCAGCGTGAACAGGCTGAAGACCGCGACCCCGATGGCGATGATCGGCTTGCGCGGCCCGTTGTCGACCAGCCGCCCGATCGGCAGCGCCATGGCGGTGTAGAACAGGCCGAAGGCGACGCCCTGCAACAGGCCGAACTGGGTGTCGCTGATCGCAAGATCGCGCTGGATCGGCTCGACCAGCAGGTTGATGACGATCCGGTCGAGATAGGACAGGACATTGGCGAGCGCGAGGATCGCGAGCGCAGTCCAGGCGAGCCTTGCCGCGGGCCATGGCCGAGCCTCGAGGAACCCGGCCTCGGCCTTCAAGCCGCATCGTCCTCGTGCGCGCCCCGGGCCACCTTGCGCAGCAGCGCGACGCCTTCCTGCGTGCCGATCAGCAGCTTGAGAAAGCGCAGCAGCGCGCCTGTCCGTTCCTCGCGATTGAACGTGATGCCGTCCTGCTGTGCCACCCCTTCGAGAAGGAAGCGCACGATGTCGCGGCGCAGGTCGAATTCGACGCTGTCCGAAAGGTAGCGCGGGAAGAGGCCCAGCGCCGCTTCGCGCCGCGCGCGGTCGAAGGCGGCGAGCGCGGGCTCCATCAGCGCGCGCAATGCGGGATCGGTGCGCGAGGCCAGCGAGAGTTCGGTATAGGCCTCGAATTCCGGGGTCTGGAGCTGCTCCCAGGCGATATCGACCGCGCGTTCGAGGAAGCCCTCGTCATGCGGCAGGCCCTCCATCGCCGCGGTGTACATGTCGATCCTGCGGCGGGTGACATGGCGGATGATCGCCTCGATCAACTCGGCGCGCGATCCGAAATGGTAGAGCATGGCCGCCCGCGTGATCCCGGCCTCTTTCGCAACGCCGGTGGTGGAGAGCTTCTTGTAGCCGTCCCGCGCCAGCACGGCGACGCCCGCACCGAGGATCCTGAGGCGCGTGCGGCGCGAGCGGTTGAATTCGCCGGAGCTCAGCGCCGCCGGGTCGGGCAGGCGGGTGATGTGGCTGTTTTCGGTGTCGTCTCGATCGTTCATCGCTCGAATTCCAGAGGCAGGCAAATCATGCCCCGTTGGTGGAAATTCGTGCGAAAGGGAAGGTCGTCTTCGCTGCCCACGAGCCGGACCGATCGGTAGCGCGTCAGAATCTCGCCGAGCGCGAGCCGCATTTCGAGCCGCGAGAGCGCCGCGCCGACGCAGAAATGGATCCCGCTGCCGAAGGCCATGTGCGGCTTTGGCGGCTTGCGGTCCAATCGGACCTCGCCCGCCCCTTCGCCCCAGACCGTCTCGTCGCGATTGGCCGCGCCGAACCGGACATGGAGCATGGTGCCATCGGGGATGGTGTGCCCTCCCAAGCGCTGTTCGCCCACGGCCTTGCGGAACTGGCCCTGGATCGGGCTGTCCAATCGCAGCACTTCCTCGAGGAAGGAGGCGATCTTGTCCGGTTCGCCCCCGAGCCGCGCAAACAGCGCCGGATCGCGGGCGAGGCGCAGCAGGGCAAACCCGAGCGTGGAGGTTGTCGTCTCGTTGCCCGCCACCATCAATTGCGTGAGGATCGAAAGCAGTTCCGGATTGTCGAGCGGTTCGCCATCGGGTTTTCGCGCATTGGCGAGCGCGGTGATGATGTCCTCGCCCTCTCCCCCGCGCCTTTCGTCGCACAGCGCGACCATCGCCCTGTGGCATTCGAGCGTGAGCCTGGCGATCTCGACGGCGCGCTCGTCGCTGGTGAGGAACCCGATCTCGTCGGCGAAGGCATCGGACCAGCGTTTCACCGTCTCGTCGCCGAGGTGCCGCATCCCCAGATATTCGCCGATCACCGAAACCGGCAGCGGGACGGCGAAATCGGGGAAGAAATCGCACGCGCCGCCCTTCGCATCGATCGCATCCAGCAGTTCACCGATCCGCGCGGCGACGAAGGGTTCCATCGTCTTGAGACGGCGCGGCAGGAAGAAGGGGCCGACGAGCTTGCGATAGTCGTCGTGGCTCGGCCCGTCGTTCTGGACCATTGTGAGCGCGAGCGGCCACCCCTGCGCCTTGATCTCCAGCACTTCGGCAGGCAGCCCGCCCTTGCGCATCGCGGCGCGGTCGGCAAAACTGGAAAAGCGGGTGTGGCTGCGCATCACCTCTTCGGCCAACACGTAATCGAGCACGAAGACGACGCCCGTTTCCGGTTCCTCCCAGAGCGGCCCCTGCTCCTCGCGCATCGCCTCGTAGGCCAGCCACGGCGCGCGCATGAAGCCCGCCGCGCGCGGTTTCGGTTCCCCCGGGCGGGCGATATCCTCAACCCTGTCCAAGGCTCTTGTCCAGCATCGCGTGGAAATGGCGGATGCGCGCTTCCTGGTAAGCGCCGGTCACCGGGCCGGTCATGCGCATCGTCCTGAGGCCCCGCTGGAGCGCGGCGAGATTGGCCGAATCCTCGTCGAAGACGGCGCAATATCCACCCAGCTGGGGCGCTTCCTGAAGGCTCGCATCGGGGCCGACCACCTGCGGCTCGGGCACGGCACCGGGATCGCCGCCGGGGACGACGAACATGATGTCCATGACGCTCATGTCGGGGTCGGTGCCGAGCGGGCGGAAGCGATAGACGAGATAGCTCCCCCAGCCTGCCCAGCACACGAGATTGGGAAAGACGTGATACTGGATCGTGTCGATCAATTCGCAATCGGTCGCTTCCGCGGCGATTTCGACCCCCTGCCCGACCAGCGCCTTGCGCCGCGCCGCGGCGATCGCCTCGCGCGCGCTTTCGGCGGTATCGGGCAGGGTCAGCGCGTCCGCCGCATCGCCCAGCGCGGGGCGCATCCCGGCGCGGTAGACCTCCTCGTCCGAAAGCGGCCCGACATTCGGGCTCGCGAGCCCGCGCGGGGAGATCATGCGGGTGTGCGCCGTCCCTTCCCACACGTCGTACTGGGTGTTCGCATCGCCCAGATAGGGCGCCGCGCTGGCATGGGTTTCGGTGACGTGGAAGCTTTCGATGAAAGCCTCGAGCGCGATCTTCCAGTTGCAGCGGTTGATCTTCTGGACATGGACCGCCTTGGTCCGCTCGGCCAGTGACCAGCCGCGCGTCTCGTAGGCCTCGACCACGGGGCCGAGGAAGTGCTCGAGGCTCTGCTCGCAACCGTCCGGGCAGACGAAGACGAAGCCGCCCCAGACGCCCACCTGCGCTTCCGGCAGGGCGAAATCGGCCTTGTCGACATGGGCGAAATCCCATTCGTTGACGATCCGCTTGCACGCCCCGTCCAGGCCCCATGTGAAACCGTGAAAGGGGCAGCGGAATTCGCTGGCCGTGCCGTCCGCATCGCGCAGCGCGCGGCCGCGATGCAGGCAGGCGTTGAAGAACGCCTTGACCGTGTCCCTGTCCGAACGGACGACGATCAGGGAAATTTCGCCGATCTCGTAGAGGACATAGTCTCCCACTTCCGGAATATCCTCGAGCCGGCAGGCCATCTGCCAGGTCCGGGGCCACAGCCGCGCATTCTCGAGCGCGGCGAAATCCGGGTCGTAATAACGCCTCCGGTCGATCGGTTTGACGGGGACCGAGGCCTCGCCGCGCTCGGCAAGGAGCGGGGGCACGGGACGCTTTTCGCGCGCGAGCATCTGGCTGAGCGTCGGCCGCGGGGCCCTTGGTGAACGCTGGGGCATTGCAAGTCTCTCCGCGCACCTTTTTACATACCTGTATGAATTCTGCAAGGCTCAGGGCCGGACCCACACCTCCCCCCCGGTGATCCGGACTTCGTACGTGCCGAGTGCCCGGCGCGTCGGTCCGGCCGTCGGGGCGCCGTCGGCAAGGCGAAACCGCGCACCGTGAAACGGGCAGGCGATCGTCCCGCCCCTCACCCGCCCGTTGGCCAGGGACTGCCCCGCATGGGGGCAGCGCGCATCCACGGCGAAAACCATCGTGCCCGACCGGCACAGCAGGACCTCCCGCCCGCCCAGCCCGACCGCGAGCGGGCGCGCGGCGGGGATCGCGTCCACCCGGCCCGCGCATTGCCAACCCCGTTCGCCATCGCCCATCGCGAGCCTCTTTGCCCCAGCTTGCCTGACCGCGCGCTTTCGCAAACGGACCTCCGGCCGCGCGCCCAGCCATGGGCACCCGTCTGCCGTCTGCGGGTCGACAAGCGCCATTTTTTGATATGCCTGTATAAGGTTCTGTCGCCAAGCAGGGATTTGACACATGCAGCTAGACCGTCCCGCCCTTATTGAGGTCTGTCGCAGCAAGGAGGAACTGCAACGGGTTCGCGCCGAGGACCCGCTGCCCCTCTTCCGCGAACGCGCAACCGGCGAGGCCCGCCTTGAAGCAAGCGATCTCGACCCGCTCGATGCCGAACGCGCGAAAGCCCTGCCTGCCTGGCCTTCGATATTCGCAGGTCGCAGGAAAGCCGCGTTGCGATCAAAGAATGTTTTTGCGCCTTGATCATTCAAGTTGAAATATTTTCACGTCGCGCTATATCAGTTTTGCCTTTCGTCGTTTGACGGATCATCATTGCCCCTTGGCTGCCTCACGGCGCGAAAAGCGGCATTTCATCCATTTCATTCAACCTTGGCTTCGCACCGGAATGCGTCCGGGCGAAAGTTTTTTTCCTATTCTATATCTCACATGCAGGGAGCACGGTTTGGCGAAGGAAGAGCTCATTACGCTGGAGGGCGAGATCGACGAGGTCCTGCCCGACGGGCGCTTCGGCGTCACCCTCGACAATGAGCATCGCATCATCGCCTACACGGCAGGAAAGATGCGCCGTTACCGGATTCGATCGGTCGCTGGCGACCGCGTGCATGTCGAGATGACGCCCTACGATCTGACCAAGGGTCGGATCGTCTTCCGCGAAAGGACCCCCGGCCAAGGTGCCGGCGGTGCCCGCAAGCGCGGATTCAGGCGCTGATTTCTCAAGAAGGCGGCGGGAAGACCCGCCGAAGAATCACACATGATCACCACCATCTCGCGCGCCCGTTCGCGCCCGAAACTCTCGCTGCGCTTCGGTGCAGAGCAATCACCTGCGCCGGCGCAACGAACTCCGGCCAAGCCTGCCATCCCGACCGCGGACCTGCGACGCCTCGTCGCGGCGATGGTCGATTGAAACGAATTCCACGCAGCTTGCGGCCACGGAGCCCCGTTCCCGCCTGCACAGGAGAACCGACTTGGACCTCAATTTCGAATATGCCGCGCACCAGGCCGCTCTCATGAACGCGGACAGCGCCGCCAATGACGAAGAGCGCCGCAGCGGCCTGGCGGCAGCGGCGCGGGTCGCGGGGCGCATCGGCGCCTTCCAGCACGCGCTCGGCGCGGCCGCGGCCTGCGCCTGGAGCAAGGCGCAATTCGCGGAACCCGCGTGAGGCGCGCTCGCCTTTGACCGGGGGCGGAGCGGGCGACCGCCCGGCTCGCGCCCATCCGTCAGTGGCGGAAAAATGCAGCGCGAATGACAAATTCGCACGATTGCAATCCGTTTATCGAGGTTGACACAATCGCGCTTCGCCTGCAGCTTCGGCGGCGGGATGAGGTCAGGGACAGATTGACCGTTTAACCTTCGGAAGAATGCTTTCGACACTCCCGAAACCGGACCGGCCCCGAACCGGGTCGGGGCCGGGATACGGCCGAGAGGGCGGACACCCGTTGGAACGGGTTTTCTTCTTCCCGAAGGCAGGGGGCGGGCACGTTCTTTCCGATGCATCCCGGGATCATACTGGGAGCAAGGCGTGTCGATGCAGTCCGAAGATGCTCCGTCGGTTCCGACCGACTGGACCAGGAGCATCAGCTATCAGAGCCGGGCAACCGCAAGACCGACCGCGGCGGACCTGCGCGAACTGGTCTCGAAGGCCGAGGCCCGGAACCAGACCCTCGGCGTGACCGGGATGCTGCTTTACGACAAGGGCCGCTTTTTCCAGACTCTGGAAGGCCCGCCGAGGGCCATCGAAACCTTGTGGACCTCGATCCGCAGCGACCCGCGCCACACCGACATCGAGGTGCTGAGCGAGCACGTCATCCCTTCCCGCCTGTTCGGCGGGTGGAACCTGCTCGGCTATCACGGCGACGAAGTGCCCGAGGCGACACTGCGCCAGGCGAAGGCCGAGCATGAACTGACGGGCGAGATCCCGCAATTCATCGACCTTGTCCTCAATGGCGACGACATCGGCATCAATCGCAAGATCGCCGCACTGATCGAGAGCGGGTGGAAGGGCGACCTGATCCTGACCCACCTGATCGAACCGACCGCGCGCGCGCTCGGCGATGCGTGGCTGTCCGACGACTGCTCCGAGCTGGATCTGGCGATCGGGCTCAGCATGTTGCAGCTCGCGGGCCACGCCATCGTGCACGATCCGACGCCGGCGAAGCTCCGCACCAGCCAGTACCGCATCCTGCTCGCCACCGCGCCGGGGGAGCCGCATATGCTCGGGACCTCGCTGCTCGCGGATCTCTTCACCGATGCCGGCTGGAATGTCGACATGGCGTTTCCCGACAGCAATCAGGCGCTCGCCAACCAGCTCGCCGCGCAGCAGCCCGACGCGGTGGACATCGGGCTGTCGGACGCGCTTTCGCGCAAGAACAGCCTCGCGCTGCTGCGGCGGACGATCGAGCGCAGCCGGTTCGCCGCCCCCGATCACCTGACCGTGGTGTCCGTCGGGGGGCGCCTGTTTTCGGAGGCCGCGGCGACTGCCGAGAATGTCGGCGCGGATTACGCCCGCAAGACCGTGGCAGGCGCGAGCATCCGGATCGCCGAGCTCATCAGGCTCAAGCGGCAGGAACACCGCCAGACCTGAAGCGAAGGATGCCCGCCGCGCCGCAATCGTAGGGGCGCAGGCTACAGCGCTTCGAGAAACGCCACCAGCGCCGCGCGTTCCTCACGGGTGAGATCGCGCGGCTTGAGCAGCGGATCGGGCCGGGGCGGCGGAGCATCGGTGGTGGCGCTCTGTTCCTGCCGGTCCCTTCCGCCGCCGCCCATGTAAAGGTTCACCACGCCTTCGAGATGCGGGAAGATGCCGTTGTGCATATAGGGCGCGGTGCGCCGCACGCCGCGCAGGGACTGGGTGCGAAAACGGCCGCTGTCGAGCGGATCGCCCGTCACCGCCCAGCGCCCGGTATCCTCGCGGCTGCGAGCGTAGAAGCTGATGCCGAGATTGTGATAGCGCTGGTCGGTCAGCAGCGGGCCGTTGTGGCAATTGGCGCAGCCCGCCTTGGTGCGGAACAGGTGGAGGCCGGTGAGTTCCTGGTCGGTCAGGATCTTCGTGCCCTCGGTGAACACCCTGTCCCACTTTGAGCGCGGCGGGGGAATTGCCCGTTCGAAATCGGCCAGCGCCAGAGCGATGTCGGACAGGCCGATCCGCTCTACGCCGTAGGCCGCGCGAAAGCCTTCGCGATATTCGGGAATGGCGTTGATTCGCTCCTCGATCGCGCCCGCCTCGCCCGCCATCTCGATCGGGTCGACGATCGGCAGGTGGGCCTGGTCCTCGAGACTGGGGCTGCGCCCGTCCCAGAACAGTTCCTTCATGTAGGCCGCGGTGAACAGCGGCATGGCGTTGCGCGATCCGGTCTGGCGGTCGTGCCCGAAGGAAGTGGGCAGCCCGTCACCCCAGCCGAGCCGGCGGTTGTGGCAGCTTTCGCAGGCGATCTGGCCCGAGGCCGACAGGCGCGGGTCCTTGAACAGCGCCTCGCCCAGATCGATGCGCGCCTGTTCGCTCTCGCCCGGCCTCTCGCGCGCCGGGAGCGGGCCGAATTCGGCGAAGCGCGCCCCCTCTTCGAGCTGCGGGCGCGGCCAGGTTGCGGGCGCACCGGCATAGGCCGCGCGCAATTCGGCGATGGCCCCCGCCCCGCTGTCGCCCGAGGCGACAGCGGCGACGAGGGTCAGGCTGGCCAAAGCCAGCGCGATCGCAGGCAGACGACGCATCGGCCCTCGCTCAGAAGCGGTAGCGCAGGCCGACCCAGGTCGAGCGTCCGAACTGGAACGGCTGCGCGATCGCCGCCGAATTGGGCGCCGGGATGGTATCGAGCAGGTTGCTGATCCGGGCGTCGAGGGTGAGGGCTCCGAGCTGGTTGCGGAGCAGTTCGTACTGCAGGTTGAGGTCGACATTGATACGGTCTTCATAGCGCACGAAGTCATAGACATCGAACCGCGTTCCATCGACCTCTTCGTTGATGCCCGTATCCTCGATCCGGTCGAAGCCCGAACGGTAACGCAGGTTGAGGTTGCTGGTCAGCCGGTCGTCGAGCCACAGGCCGGTCCAGCTGGCATTGATCAGCAGCGGGGCCGCGAACTGGAGCCGCTGGTTCTGTTCGAGCAGGGTGAGCAGGTCGGTCACTTCGCCTTCGAACAGCACCCTTTCGTCTTCTTCCTCGATATCCTCGGAGGTGAGGAAGAAGTCCTCGTTGGTCGTCTGGGTCTCGCTGTAATTGGCATTGAGCGCGAAGGTGTGCTTGCCGACGGTCCTGACCCATTCGAGCGAAACCCCGCGATAGGTGCTCTCGCCCTCATTGGTCAGCGTGAAGAAGCGGCGGGTCGCGGTCGCCCCGGTCTCCAGCAGGATCTCCTCTTCGTTCTGCAGCGAGCGCGAGAATTCGTCCTTGCCCCAGCGCGCGATGCCGCGCAGCCGCACCACCCCGCCCAGCAGCGGCGCGCCGATCCCTGCGGTCAGCTCGTCGGAGAAGGGCGTATCGAGATCGCTGTCGGAGAAGCCGAGCGGCGCGCTGGTGCGGAACAGGTTCCACTGGTCGTCGGAGAACTGGAGCTGGCCGTTCACCTCCTCGCCGGCGCGGCGTTCGGTGATGCTGGGCGGATATTGCTCGCGGATGGCATAGGCCAGCATCGAACGACCGTAATAGCGGTTGGCACCGAAGGTCAGCTGCCAGTCGTCGTCGAGGTTCCAGGTAGCGGCCAGACGCGGCGCGAAGTTGTGGTTGCCGAGGAAGCTTTCATGGTCGTAGCGCAGGCCCGCACGCAGATCGACCGGGCCCAATGGCACCGAGTATTCCGCCCATGCGCCGATCGCGTCCACCGCCACGTCGGCAAGATAGGCACGATAGACCTGCCGCTGCGTCAGCGCGTATTCGCCGGTCGCGCAGGTCAGGCTCTCGCCATCGGGACAGGCGATGTCTTCGCCGCGCGCGGCGAGCTGGAAGGCGAAATTGGTCTCGGGCCGCTCGCGCAGGGCCTCGACCCGCTGCAGGTCGAGCCCGCCGCGCAAGGTCCCCGGCCCGACATCGAGCGCGATGCGGGCGTTGAGGCCATAGATGTCCTGCTGCTGGTCGAGAGTGCCGAAGCCGCCGATAATGCAATTGGTGTTCGAACACACCGCGCCGTTGGTGGTCGTCGAGGGGATCAAGAAATTCGCCGGCGGCGCGGTGCGGCCGGTGTCGGTGGAATTATAGGTCGCGGTCACGTCCCAGCGGATGTCGCCGGTCGATTCGAGCCGCAGCCGCGTCCCGATGCCGCCGCCCTTGGAGACGATCAGGTTGTCGATGCCGTTGGCGTTGGCCGCCTCGCTTTCGTAGGGCGAATAGGTGACCTGCCCCGACAGCTTGAGATCGGGGGCGATGTCGTAATTGCCCGAAACGAGGAAGTTGTCGCTCACGCTGCTGCGGAAGCCAGGCTCGAAATCATAGCCGGCGGAACGGAAATAGAGCACGTCGGCGCGGCTGCGGTTGACCGCGAAGAGCAGCCCGCCCTTGTCCGACAGCGGCACGTCGACGCTCGCGCCGAAGCGCCAGCGGCGGAATTGGGGCGCCTCGGGCAGCGGGTCGCCGCTTTCCTCGAAGGCCGCGCGCGAGGCGTCGGACAGCAGGTAGTTGACCAGCCCGTCCTCGGTGTAGTTGACATTGCCCGACACGCCCCACGTGCGCCGCGCCTCGCGGGTCTCGATGTTGAGCGCGCCGCCGGTGAAGCGGCCATATTCCGCCGAGACGTTCGAATCGCGCAGGGTGATCTCGCCGATCAGCTCGGCATCGAGCCACAGGCCCTGCGCAGCGGCGCCGGCGGGTTCGTTGAAGTTGAACGGATTGTCGTTGGTGACATCGAGCCGGCTGCCCACGTCGATCCCGTCGACGGTGATCAGGTTCTCGTAGATGCGTCCGCCGGAAATCGAGATGTCGGCGGGGCGGATGTCCTGGATGTCCTCGCGATTGGCGAGGCCTTCGTTGCGATCGAACTGGACGGTCGGCAGCAGCTTGAGCAGCTGGTTGACATCGCCCGAACCGGGCGTTCGCGCCTCGATTTCCTTGCGGTTGATGGTCGAGGTGCCGTTGTCGTTGCCGCGGCCGATTTCATAGGCGTCTTCGGCCCTTTCGCCCTCGGCTACCGCTTCGGGCAGTTCTTCGGCCTCATCGGCCTCCTGTGCGCGTGCGGCGACGCCGGTCGCGAGAAGTGCAGCCGTCGCTGCCCCCCAGAAAAGCGTGTACTTCAATGTTTCGTTTCCTGCCTGAGCTTGTTTCGGGAGTGCGCACATATCGCCGGGGATTGGCTACTGCAAGTGCGAATCAGTAGCGATTTTTCACGGCTGCCGGTTCGGGCGATAGGTCAGGCGGATCGTGAAGGCGCGCCCCTCGCGCTGCGGCGGGGCGGGAAAGGGGGCGGCTTCGCGCAGCTGCCCGAGCGCGATCTGGTCGAGCCGGCCATTGCCCGAGGACGCCTTCACCCTCTCGTCACGCAGACGTCCGCGCGAATCGACGGTGAAGGCAAGCGTCGCGCTGCCTTCGATCCCCTTGCGGGCCAGTTCGCCGACATAGCTCTGGTGGGCCCTGATCCGGGCGAACACCTTGCGGCCATAGGCATCGCCGTTGCCGCCCGAGGCCGCGCCTGCGGGCGCCGCATCGCCGGGTGGAGCGCCCGACGGAACAGCCACGTTCAGATTGAGCTGTCGTCCGCGCCCCATTCGCCCTTCCGCGCCCCCGGTCTCGTGCAGCCGCGGAAGGCCCGATACCAGCAGCAGGACCGGCTTTCTGGACACGGGGCCAGGCGCCGGCGCGGCGGCTTCGGGCTTTTCCTCCTTGACCGCTTCCTCCGGCGGATCGGCGGGGGCGGGCGGAGCGGGGCTTGCCGCTTGCTCGCGCAGTTCCTGCTCGACCGGGGCCGCGCTTTCCTCGGACGCGAACTCGTTCGCGGAAAGGAAGGTCATGGCCGGGCCTTGCGGGCCGGACGAATCGCGCCAGCCGAGCGTGGCGAGCAGACCGAACATCGCGCCCGACACGGCCACAGCCATGAAGGCGCTTCCGAAGCGTCCTGTAAGGGTCACGGAGCGGATAAGGTCGTGCATTGAGCCGTTTTGCCGGTCGCTCGAATTAAGGATGAATCGCCCTCGGGCTGGCGACGGATGCGGGGGTTGGAAACAGGCCCTCCGGAGTCGGTGGAGGCGCTCCTGCACTTATTAAGACTGATTTGCAATAACTTGTTTGCAGCCGAGGCCCGGCAAGCCCTGCCTCCCGCGCCCGGCGCGGCGCGCGACCCCCGGCTTGCACGCCCGCCTTGCTCTGCTAAAGCCCCCCGCAGGGATTACACCGGACATTCGAACCGGCGCGCGGTCCTGTCCGCCGCGCCGGCACACACCTCTAGGAAGGCGGGACACTTCATGCAGAAAATTCAGGTCAAGAACCCGGTCGTCGAACTCGACGGCGACGAGATGACGCGGATCATCTGGCAATGGATTCGTGAACGGCTGATCCTGCCCTATCTCGATATCGACCTGAAATATTACGACCTCTCGATCGAAAAGCGCGACGAGACCGACGACCGGATCACGGTCGACGCCGCCAACGCGATCAAGGAATTCGGCGTCGGCGTGAAGTGCGCAACGATCACCCCGGACGAGGCGCGGGTGGAGGAATTCTCGCTCAAGAAGATGTGGCGCTCGCCCAACGGGACGATCCGCAACATCCTCGGCGGCGTGGTCTTCCGCGAGCCGATCGTGATCGACAACGTGCCCCGCCTCGTGCCGGGATGGACCGATCCGATCGTGGTCGGCCGCCACGCTTTCGGCGACCAGTATCGCGCGACCGACACGCTCATCCCCGGACCCGGCAAGCTGCGGCTCGTCTTCGAGGGTGCGGACGGCGAAAAGATCGATCTCGAGGTGTTCGAGTTCGAAAGCTCCGGCGTCGCGATGGCGATGTACAACCTCGACGATTCGATCCGCGCCTTCGCCCGCGCCTCGATGAATTACGGCCTCGACCGCAAGTGGCCGGTGTACCTGTCGACCAAGAACACGATCATGAAAGCCTATGACGGGCGCTTCAAGGACCTGTTCGAAGAAATCTACGAAAACGAATTCAAGGACAGGTTCGAAGCCGCCGGCATCCACTACGAACACCGCCTGATCGACGACATGGTCGCCAGCGCGCTCAAGTGGTCGGGCAAGTTCGTCTGGGCCTGCAAGAACTATGACGGCGACGTGCAGTCGGACACGGTCGCACAGGGCTTCGGCTCGCTCGGCCTGATGACCAGCGTGCTGATGACGCCCGACGGCAAGACCGTCGAGGCCGAGGCCGCGCACGGCACCGTCACCCGCCACTATCGCCAGCACCAGCAGGGCAAGGCGACCTCGACCAACCCGATCGCCTCGATCTTCGCCTGGACCCGCGGCCTGATGTATCGCGGCAAGTTCGACGAGACGCCCGACGTGGTCCGTTTTGCCGAGACGCTGGAGAAGGTCTGCATCCGCACGGTCGAAAGCGGCTCGATGACCAAGGACCTCGCGCTCCTGATCGGTCCGGGCCAGAACTGGCTGACGACGGAACAGTTCTTCGAGGCGATCGTCGAGAATCTCGAGAAGGAAATGGCGAACTGGGCCTGATCGCCCCGCGCCGGCCCCGGAACGGCCAGCCCGGCGCGACGTAACATGGGGGCGGCCCTGCGTTGAGGCGGGGCCGCCTTTTTCAATTCACCGGAGGGGCTTTCATGGCATCGACCAGCAGCAAGGCACGGCTCGAGGTCCGGCAGGCCAAGATGAAGGACGTGCGCGCGATCGGCGATCTCGTCCGGCGCGCCTATGCCGAACTGCCCGCCTACACCCAGGGCGAGATCCGCGGGCAGATCAACAACTATCCCGACGGCTGCTTCATCGCCAAGCTCGATGGCAAGCTCGTCGGCTATTGTGCGACCATGCGACTGGACGAGGACGTGGCCCTGTCGGATCACAGCTGGGACGAGGTGACGGGCAACGGTTTCGGCAGCCGCCACGACCCGACCGGCGACTGGCTCTACGGCTACGAGATGTGCGTCGATCCGAACGTGCGGGGCACGCGCATCGGGCGGCGGCTCTACGAGGAACGCCGCGCCCTCGCCGAGCGGCTGGATCTCAAGGGCATCGTCTTCGGCGGGCGGATGCCGGGCCTTGCCCGGGCGATGCGGCGCAAGACCAACCGTGTCGAGGGACCGGCGGATTATCTGCAGAAGGTCATCGACACCAAGATCCACGACCCCGTCCTGCGTTTCCAGCTGGCGAACGGATTCGAGCCGCAGGGAATCCTCGCCAACTACCTGCCGGAGGACAAGGCCTCGCGCGCCTATGCCGTGCGGATGATCTGGCGAAACCCCTATGTCGACATCGACGCGCCCCCCAAGCACCGCCTGCCGCGCGACGTCGAAAGCGTGCGGATCGCCACCTGCCAGCTGCAGGCACGCGCGGTCGCCGATTTCGACGAATTCATGCGCCAGGTCGAGTATTTCGTCGACGTCGCGGCGGATTACGAAAGCGATTTCATCGTCTTCCCGGAAATGTTCACGCTCATGCTGCTCTCCGCCGAAGGCCGCGAGCAGAGCCCGCTGGAAGCGATCGAAACGCTGAGCGAGTTCACCCCCCGGATCCGCACCGCGCTGTCCGAGATGGCGCTGTCCTACAACATCAACATCATCGGCGGCTCCCATCCCACCCGGATGCCCGACGGCGACATCCACAATGTCGCGCTCGTCTGCCTGCGCGACGGATCGGTCCATTCGCAGGAGAAGATCCATCCCACCCCGAACGAGGCATACTGGTGGAACATCAAGGGCGGCGACAGCATCGACGCGATCCCGACCGACTGCGGACCGATCGGCGTCCTGATCTGCTACGACAGCGAGTTTCCGGAACTGGCGCGGCGCCTGGTCGACGAGGGCGCGCGGATCATCTTCGTCCCCTTCTGCACCGATTCGCGGCAAGGCTACATGCGGGTGCGCTATTGCGCGCAGGCCCGCGCGATCGAGAACCAGTGCTACGTCGTCCTCTCCGGCAATGTCGGCAACCTGCCCAATGTCGCGAACATGGACATCCAGTACGCCCAGTCCTGCATCCTCACCCCCTGCGACTTTCCCTTCGCGCGCGACGGGATCGCGGCCGAGGCCAGCGAGAATGTCGAGACGCTGACGATCAGCGACGTGAACCTGGCCGACCTGTCCTGGGCGCGGGCCGAGGGCACGGTGCAGAACCTCGCCGACCGCCGGTTCGACCTCTACCGGATCGAATGGGACAAGCGCGTGGGCAACATCACCGACCCCTTCGGCGAGGATCACGACAGCTCGATCACCCGGCCCTTGGGGCCGCCTCATGGCGGCGGCTGATGACTTGCCTGCCCCGCCACGCTAAGCCTTGAGCATGGCAGGCGAATTGACCCTTTCCCCGGTGATGTCGGATGCCCTGGTGATCCTGGGATCCGCCGGCATTGTCATCCCGGTCTTCGCCCGCTTTCGCGTCACGCCGATCATCGGCTTCATCCTGATCGGGATCCTCGTCGGGCCCTACGGCCTCGGGATGCTGGTCGAGGACGTCCCCTGGCTCAGACACGTCACGATATCCGATTCCGAACGATTGGCCCCCTTCGCGGATTTCGGGATCATCCTGCTGCTGTTCGCGATCGGGCTGGAATTGAGCTTCAACCGCCTGTGGCAGCTCCGCAAGCTGGTCTTCGGCCTCGGCAGCCTCGAACTGCTCATCATCGGCACCACTTCCGCGCTGTTCTTCGGTTATGCGAGCGAAATGGATACGACCGCCGCGATAGCGCTCGGCTTTGCGCTCGCCTTCTCCTCGACCGCGATCGTGCTGCCGATCTCGGGAACGAGCTCGCCGGTCGGGCGCGCGGCGCTTTCGATGCTGCTGTTCGAGGACATCATGATCGTGCCGATCATCTTTATCCTCGGCGCACTCGCCCCCAATGCGGAAGGCGGCTGGAGCGCCATCACCGACACCTTGTGGCAGGGCGCGCTGGTGATCGGGATGTTGCTGGTGCTCGGCCGGGTCGCGCTCCCCCACCTTTTCTCGCAGGCCGCGCGGACCAAGAGCCCGGAACTGTTCCTCGCCGCCTCGCTGCTGGTGGTGATCGGGGCGAGCCTCGCCACCTCCGCCGTCGGCCTGTCGCCCATCGTCGGCGCGCTGATCGCGGGGCTTTTGATCGCCGAAACCGAATACCACGGCGAGGTCGAGAGCATCATGGAGCCGTTCAAGGGCCTTGCGCTCGGCGTCTTCCTCATCACCATCGGCATGAGCATCGACCTCATGGCGATCTGGAGCGATCTCGGCACGATCATGGGTGCGGTTGTCGCCGTGCTCGTGTTCAAGGCGATCGTCACCGGCGTCCTGCTGCGCCTGATGGGCGCGCGGCGCAGCACGGCGACCGAAACCGGGGTGCTGATGGCCTCTCCGTCCGAGACGACGCTGATCGTCCTCGCCGCCGCGACCAGCGCGCTGGTGATCGATCCCGAGACGGCGCAGTTCTGGCAGATCGTCACCGCGATCGGCCTTACGATCACCCCGCTTCTCGCCAAGCTCGGACGGGTCGTCGCCCGGCGGGTCGACGGCGTGCAGGAAGTGCTCGAGAGCGACGGCGAGGACGAGCCGCACACGATCATCATCGGCGGCGGACGCGTCGGGCGGCTGATCGCGGACATGATGACGCGGCACGGTAAGGCCTATGTCATGCTCGATTCGGACCCCGATCTGATCTCGCGCGCCCGGCGCGAGGGCTACCGCGCGGTGTTCGGCGATGCGGGGCGCGGCGATGCGCTCGCGCGGCTCGGGGTCGAGCACGCGCCCGCGGTGGTCCTCACCATGGACGAGCCGGTGCTCGCCCAGCGGCTCGTGGCCAAGCTGCGCGGCGAATATCCCGACCTCCTGATCGTCGCCCGGGCGCGCGACAGCGAACATGCCGCGGCGCTCTACCGTTCCGGCGCGAGCCACGCGGTCCCGGAAAACCTCGAAAGCTCGCTTCAACTCTCGGAGGCCGTGCTGGTCGATATCGGGGTCGCGATGGGCCCGGTGATCGCCTCGATCCACGAAAAGCGCGACGAGTTCCGCGAACGGATCGAGCGCGAGGGCGGCCTTTCCCGAAAGCCCGCGCTGCGGACCACGCCGAGCTCCTCGCCCGGCCTTGCCGCCGGTGCCGACGCCTGATCGAACCTCGCGCCCAACTTACGGAAATTCGGGGATCTTTTCCCCTCGCCCGGGCATTGGTGGGGCAAGGAGAAAAGATCATGGGCAAGGACACAGACCCCACCAAGCCGATTCCGAACGACGAGAAGTTCAAGCCGCAGAACGTCAAGGACCCGCTCAAGAACAAGGCCCCCGGCTCGGGCCGCGGCGCCCCCGGCGATACCGAGGGCGACGATGTCGCACAGGGCAGCCGGCCGGTGACGAACAAGCGGCCCAGCAAGTAAGGACCGCCCCCGGGCGCAGGCCGGCCTAGCCGGCGAGCACCTGCTTCACCGCCGCGATCGCCTCGTCGGCCTTCGCGCCGTCGGGGCCGCCGCCCTGCGCCATGTCGGGCCGCCCGCCGCCGCCCTTCCCGCCCAGCGCCACGACGCCCGCACGCACGAGATCGACCGCGGAAAAACGCTCCGTCAGGTCGTCCGTGACAGCCGCGGCAATGCTCGCCTTGCCGTCGTTGACCGCGACGATCGTCGCCACGCCCGAACCGAGCCGCGTCTTCGCCTCGTCGAGCAGCGGGCGCAGTTCCCTGGGATCGAGCCCTTCGAGCACCTGGCCGGTGAAGCTCACCCCGGCGACCGTTTCCTGCGCCGGACCGCCCGCCGCCGCAGGCCCGCCGCCCCCGCCGAGCGCAAGCGCCTTCTTCGCTTCGGCCAGTTCCTTTTCGAGCCGCTTGCGCTCCTCGAGCAGCGCGGCGACGCGCGCGGGCACGTCCTCGGGCGTCGCGCGGATCGCGCTCGCCGCGGCCTTGAGCGCTTCCTCGCGCCCGACCAGCCACTGACGCGCGGCCTCCCCGGTCAGCGCCTCGATCCGGCGCACGCCCGAGGACACCGCGCTTTCCGAAACGATCCGGAACAGGCCGATATCGCCCGTCGCCTCGACATGGGTGCCGCCGCACAGTTCGACCGAGTAATTGCGCCCTTCCGCCCCCGCCCGACCCATCGCGAGCACGCGCACTTCCTCGCCGTATTTTTCCCCGAACAGCGCCAGCGCGCCTGCCTCGACCGCCTCGTCGGGGCTCATCAGGCGGGTGGTGACGATCTCGTTCGCGCGGATCTCGGCGTTGACCTCGGCCTCGATCGCGGCGATGTCCGCGTCGGTCAGCGCGGACGGATGCGAGAAATCGAAGCGCAGCCGGTCCTCCGCCACCAGCGAGCCCTTCTGCGTGACGTGCCCGCCGAGCCGGTTGCGAAGCGCGGCGTGGACGAGGTGGGTCGCGGAGTGATTCGCGCGGATCTTGGTGCGGCGCTCGGCATCGACGTCGAGCTGCACGGTGTCGCCCACCGCAATCGCGCCCGCCTCGATCCGGGCGTGATGTGCGTGGAGCCGGCCGAGCGGCTTCGAGGTGTCGGTGACCACCGCGCGCAGGCCTGCCGGGGTGGTGATCGTGCCGGTGTCGCCGCTCTGCCCGCCGCTTTCGCCGTAGAACGGGGTCTGGTTGGTGAGGACGACCACTTCCTCGCCCGCCTCGGCCGTATCGACCTCCTTCCCGTCCCTGAGGATCGCGACCACGCGGCCCTCGCCCGAAGTCGCGGCGTAGCCGGTGAACTCGCTGGCACCTTCGCGTTCGGCGATGTCGAACCAGACCTCACCCGAAGCCGCTTCGCCCGAACCCTTCCACGCGGCGCGCGCGGCCGCTTTCTGGCGGGCCATGGCCTCGTCGAAGCCGGCCTGGTCCACGCCGAGCCCGCGGGCGCGCAGGGCGTCCCGGGTGAGGTCGAAGGGAAAGCCGTAGGTGTCGTAGAGCCTGAACGCGGTCTCCCCGTCGAGCTCGCCGCCCTCGGGCAGGTCGGCGGTCGCCTCGTCGAGCAGCTTGAGGCCCTTCTCCAGCGTTTTCCTGAACTGAGTCTCCTCGCGCAGCAGCACTTCCTCGATCAGGGCCTGGCCGCGCACGAGTTCGGGATAGGCCTGCCCCATCTCGGTCACGAGATGCCCGACGAGCCGGTGCATCAGCGGCTGCTCGGCACCGAGCAGGTGGGCATGACGCATGGCGCGGCGCATGATCCGGCGCAGGACATAGCCGCGCCCCTCGTTCGAGGGCAGCACCCCGTCCGCCATCAGGAAGGAGGTCGAGCGCAGGTGGTCGGCGATCACGCGGTGGCTGCTCGCGTGCTCGCCCGCGGCGGCCATGCCGGTGAGGTTTTCCGAGGCCGCGATCAGCGCCTTGAAGGTGTCGGTGTCGTAATTGTCGTGCACGCCCTGGAGCACCGCGGCGATGCGTTCGATCCCCATCCCGGTGTCGATCGAGGGGCTCGGCAGGTCGCGGCGCGTGCCGTCGGCCTGCTGGTCGAACTGCATGAAGACGAGATTCCAGATCTCGACGAAGCGATCGCCGTCCTCGTCCGGGCTGCCGGGAGGGCCGCCGGGGATGTGCTCGCCATGGTCGTAGAAGATTTCCGAACACGGCCCGCACGGCCCGGTTTCGCCCATCGACCAGAAATTGTCGGCCGTCGCGATGCGGATGATGCGCTCTTCGGGCAGGCCGGAAATCTTCCGCCAGAGATCGAAGGCCTCGTCGTCGTCGTGGTAGACGGTCGCCGTCAGCCTTTCCGCCGGCAGGCCCCATTCCCGGGTGAGCAAGGTCCAGGCGTGCTCGATCGCTTCGGCCTTGAAATAGTCGCCGAAGGAAAAGTTGCCGAGCATCTCGAAGAAGGTGTGGTGCCGCGCGGTGTAGCCGACATTGTCGAGGTCATTGTGCTTGCCCCCCGCGCGCACGCATTTCTGGGCCGAGGTCGCGCGCGGCCCGGGCGGCGTTTCGAGCCCGGTGAAGACGTTCTTGAACGGCACCATCCCCGCGTTGACGAACATGAGCGTCGGATCGTTGTAGGGGACGAGCGGGGCGCTCTGCACCTGTGCGTGTCCGGCCTTGCCGAAATAATCGAGGAAGGAGCGGCGGATGTCATTGGTCGACGTCATGGGCGTTCGTTTCGCGTGAGGCTGCGGACAGGCGTTTGCATGAACCGGCAGTTAGGCAATGCGGGGCCGGGCGGCAAGCCGCGCCGTGCCTCCCGGCCCGCCGCCGCGGGAGACAAAGGAAAACCGGCGCCTTCGCGCGGCCATCGAAAGGCCACGGCCAAGCGCCGGTTTCGCAATTGTTCCGGGTGACTGGCCCCCGGCCCTTCGTGCGGGCCGTTCGCCCGCCCGTCAGTCTTCCGAATCCGCGTCCGGACCCGTCATCATTTCCTCGGCGACCTCGTCGGTCTTGCCGCGGATCGCGGCTTCGAGCCGGTCGCAGACCTCGGGGTTTTCCTTGAGGTAGGTCTTGGCGTTCTCGCGGCCCTGGCCGATGCGGATGCTGTCATAGGAGAACCAGCTTCCCGACTTCTCGACGATGCCGGCCTTCACGCCGAGGTCGAGGATCTCGCCGATCTTGGAAATGCCCTCGCCGTACATGATGTCGAATTCGACCTGCTTGAAGGGCGGCGCGACCTTGTTCTTGACCACTTTCACCCGGGTCGAGTTGCCGATGATCTCGTCGCGGTCCTTGATCTGGCCGGTGCGGCGGATGTCGAGGCGGACCGAGGCGTAGAACTTCAGCGCGTTGCCGCCCGTCGTCGTTTCCGGATTGCCGTACATCACGCCGATCTTCATCCGCAGCTGGTTGATGAAGATCACCATGCATTTCGAGCGGTTGATCGAACCGGTCAGCTTGCGCAGCGACTGGCTCATCAGGCGGGCCTGCAGGCCGACGTGCGAATCGCCCATCTCGCCTTCGATCTCGGCCCGGGGAACGAGCGCGGCAACCGAATCGACCACCAGCACGTCGATCGCGTTCGACCGCACCAGCGTATCCGTGATCTCGAGCGCCTGTTCGCCGGTGTCGGGCTGCGAGACGATCAGTTCGTCGATGTCGACGCCGAGCTTCCTGGCATAGACGGGATCCAGCGCGTGCTCCGCATCGACGAAGGCCGCGGTGCCGCCGGCCTTCTGCGCTTCGGCGATCACGTGGAGCGCGAGCGTCGTCTTGCCCGAGCTTTCCGGGCCGTAGACCTCGATCACGCGGCCCTTGGGCAGGCCGCCCACGCCCAGCGCGATGTCGAGCCCGAGCGATCCGGTCGAGATCGATTCGACCTGCATCGCTTCCTTCTGGCCCAGCTTCATCGCCGAACCCTTGCCGAATGCCCGGTCGATCTGGGCAAGCGCGGCGTCGAGAGCCTTCTGGCGGTCCACGTCCTTTTCCTTCTCTACCAGCTTCAATTGAGTAGCCATCGCACGCACTCCTTCGCTTGCCTAGGGGTGACCTGCCGGTTTTCGACCAGCCCTTTCACGAAGGAACGTGTATTCCATTTGTTCTCATGGAACAAGTAGGGAACGAAAGAAATTCGGGGGTGTATCCCCTTACCATACGTAGGGGAGATTTCCTTTGAAATTAGAGGACACTGACCCGCAGCGCGTGCGCGGGCGCATCCGCTGGCACGCGGAAATGGGGCTATCCTCGTTCGAAACTATGCCGCCGGAAGAAGCGGCTGATTTCGCCCGCTGGAAGCTTCAGACGATAGTGGGTTTGCTAGACCGTCTGGACGATGCAGATCGTACGTCCCGCATATTCCGGCTCGTCGGGATCGAAGTCGGGCGAGACGGTGAAGTTCTCGTCCGTGACGACGATGCTGGATAGGTCCGCAGGTTGGTTTGGTTGAAGGGCTTTCCGTTCCGCTCAATCAAAACGGACTCAAGGGTTTCGATTTCTCGCCGCGTCCGGCGGTAAACGACATGAGGCGCAAGCTTCAGCGATATGTCGCCGTCCATTGCGGTCACGATGCGCTTTGCCGCGATTGCCTGACAAAGTGGCGGTTGGGGCGGCCCGCCCTGCGAGCCAAGTGAAAGACCGAGACCGAGATTGATAGCCATGTGCGCCCCCTTTGCCTGACGGGATAGTGCCGCCGAATTTTGACTCAAATAAACCACGGTTTAGCGCTAAGAAAACCCAATCAACAGGGGGTGTGTTAATGTCAGGGCCGCAGATACAGATAGAATTTCATGGGGGTGATGCCGACCGGAACGTGATCGACATGAAGCATTACGCCTTGGCCCTGCTGGGTGCCGAGGAAATCCTTTCGGATGGTTTGATACTTCTCGTCGAGCAGCGTCCGGCAAGGCCTAGGGATCGAGCGCCGCTTTTGGTCAAGGCTCGAGAACCCAAAGCCGGATCGCACATTACGCCTGCTGATTTGGGCGAAGCCTGGGGGCTGTTACAGCTTGGGTTGCCGCTCATAACCGACATTGGGGCTGACTTCCTTTACAACTGGGTCAAGAGCGTGCTGGCATACTTTTCGAACAATGCGACGGACCTAGCCTCTCTTATTCACGGCGATGCGGTTGGGCGCCTCTCGGTGCGAGCTTGACGCCACTGCTGCGTGCGGCGGCGTAGAGCGGGCGTGCGGCACCGCTGGCGTCTGTTTCACCGCGCT
>Ga0008833_1000139_pt1 | contig 103881 bp, 87 predicted proteins | sample HotLakConsoUCCLE_FD_62216 | JGI IMG/M metagenome (GOLD analysis project Ga0008833, IMG submission 62216) | Hypersaline microbial mat communities from Hot Lake, Washington, USA - Hot Lake Consortium UCC-LE | ecosystem: Environmental > Aquatic > Non-marine Saline and Alkaline > Hypersaline >... | reverse complement strand
CCCCACCCGCATCATCGAGGCGGTGGTCAAGACCAATGAAAGCCGCAAGCGCGCGATGGGCCGCAAGGTCGTCGACGCGCTCGGCGGGGCGGAGGCGGCGCGCGGCAGGAAGGTCGCCCTCCTTGGCCTGACCTTCAAGCCGAACACCGACGACATGAGGGACAGCCCCTCGATCGCGATCGCGCAGACGCTGCACGATGCCGGGGTCGAGGTCGCGGCCTATGATCCCGAAGGCATGGAACTCGCCCGCCCGCTGATGCCCGAGGTCACGATGTGCAAGGACCCCTACGAGGCGATCACCGGCGCCGATGCGACCGTGATCGTGACCGAGTGGGACGCCTTCCGCGCGCTCGATCTCAAGCGGGTGAAGGAGCTGGCCAAGGCGCCGGTGCTGGTCGACCTCAGGAACATCTACAACCCCGAGGACGTGCGCGCGGCGGGGTTCGCCTATACCAGCGTCGGGCGGGTCTAGACGCCCAGCCAGTGGCGGCGATTGGCGGGCCGGGCCAGCCCGAACAGCGCGGCCGCCAGGACCAGCGCGCCGCTCGCGAAGCAGGCGATGGCGATGCTCTCCGCCTCCTGCCCGCCGCGCGCATGGATCGCCGCCAGGGCCCAGCAGAACACCAGCGCGTACCACGGATTGCCCCGGCTGCGTGCGACCGCCAGCGCCGCGACGAGACCGCCCACGCCGACCATCGCCGCCGCGGCGAGCGGGTTGGCGGAGCCTCCGCCGATACCGTGATAGACGAGGCTCGCCGAGATGTTGACGATGCTGGCCGCGGTCAGCCAGGCCGCCAGCGCGCTCAGCACCAGCGCGGCGAACCAGCGTTCGCCCGCCGACAGCCTTTCCGCTGCCGACAGCGCACGCAGGCAGGCGAGCAGTCCGGCGAGCGAGACGAGGATGATGAGCGCCGAGACGAACGTGAGATTGGCGAACTGGGTGTAGAGCGCCCAGACCCCCTGCGCGGCGAGCGCGACGGCCGCTGGCCAGGCGATCCGCGCGAGCAGCGGATTGTCGCGCTGCGCCGGGAGCGCCTGCCACAGAGCGAACGCCGCGCTGCCGAGGAAGAGCGGCCCCCAGATCGCGAAGGCCCAGCCCGACGGCGTGATCAGCGTGCGGACGCTGGCCGAACGATCGCCGATCTCCTCGCCGAGGCCGAGATCGGGCAGGAAGGTCGCACCGACCTGCACCACCACCGCGAACACCACCGCGAGGCGCTGGACAAGGGAGCGGGCGGGCTGGCCGGGACTTCTCATAGCGCCGTCATGCCGCAAGCGCGCCCAGCCCTCAAGCAGCGGTTGCGAAGCACAGCCGCAGGCTGAACCGGCAGGGAAGCCAAAACCACCCGAAAGCAGCCAAGCAGGAAACGTCAGGGGGCCGATAAGCCGGGTTCTGTCCCGCGCGCGGTATCCCTTGCGGGACCGGCGCCGCGGGGGCAGCCATTCATCTGGGCCGCCCGTTGCCGGACGGCTCTAGCAGCCAACCCGGGCCTCTCGGGGCGAAACTCCCCTGCCCGCCGCGAAGGACGGACGCGAGGCCCCTATTTGGCCTTGCTCCGGGTGGGGTTTGCCATGCGGACGCCGTTGCCGGCAGCCCCGGTGCGCTCTTGCCGCACCCTTTCACCCTTGCCTGTGCCCCCTGTCTCCCGAAGGAGCGCGGGCCATCGGCGGTATGCTCTCTGTGGCACTTTCCCTGACCTCGGGGCGGACCCTTCGGCCGGCGGGCGTTACCCGCCACCCTCGTTTCGTGGAGCCCGGACTTTCCTCGCGCCCTGCGGCGCGCGGCTGCCTGGCCCCCTGACCGGGCGGATATAGGCGCGAGGGACGGCGAAGGGTAGCCCTATCGCGTCAGGCCGCGGTCGCGGTCGAGCAGGAGCTGGAACAGGATCGCGCCGATCTGTCCGTCGATCGCCCCGTCGATCAGTTCGGGCCGCCAGCGCCGCTGGAACGCCTCGACCGCCGCGGTCGAATCGGTGATGTCGTAACCGAACCGCTCCAGCGCGAGCATGAAGGCCCCGTCGTTCTGGAACGGGTCGCCGAGGTCGAGCTTTTCCGGCTTGGGCAGGCACAGCCCATATTCGGCCAGCCGATCCCACGGAAACAGCTCGCCCGGATCGATCTTGCGCGCGGGCGCGACGTCGGAATGGCCGACGACGTTGGCGCGCGGGATGTCGTGATCCTCCACGATCGCGGCCAGCAGCGGGACGAGCGCCCGGAACTGGGCCTCCCTGAATTCGCGGTAGCCCCCGGCGTGGCCCGGATGGTCGAGCTCGATCCCGATGCTCGCCGAATTGACGTCGGTGATCCCGCGCCAGCAGGACACCCCGGCGTGCCAGGCGCGTTTCCTTTCGGGCACGAGCTGGGTGACGGTGCCGGTCTCGCTGATGAGGTAATGCGCCGAAACGCCGGATTCGGGATTGATGAGCTTGCCCAGGGCCTGTTCGACCGGCTGCATCTCGGTGTAGTGCAGCACCACCATCGTGATCGGCAGCGCGCGCTCGTTGAAATTGGGCGAGGGAACGATGGCATGGACCAGCTCGCCCCCGCGCATGCCTTCGGGCGGGATCCCGCGCGGGGCAGGTACCGGGCCGCCCGGGGGGACGCTCGGCGGGGCGGTCACCCGATCATTCCGTCGGGTTCGGGGATCACCGCGCCCAGCACCAGCGCCTCTTCGGTGAGGCGGTATTGCAGCCCGCCGCCGAGCTCGTCGGCGAGCAGCGCGATCATGTGCGCCGCCGCGGTGCGGCTGGTCAGCTCGCCCGGTTGCAGTTCGTCCTGCAATGCGCGGCCGATCGCGTCGTCGAAGGCGATGCGCGGGCCGGTGGCGCGGGCGACGATCTCGATATTGCCTTCCAGCCGTTCCGCCCCGATGTCGAGCCGGCCGCCGCGCACCAGCGCATCGAGCGCGATCTGGGAAAGGTTGAGCAACACTTTGATCGCGGGCTTGGGCAGGCTGCTTGTCGCCATGGCCCACTGGATCTCCACCTTCCGCGCCTCGCCCGCGAGCGCGCCGATCACCTGCTGCGCCTCCTCGATCGGGACGCTTTCGCCAAAGCCCCCGGCGGCGCCGAAAGCGAGGCGGAAGAACTTGAGCTTGTCGGTGCTGATCTTCGCGCTCGCCTCGAGCAGTTCGATGCAGCGTTCGCGCATTTCCGGGTCCTGCTCGTCGGCGAGCAGTTCGAGCCCGTTCGAGAGCGCGCCGACCGGAGAGAGCAAGTCATGGCACAGGCGCGAACACAAAAGCGCCGCGAGATCGGTCTGCGAGGTCATGCGGGCGACCTTAGCCTTCGATTATCGCGCTGCAAAGCGTCTCGAAACCGTCTTGCGCGGCGCGGAAGAAGGCGAGGTCGCACACCCCCGCGTCCCCTCCCGCGATGGCCCAGATCCGCCCGTCCCCAGCCGCCATCGCGCGGTCGGTGGCGGACGGCGCGGCCGGGCCTTGCGGGTGCGAGTGGAAATAGCCGACGAGGGCGGGCCCGCCGGCGCGCGCGGCACGGTGGGCATCGATCAGGGCCTGGGGGTCGATCTCGAAACGGCGCGCGGGGTCGGGGTGGACATTGGCCGCAGGGACGAAGGCGTCGATCCGCGAGCCCGCACCGAGCAGGATCCCGCAGGCCTCGAACGGATGCGCCGCGCGCGCCGCCGCCAGCATCGCGTCCGCCGCCCGTCTTGTCACCTCACATCGCATGGCGCATGGCCCTACCCGTGTCAGAGCGCGAAATCATCACCGGCACCATTGCGGCTCCCGACCGGCTCGACAAGGCGCTGGCCGAAGCGAGCGGGCTCAGCCGCGCGCGGGTGCAGGCGCTGATCGGCCAGGGCGCGGTCGAGGTCGGCGCCGCAACGGCGAGCGGCGCCTCGGCCAAGGTCGCGGCGGGCACGCCCTTCCGCATCACGCTTCCCCCGGCGGCCCGGCCCGAGGCCCGCCCGCAGGCGATCCCGCTCGCCATCGCCTACGAGGACGAGCACCTCCTCGTGGTCGACAAGCCCGCCGGCATGGTCGTCCACCCGGCGGCGGGCAATCTGGACGGCACGCTCGTCAACGCGCTGCTGCACCATTGCGGGCCGGGTCTTTCGGGGATCGGCGGGGTCGCGCGGCCCGGCATCGTCCACCGGATCGACAAGGACACCTCGGGCCTTGTCGTGGTCGCCAAGACCGACGCCGCGCACGAAGGCCTTGCCGCGCAATTCGCCGAACATTCGGTCCATCGCCGCTATCTTGCCGTGACCGGAGGCGTGCCGCGCCCGGTCGAGGGCACGATCGCGGGCCGGATCGGCCGCTCGGACGCGAACCGCAAGAAGATGGCGGTGCTCGCCGAGGGCAGTTCGCGCGGCAAGCACGCGGTCACGCATTACCGTGTCCTGCGCGCGTTCGCCCACGCCGCGCTGGCCGAATGCCGGCTGGAGACCGGCCGCACTCACCAGGTGCGCGTTCACTGTGCGTCAATCGGCCACGCGCTATTGGGGGATCCGCTCTACGGGAGCACTCCGAAACCCCTCAGGCCCCTGATCGCCCGGCTCGGCTTCGCCCGCCAGGCGCTCCATGCGGCCGAGTTGGGTTTCATGCACCCGATCTTGCGAAAAAGGGTCCGTTTCGAGAGCATTCTGCCGCCCGACATGCAGGAACTGATCGACGAACTGGATCGTTTTGATCGATGAAAAGCGCACACGGATGCGCGCCCATCATGTATAAGCCAACCTGTGACCCGAACGGCCGGATGCCCATCAGGGGTCCGGCAAAAGCGGTCGACAACAGAAAGGTCCGTTGAAAGTGAGCATTACCAAGACCCCCTCGGTCCCGGCGCTCAGCGGAGAGCAGAGCCTCAACCGCTACCTGTCCGAGATCAAGAAATATCCCGTCCTCACGGCCGAGCAGGAATACATGCTGGCCAAGCGTTACCAGGAACATGAGGATCCCGAAGCCGCCGCGCAACTGGTCTCCAGCCACCTGCGGCTCGTGGCCAAGATCGCGATGGGCTATCGCGGCTACGGCCTGCCCGTGTCCGACCTCATTTCCGAAGGCAACGTGGGCCTGATGCAGGGCGTCAAGAAATTCGAACCCGATCGCGGCTTCCGCCTCGCGACCTACGCGATGTGGTGGATCAAGGCGTCGATCCAGGAATTCATCCTGCGCTCGTGGAGCCTCGTGAAAATGGGCACGACCGCCGCGCAGAAGAAGCTGTTCTTCAACCTCAGGCGGATGAAGAAGCAGCTCGAAGCCTACGAGGACACCGACCTCAGCCCTCAAGACGTGAAAAAGATCGCGACCGATCTCGGCGTGCCCGAACAGGAAGTGATCAACATGAACCGCCGGATGATGATGGGCGGGGACGGCTCGCTCAACACGCCGATGCGCGGGGGCGAAGAAGGCTCGGGCGAATGGCAGGACTGGCTGACCGACGACCGCCCGCTGCAGGACGAACTCGTCGCCGAGGCCGAGGAAGCCGACGTGCGCCACGAAATGCTGATCGAGGCGATGGAAGCCCTCAACGAGCGCGAGAAGCACATCCTCACCGAACGGCGCCTGACGGACAAGCCGCAGACGCTCGAGGAGCTGTCGCAGGTCTACGACGTGTCGCGCGAACGCATCCGCCAGATCGAGGTGCGCGCCTTCGAGAAACTGCAGAAGGCGATGCAGCGGATCGCGGGCGAAAGGCTGCTGCCGGGCGTCGCGTAAGCGTCAGAACGCAGAATCAATCGGAAGGGTCGGATGCCTCGGTGTCCGGCCCTTCTTCGTTTGTGTCCTCGACCCGTTCGAGTGTGCCGAGCGGCTTTTCGCGCAGCATCCGCTTGGCGAGCGCGAGCAATTCCGCCCGGCTTTCGACAGCGCAATAGCGAGTGGTCCAGACATCCATCCCGCTCGCCTCGCGCACGCTTCCGCGCGGGCAGCGGCGTTGCAGGATGGTGAAGCGCCGCACAAGATCGCCCCCTCGGCCTCCCGAGCGAGCAGCACGTAGGCGCTGCCGGGCACGAAGCCCTTCTGCAGCACCCACAATTCCCATGCGCGCCCGTCCGTGCTGCCCTCGCCGATCATGGCGAACAGGCCGCGCGAAAATTCGCCTTCTCCGAGCTCCTCGCGCTCGTCCGCCTCCAGCAGGTTCGCCGCGCAATGGAACACGCCGTAGTTGCTTACCCTCAGCCACCACGGATCAGCGTATTCGTCCTCAAGGTTCGGCGTGAAGCGCCAGTCGCCGAAGGCGACCCGGCTGGCACAGCCGGCAATGGTATCGGCGTCCGGGACCATCCCGCGCGGCCAGACCTGCTTCCAGTCGAATGTGTAGAGCGGAACCGGCGCGTGGATAAGCTCGGCCTCGAACACGTATTTTTCGTCCTCCGCCAGCGCGGGCGCGGCAAGGAGCATCGCAGCGAGGACGAACATACGCCGCATCGCACATGGCATAGCCCGCCGCGCCGCACTCGCAAAGATCGCCGTTCCCCGCGCCGTGCCGCCGCGCTAAGGAAGCCCCATGCTCCTCACCCTCGCGCGCATTGCCGCGAAGATCATCGTCGGCTTCGTCGCGCTCACGGTGCTGCTGGTGCTGGTTTTCAAGTGGATTCCCGTCCCCGTCACCGCGACCATGGTGATGGACGAGAACGGCATCACGAAGGATTGGGAAAGCCTCGCGGGCATCGACCCGAACCTCGTCTATGCCGTCATCGCCGCGGAGGATTCGAAGTTCTGCGAACATTCCGGCTTCGACACCGAGGCGATCGAACAGGCGCTGCGCGAGCGCGAGGAAACCGGCCGCGTGCGCGGAGCCTCCACGATCAGCCAGCAGACCGCCAAGAACGTCTTCCTGTGGCAGGGCGGCGGCTGGTTCCGAAAGGGCCTCGAAGCGTGGTTCACCTTCTGGATCGAGCTTGTCTGGGGCAAGGCCCGCATCATGGAAGTCTATCTCAACGTCGCCGAAACCGGCATCGGAACCTACGGCGCCGAAGCCGGGGCGCAGCGCTATTTCGGCCATTCCGCCGCCCGCCTCACCCCCGACGAGGCGAGCCGCATGGCCGCCGCGCTGCCAGCTCCGAAAAAGCGCGAGGTGCGCTCCCCCTCCGGCTGGCTTGCCCGGCACGGCAACAGCATCGAACGGCGCATCGGGATCGTCAGGCGTGACGGGCTCGCCGCCTGCGTCTATGGATAGGCGCGATGGGTTTCGCGCATTCACATGACCATTCGCACGGCCACGCCGGCCCTGCCCATTCGCACGGGCACGGGCATGGGCACGGGCATTCCCATGCGCCGAAGGATTTCGGACCGGCCTTCGCGATCGGCGTCGCGCTCAACACGGTCTTCGTCGTGGTCGAGGCGGCGGCGGGCTGGCTCTACGATTCCATGGCGCTGCTCGCCGATGCGGGGCACAACCTGTCCGACGTGCTCGCCCTGCTGCTCGCCTGGGCCGCGTCCGAAGCCGCCAAGCGCCCGCCGCAGGGCCGCTTCACCTATGGTTTCAAGAGCTCGACCATCCTCGCCGCGCTCGCCAACGCGCTCCTCCTCGCCATCGCGGTCGGGGCGATCCTGCTCGAGACCGCGCATCGGCTGTTCGAACCGTCCGAACCGCAGGGCGCGGTCATGGCGATCGTCGCCGGGATCGGAGTCGCGATCAACTCGTTGACAGCCTTGCTGTTCATGCGCGGCCAGGAGGATCTGAACATCAAGGGGGCCTATCTTCACATGGCGGCCGATGCGCTCGTCTCGCTGGGCGTGGTCGTCGCGGGGCTCGCGATCTGGTGGAGCGGCATCGCCCTGATCGATCCGCTCGCCAGCCTCGCCATCCTCGCGGTGATCGCCTGGGCGACCTGGGGTCTCGCGCGCGACAGCGTGAAGCTCGGGCTCAACGCGGCGCCCGCGGGGATCGACGTCGAGGAAGTGCGTCGCCACCTCGGCGCGCTCGACGGGGTGACGGCGGTGCACGATCTGCACGTCTGGCCCATGTCCACCACCGAAACCGCGCTCACCGCCCACCTCGTCATGCCGCGGGGCGAAGGCTCGGACGCCTTCCTGCGCGACGCCGCCCGTTCGCTGCGCGCGCGGTTCGGCATCGGCCATTCGACCATCCAGGTCGAGCGCGACGAAACCGCGGCCTGCGAGCACCCCTGCTGATGGCCCGGCGCAACCCTTCCGAGGACGCGGCGAGCCAGGCCGCGATCGCCCGCGACCATCTGCGCGCGGCGATGGTGCGGCTGGCACGCGGCGACAGCGCCGCGCTGGAGGAGATTTACGCCGCCACGCACGTGAAGCTATACGGCATATGCCTGCGTATCTTGGGCGACAGGAAGGAGGCCGAGGACGCCTTGCAGGATGTCTATGTCAATCTCTGGCAGCGGGCCGACCGCTACGATCCCGACCGCGCGAGCCCGATCTCGTGGCTGGCGACCTTCGCGCGCAACCGCGCGGTGGACCGCCTGCGCGTGGGCCGCGTGCGGGGGGGCGCTGTCGGGATTGAGGAGGCCGCGCCCCTGCCCGACGAGGCGCCGCTCGCCGACGACCTGCTGATCGATGCCGAGCGCGCGGCGCGGGTCCATACCTGCCTCGGCACGCTCGACGACAACGCCGCGACCAATATCCGCGCGGCCTTCTTCGACGGGTTCACCTATGCCGAACTGGCGAGCCGCGCCGACGTGCCGCTGGGCACGATGAAAAGCTGGATCCGGCGCGGCCTGCTCAGGCTGCGCGAATGCCTGGACAAGGGCGAATGAGCGCCGGGCAGGACATGGCGAAAGGCGAACCGGGCGGCGGCCCGGTGCTGGCGGCCGAATATGCGCTGGGCCTGCTCGAAGGCGAGGCGCTGCTGACGGCGCGCGGTCGCATGGCGAGCGATCCCGCCTTCGCCGCAGAGGTGCGGCAATGGGAACAGCGGCTCGCCCCACTGCTCGACGAAGTGCCCCCCGCCATGCCGTCGAGCGAGGTGTGGCAGCGGATCGAGGCGCGGGTCAACGCGATCAGGGCCACCCGGGCCGAGGCGGACCGCCCCGGCGGCAGCGCATCGGACGTGAACGTCGTCGAACTGAAGGACAGCCTGCGCCGCTGGCAATGGACTGCCGGGCTGACCTCGCTCGCGGCGGCGGTGGCGCTCGCGCTGATGGTGTTCTCGCCCGAGAACACGCCTGCCCCCGCGCCGGGCGGCGCGGTCGAGACGCCGCCAGTCGCGCAGGCCGATCCGCTGGTCGCGACCGTGCCGATCGGCGACACCGGGCTGCGGCTCGACGTGACCTGGATCCCCGAAAGCGAGCGCATGGTGATCGCCGCGATCGGGCTCACCCCCGACGGCGTGCATGACCACGAGTTGTGGCTCGCCCCGCCGGGCGGCGGCGACCTGCTATCGCTCGGCGTGGTCGAACCGGGCGAGATCCGCAGCATGAAGCTCCCGCAGGAAATCGGTCGCAACCTCGCCGAAGGGGCGGGCCTGCTGCTCACCCGCGAACCGCTGGGCGGCAAGCCCGAAGGCGTCGATGCCGGCCCGGTCGTGGCCGAAGGCTCCTTCACCGAAGTCTGAGGCCCCGCGCCCCGCCCGAGGCCGCACGCCTCGACGTGGCTGAGGCACGAGGCATCGCGCAAAGCCGCAATCTCCCCCGATAAACGCCTTGGCGCCGCATCCGACCCTGCCCCCCGTGCGTAGTTTCGCGGCAAGATCGGGAGAGCTTGCGTCATCAAGGAGAGTTTGCACATGCGCCTGACCCCGAACAGTTTCAAAGCCGCCCTTCTCGCCGGGATCGCCTCGGCGACCGGCTTCGCCGCGCTGACCGCTGCCCCGGCCGCCGCCGATCAGCACAAGGTCGCCCAGATGGAAACCGGCACGATCGTCGACATCGCCAAGAGCACCGGGATGCACGACACGCTGGTCGAGGCGGTCGTTGCCGCCGAACTCGCCGAAACGCTGTCCGGCCCCGGCCCGATCACCGTCTTCGCGCCGGTCGACGACGCTTTCGCGGCGCTGCCCGAAGGAACCGTGGAAGCCCTGCTCAAGCCCGAGAACAAGGGCGCCCTGCAGGCAGTGCTGACCTATCACGCGGTGCCCGGCAAGGTGACCAGCGCCGATCTCATGAACCTCGTCCGTCAGGGCGGGGGCTCGGCCACGCTCGAGACCGTCCAGGGCGGCACGCTCACCGCCATGGCGATGGACGACGAGATCGTGATCACCGACGCCGCCGGGCGCCAGACCAGAGTCGTGAAGGCCGATGTCGAAGCCTCGAACGGCATGGTCCACGCGACCGATGGCGTGTTCCTGCCGGGCTGATCCCCGGTCTGGCGACAAGCTCGCGTCGGCCCCCATCCGCCTCCCACACGGGACGATGCGTCACGCGCCCCGTCCGGCTCCTCCTCCAGGCCGGGCGGGGCCTTTTCCTTCTCGCCAAGGGCGTCCTGCGCGTGCAGGCGGGGCGAATGGTGGTAGGTTCGCGGCAGGCCGCAGAGCGGCGCTGAACCCGAGCGGCAGGTCCGTGCATTGGTGAACTGAAGGGCGGCGCGAAGGCCGCCGGTCCGAAACACTGACAAGGGAACGCAACCGACTTGCTGCCCATCGCCGTCAAAACACTCTTCAATGCCGCGACCGTGGGCACGGTGTATCTCGTCGTCGATGCGATCTTCTGATCCGCGCGGCAGGCAATCGAACAAGGAACAGGCCAAAGGCGTCGTCCTGTTCCCCCCCTCCCCCCTGAGGGCGGCGCCGAATGCAGCCCCGTCCGGCCATCATGGCCCGGGCGGGGTTGTCTTTTGGGTGAGTTGCGAAAGCGCGCGATTCACGGCGGCCTCGGCATGGAGCGCGGTGGTGTCGAACAGCGGGAGGGCGCTGTCTTCCGGAGCGACCAGGAGCCCGATCTCGGTGCAGCCGAGCACCACGCCTTCGGCCCCGCGCTCCGCCAGCCGCGCGATTACCCCGCGATAGGCCGCGCGCGAGGGTTCGAGGAAGCGCCCGGCGACGAGTTCCTCGTAGATCACCCGGTGGATTTCAGCCCGGTCGGCGGCCTCGGGCACGATCACCGCAAGACCCTCCGCCTCGAGCCGTTCGCGGTAGAAGGCCTGTTCCATCGTGAAGGCGGTGCCGAGAAGACCGACCCGCGCATGGCCCGCTCGCCGTATCGCCTCGGCCGCGGGGTCGCAGATATGCAGCAGGTCGAGCGAGGTGGCCGCCTCGATCCGGTCGGCGAGCTTGTGCATCGTGTTCGTGGCGAGGACGAGGAAATCGGCCCCGGCCGCCTCCAGCCGCCGCGCGCTCGCCGCCAGCATGTCGCCGAGCGCGTCCCACTCGCCCGCCCGCTGGAGCGGTTCGACCTCCCCGAAATCCACGCTGTCCATGACGATCCGCGCCGAATGCGGCGGGCCAAGGGCATCACGGATGCCGCGGTTGATGAGCGCGTAATAATGCGCCGAGCTTTCCCAGCTCATCCCGCCGATGATGCCGATCGTTCGCATGGTCGCTCTCCTAGGGCGCGATCCTGAAGCCTGCCAGCCGCTCGCGCCTTTCCCGCGTTTCGTAAAGCGCGATTGCCGTCGTGCTCGGCAAGGCGATGCAGGCCGATAGAGGCGCTCGTTGGTCGGCGGGCGAGCGGGCCGCTCCCCGCGCGCCCGGCGTTCGGCCAGCCACGGGACGAAGTCCTGCGCGCCGAGCAAGGTGAGACTGTCGATGTTCAACGAGACACGGCGAAGACCGCAGGCGTCGGCCGGAGACCGGACAGGACCATCCGCGCGGTCGGGGCGGCGGGGAGCGTCAGCGCGCCGCCCGCGAAAACCTCACGCAGCGGCTTCCTTCTTCTCGCCGCCGTGGACGAGGATCGGGGCCTTTTCGCCCTTCACCACTTCGGCGTCGATCACGACTTCGCTGACGCCTTCCATGTCGGGCAGGTCGAACATGGTGTCGAGCAGGATCGCCTCGACGATCGAACGCAGGCCGCGCGCGCCGGTCTTGCGCTTGATTGCCCGCTCGGCGATTTCGCGCAGCGCGTCGTCGGTGAAGGTGAGGTCGACATCCTCGAGCTCGAACAGCTTGCTGTACTGCTTGACGATGGCGTTCTTCGGCTCGGTCAGGATCGTGACCAGCGCATCGACATCGAGATCGTGCAGGGTCGCGATCACCGGCAGGCGACCGACGAATTCGGGGATCAGGCCGAACTTGAGCAGGTCCTCGGGCTCGCTCTTCTCGAGCAGTTCGCCGACCTTGCGCTTGTCCGGGTCGGCGACGTGCGCGCCGAAACCGATCGAGCGCTTCTGGAGCCTGTCGGCGATGATCTTGTCCAGACCGGCGAAGGCGCCGCCGCAGATGAACAGGATGTTGGTCGTGTCGACCTGGAGGAATTCCTGCTGCGGATGCTTGCGCCCGCCCTGCGGCGGGACGGAGGCGGTCGTGCCTTCCATCAGCTTGAGCAGGGCCTGCTGCACGCCTTCGCCCGACACGTCGCGGGTGATCGAGGGGTTTTCGGCCTTGCGCGTGATCTTGTCGATCTCGTCGATGTAGACGATCCCGTGCTGCGCCTTCTCGACATTGTAGTCGGACGCCTGCAGCAGCTTGAGGATGATGTTCTCCACGTCTTCGCCGACATAGCCCGCTTCGGTCAGGGTCGTCGCGTCGGCCATGGTGAAGGGCACGTCGAAAGTGCGCGCCAGCGTCTGCGCGAGGAGCGTCTTGCCGGTCCCGGTCGGGCCGACGAGCAGGATGTTCGACTTGGCGAGTTCGACCTCGCCCGCCTTGCCGGAATGCTTCAGCCGCTTGTAGTGGTTGTGCACCGCGACCGCGAGGTTCCGCTTCGCGGAGTTCTGCCCGATCACGTAATCGTTCAGCGTCTCGAAGATTTCCTTGGGCGTCGGGACCTCGCCCTCCTTCTTTCCGGCGATCCCGGCCTTGGTCTCTTCACGGATGATGTCGTTGCACAGTTCCACGCATTCGTCGCAGATGAACACGGTGGGTCCGGCGATAAGCTTGCGCACTTCGTGCTGCGACTTCCCGCAGAAGCTGCAATACAGGGTGCTCTTGCTGTCAGATCCGCTCAATTTGGTCATTCCTGTCGTCCTGGGCGCCGCACGCGAAAGCGTTTCTTTCCGCGAGGATTCGCCAACTGTATCTGTCCGCGCGGATGAATCAACACATGCGCCGACGATTTTGCATCCGCACAGGTTCGGTTGTTCCGCCTGAACCCGTGCTGAAACCGGAAGTTTCGCCCGCGCGTGCCGGGCCGGAACGCGCGGGTGGCCCTTCGTTCATGCCGACGCGTTTCACGCGGCCGGCCGGTTCCCGGGGCCGCGGCGCCGGTTCATTCCGGGGCGCCGCCCGATCCCTTTTCCGTCTCGTCTTCCGCGCCGCTTTCGGGGCGGGTTTCGAAGACCTTGTCGACAATCCCGAACGCCTTCGCCTCGCCCGCGTCGAGGAAGGTGTCGCGGTCCAGCGCCCGTTCGATGTCGGTCAGGCTCTGGCCGGTGTATTTCACGTAAAGGTCGTTCATCCTCTGGCGGATGCGAAGGATTTCGCGCGCCTGGATCTCGATGTCGGAGGCCATGCCGCGCGCCCCGCCCGAAGGCTGGTGCACCATGATCCGCGCATTGGGCAGCGCGACGCGCATCCCCGGCTCACCCGCGGCGAGGAGGAAGCTCCCCATGCTCGCCGCCTGGCCGATGCAGACCGTCGAGACGCGCGGCTTGATGTACTGCATCGTGTCGTGGATCGCCATGCCGGCAGTCACCACGCCGCCGGGCGAATTGATGTACATGCTGATCGGCTTCGAGGGATTCTCGCTTTCGAGGAACAGCAGCTGGGCGACGATCAGCGAGGCCATCGTGTCCTCGACCTGGCCGGTCACGAAGACGATGCGTTCGCGCAGCAGGCGGCTGAAGATGTCGAAGGCGCGTTCGCCCCGGCTCGACTGTTCGACCACGGTGGGCACCAGCGCCCCCGTCAGCGGGTCGTGCGTGAACCGGCCCTGAGTGCCGAAGCCTTCGCCCGTGTCGCCGAACAGATCGATCATGGTCGTGAAATCCTTCCCTTGGTTCTGGCCCCGCTATGTCGGAGGGCGGGGGGCAATTTCAAGGGGCTTTACCGGGCCGCCTGCGACGATGCCACCGAAATGGTCTTGCCCGCCCGGCCGTTCCCCGCAATCAATGGGTCATGCGCTCCCGGACACCCCTTGCCATCGCCGCGCTCTGCGCGCTTCTCGCCGCACCCGCCGCCACCGCCGGGCGCGGTCCCGCGCCTGCCGATTTCGACGCGCTCGCGGACATCGGTGCGCGGGTCGAGCGGATCGAGCAGTACGACGACGGGACCGGGGGCATCCACGCGGTCATCGCCCATTCGCACACGGCGGGCTTCGCGGCGCGCGAGCAGGTCGGCGTCGGCATCCTCAAGGGCCGCAGCGTGCTGGTGAAGGACAATATCGAAACCGAGGAATGGCCCACCACCGCGGGCAGCCTCGCGCTCGCGGAGAACTTCACCCGCCGCGACGCGCCGCTCATCGCGCGGCTGCGGCGCAATGGCGGGGTGGTGCTCGGCAAGACGAACCTCTCGGAATGGGCCAACATCCGCTCGAACGATTCGACCAGCGGGTGGAGCGCGGTGGGCGGGCTCACGCGCAATCCGCACGCGATCGACCGCAATGCCTGCGGCTCGTCCTCGGGCAGCGGGGCGGCCGTGGCGGCGGGCATGGCCTGGGGCGCCATCGGGACCGAGACCAATGGTTCGATCACCTGCCCGGCCTCGGTCAACGGGATCGTCGGCTTCAAGCCGAGCGTCGGGATCGTCAGCCGCACGCACATCGTGCCGATCTCGGTATCGCAGGACACCGCCGGGCCGATGACGCGCACCGTTCACGACGCCGCGCTGCTGCTGTCGGCGATCGCGGGTGAGGACCCGGCGGACCCGGCGACGCTCGCCGCGGAGCGGGTCGCCGACTATGCCGAGGGGCTGGACGAAGCCTCGCTCGAAGGCGTGCGCATCGGCGTGCTGCGCCGGCAGGCGGGCGAGCGCGCCGATGTGCGTGCGCTGTTCGATGCCGCGCTCGCCGACCTGGAGCGCGCGGGCGCGGTGCTGGTCGAGGTGGATTACGAGACGCCGGACGATTTCTGGGCGAGCACGCTGCCGGTCCTGCTCCACGAACTGCGCGAGGGGATGGATGCCTATCTTGCCGGCCTTCCCGGCGAGCGCGGTCCGCGCAGCCTGGCCGATGTCGTCGCCTTCAACCGCGCCGAGCGGGAGCGCGAATTGCGCTGGTTCGGGCAGGACCTGTTCGAGCGGGCGCTAGAGACGACCGACCGCGCTCAATACGAAGGCCACCTCGAAAAGATCCGCCGCATGACGCGCGAGGAGGGGATCGACCGCCTGCTGGCCGAGCATGACGTGCGCTTCCTCGTCGCGCCGACCACCGGCCCGGCCTGGACCACCGATCTCGTCAACGGGGACAGTTTCGCGGGGCGCATCGGCGCGGGCTATCTCGCGGCCATCGCGGGCTATCCGCACCTCACCGTGCCGATGGGAGCGGTCGAACGGCTGCCGGTGGGCCTCAGCATCATGGGCGCGCGCTGGACCGACCACGCGGTGCTGAAGGCCGGCGCGGCCTATGAAAGGGCGCGCACGGCGGTGCTGCCGGAGCCTTCTTTCAAGCGGTGGAAGGCGGATTAAACCCCTTCCATTGAGGGAGGGGGGTCGGGAGCGGGCCCCGGGCCGATCGACGCCGACCCCCCGGCCCCTCACCGAGGGAAGGGCGGGAGGGCGGTAAGAAAAGCGCCTTACTGGCGGTCGGCGGCCTTTTTCGCAGGCGCTTTCTTGGCGGCGGGCTTCTTCGTGGCGGCGGTCTTCTTCGGCGCGGCCTTCTTGGCGACGGGCTTGTCGCCCTCTTCCTTGGCCGCGGCCTTCTTCGCGGGCGCTTCCCCGGCTTCGGCTTCCGCCCCGCCCTCGTCCGCGGGCTTCTTCTTCGCGCCGGTCTTCTTGGCAGCCGCCTTCTTCGCGGGCGCCTTCTTCTTCGCCGGCTCGGCCTTGACCTTTTCCTTCTCGGCCTCGACGTTCTCGTCAGCCTCGATCGCGGCCTGGAGTTCCTCCTGCGTCACCTCGCGCTCGGTCACCTCGGCCTTGTCGAACAGGAAGTCGACCACCTTGTCCTCATAGAGCGGCGCGCGCAGCTGGGCGGCCGCCATCGGTTCGGACTGGATGTACTGGACGAAACGCTCGCGGTCCACCTGCCGGTACTGCGATGCCGCCTGCTGGATCAGCATCGACATTTCCTGGCTGGTGATCTCGACGCCGTTGGCCTGGCCGATCTCGGACAGCAGCAGGCCCAGGCGCACGCGGCGTTCGGCGATCGCCCGATAATCGTCCTTCTCGTCCTCGATCTGCTTCAGGGCGGCCTCGGGATCCTCCTCCTTCGCCGCTTCCTGCTGGAGCTGGGTCCAGATCTGCTCGAACTCGGCCTCGACCATGCCCTGTGGCACGGGGAAATCGTGGTTGGCGGCAAGCTGGTCGAGCAGGGCGCGCTTCATCTGGGTGCGGGTGAGCCCGGCGGTCTGCTGCTCGAGCTGGCCGCGCATGATCTCCTTCAGCATGTCGAGGTCGTCGAGGCCGAGGTTCCTGGCGAACTCGTCGTCGACCTTGGTCTCGCTCTCGACCTTCACCGCCTTCACGGTGACGTCGAAGGTCGCTTCCTTCCCGGCGAGGTGTTCGGCCTGGTATTCCTCGGGGAAGGTGACGGTGATCGTCCTTTCCTCGCCCGTCTTCACGCCGACGAGCTGCTCCTCGAAGCCGGGGATGAACGTGCCCGAGCCGAGCACCAGCGGGGCATCCTCGGCCGCGCCGCCCTCGAAGGGTTCGCCGTCGAGCTTGCCGACGAAATCGATCACGATCTGGTCGCCCTCGGCCGCCTTCCTGGTCTTGGCCGCGTCCTTGTAGCTCTTGTTCTGGCCCGCGATCCCCTCGATCGCTTCCATCACCTGTTCGTCGGTCACGGGCACGACCAGCTTTTCGAGCTTGAGCCCGTCGATGCTGGGCGCCTCGATCTCGGGCAGGACTTCGAGCTCGACCGTGATTTCGGCGTCTTTGCCCTCGTCATACCCTTCGCCGAGCGCGATCGCCGGCTGCATCGCTGGGCGCAGGTCTTCGGTGCGGAGGAGCTGGTCGACCGAATCGCGGATCGTGTCGTTGACGACCTGCGCGTGGAGCTGTTCGCCATGCATCTTCTTGACGAGATTGGCCGGCACCTTGCCCGGACGGAAGCCGTGCATCCGCACCTGCGGGGCGATCTTCCTGATTTCGGCGTCGATCCTGGCCGCGATGTCGGCGGCGGGAATCGTGATCACATAGCCGCGCTTGAGGCCTTCACTGGTGGTCTGCTTGGTCTGCATGGGGTCGGTATCGAAGCCTTCTTGAGCAAAACGTGACGGCTGCGGGCGATGGGCGAACTGGTGCGGGCGAAGGGACTCGAACCCCCACATCTTGCGATACCAGAACCTAAATCTGGCGCGTCTACCAGTTCCGCCACGCCCGCGAGCCTGAACGAAGCCGCGCGGGAAACCGTCCGGTCCCCCGCGCGTATCAGCGCGCCTCTATCCCTTGCCGGTCAAAAGGGCAAGCACTGGCTGGCGTGCGACCGGCGGCCGTGCCGCGCCGGAACGATCGGGCCGGGCTTCCGGTTGATCGGATGAAGGAGAAATGCCGCATGACCGATAGCGACAGCCAACCGCGATCCGATCGCCCCGCGCGCGGGCATCCGCGCGACTACGACACGCCCGAAACGCCGGAGGGCACGCCGCCCGTGATCCGGCCCGACCGGGAGGAGGAGCGTATCGAGCAGGCGCAGGGCACCGACCGGGAAGCGCGCGAGAAACTCGAGAAGCGCCAGCGCCGGCGCGCCGACCGCGAAGGCGCGGGCGAGCAGGAGCTCGATTCGATGCGGCCCGAAACCCTCTTCCCGCCTGACTGACCGCGCCCTTTGCATATTGTCAGCGCCCCCGCACCCGATTACGGGCGGGCACCGACATGACAGACGAAACCACCCCCGACAGCGGCGCCGACCAGGCCCGCGACGTTCCGCCCGACCACCTCTCGGTCCACCCGCACAGCCCCCATTTCGATGCCGAGGTGCTCCAGCGCGGCGTCGGCATCCGGTTCAAGGACCGGGTCCGCACCGACATCGAGGAATATTCGATCTCCGAAGGATGGGTCCGGGTGCAGGCCGGCAAGACCGTCGACCGCAAGGGCAATCCGCTGACGATCAAGCTGTCCGGCCCGGTCGAAGCATGGTTCGAGGATCTCGGCGAGAACCCGCCGGTCGCCCGCAAGGACGGCTGAGCCACCTTGCCAAGCCCGGGCCGAGCGGCCACTTGGGGCTGCAGGCATGGAACGCGCACAAACCCCCCCGGGAAAACCGACGGTCGTCATCATCGGCCGGCCCAATGTCGGCAAGTCCACCTTGTTCAACCGGCTGGTGGGCAAGAAGCTGGCGCTGGTAGACGATCAGCCCGGCGTCACACGCGACCGGCGGATGGGCGATGCCGAGATCGCGGGGCTGCGCTTTACCGTGGTCGACACCGCCGGGTGGGAGGACGAGGACGACCTCACCCTTCCCGGACGGATGCGCAAGCAGACGGAGGCGAGCCTCGAAGGCGCGGATGCGGCGCTGTTCGTGGTGGATGCGCGCGCCGGGATCACCCCGCTCGACACCGAGATCGCACGCTACCTGCGCGAACACGCGGTCCCGATCGTCCTCGTCGCCAACAAGGCCGAAGGCGCCGCCGGGGAGGCGGGCGTGCTCGAGGCCTATTCGCTTGGCCTTGGCGAACCGGTCGGGCTTTCCGCGGAACATGGCGAGGGAATCGCCGACCTGTTCGGCGGGCTGTGGCCGATCATCGGCGCCAAGGCCGAGGCGGCGGACGAGGCGGTCGAGCAGGCCGCTGACGCGGAGGACGCGCCCCTCGGCCCGCTCAAGCTGGCCATCGTCGGGCGGCCCAATGCGGGCAAGTCGACGCTGATCAACCGCCTGCTGGGCGAGGATCGCCTGCTGACCGGGCCGGAAGCCGGCATCACGCGGGATTCGATCGCGGTCGACTGGCGCTGGACCGATCCCAAGACCGGCGACGTCCGCGACGTGCGCCTGATCGACACGGCGGGAATGCGGAAAAAACGCAATGTCACCGAAAAGCTGGAAAGGCTCTCGGTCGCCGATGCCCGCCGCGCGGTCGATTTCGCCGAGGTCGTGATCCTGCTGCTCGACGCGACGCAGGGGCTCGAACACCAGGACCTCAAGATCGCCTCCGCCGTGCTCGAGGAAGGCCGCGCGCTGATGGTCGCGATCAACAAGTGGGACGTCGCCGAGGATGCGAGCAGCCTGTTCAACGGCGTGCGCCAGGCACTGGACGATGGGCTCGCCCAGGTCCGCGGCCTGCCGCTGCTGGCGGTCAGCGCGAAGACCGGCAAGGGGCTCGACCAGATGATCGGCGCCGCCTTCGACCTGCGCGACAGCTGGTCGAAGCGCGTATCGACCGCCGCGCTCAACCGCTGGTTCGACGATGCGCTCGCCGCCAATCCCCCGCCCGCGCCCGGCGGCCGGCGGATCAAGCTGCGCTACATCACCCAGGCAGGGACGCGCCCGCCGCACTTCGTGATCTTCGGCACGCGGCTCGACGATCTGCCCAAGAGCTACGAACGCTATCTCGTCAATTCGATCCGCGAGCACCTGGGGTTCGATGCGGTCCCGGTGCGCGTGAACCTGCGAAGCCCGAAAAACCCGTTCGGCGGGGGCAAGGACAGGTGAACGCGTTCGGCATCCTCGTCGCCGCCCAGCCCTTCGCCTTCGACATTCTCGAGCGCACCGCCTCGACCCCGCAGGTGCAGGCGGTGGTGCAGCAGAGCCTCGCCCCGGCGTTTCTTCTGGGGGCGATCGGGGCGATCATGAACGTCATCATGAGCCGGATGATCTGGATCGCCGGGCGGATCGAGCGGATCGAGGAGATGCACGCCGAAACCCAGACCGAACGTGCCGCGCGCGAGCTCGCCTGGCTCGAACGGCGGCGCCGCGCGGCGCAGCGGGCGATCAGCTTCGCGACGGCGGCGGCGGTCAATATCAGCCTCGTCATCGGGCTCGTCTTCCTCGCCGCCTACATCAAGGCGAAGATCGGCAGCCTGATCGCCTTTCTGTGGGTGCTGACCATGGTGCTGCTGGTGACGGGCCTCGTCCATTTCCTCCACGAGACGCGGCTGGCGGCGAGAGGCTTCACAAGGGACGGATGAGACGAGAGTTTCCGGACATATGCTGGCAGCGGGGACGGCTGCGCTGCTCTGCTGCGCTCCGGCCATGGCTCAGGAACCGGAAGCAGAGGTCGCGGCCGAGGCCGATGCAGCGCAGGAAGGCCCGCTCGGTCCCGATCCCGCGCCGGACGAGGTGATCGAGTTCTTCACCCCGTTCAGCGCCTCCGAACGGATCGGGGAAGCGCTTGCCCCGGTGTTCTCCGAAATCATGGAACAGGGCGCGGTCCGCGAGGGCTGGAAGGAAAGCGGCATGGACATTCTCGCCGAACTGGCCGCGAGGGAGGGGGTGCGGAGGCCTTCCTTATGCGCGACACCGACCGGACAGCGAACCTAGAAGTATGCATGGTCTGCGCGCGGGCGATGGCGCCTTCCGGGTCCGCAGCTACCTTCCGACGGGCGAGGCCCTGCCGGGGCTCGACGCCGATGGCACGCCGCTCGTTCCGATGCCCGCGAGCAATCTCGACGTCTTCCTGCAGGAGACCCCAGAGCCGGCGCCGGAAGAATAGGGCAGCGCAAAGGCGACCGGATGCGAAAAGGCCCGCCGCCGCTCGCGCGGCGCGGGCCTTTCATCGCGCCGCGGGCGGTCAATTGCCCGCGCCGGCCTCGCCCTCGCCCGCAGGCTTGCTCTGGAGCTGGCAGTAATTCTGCAGGCCCATCCGCTCGATCAGGTCGAACTGCGTTTCGAGGAAGTCGACGTGCTCCTCCTCGTTGCGCAGGATGTCCTCGAAGATCTGACCCGATGTGAAGTCCTTCGCCTCCTGGCAATAGGCCGCGGCCTCGCGCAGGAGCGGGATCGCCTCGTGCTCCAGCGCGAGATCGGCCTTGAGGATCTCCTCGACCGTCTCGCCGACCTTGAGCTTGTGGATCGCCTGGAAATTGGGCAGCGCATTGAAGAACAGGATCCGTTCGGCCAGCCGGTCGGCGTGCTGCATTTCCTCGATCGATTCGTGGCGCTCGTATTCGGCGAGCCTGGTGAGACCCCAGTCGGCCAGCACGCGGTAGTGCAGCCAGTACTGATTGATGGCGGTGAGTTCGTTGGTGAGCGCCTTGTTCAGGAACTCGACGATTTTCGGATCGCCCTGCATGGCGCGTCTTCCCCTTTGCATGGGCCGAGCGCCTGGCACGGCCCGTCAAAACGACGGGACGTTATATGGGGCGGAAAACCGCGGTTTGCAAGCCGAAGGGTTCAGAGTTTTTGTTGTGAAATCAGGGCCTTGAAAGCCACTCGCAATAGCGGCGCGGCAATTCAGACCGCGACTTTCTCGCAAGCGGACAGCGAACGCTCCTGTTCGATGATCTTGCCCGCTTCGCCGAGACACTGGCCGCAATTGGGGCGTTTGCCCAGCGTCGCATAGGTTGCCTCGGCATCGCCCGCGCAGCCGAGCGCCGCGCGCCGCAGCTCGTCTTCGCGGATTGCGTTGCAGATGCAGATATACATGCGAAGAACCTCTCCTGCGAGTCGTTTGCAGGCCAAAGATATGCGAGCCGTTCTCAATAGCAAGGAAAAACGTCACCGCTTCATCGCGAAGAGGCGTCCGTAGGTCAGGCTGCGCCACAGCCATTCGAGCGGCCCGTAGCGATAGCGTTCGAGCCAGGGCTTCGACCAGAGCAGCATCGCCGCCCAGGCAAGGACCACGACGACATAGAGCTGCGGGCGATCGAGCGCCCCGAACAGGCCGAGCCCCCAGCCGTGGAAGAGGAACAGCATGACGAGCGAGGTGCCGAGGTAATTGGTGAAGGCAACCCGCCCCGCCGCGCGCACCCTTTCGGCGAGTTCCCCGGTCCAGCGCGGCGAATATTCGACCATCAGCGCGGCGAGGCCGAGCACCATCGCGAGCCGCGGCAGCGGGCTCCAGCCGATGAAGGCCGCCTGCACGGTGTAGAAGGCGAACCCTCCCTCGCGCACGAACAGGCCGATGCCGAAGTGCATCAGCCCGCCCGCGATCACCCCCGTCCAGCCCCAGAACCGCATCCGCCGCGCATCGAACGCGCCCGAGAAGAACCCGAGCCTGTAGAGCGCGACGCCTAGGAACATCAGCGGCAGGGTCTCGAAGACGAACACCGCGAGGTTCGCCAGCGGCACGAACCATTCCTCGCGCACACGGTAAGCGACAAGGCCCGCGTAATCGCCCGAAAGCTTGAATTCGCTGATGACCGCATCATCGGCCAGCTGGCGCTCCTGGTCGGCCAGCATCTCCTCGCGCAGCTCGGCGAGGTCGCCGGTCTCGCCCGCCGCGGTTTCGACCACGGCAAAGGGAAAGGACAGCGCCGCCGCATACAGCAGAGCGCCGAAGACATAGCCGACAAGCCCGGTCCACAGCTGGGCCTTCACCCCCCACCTGAGGCAGGGCACGACGAGAAAGCCGATCGCGGCGTAATAGAACAGGATGTCGCCTGCCCACATCAGGAAGAAGTGGACGAGCCCGAACACCAGCAGCACGGCGAGCCGCCACATCTGCCGCCAGCGCGTGCCACCGCGCGCCCACACGCGCTCCATGAAGAGATAGAGCCCCGCGCCGAACAGCAGGGTGAAAAGCCCGCGCATCTTCCCGTCGACGAGCACGAACTGCGCGATCCACATCCATTCGGACGCCGCGCCGTGCTCGGTCAGGAAGGCGGCCGGGTAGAGGTAGGCGAGGAAAGGCTGGCCGAAGCCGACGATGTTCGCCGCGAGGATGCCCATGACCGCGATGCCGCGGATGAAATCGAGGCTTTCGATCCGTTCGTTCGCGGCGACGGGGGCGATCGCCCCGTCGCCCAGCCGCGCGTCCCCCGCACCGTCCGGTGTCGCATCGCCCCGCGCGCCGGACATCCCGCCCCGCCCCGCGCCGCTTTCCGCATAAGTGCCGCTCACCCTTCGATCCCCATCCCGTTGGCGTCTGCGAAGGGACACTAGCACCATGGCGACAGGGCGATAGCCCCGCGACCTGCGCGAACGAAAGGAGCGCGGGCGATGATGTCGGCGCGCGACACCCACCCTGCCCCGGCAGCCTGCGCCGCAAGGGGGAGGCCGGACACGGGCGAAACGCGGTTCGACCTCGCGCCGGCAGGAGGGAAGGGAGAGCGGCCGCGCGCGCTAGGAGCCGGGCGCGGCAACGATACAGGCCTGCCCTTCGCGCGCCAGCGCGGAGCAGGCGGCCCGGGCGTCCGAGCGGCTGGCGAAGCCGACCGCCTGCAGCTTGGTCACCCGCCCGGCGGGCACGAGCGCGCGTTCGGTCCCGGCGAGCGCGGGATTGTCGGCAAGCTTCCTCCACAGCCGTTCGGCATTGCCCGGCACGCCGAACGCGCCGAGCTGGACCCGCCATTTCCCGCGCGGGCGGGCCGCGGCCTCGACCCGGACGGGTTGCGGGCGAGCCCGCGCCGCCGAAGGGGCGGCCTGCGCGCCCGCCCCGGAAGCCAGACCCGAAGCCGAAGCCGAAGCCGAAACCGCCGCCGGAACCGGCGCAGGCGGGGTGCGCGGCGGCGCGGCCTCGCGCGGTTCGGGCAGGGCCGCGACCAGCACGGGCGCGGGATCGGGCCGGGCCGACCGCTGCGGGCCGGGCTGCGGCTCGCGCCCGGTCTGCGGCTGGGATTGCGGCAGGGCCTCCGCCATCTGTGCGGGCGTGCCCGCCGCGGCCGCGACCGGGGCGGGCGCGTCCTTCGCCGCGCTCATCCGGCCGAGATCGGCTGCGGCCAGCTGCGCGGAGCGCCTGCGGGCCGATTCCTCTTCGAGCTGGCGGGCGAGCGATTGCGCCGCGCTTTTCTGGGCATCGGGCACGTAGCGATCCATCTGGGCCAGCGCCTCGGTCGCCTGCGGCAGTCCCTGCGACCGGGCGAGGGTGAGCAGGGCATAGGCGCGCACCCAGTCCTTCGGCGCATAGTCGGCGTTGAAATGGGCGAGGCCGAGCACGTATTGCGCGCGCGGGTCGCCGCGGTCGGCGGCGTCGCGGATCAGCGGCATCGCGCTTTCCTGTGCGCCCTGCTGGAACAGCAGCAGGCCGTAATTGTCGGCTGCTTTCGCATGGCCTTTCTGCGCCGCTTCGGCATAGAGTTCGCGCGCGCGGGCGATATCCGCCTCGACCCCGCGACCAAGGCGATAGGCCTGGGCGAGGTTGAAGAGGGCATCGGGATCGCCATTGGTCGCCGGTCCCTGCCATTCGGCGACCGCGCGGCCATAGTCACCCGCGCTCCAGGCGTCGACACCGTCCTTGACATTGGCGAGCCCGGGCGTCGCGGCCAGCGCCAGCAGGAGCGCCGCCGGGCCGGCAGGGGACCGCGCGAAGGCGCGAGCGAGCCGGCAGGGCGCCGGGCGCGCGGAAAGGCTGGTGTCGCTGGGCATCGCTGATCCTCGAACTCCTGACCGGTGGGAAACATATCACGCTTCGCCCTCGGCGAGGGCTCACAAAAGCAAGTCTCGCGCGGGCACGTCCGCGCGTCCATCGGGGAAAGAACCATAGTGAATGAAGCGTTAGGATTTCCTTTCCGCTCCGGCCGCGTCGCGGGCGCCAAAGGGACCGCCCCTGCCGAGCGGATGGCTGCGGGTCGCGGGGCGGCGTCTTAACCCAAAATTAGGGGTATCCTGCGAAGCCTCGTTTCAACCCGCCGCAGACGCGCGGCATCACACGGTTCAATCCAGGGGGACCCTAGCGTTGCGTGTACTCGCTTTGGCATCGCAGAAAGGCGGATCGGGGAAGACCACCCTCTCCGGCCACCTCGCCGTCCAGGCCCAGCGCGCAGGCGCCGGCCCGGTCGTGCTCATCGACATCGACCCGCAGGGATCGCTCGCCGACTGGTGGAACGAGCGCGAGGCGGAATATCCCGCCTTCGCCCAGACCACCGTCTCGCGGCTCGCCAATGACTTGCAGGTGCTGCGCCAGCAGGGCTTCAAGCTGGCGGTAATCGACACCCCGCCCGCGATCACCATGGCGATCCAGTCGGTGATCGGCGTCGCCGAACTGATCGTGGTGCCGACCCGCCCCAGCCCGCACGACCTGCGCGCCGTGGGCGCCACGGTCGACCTGTGCGAACGCGCGGGCAAGCCGCTGGTCTTCGTCGTCAACGCCGCCACCCCCAAGGCCAAGATCACCTCCGAAGCGGCGGTCGCGCTGTCGCAGCACGGCACGGTCGCGCCGATCACGCTCCACCATCGCACCGATTTCGCCGCCTCGATGATCGACGGGCGCACGGTGATGGAAGTCGATCCCGAAAGCCGCAGCGCGGCCGAGATCACGGCGCTGTGGAAATACATCAACGACCGGCTGGAAAAGAACTTCCGCCGCACCGTCTTCGCTGCCGCGCCCAACGGGCAGGTCGCGGCGAACGGCGTCCACCGCCCGGCGGGCGGATTCGGCCGCCGGGTCGCGCAGTAAGGGAGCGGGAGAAGGGTATGCCCGAAGCCGGTTTCGCCTCGCTCGGTCCGACCCTGCTCGCGCGCAAGGGCGGGGCCAAGCCGGCCATGCGCCCGCAACTCGCGCCGCTCACCCAGAGCCCGGAGGAAATGGCCGCGCTCGCCGACGAACAGCTCGAGGATCTGGGCTGGAACGACATGGGTGACGATCGCGGCGACGACCCGGCCGACGACGCGAACAATGCCTGGGATGGCCCCAACGCAGCGGGCAAGGGCGCGCAGGTCGTGCCGATCCTCCCGACCCTTCCCGAAGCCGCGGGCGAAAGCCCCGCCCAGGCCCGCAGCCCCGTCGTCAGGCGCCAGCAGAAACAGCTCGCCGAGCGTGTCCTTGCCGATGCCGCGATGGACGGTTCGGAAGGCGAACTGGGCGACGAGGAGGAGGAAGACCTCTCCGCGCGCTATTTCGAGGACGACGAAAGCGAGGGGCACGAGGCCTTCGAGGCCCCCGCCCCGCCGCCGCCGCCGCCGCCGTCGCCGCGCAAGCCGGTCCGCCGGCCCGCGGCCCGCCCCGCCGCCCGAACCGCCGCCCGGCCTTCGGGCAAGCGCGCCGCCTTCACCCTGCGGCTCGACACCGAACGCCATCTCAAGCTGCGCCTTGCCGCGACCATGCAGGGGGTGAGCGCACAGGCCCTCGTGACCGAGGCGCTCGACGCGTTGCTCGCCGAATTCGAGGAACTCGACGCGCTCGCCGCCCGGATGCGCCGCAACTGAGCCGCGCCCTCGCCCGCACCGAACCAGAGCAACGACCAGCGAACCGCACCAAAAGGACCGACAGGGGAAACATCATGGATCGCACTGCCTTCATCCGCACCGGGGGTCCGAGAGTCGGGCTCTTCGTCACCACCGCGCTCGCCAGCGTGGTGCTGGCCGGTTGCAGCACGACCGGCGCCCCGCCCGCCGAAACCTCCTTCGCCAAGGCGCAGACCGCGCTGGAAAAGGGCAGGACCGACGAGGCGATCGCCCATGCCGAGGCCACCGTCCTCGCCGAACCGCGCAATCCCGCCTACCGCGCGATGCTGGGCGCGACCTATCTCGAGAACGGCCGTTTCGAGAGCGCGGCGACCAGCTTCGGCGATGCGCTCGCGCTCGGCCACGAGGACCCGCGCACCGTCCTGAGCTTCGCGCTCGCCAGCATCGCGATCGGCGATGCGAAGACCGCGGTCGCCACCCTGCGCGAATGGGAGAACGCCATTCCGGGCGACGATCTCGGCCTTGCCTATGCGCTTGCCGGGGAGCCGGAACGCGGCGTCCACGTGCTCACCAACGCGGTGCGTTCCGGGCTCGCCACCCCCAAGGCGCGGCAGAACCTCGCCTACACCTATGCGCTCGCCGGGAACTGGCGCGCGGCGCGGGTGATGGCGGCCGAGGACGTTTCCGCCGACCAGCTCGACGCGCGCCTGTCCGAATGGGCCGCGACCGCTTCGCCGGAGGACTACCGCGCCCGCGTGGCGAGCCTCCTGCGGGTGACACCGGTGGCCGACGGCGGCCTCCCCGCGATGCTCGCGCTCTCCAATTTCCCGAGCCAGGAGCAGATGGTGGCCGAAGCCGCCGCGGCGATCCCGGCCGAGGACAAGGTAGCGGAGCCGAAACTCGCCGAAGCCGCCGCGAGTATCCCTGCCGAGGTCAAGTCGGCGGAGCCGAAACGGGCCGAAGCCCCGGCCGAGCCGCGCGAGAGCGAACGGCCTGCCATGGCGCGCGGCGAATCGCGGATGGAACGGATCGATCCGACGCCCAGCCGCCTCGCTGCCGATGCGCCCGCCAAGCCCGCCGCGAAGCCCGCCGCGAAGCCAGCACCGCGCATCTCGGACAAGGCGCCCGCCGCCGCGATCGCCGCCGCCCCGGCAGCGAAGCCCGCGCCGGGTGCCCCGCGCTTCGTCTCGAACCCGGTGGTGCAGAACGTCGCCGCCGCGAAGCCCGGGCCGACCCGCGTCGCGGCGAACGCCTCGCAAGCCCGCATGGCCGCCACTGCCACCGCCACCGCCACCGCCGCCGCAGCGGCGCGCGGCGATGCCGCCCCCAGGCCTGCCGCACCGGCGCCGGCCCGCTCCTCCGCCGACACTCACCTCGTCCAGCTCGGCAGCTGGGACAGCCACGAACTCGCCAAGGCCGGCTGGGAAAACCTCAAGCGCAAGCACCCGAGCCTCAAGGATCACGACGTCGTCATCACCGAGGCGCTGGTCAACGGGAAGACCTATTTCCGCGTCGCCGCGGCGGGTTTCGACCTGCCCCGCGCGCGTTCGATGTGCCGCACCGTCAAGCAGGGCGGCGGCGGCTGCTTCGCCTATGCCAAGACCAACCCGCCCGCGGGCGCGGTCGATCGCGGCGTGCGGATCGCGGCGCGCACCGAATAGGCGCGGATCACGATTTCAGCGAGACTGCCCCCGGGAGCGAGCCGCTTCCGGGGGCATTTTTTCGTCACCGTCCAACGGCTGGCGCCTCAGCCCTTCGCACCGACCCGGATGCCACCCTTCAGCAGCGCCCTGACCCGACCCTGGGCGCCCTGCCGGTCGAACGGCGTGTTGTCGGCGGTCGCTTCCATCTTGCGGCGGTCGATCACCCAGGGCGCATCGGGATCGATCAGCGCGATGTCGCCTTCCAGCCCCGGCTCGAGCCGGCCTGCCGGCACGCCGAGCAGGCGCGCCGGGTTTTCCGCGAGCAGAGCGAAGGCGCGCGCGGTGTCGATCACCCCGTCCCGCACGAGGGTAAGGGTCATGGCGAGCAGCGTCTCCGCCCCGGCCATGCCGGGCGCGGCGTCAGCGAAGGGCAGGCGCTTTTCCTCCGGCCCGCGCGGGTCGTGCCCGCTCGCGATCACGTCCACCGTCCCGTCCGCGATGGCGGCGAGGGCGGCCTGACGGTCCGCCTCGCTCCGCAGCGGGGGGGAGAGGCGGGTGAAGGTGCGGAAATCGGCGGTGGCGAGGTCGGACAGCATGAAATGCGCCGGGCTGATCCCGCAGGACACGGCAAGCCCGCGCTGCTTCGCCTGCCGGACAAGGTCGAAGCCGCGCGCGGTCGTCACCTGCCGGATGTGGAGCCGCGCCCCCGCCATCTCGGCCAGCATGACGTCGCGCGCGATGGCGAGCGCCTCGGCCTCGGCCGGGGCGGCGGGCAGGCCGAGCCGGGTCGCGATCTCGCCCGCGGTGGCCGCCGCGTCCCCTGCCAGCCCCGCATCCTCGGCATGGGCCACCACGACGAGGTCGAGCATGGCGGCATATTGCAGGAGGCGCAGCATCACGCCGCTGTCCGCGATCCAGCGCCGGCCCGTGGCGACGCCGCGCGCGCCCGCCTCCCGCATCAGCGCGATCTCGGCGAGTTCGCGCCCTTCCAGCCCCCGGGTCGCGGCGGCGAGCGGGTGGACCCACAGGTCGGGCTTGCCGCTCTTGGCGATGTGGCCGACCCGGCTCGGGAAATCGAGCGGCGGGGACTGGTCGGGCATCAGCGCGGCGCGGGTGATGCCGCCGAAATGGAACGCCGGCTTGTCGACCGCGAAGACGCCGAAGTCAACGAGGCCGGGCGCGACGAGCAGCCCGCGCGCGTCGATCACCTCGTCGCCCTCCTGCGGACGCAGCCCGGCCCCGAGCGCCGCGATCACCCCGTCCGCGAGCCGCAGCGCACCTTCGACCACGCCCGATGGCGTGACCAGCCTGCCGCCGGTGATGGTGATGGGCCGGGCCTGCTTCATCGCTCGCCCTCCCACCCTTCGACCCCGCGCGCGGTCCGCGTGAGGATGTCGAGGCAGGCCATGCGGATCGCGACTCCCATCTCGACCTGCCGCGTGATCAGCGAACGCCCGGCAAGGTCGGCAACCTCGCTGTCGATCTCGACCCCGCGATTCATCGGGCCGGGATGCATCACGAGCAGATCGGGCGAGGCCCGTTCCAGCCGCCGCGCCGTCAGCCCGTAGAGATGGCGGTATTCGCGGGCCGAGGGGATGAACTGCCCCGCCATCCGCTCCGACTGGAGACGCAGCATCATGACGACGTCGCAGCCCTTCAGCGCGGCGTCGAAATCGTGGAACGGCTCCGCCCCCATCGCCTCGATCCCTTCCGGCATCAACGCGGGCGGCGCGCACAGGCGCACGGTCGCGCCCAGCGCCTGCAGGCACAGGAGCGAGGAGCGCGCGACCCGGCTGTGGCGGATGTCGCCGCAGATCGCGATGGTGCGGCCGGTGAAATCCTCCGCGCCCTCGCCCCGCTCCGCCAGCGCGTGCCGCAGCGCGAGCGCGTCGAGCAGGGCCTGCGTGGGGTGCTCGTGGCTGCCGTCGCCCGCGTTGAGGGCCGGGCAATCGACCTTGTCCGCGATCAGCTGCGTCGCCCCCGACGAGGCATGGCGGATGACGATCGCATCGGCCCGCATCGCGTTCAGCGTGATCGCGGTATCGATCAGCGTCTCGCCCTTCTTGAGGCTCGAGGTCGCGGCAGCCATGTTGACCACGTCCGCGCCGAGCCGCTTGCCGGCGATCTCGAAGGACAGCAGCGTGCGGGTCGAATTCTCGAAGAAGGCGTTGATGATGGTGAGCCCGGACAGAAGCTCGGCATGTTTCGAACGCTGCCGGTTCAGTTCCACCCACTGTTCCGCCTCGGCGAGCAGGTAGAGGATCTCGTGCCGCTCGAGCTGGCCGATGCCGGTGAGGTCGCGGTGCGGGAAAGCCGCCCTGCCCGCCGGAAAGCGGCTTTCGGACGGCGAAGGCGGCGGGCTGGTCATCGCGGCAACGCCCTTAGTCGAGCGCCATGCGCCGCTCAACCCATGGACCTTCGCTTTCCCGGGGAATCCCGACCATGGAAAGACCGGGCGATGCTTCCTATCTCGGGGCGAAGCACTCCAAGACAACCGGCCTGTTCGCTCTCCCGATGCCGTCGGGGCGTGCAAGGCCCAAACGCGCTGCCGCCGCAGCAAAGGGCTGAATATGAGTTTCGTGGGCAAGATCTGGAAGGTTCTGGTCGGGATCAAGGACGGGCTGGTGCTCGTCTTCATGCTGCTGTTCTTCATCGCCCTGTTCGGCCTGCTTTCGGCGAGCCCCGATCCGGGCAAGGTGCGCGAGGGCGCGCTCTACATCGAACTCGACGGGTTCGTGGTCGAGGAACGCGCCCCGCTCGACCCCTTCACGGCGATCCTGAGCGGCGAGGCGCCGGTGCAGGAATTCCAGGCCCGCGACCTGGTGCGCGCGCTGGACGCGGCGGCGACGGACGAACGGGTCAAGGCGGTGGTGTTCGACCTCACGCTGTTCGCCGGGGGCGGCCAGGTCCACCTGCAGGAAATCGGCGAAGCGATCGAGCGGGTCAGGCAGGCGGACAAGCCGGTCCTCACCTATGCCCTCGCCTATGCCGACGATCACCTCCAGCTCGCCTCCCACGCGAGCGAGGTGTGGGTCGATCCGATGGGCGGCGCGCTGGTAAGCGGGCCGGGCGGAACGAATCTCTATTACGCCGACCTCCTCGAAAAGCTCAGCATCAACGCCCGGATCTACCGCGTCGGCGAATTCAAGTCGGCGGTCGAACCCTATGAGCGCAATTCCATGTCGGCCGAGGCGCGCGAGAACCTCGAGTCGCTTTACGGCGCGTTGTGGGAGGAATGGCAGGCCAACGTCAAACGCGCGCGCCCCGCAGCCGAGATCGACCGCGTGACGAGCGATCCGGTCGCCTGGGTCGAGGCTTCAGCGGGCGACCTCGCCGAGGCGGCGCTCGATGCGAAGCTGGTCGACCGGCTCGGCAGCCGCGCCGAATTCGGCACGCGCGTCGCCGAGCTCGCGGGCGAGGACCGCTGGGACGAACGGCCCGGCGCCTTCGCCAGGAGCGATTATGCCCCCTATCTCGCCGATACCGCACCGGACGAGCCGGGCAAGGCGATTGGCGTCGTCACCATCGCGGGCACCATCGTCGATGGCGATGCCGGTCCGGGCACGGCCGGGGAGGGGCGGATCGTCGATCTGCTCGACCGCGCGCTCGACGATGATCTCGCCGGGCTGGTCGTGCGGGTCAATTCGCCCGGCGGCTCGGCGATCGCCTCGGAGAAGATCCGCATCGCCGTTCAGCGCTACCGCGACAAGGGCCTGCCGGTGGCCGTCTCCTTCGGCAATATCGCCGCGAGCGGGGGCTACTGGATCGCGACCGCGGGCGACCGCATCTTCGCCCAGCCCGAAACGATCACAGGCTCGATCGGGGTCTTCGCTGTGCTGCCGACCTTCGAGGACGCGGCGCAGCGGATCGGGGTCACTGCCGACGGTTTCCGCACCACCCCGCTGTCGGGCCAACCCGATCTCATCGCCGGGTTCACGCCGGAGGTCGACACGATCCTCCAGGCTTCGGTCGCCAACAGCTACAGCGACTTCATCGAGCTGGTCGCGAAATCGCGCGGCCTGTCGGTGGATCGCGTCGACACGATCGCGCAGGGGCGCGTCTGGGACGGCGGCACGGCGCGCCAGATCGGGCTCGTCGACCAGTTCGGCGGGCTCGACGACGCGCTCCGGTGGACCGCGGCGCAGGCCAAGCTTGATGAGGGCGACTGGCACCCGCGCTTCCTCGGCGAGGCCGCGCCGCGCTACGATTCGCTGATCCGCCAGATCGTGACCGAAGCCGCCGCACCTGCGCCCTCTGCGGTCGGCGGAGACCTTTTCGCGCAGGCCGCGCGCCAGCGCGAGGGCGTGCTCGCGCGGGTCGCAGGGGATGTCGAGCGGCTCTCGGGCGCGCGCGGGGTGCAGGCCTATTGCCTCGCCTGCCCGGGCGAGAACCGCCCGCAGGCCGCCCGCGCGGCGCGCGGCTGGGTCGAAACGCTCGCGGAGCTCTTCGCGAAGTAGGCGCGAGGACGCCGACACGGCGCTTGCCAAGCGCGCGGGCGCGCGGTAATGGCGCGCCCCTGTCCGACACGCTCCGGACGGGCGCGTAGCTCAGTGGTAGAGCACACCCTTCACACGGGTGGGGTCGCAAGTTCAATCCTTGCCGCGCCCACCATTTTCCCGGCCCATTTTCCCGGCCTATCTTCCAGGCGAGCCGGCACCTGTTCTCCATCGACATGGCCGGGGCACCGGCCCGGATGTCCGATCCCGGTGACGGAGGCTTGGGCAGCGGTATCGATGGCGGCCTAATCCAGCGCCACCGGCTTGGCGCTCATCATCTCTTCCATGACGAAATGCCCGGTGACGACCGAGAGGTCGAAGCCGTCGACGAGGCTCTGGTAGAACCGGTCGTAACCCGCGATGCCGCGGGTGACGACCTTGATGAGGTAATCCCATTCCCCGCCGATCCGGTAGAGGTCGACGACACCCGGCAGGCGCTCGACATGGTTTCTGAACCCTTCGGCCCATTCTTTCGAATGATGCGGGGTCTTGATCATCACCACGACGACGAGATCGAGGCCGAGCCGCGCCAGGTCGAGCTCGGCGCGCTGGCCGAGGATGACGCCTTCGGACTGCAGGCGGTTGAGCCGCCGCCAGCAGGCGTTCTGCGACAGCCCGACCTTATCGGCGAGCGCGCGCTGGCTGAGCGAGGAATCGGCCTGAAGGGCGGCGAGGAGCTTTCGATCGATTCGGTCGATTTCGATTGTCTGGGTGGTCATATGACACGCTCCATAGCCCAAATCGCCCGAAAGAGGTGCTGATAATCGATTCCGCCCGCGCGAATATTGTCGCATGACAACCGCCCCTGCCCGCTCCAAGGCGCCGCCTGCACCCGCTTCTCCCTTCGCCGCCTTCCGCGCGGCGATCGAAACGGCCCTGCATCACGGCACGCTGGCCAGGGATATCATCGGCAAGGGCCTCGTCTTCGACGGGCCGTTCGGGCCGGTCAGGCTGATCTATGCTGACTACGCCGCATCGGGCCGGGCGCTGATGCAGGTGGAACGCTTCGTGATGGAGGAGGTCCTGCCGGTCTATGCGAACCCGCATACGCAGGCTTCCTTCTGCGGGCGCTCGATCAACCGCCTGCGCCGCGAGGCGCGCGCGGAAATCGGGGCGTTCTGCAGCGCGGGGGCCGGGGATGCGGTGATCTTCGCCGGCAACGGCGCCACGGCGGGCATCCAGAAACTCGTCCGCCTGTTCGCAGCCGACCGGCGCGACGCGAAGGGCGAACGGCCGGTGGTGCTGGTCGGGCCGTACGAGCATCATTCCAACCTCCTCCCATGGCGCGAGAGCATGGCCGAGGTGGTCGAGCTTCCCGAAAGCGCTTCGGGCGGGCCGGACATGGGGGCGCTCGCAGCGCGGCTTGGCGAATTTTCCGGCCGGCATATCATCGGCGCCTTCTCGGCCGGCTCCAACGTGACCGGGGCGCTGACCGACATTGCCGCCGTCTCGCGGCTGGTGAAGGCGCATGGCGGGCGCGTGATCTGGGACCATGCCGGGGCCGGCCCCTATCTTTCGATGACCATGCGCCCGGCAGCGGACGTGCATGTCGATGCGCTGGTCACCTCCCCGCACAAGTTCGTAGGCGGGCCGGGAGCCTCGGGTATCCTCGTCGTGCGGCGCGAGGCGGTGATGCTCGACACACCCTCCGCCCCCGGCGGCGGCACGGTCAGCTTCGTCACGCCCGATGCGCACGACTATCTCGGCGATCTCGCGGCGCGCGAGGAAGCGGGCACGCCCAACGCGATCGCCGACATCCGCGCCGCGCTCGCGGTCATCGTGCGCGGCTGCATGATGCGCGCCGGGCTGGACGCGCGCGCCGAAGCGATGCGGCGCGCGGCGCTCGCCCGGTGGCGGGCGAACCCGCGGATCGAGATCCTAGGCCCCGACCATGGGGCGATGCTGCCGATCGTGTCCTTCCGCGTGCGCGGCGAGGACGGCGCGCCGGTCCATCACCAGCTCGTCACGCGCATCCTGTCCGACCGCTTCGGCGTGCAGGCGCGCGGCGGCTGCGCCTGCGCGGGGCCTTATGTCCACCGCCTGCTGGACATCGATGCCGCCCGTTCGGACGCGATCCGCGCGGCGGTGAGGGCGGGCGCGGAGCTGGAGAAGCCCGGCTTCGTGCGGGTCAATTTCTCGCCGCTGATGGACGAGGAGGAATTCGCCGCGCTGGTCGACGCGGTCGACGAGGTGGCACGCGGCGCCGCGCATTACGCGGCCCGATACGCGGCCGACCCCGCTACCGCCGTGTTCGAGCCGGTCGCGACCCCGGCGCCCTGACATCGACCCGTCCCGCAAGCGGCGCGGGATTGACCCGGGCATCCGGAACCGGCCAGGCGACTTTTCCCCGGGCCGAACCGCTCACGATGCCGCCCCCGCCGTGGCGGCGTGGACCACTTCGACCTCGTCGGCGCGCTTGCCCTTGAGGCGGCTCTTGATCGCCACCAGCGCATCGGCGTGCGCCTTCGCCAGCGCGGTCACCACGACCATCTGCACGAAGGTCGCGAACAGCACGCCGAAGGCGACGCTCGCCGCCAGGGGCACGAGAAAGCGCGCCTGCACGCTCTGCGCCGCGATCAGCGGGAGGATGCCGAAGAAGGTCGTCATCGAAGTCAGCAGGATCGGACGCCAGCGGCTCTTCGCCGCCTCGACGATGGCGGTTCCGATCTCCTCGCCTTCGATCCGGCGCTCGTTCATGAAATCGACCAGCAGCAGCGCGTCGTTGACCACCACGCCCGCAAGCCCGACGATCCCGATCAGGCTGAGGATTGTGAGGTCGAGCCCGAGCAGGAGGTGGCCGAACACCGCGCCGACCAGCCCCAGCGGCACGGCGGACAGGATCACCAGCGGCTGGGTGTAGGAACGCAGCGGCACCGCCAGCAGCGCATAGATCGCGAACAGCGCAAGCGCGAGATTGCGCAGCAGCGCCGGGACGACCTCGCCCTGTTCGCGCTGCTCCCCGCCGAAGCTCCAGTCGAGGCTCGGGATGTCCTCCCGCAGGGTGGGGAGCACGTCGCGCCGGAGCTTTTCGGTGACATCCGACCCGGTCGTCACGCCGGATACCACGTCGGCGCGCACGGTGATGATCCGCCGCCCGTCGCGCCGGTCGATGGTCGAAGGCGCGGAGCCGTATTCGACATCCGCGACTTCGCCGAAGGGAATGCTGGCCGGGCTGTCGGGCGGGCGGATGCGGTAATCGGCGAGGTCCTCGAGCGCGTCGCGTTCGTCCTCCGGCAGGCGGACATAGACCCTCACCTCCTCGCGCCCGCGCTGGATCCGGACCGCCTCCGCGCCGAAGGTCGCCGCGCGCACCTGCTGCGCGAGATCCTGCCGGGCGAGGCCGAAATTGCGCGCCTGCGGGAGGAGTTCGAGCTCGAGCTCGCGCTGGCCTTCGGACAGGTCGTCGCGGATTTCGACCACGCCCGGCTGTTCGTTCAGCGCGGCCCGCACCCGTTCGACCGCACGCTGCAATTCCTCCTCGGTGTCGGCGGAGAGTTCCGCGACCACCGGGTCGCCGACCGAGACGAGGCTCGCCGAATAGGACAGGCTGCGCACGCCCGCGAGATCGCCCACTTCCTCGCGCAGCTTCTCCCGGAAGCGCCGCGCGGAGATGTCCCGCTCGTCGGGCTCCGACAGCTTGAAGCGTATCGTGGCGACGCTCGGCTGGATGAAGGGGGTTTCCCCGCCGCCCGGCCCGCGGCCGCTCTGGGGCAGGCGGCCGATGGTGGTGTAGGTGCCTTCGAGCAGGGGCGGCGCCTCGCTCTCGTCGTTCCCGCGCTCCTCCTCGAACTGCGCGGCGACGCGCTGCCCCGTGTCGCGCACGTGATCGGCCACCGCCAGCGTCACCGGGGCGGGCGTGCCCTGCGGCATCTCGAGCTCGGCGGTGACGAACTGCCCCTCGATCTGCGGGAAGAACACGAACTTGATGTAACCGGCCGAAAACAGCACCGCGACGATCGCGAGCAGCCCCGCGAGCCCGGCCATGACGACCATGTAATGCGCGACCGCGAAGCGCACCGACTTGTCGAGCGGGCCGTCGCGGAACCGGGCGAGCCGCTCGTCGAACCAGGCGCGCAGCCGGCCATGCGCGCGCAGCACCGGGTTATCCGGCTCCCCCTCCTTCATGCCCGACAGGTGATGCGGCAGGATCAGGAGCGATTCGACGAGCGAGAGGCCGAGCGCGATGATGACGATGACGGGGATGGCGTAGAGGAACTTGCCCGTCGTGCCCGGCAGGAAGACGAGCAGCGAGAAGGCGGTCATTGTCGTCAGGACCGCGAAGACCACCGGGCGCACCACGCGCTGCGTGCCCTTGACCGCCGCATCGATCCCGCTCGCGCCCTTTTCCCGCGCGGCATAGATGTTCTCGCCCACCACCACCGCGTCGTCGACGAGGATGCCGAGTGCGAGGATGAAGCCGAACAGCGAGAGCTGGTTGATCGAAAGATCGGCAAGGCCCATCACCGCGAAGGTCCCGACGAAGGACACCACGATCCCGAAGGACACCCAGAAGGCGACGCGCAGGTCGAGGAACAGGGCCAGCGTGACGATGACGAGGATCGCGCCCAGCACCGCGCTCTCGATCAGCAGCGATAGCCGGCTGCGAAGCTCGTTCGCCTCGTTCTGCCAGATCATGACCGAAACGCCGGGGGGCAGGCTGTCCTCCTGCTCGTCGATGTAGCGTTCGACCTCGGCTGCAACGGCGAGCGCCTGTTCGTCGCCGACGCGGAAGACCTGCACCGCGGCGGCGGGCCTGCCCTCGAAGCGGGTGACGAGGCCGCTGTCGCGAAACCCGTCGGTGACGGTCGCAATGTCGCCGAGCCGGACCTGCGCGCCCCCTTCGCCCGCGACGAGCACGATGTCCTCGAACTCGCTGCGCGAATAGTTCTGTGCCTCGACCCGCAGCTGGATGTCCTCGCCCCGGGTCTCGACGCCGCCGGCGGGCAGGTCGACGCTGTTCTGCCCGATCAGCCGGGCGATCTCGGGGAGCGAGAGATCATAGGCGCGCAGCTGCTCCTTCGACACCTCGACCGAGATCTCGTCGTCGCGCACGCCCGCGACCTCGACCAGCGAGATCGCGTCGCGCGCGGCAAGCTCGTCCTCGAAACGGTAGGCGATCTCCTTGAGGCTGGCGGGCGGGACGTCTCCGTAGATGACGAGCTCGATGACGCGCTGGCGATTGTCGATTTCGCTGACCTGCGGGCGTTCCGCGCGGTCGGGCAGGTTGGTGATCCGGTTCACCTCGGCCTGGACCTCGTCGACCTTGCGCGAGACCGAGACGCCCTCCTTCAGCTCGGCGGTGACGATGCCGAGCCCCTCCGCGGCGGTCGCGGTGATCGCATCGACCCCTTCGACCGCCTCGATCGCCTCCTCGATCGGCTGGATCACCGAATCCTCGATTTCCTCGGGCGAGGCGCCGCGGTATTCGACTTCGACCTGCACCGCGCTCAGGGTGAATTCGGGGAAGACCTTGGTCGGGATCTGCTGCACGCTGACCGCGCCCGCGACCAGCAGGAGCATCATCAGCAGGTTCGCCGCGACCCCGTTCCTCGCCATCCAGGCGATCATGCCGTTCATGCGCCGCCCTCGTCTATCGCGGGCTCGACGCCCCCGCTTTCGCGCGCGTCGAGCGCGGGGGCGGAGCGGCCCTCGTCGGTGCGGACCTCCATGCCCTCGGTGGCGGAGGGAACCTCGCCGGTGACGATCCGCTCGCCATCGGCAAGCTCTTCGCCGGTGACGAAAACGCTCGCCCCCTCGCGCGCGACGACGGTGACGGGGACGAAGGCAAGGGCGCCGTCGCGCACCGCCCAGACGCGGTCCTCGGCGCGCAGCGCATCGCGCGGGATTTCGAAATAGGCAGGCGGGGTCCGGGCGAGGAATTCGACATCGGCGAAGAAGCCGGGAAGGAGCGGCGGGGGATCGCCGGCCTCTCCGCCATCCCGGACCGCGCGCGCGCCGGTCAGGGGACGGGCGACCCGCACCACCACGTCGAGCGTGCGGGTGGCGGGATCGATCGCGCCCTCTGCTCCCTCGACCATCGCTTCCCACGCCCAGCGCGTGCCGCCGAAATCGACCCGCACCGTCGCGGGGCCGCCCGCGGCCGTGCCGCTGGTGACGGGCGCGAAGACGCGCGGGATCAGCGCGGCCTTGCGCTGGGTGAGGGGGACGGCGACCTCGATCGAGCCAGCATCGTAAAGCCCGGCCAAGACCTCGCCCGGGCGCACGAACTGGCCGCGCTCGACCGATTTGGAACGCACCACCGCATCGAAGGGCGCGGTCAGCCGGGTGCGCGCGACATCGCGCCGCGCGCTTTCGAGCCTTGCGCGCGCCCCGGCGAGCGCGGCCCTGGCGGCATCGACCTGCGGTTGGCCGAGCGCGAGCGGAGAGGGTTCCTCCGCCAGTTCGGCGGTCGCCTGCTCGCCTTCGCCGGGGCGGAGGAAATCGCTTTCTATCCCGTCCGGCGGACCAGCGCTTTCGCCCTCGATCCGATCGCGCAGGCGTTCGAATTCCTCCTCGCGCGTGGCGCCCGACTCCTCGGCCTCAGCCAGTTCGACGCGCGCGCGCTCGACTTCGGCGCGGGCCTCCTCGACGCGCACCGTGTAATCGTCCGGATCGACCCGCAGGAGCGTTTCGCCGCGCCGCACGCGCTCGCCTTCGCGCAGGCGCGGATTGACCCAGACCACTTCGCCCGAAACCTGCAGCGACAGGCCGACCTCGCTCGCCGGGCGCACGTCGCCCCGCCCGCTCACGCGCAGCGGTTCACTTTCCCGTTCGATCCGGGTGACGCTGACCAGCGGCGGGCGATCGGGCGGTTCCTCCTCCTGCTGCTGCGGGCGCAGGAACCACAGGGCGGCCGCGCCGGCCAGCCCGACGAGCAGCACGGCGAGCGCGATCAGCCGCCACTTGCGCTTGTCCGGCGCGTCCTCGCGGGTGCCTGCCTCCTCAGCCATCGCGGTCGGCCCGCGCGAGCCATTCGCGCTTCCATGCGCCGCCCAGCGCGCGATGGACGCCGAGCCGCGTCTCGGCGACGGCGCGCTCGGCCTCGACCATCAGGCGGCGCGAATTCAGCACGTTGAGCCGGGCGTCGAGCCAGTCCGAATAGTTCCCCGTCCCGCGCTCGAACCGGCGCAGCTGGAGATCGGCGGCATCGCGCGCGCTGGCGAGATCGGCCTCGATCAGCCGCACCCGCTGCGCCGCCGCCGCGTGCCGGGCGAGCGCGGCCTCGACCTCGGCGACCGCGTCGAGCACGGTGCGGCCATAGGCGAGCGCGCGCTGGCGCATCTGCGCCTCGCTGATGTCGATCTGCGCCCCGATCCGTCCGGCATCGAATATCGGCGCGGTGAGCGCGCCCAGCAGGTTCACGAACCAGTTCTGGGGCTCGAAGGCGCCGGAAGGCTCGTTCCCCTCGAGCCCGCCGCTCGCGCTGAGGGTCAGTTGCGGCAGGCGCGCCGCCTCGGCCGCCGCGACTCCGAAACGCGCCGCGTCGAGCTGCGCGCGTGCCGCGACGATGTCGGGCCTTCCTGCGAGCAGGCGCGCCGGAAGCCCCGCCGGGACCGCCTCCATCGGCAGCGTGACCGCGAGCCGGCCGGCCTCGGCGAGATAGGCGTCCACCTCGCGCGGATAGCTGCCGAGGAGCACGCCGAGCCGCGCTTTCGACCGGGCGAGGTCCGCCTCGAGCAGCGGGACGTTCGCCTCCGCCTCGCGCCGGCTTTCGCGCAGGGTGATGAGTTCGAAGGAGGACCCGATCCCGCGCAGGAAGGCGCGTTCGGCAAGACCGACCCGCTCGGTCAGGATCGCCGCCTGCCGCTCGCTGAGCTCGCGCAACTGCTCGGTCTCGACGAGGTCGAAATAGTTTCGCATCACCTCGCTCGCGATGCGGATGCGGACCGCCTGCAGTTCGGCGCGGCTCGCCCGGTAGTTCGCGTCGGCTGCGCGGGCGCGGTTCCTGAGCCGCCCCCAGATGTCGGCCTCCCACGAGGCCTCGAGCTGGGCGGTGTAGGTCGAGAAGGAGAACCGCCTGGGGTCCGATTCGGGCGGAGGGGTTCCGCCGTCCGTCCCGTCCGCGGGAGGGTCCGCGCTCCCGTCCTCCCCCGGCTCGCCCTGCCCCAACTCGCCCAGCGCCGCGCCGAGCCCGGTCGCAGGCTGGTTCGCGTAATTCGCCTCGGCCCCGGCATTGACCTGCGGGAACCGGCCCGCCCGCTCGAGCGCGTAGCGCGCCTCGACCTCCTCGATCCGCGCGACCGCCTCGGCGATGTCGAGATTGCGGCGCAGCGCGCGCTCTACGAGGCCGTCGAGCGCCGGGTCCTCGTAGCTCTGCCACCATTTGACGGAGCGGTAGGCGCGGGGCGCTGCCGCGGCCTCGCCATAGGCTTCGGGAAGGCTCGTCGCGGCGGCGGGGACGGGGGCGTCGGGAGGGCCGATGGCGCAGCCGGCGAGCATCGCCGGCGCGCCCAGCGCAAGGGCTGCCCGCATCAGCGCGCCGGGGCCCGCTCGTCGAATTCCCCGCTCGCCACGCGGGCGGGCTCGAACCCTTCCTCGGCGCTGCGGCGGAGCGCGACCTGCGACAGGATCACGCCGAACACCAGTTTGGAGGAGACATCGGCGACGGTGTAGATCACCTGCCGTACCACCACGCCATCGGCCGTGGGCGCGAACAGCGGCATGGCGTAGGCGAACGGGTAGATCGACCAGGTGGCCAGCAGGAACCAGAAGCAGAACTTGAGCCGCGAACGCACCTCGTCCGACGGCGCGCCCTGCGGGTTGCGCACCGCATTGGCGAGGATCAGCAGCATCCAGACGTAGAACGCGGTCGAGATGATTCCCCAGATCCAGAACTGTTCGGCCCCCTCGTAGCCGGGGACGCCCGCCACCGCGGGCTCGAAATACTGGCCGACATAGCCGGTGAGGATCATCAGCACGCCCGCGATGGTCAGCTTCGCCCAGCGATTGCGCAGCTCGGTCCCCACGAAACCGCACACGACGACGAGCTGCGTTGCCAGCATCGGCACGTCAATCAGCCAGTTCATGTAGCGATAGCCGTTGGAAAACTGCTCGCTTGCGACCGGCACGAACTCGCCGCTCAGCACGGCCCATTCGAAGCTCTGGTTCCACAGCAGCCAGAGTTGGCCGAGCTCGAGCGCGGCGGAAACCATGACGACAGCGGAAATGTAGGCCGAGAGACGATAATTGGGCGCGGTCGTGCGCGCAGTCATCGCGAAATAGACGAGCCCGGCGAGAAAGACCGCGGTCGAGAACGCGAAAAGATGGCGGATGACGTCGTATTGCCAGAAGTCATAGGCAAGGAAATTCTCGATCGAGGGCATGGGTGCTCTCCGAAACGTGGATGCGGGGTTCAGGCGGGGATACCTGCACCCAACGTCGCCGGAGATTTTTCGGTTCCGAAATTTCTCATCTGGCAGCGCGGGCTTGTTGCAAATTTCTTTCACCCGACCTTTCGGCGGGACGAAAACAATATATGTTATTCTTCCGGCCCCGTTTCGGCACCGCGCGGCGGGCCTGTTTCGCCCTGTCCCTCTTCCGCGAGTTCGGCATCGATCGCATCGGCCCTTTCGGCGATCGCCTGTTCGGCCTCGTCATAGCGGGTGTCGAAATCGGGTTCCTCCGCACACCCCGCGGCGAAGATGGACAAGCCCAGCGAAACCGCGCGGAGCATCAGTAATCCCTGCTGTATTGGACGTTGACATTGGTCGCGCCCGAACCGCCCGCCTGGCTGAGGACCGACAGTGCCCGGGTGAGGCTGATCTCGATCTGGGTGGCGGTGAAGCCGCGCGCGTCGGTGATGAATTCGACGTAGATGTCATCGGTCAGGTACTGGCCCGCCGCGATCGCCGTGCCGCGCCCGGTCGCCTCGTCCGAGCCGAGCACGCGCAGGCGGTCGATGCCCGTCGCCGAGCGCAGCGTGCCGAGCGGATTGAACCCGCCGCCGGTCGCGCGCAGCGAATTGAGCGAGGCAGCAAGCTGCACCGCCTGGATCGCCGACAGGTTGGCGATCGAGGAGCCGAACAGGATGCGGCTGAGCACCTCGTCCTGCGGCAGCGAGGGCGTGCTGCCGAAGGTGATCTGCGGATCGAAGGCCCGTCCCTCGATGTTCACGTTGACGTTGAGATCGTCGATCTGCTCGGTCGCGGTCATCGAAATGGTCGGATTGATCTCGCGTCCGCCGACGAAGCCGAGCCGGCCTTCGCTGAGATTGAACGAGCGCCCGGCGAAACCGAGCGTCCCGCGAATGAGGTTGATCGTCCCCGACACCCGCGGATCGGCGCTCGTCCCGGCGAGCGAGAGGTCCGCGCCCCATTCGCTTTCGAGTCCCATGCCCGAGACATAGAGCTCGTCGGGTGCCCTCAACGCCACGTCGAGCCGGACCTTGCCGAACAGGCCCGGTCCCGGGCTTGCCCGTTCCTCGCCGGTGATGCGCGCGGGACCGCCGCGTTCCCGGAAACGGACGCCTTCGAGCGCGGGCACCTCCGCCGCGCTCTGGCGGACGATGCGATAGCGCGTTTCGCCGAGCCGGATCTCGCCCGCGAGGAGCGCGGTCTCGCCCGCCTGCTTGGTCAGGCGCAGGTCGCCGGTCGCGCGGGCGGAGACCGAATCGCTGCGGGCGAGGCGGGCGTTGCGCAATTCGGCCCTGAGGTCGATCGGATAGCCGCTTTCGGCCGACAGGCTGACGAAGCCGCTCGCCGAGACCGTCCCGTCGCCGGCATCGGCCGTCAGCCGCTCGATCTCGAGCCGCGAGCCGTCGAAGCGTGCCGAAACCGCCATGTCCGACAGGCGCGTGCCGTAGATCTGGTTGCGATAGTCGAGCGACTGCGCCCGCACGAGCCCGGAGATCCGCGGGTTGTCGACCCGCCCGTCGAAATCGGCCGCGATGCCGATCGTCCCCTCGAGCGTCTGGTCGGGCTGGCCGGCGAAGGAAAACAGCGTCGCGGACGGCCCGTTATAGCGCACCCCGCCGCCGAGCGGGGCTTCGATCAGGCGTTCGGTCCACGGCCCCGCGCCCGGCCCCAGCGGACGCAGAGAGGCGATCATGCGCCCGATCACCGACCCGCGCTGGCGCACCACCGCCCGCGCCTCGCCCCCGTCGGCGAGCAGTGCGCCGACGAAATTGATGTCGATCGGCTCGCTCACCGCGGCGGCGGTCGAGCGGCTGAAATCGTCGATCTTCAGGCGCGCATCGGCGCGCGGGAACGCCTCGGTGGAGCTTTGCGTGAAGTCGAGGCTGCCGCTCGCCGTCCCGGCAAGGCCGAGGCCGGGGACGAAGGCGTTGACGAGCGCGACGTCGAGCTCGTCGAGCCGGCTCCGCACGCGCAACCCCTCGCCATAGCGCCCGGCCAGCCGCAGGCTGCCCGATCCGATCTCGATCCGGGTCGGGAGCAGTTCGTAGCCTTCCTCGCGCGGCACGATCCGCGCCGGCGAGGCGGTGCTGAGCGCAATGCCCCGCATCCTGCCGGTGATCGCGGCGCGCCACAGGTCCGGCGCGAGTTCGGCATTGGCGGCGATGCGGAAGGGCGCGCCGCTCGTCCCCTCGGCAAGGATGCGGGCGCTGCCGGTGCCGTCGCGGTAATCGATCCTGGCCTTGGCCGCGTTGATGCTGACCGGGCCGAAACCGGCGCGCGCGATGTCGGCATCGGCGACCACGCGCGGGCTGTCTTCGAGGACGATCCGAGCGTCGATGCGCGCCGCGCCGATCGAAAGGTCGAGCGGGCCACCGAGATTGCTGTTCCGGGCGCGCAGGTTGACGAGCGCCTCCTGGTATTCGCCCCGCGCATCGAGCCGCACGACCCCGCCGATCCCGCGGCCTTTTGCATCGAGCCGCCCGACGAAGGGCCCCGCCGCGCTCTGTTCGAGCGCGCCCGAAAGCGCGATGCCCGCAAAGTCGGCTCGCGCGATGTCGAGGCTGAGAGTCTCGCCCGTGCCCAGCACGAAATCGGCATCGACCGGCCCGTAATCGGTCTCTCCGGTCGCGACGACGCGGTAGCCCCCCGGCGCGCCCTCGATCCCGGCGGTAAGGTTCACCAGGCCGACGCCGAGGCCCGGCCTTTCGGCGGTGAGGGTCGCATCGGGATCGGCGATGGTGCCGTCGACCGCGAGCGCGAAGGGACCGTAGGCCGCGCTTTGCCCGCTCGTATCGAGCGCGACCCGCCCGTCGAGCGCGTAGAGGCCGCTGCCGCCCGTCACCTCGAATTCCGGCGCGCGGACCCGCAGGTTGGCGAAGCGGAGCCGCCCGTCGGACGTGTAGACGATGTCGCTCGCCGCGACCGCCTGCCCGCCGAGGAAGTCGCGCACGCCGTCGCTGGCGATGCGCTGCGAGCGGGTGCGGACCCTGCCGCTTATGGTGAAATCGCCCTCGCCGGTCGCGGCCAGTTCGAGATTGGTGCCGATAGCGAAGATACCGACGCTTTCGATCCGGTAATCGTCGAGCGTGCCGTCGATCGAGCCCGAATAGCGCCCTTGGGCAAGGTTCGCGAGCACGGTCCCGCGCGCGTCGATCCGGCGCGAGGTGAGGCGCAGGTTGTCGGACAGCAGCCGGTCGCCCTCGAGCGCGAAGGAGCCGGTGAGGCGCAGGTCCGTGAGCGGACCTCCCGCGGCGGTGTCGATCCCCGTCGCCCGTGCCGCGCGGGCCTCGACGGGGATGGTCAGCACGCCCCCGTCGCGCCGCGACACGCCGGCCGCGGCGAAATCGACGAAGGTGACGGCCGCGATGCCGAGCCGCTCGGCGGTGACGCGGTAATCGATCGCGGGCGCGGCGAAGGCCCCGTCGAGCACGAGGTCGGCGGCGATCCCGCGGCCCGAGAAGACATCGGTCAGCGCCGCGGGTTCAAGCAGGCGGAAATCGAGCGCCAGCTGCTCGAACGTGCTCGCGCCGATGTCGATACCGCCCGCCGCCTCGAGCCGGAAGGCCCCGCTCGACAGCGTTCCCGCGATCTCGGCGAGGGAATCCTCCAGCTCGGCGGTCAGGTCGATCGCGAGCTCTGGCGCAAGCAGGCTCGCCGGACTGCCCTCGAACAGCCGCGCGGCCTGCGCCGTGCCCTCGATCCCGAACGTCCCGTCGCGGGCGGAAAGATCGAGCCGCGCGAGGTCTTCCCCCGCGAGGGTCGCGGTGAGCCGTCCGTCCCATGCGGTCCAGTCGCCCTCGCCTGTCAGCTCGGCGGTGAGCGGCTGTTCGATACCCGCGATTGCGGCGATCACCCCGTCCTCGGGGGCGGCAAGGTCGAGTTCGATGGCGAGCCGGTCCTCCTCCGGCACGGCGTCGAGCAGCAGGGCGAGCCGGTCGCCCGCCACTGCTCCGCCCGGTTTCGTTTCACCCGGCTCCGCTTCGACCGGAAGCGTCGCGAGGTCGGCCATCACCTCGGCGCGCCCCTCCTCGACGTGGGCCTCGCCCTTCAGCGTCAGCACCCGCCGCGCGCCCGTCACCGCCTCGCCGACCAGGATGCGGTCGATCACCAGCCGGTCGACCTTGATGTCGAAGGAGGGCAGGAGCGGCGCGTCGTCGGGCGGGGTCTCGGCGAATTCGGGCAGGCGTTCGAGCCGCACCTCGGGGCTGGAGAGCGAGCGGATGTCGAGCCGGTTGCCGATGAAGGCGAAGGGCCGCCAGTCGAGCGTCACCCGCGACGCGGTGGCGAAGACGCCTTCCGGGTCGCTCAGCGCGAGGTCGCGGATGACGAGATTGCCGTAGAGCGAGCCCTCGATCCGTCCGATACCGATCTCCAGCCCGTTCTCGAATTCCAGCCCCTCGATCTGCCGCTTGACGAAATCCTTGCCCGGCGGCGTGTTGATGCCGATCAGAGCCAGCGCGGCCAGCGCCACCACCACGCCGAGCGCGATCGCGAGCCAGCGCAGGATCCGCACCGGCCAGCTGCGGTGCCCAGGCCGCTCGCCGGTCTCTTCGGCCATGTCGGCCTCGTGCGGGGGGGCGCCCTCTGCCATCAGAACGCCTGCCCGATGGAGACATAGACCGCAAAGGAGCTTTCGCCGCGCCGCCGGTCGATCGGCATGGCGATGTCGACCCGCACGGGTCCGAAATTGGTGTAGTAGCGCCCGCCGATCCCGACCCCGAACCGGATGTCGTCGAATTGCGGCATCGTCTCTTCATAGACCTGCCCCGCATCGACGAAGGCCGCGACGCCGTAATCGCCGAAGCGATAGCGCACCTCGCCCGCGGCCTCGAACAGGCCGCGCCCGCCGATCGGCCGCGAGCGGAAGGGATCGGGCAGGTCCTCGGGATCGGTGTCCGGTTCGATGTCCTCGGGATCGGGAAAATCCGGGTTGGGTTCGAGCACGCGGGGGCCGAGCTCCTGGAAACCGAAGCCGCGCACCGACCCGCCGCCGCCAGCGTAGAAACGCCGCGAGGGGGCGAGGTCGAAGCGGTCGAGACCCTGGATTGTCCCGAGCCGCACGCGCCCGGCAAGCACGATCGATTCCGTCGCCGGGAAATAGGCCGACCCGTCGATCTGGGCGCGGACATAGGGCTCGAACCCCTTGTTGAGCGAGGCCTCGGGCTCGACCAGCGCGGTCAGGCGGAAGCCTTCGGTGGGGTTCAGCAGGCTGTCGGTCGTGTCGAACCCGACTTCGCCCTTGACCCCCGCGACCATGAAGGTCCGCCGGTCGCGCCGGTTCCGGGCGATGTCGAAATCCTGCTCGTCCGAGACGAAGAACTGCACGCCATAGGCATAGGTCAGCCGCTTCTGCCAGATCGGGGTCGAGATGTAGCGCACCATCGCGGCGACGCGTCCGGTGAAGGCCTCGAACGCCTCGAAATCGGACCGCAGGACATCCGCGCCGAGTTCGAAGGAGCGGTCGCGCCGCCCCGCGTTGGAGCGGCGGAAGGTCACGCCCAGCGCCTGTTCCTGCGTCCCGGCAAGGGCGCGGGCCGAGAGCGCGCCCTCGGGCGGGAAGAGGTTGCGGTGGGTCCAGCTGCCCTCGACGCTGAAGCCGCGCCCCGTGCCGAACCCGGCATTGCCCGCGATGGTGCGCGGCGGCCCGGCGTCCTGGGTGACCACGACGCGGGCATATTCGCGGCCCTCGCCGGTGTCCTCGCCGGTGGGCTGCGGATAGACCGCGACCGTGTCGAACAACCCGGTCGCCACCAGCGCCTTGCGAAGGTCGTCGAGCATCCGGCTGTCATAGGGCTCGCCGCGCTCGAAGCGGGCGATCTCGGCGATGTGATCGGCGTCGAAGGCGAGGTCGCCATCGGTCGTGATCTCGCCGAAGGCCGAGCGCGGTCCGGGATCGACCGGAAGGGTGTAGACCCCGCCGCCGGTGTCGCGGTCGAGCAGGATGTCGCGCTCCCCGACCTCGACGAAGGGATAGCCTTCCTGCGGCAGCACCACGGCGATGCGCGCCTCGGCCCCCTGCACCCGGGTCGCGACGATCGGCTCCCCGATCTCGAGGTCGAGGGTATCGCGGATCAGGTCCGGCGGGTCGATCGGCGGAGCCTCGACGATGATCTCGTCGAAGACGTAGCGCTGGCCCGGCACCACCTCGATCCGCGCCGTCAGCGGGCCGTCGTCCCGGTCGCGGTCCGGGCGGACCAGCCGTTCGCGCACGCTCGCACCGAACCAGCCCTGCGCGGCGAGCAGTCGCTTTGCCAGTTCCGCGTCCTCGGCCAGCCGGGCGTTCAGCTGGGCGAGGTTGGCGGCATCGCCATCGCCCGCCTCGAGCGAGGAAAGGTCGAAGAAGCGATCCCTGAAATCCGGCGGGACCTGCGCGTCCGCGTCATCGAGGCCGACCAGCTCGATCTCGTAGGCGATCTCCTCCGGATCGGCGGGCGGCGGCGCGTCGTCGTCGTCGAAGGTGACGGCTTCGAGTTCGAAGCTCTCGATCGGCGTGAGCGGATCGGTCAGCGCTGTGTCCTCGATCGGTTCGCCGTCGGCCGTCGCGGCCCCGGCGAGCGGCGCATCCCCGCTCGTCCCGCGCGACGCCCGCTCCTGCGCCCCGGCCATGCGGCGGTCGAATTCCTCGATCGTCTCGAGCGGCTCGTCGAGCGCGGGATCCTCCCCGGGGGCAAGTTCGGGCACTTCGCGCTCGAATTCCTCTTCGGTGATGATCGTTTCGGCTTCGGGCAGGTCGGCATCGGCGGGCGGTTCGGGTATGTCGAGGTCGGTTTCCCCGGCGTCTTCCGCCGCGGCCTCCTCCCGCTCGTCCGCCGCATCCTGCGCGGCGAGGGGCGCCGCGTGGCCGGCCAGGCCGAACAGCAGCACGGGCACGAGCCCGGCGGCCAGCGCCCGGCGGCGATCGCCCCGCCTGCGGGCGAGCGCTTCGGGCTTCATGCATGGTGACCCTCTCGGGTTCATTCCGGATCGTTCCCCTCGGCCTTGGCCCTGTCCCGCCGCGTGTCTTGCCCGGCGCGCAGCTCGCCGCAAGGAAGATAAGGTGCCGGGCGGTGCCAAGGTTCCGAGACGCCGCCAGCGCGCGGCGGGACGTGGCTGGCATGGGTTGCAAGGCCCCGGTTCAGCGCCGCCCCCACATCCGCAGGAGATTGGCGATCGTCTTGTCGAGGGTCAGCAATTCGGCCGACTGGCGCGGCAGCCGCGCGCGCAGCGAGACGCGCAGGTTCTCGAGATCGAACAGCATCTCGCGCTGAGCCCCGTCGGCGATCCAGCTTTCGATCCAGCCGACGCAAGCGATCCGCGCGCCGCCGGTAACGGGCCGCACTTCGTGGATGCTGGAGGAGGGATAGAGCACGAGGTCGCCCGCCTCGGGCTTGACCCATTGCGTCATCCCGGCGGCGTGGATGACGAGTTCGCCGCCCGCATATTCCTCCGGCGGGGAAAGGAACAGGGTGAAGGAAACGTCGGTCCGCAGGCGGTCCTCGCCCTTGCCCATCAGCGCGTTGTCGACATGGGCGCCGTAATGCCCCTCGCCCTCGGTCCGGCTGACGAGCAGGCGGGAGAAGCGGCGCGGCTGAGCGGCGGCCCGCACCACCGGGTTGTCGGAAATAATGGCGAGCAGGTCGCGGTGCAGTGCCTCCCCCGCGCTGCCGGAAAGCACCGCCTGGAGGTTGCGCTTGACCGCCTTCGCCGTCGCTCCGGCGGTTGTCCGGCCGTCACGCCATTCGAGCCGGTCGATGCGGCCCCTCAGAGCGTCGAGGACGGCGGCATCGTCGAGCGCGCGGATGGTGAGGATCATGCCGGGCGTGTCCGCGGGCGAATGGGGCAGGTGACGATGCGCAAAGGCCGACCTTCGATGGTTCTCCCTGTCGCGACTAGAGCCTGGCGAGGCAAAATGAAAGTCGCCCGGCGGCAACAGGCGGCAAGCCGGAACGAAACGGGCGGGATGCGGACCCTTGCCGCATCCCGCCCTGTTCGCCGGAGCCGGCGCCCGCCGGGCCGATCAGCCGCCGCTGCGCATGGTGCCCCGGTCGATCAGCGCTACGGCCTTGGCGCTCGCCTCTTCGGAGGCCATCTCGCCCTTCAGGAGCGCGTCGGCCATCTTCAGCAGCTCGCTCGCGATCGTGGTGCCGACCTCTGCGTTCTGCGGGATGCGGATGCCGCCGTTCTCGAGCGCGACGCGGTCCCACTTAGTGCGGATCGCTTCCCAGTAATCCTTGGTCTTCGACCAGTATTCCTCCGCCGCCGCGACTTCGTAGCCGTCATAGCGTTCATAGGTGTTGAGCACGTATTCCTGCACCACCGGGACCAGTTCGGCCTCGCCTTCGCCGGCGGGCTTCAGCTTGGTGTTGTCCTGCCAGTGGATCCAGCCGTCGGGCGTGAGCTGGTGGCGATTGACGCCGACATAGCGATCATAGACCGGGTTTCGCACCGCATCGCGCCGGGCGAGCGGGCGGGCGGTCGCGTTCGAGGTCCAGCTCTTCACGCCGTTCTTCGTCTCCCACCGGCCGTAGCCGGCGTAGCGCGGGCTGTCGTCGACCTGATAGACCGTCTGCGACCACGCGCCCTCGCGCTCCTCGGCGGACACGGGTTCGAGCTGCCAGGTGTCGCCGCCCTTGAAGTCGAGGATCGCCTCGGGCTCGTATTCCCAGTCCTGGCGCCAGTGCTTGACGACATAGGGGCCGTTGTCCGTGTCGACCACGAGGAGGTGCTGGAGCACGATCTTGTCGCCCGTGTCCTCGATCACGCGGACCGATTCGTACCCGCTCGACACCTTGCGTTCGAGCGGTTCGTAGCCTTCCATCCAGGGGGTCGATTCCTGCATGTCGAAGACGACGGCATAATCGCCCGCCATCGACAGGATGGTTTCGCGATCGGCCGTGAAGGCCGGGTCCTCGGCGGCTTCGCTGCGGACGGACGGTTCGTCGGCGAACGCCGGGACCGCAGGGATCGCGGCCAGCGCGAGGGCGGCGAAACCGCTGGCGAAAATGGTCCTGGTAAGTTTCTGCATCGAAAATCTCCGATTCACGTGACGGCATGTTATCGCAAACGATAATCAGAATTGGAAGCTTGCAGACACGCTGAAATTGCGGCCAGGCCGGGTGAACGCCCCCGCGATGTTCGAATCCGCCACCGAAAGCCCGCGCACGTCGGACCAGTAGATGTACCGCTCGTCGGTGACGTTGAAGAGGCCGGCGCGCAGCTTCACCGCATCGCTCAGCGCGACGAAGGCGGTGAGGTCGACGATGGTGAAGGCGTCGGGCCGGAAGAGGCCGTCCGGGGTGTCCTCGGCGTCCTTGCGGGCGTTGTGGGTCACGATGACCTCGCCCCCGAAGCGGCCGGCCGGATCGCGGTAGCCGAGCCCTGCGACGAGGTTGTAGGGATCGATCGTGTCGAGCGGGGTCTGGCTGCCGTCGGGCTCGATGATGTCGCCCTTGGCATAGGCCATGGCGAAACGCCCGGTGATGCCGTTGTCGAGCCTGAGGTCGGCGCGCGCCTCGAGCCCCTCGATCTCGACCGCGTTGAAGTTGACGAACTGGAACACCGCCGGGTCCTGCGGGGTGAAGGAACCGCTGATGACCTGCTGGCTGATGAAGTTGTCGTAGTCGCCCTTGAACCCGACCACCTGGACCGAGAAGATATCGGCCGTATAGCGCGCGCCCGCTTCGAAGCTTTCGCTGGTTTCAGGCTCGAGGTCGGGGTTGGGCGCGGAGATGTAGCCGCCAGCGGGGAACTGGAAGAAGTTGTTCACCTGGCTCGGCGTGGGCGCGAGGAACCCTTGCGCGTAATTGCCGAAAAGCAGGAATTCGTCGGTCAGGTTCACCGTCACGCCGAGCTTGGGCGAAAGCCGGCTGTCGCTCTGTCCCTCGGGCTGGAAGCCGACCAGCAGCGGGTCGTCGGTCGGGTCGAGGTCGTAGAAATCGAACCGCAGCGCCGGGAACAGCTTCACCACCCCGTCCGCGAAGGTGATCTCGTCCGACAGGAACAGCCCGCCGAGCGTGAAGTCGGTCACCGGGAAGGCGCGCGTCGGGAAGGTTTCGCTGCTCGGCGGGAAGGTCCCGTCGCGCAGGCCTTCCTGCCGGGTGAAGCTGACATCGCCGCCGAATGCGACCTGGTGCCGCATACCGCCGAGGCCGAAGGAGGAGCGCGCCTCGCCGACCGCGCCGTAGACCCGGTTCTCGAAGGTGTTGAGCCGTTCGCGGTCGGGTGCGGGAATGAAGCCGAGCGGCGTGCGCTCCTCGAGGGCGAACTGGCGGTCCTCCGCGTCCTGCCAATAGGCCGAGAGGAAGGCGTATTCGATCGCGTCGTCCGCATCGCCGTCAAAGGTCCAGTCGAGCGAGACGCGCCCGCGCCGGTTGGTGTCGCGGGCGGTGACCGCATCGACGTTCCAGGCCGGCGAAGGGCCGAACAGGAAGGCCGGGCCGATCGCGGTCAGCACGTCGGTGCGGACTTCGGAATCGAGATATTCGCCGGTCAGGCGGATGCGGTGCGCGCCGCTGTTCCACACCAGCTTGCCGAGCACCGCGTCGCTCCGCCCGATCTGCGGGTTGGGCGCGGTGCGGTCCTCGCCCACGCCGTCGTTCTCGCCCCGGTTCTCGAGCTCCTCGAAATCGCGGCTGGTGTAGGCGATCATGGCCGACAGGTTGCCGCCGATCCGGCCCGCCATCGTCGCGGTGAGGGCGAATTCGTCGTCCTCGCTCGAATATTGGGAGGAGACGAAGCCGCCGAAATCGTCGGTCCCGACGAGGTCGACGGGGTCGGAGGTCACGAAACTGACCGCGCCCGCGAGCCCGTCGCTGCCGTAGAGCGCCGAAGCCGGGCCGCGCAGGATCTCGACCGACTTGACCAGGCTGACATCGGTGAAGCCGCCGCGCCCGGCGTCCTGCGCGCCGAAGGCGAAGCCCTGCGGCGAGCGGATGCCGTCGACCTGGATGAGCACGCGGTTGCCGCCGATCCCGCGGATGACGAAATCCTCGTTGCGCGCGCGGCCGGTCGAACCGAAGGCGGCCCCGAAGCGCGCCGGCGCGCGGCGCACGGTGACGCCGGGTTCGAAGCGCACCAGGTCCTTGATGTCGGTGGCGAGCTGGTCGGCGATCTCCTCGTCGGTGAGGACGGTGACGGTGGCGGGCACCTCCTGGATCTTCACCGGCGTGCGGGTGGCGGTAACGACGATCGTGGGGTCGTCCCTGACCTGCGGCGCGGCCTCTGCCTCTGCCTCGGCGGTTTCGGCGGAGGCGGGCATCGCGGCGAACGAGGCGGCGAACAGGGCGGCGGCGAGCGCCGCGAGAGAAGGCGATGCGTGTGGAGCTTTCACGGTCGATCCCATGTCACAATGTTACGAGAAACCTGCTGCCGAATGCCCTTGCTGCGAATGAGAGTCAATAGATTTGCGAATGAGAGTGCGAATAGTTCGCAGTGGGTCGCCGCGAACACGGCTTCGGCCCTGGCGGGAAGGGAGCCGAACGGCCCCGGTGGCGGGCTGGTGGGTGAGGCTGGCAGAGCGCCTGCGGGAAGGGCGGAACACGCGCAGGGGAGCGGGACCGGCCCCGGCCGGGTCTCAGCGGCGCGCGATGCCTTCGGCGATCAACCGGTTGACCGCCGCGGCGAGTTCGTCCGGATCGCGGGCGGCCCCGTCCTTCTCGCCCCACACGACATAGCGCAGCCCGACAAACACGTTCATTCCCATGATCGCCCATGCTTCGAGTTCGCCCAGCCCCTCGCGCAGTTCGCCCGCGGCGGCCCCGGCCTCGAGCCGCCCGCGGATGCGCTCGGCGATCGTCTCGTAATGGGCGCGGTAACTGTCCGGGTCGACGAATTCGGCCTCGTCGATGATGCGGTAGATTTCCTTGTGCTCGCGGGCGAAGGCGAGGAAGGCGGCGAGCGCGGCGCGTTCGATCTCGAGCGCGCCCATGCCCTCCTTCAGCGCCGAACGCGCCGAGGTGCGGACATTCTCGCTCATGTCGGCGACCAGCGCGCGGAACAGCGCGTCCTTGCTGTCGAAATAGGTGTAGAAACTGCCCAGCGCGACGCCCGCGCGGCGGGTGATCGAGCTGACCGAGGCTTCGTGAAAGCCCTTCTCGCCGAATTCGACCGCCGATGCGTCGAGCAGTTTTCGCAGGGTCTTGCGCCCGCGCTCGGTGCGGGGCGCCTTGCCCTCGCCCGCCGCGCCGTCGACCTGCGACGCGCTCTTCCCGCCCGCTCGCGAAGTTCCGCTACCTGCCATGACCATCTCCCGTGGACGCATCGGTAAGCATGGCGAAGGACCGGCACAAGAACAAACTTGAAAGCTGGTTCACCTTTCAATATTGAACCGGGAAACAACGGGAACCGGAGAGGACATATGAGGAATGACGTGATCGCGTGCCGCACGCTGCTGCTTGCGGGTGCAGCGGGGCTCGCCATGCTGGCGGCGCCCGCCGCCGCGCAGGACGGCGCCATCGACACCGCCGCCGAGGCCGACGCCGAAGCGGAACAGGATGGGGGCAACACCATCGTCGTCACCGCGCGGCGGCGCGAGGAGCGCCTGATCGACGTTCCGATCTCGGTGACCGCGCTGACCGGCGAAACCCTGCAGGAACAGGGCATCCTCGAGCTGACCCAGATCGGCCAGCAGGTGCCCAACATCACGCTCGAGGTGAGCCGCGGGACCAACACAACCCTCACCGCCTTCATCCGCGGGGTCGGCCAGCAGGACCCGGTCGCGGGCTTCGAAGCGGGCGTCGGGCTCTACATCGACGACGTCTATCTCAACCGCCCGCAGGCCGCGGTGCTCGACATCTACAACGTCGAACGGATCGAGGTGCTGCGCGGGCCGCAGGGCACGCTCTACGGTCGCAACACGATCGGCGGGGCGATCAAGTATGTCACCGCCCGGCTGCCCGACGATCCCAGCCTGCAGATCCGCGGCGCCTACGGCAATTACGACCAGGCCGACCTCATCGTCACCGGATCGACCCCGATCACCGACAATCTCAGGATCGGCGCGAGCGGCGCGCGCCTGTCACGCGGCGGCTTCGGCGAGAATCTCACGCTCGGCACGGAGAACTACAACAAGGACGTGTGGGCCGCACGCGGGACGATCGAGTTCGACAGCGGGCCGGTCTTCGTCCGCCTGTCGGGCGACTACATCAAGGACGACAGCGAGGCCCGCCAGGGGGATCGCCTGATCCCCGGCCTGGTTTCGGGCGCGCCGGTGCTCGACGACGTGTTCGACACCCGCGCCGGGCTCGACATCGTCGATCAGGAGGTCGAGGCCTATGGCGGCGCGCTCAACATCGAGGTGGAGGTTTCCGACACGATCACGCTCAAGTCGATCACGGGTTACCGGGAGGACCGGTCCACCACCCCGATCGATTTCGACAGCCTGCCCGCGGTCGACGTCGACGTTCCGGCGATCTACGAGAACGACCAGTTCAGCCAGGAATTCCAGCTCCTCTACGAAGGCGACCGGCTGTCGGGCGTGGTCGGGTTCTACTATCTCAACGCCAACGCCTTCACCGCCTTCGACGTCGCGCTCTTCACCACGCTGGACGGCCTCACCGCGCAAACGCTGGGCGACGTGGACACCGACACCTGGTCGGTCTTCGCCGATTTCACCTACGACCTGACCGACACGATCAGCGTTTCGCTCGGCGGGCGCTACACCAACGACAAGCGGAGCAGCCGGGTGCTGCGGACGACCTTTCTCGGCGGGTTCTCCGACCTGTTCGGCGGGGCCGGCGCGCCGATCGCGGTCACGTCCGATTTCGAGGGCAGCGAAACCTTCGAGGACTTCAACCCGCGCGCCTCGATCAGCTGGCAGCCCAACCGCGACCACAACGTCTATTTCACCTATTCGCAGGGGTTCAAGGGCGGCGGCTTCGACCCGCGCGGCCAGACCACCGCGGCGCCCGATCTCGACGGCGACGGGGACGTGGATTTCGACGACCAGTTCGAATTCCTCCGCTTCGCGCCCGAGACGGTCGACAGTTTCGAGCTGGGCTGGAAGGCCTCGCTGCTCGACAACCGGCTCAACATCAGCCTCGCGGGGTTCCTCAGCCAGTACAGCGACGTGCAGATCCCCGGCTCGGTCGGGTTCGACAGCGACGGCGACGGGGTGAACGAAAGTTTCATCGGGATCACCTCGAACGCGGCGAGCGCGGACGTCAACGGGATCGAGTTCGAGGGCAATGCGCTGGTCGGCGAAAATTTCGCGGGCGACGGCAGCCGGTTTTCGGTCAACTGGTCGCTGGGCGTGCTCGATGCGGCCTTCAACACCTTCATCGACGCCTTCGGCAACGACGTGGCGGACGAACGGGTGTTCCAGAACACGCCCGACATCACCGGGCACATGGGCTTCAACCTCGGCATCCCGGCCGGCGGCGGGATGTTCGATTTCATCGGCCTTGCCTCGCTGCGTTCGGATGCGAGCCAGTTCGAAGTGCCCAATCCCTTCCTCGACCAGGACGGTTTCGTGCTGGTCGATGCGAGCGTGGTTTACACTTCGGACGACGGTTTCTATTCGATCGGCCTGCACGGCAAGAACCTGTTCGACAAGGAATATATCGTCGCGGGCTACAATTTCGTCGCGGGCGGGACGCCGCCGGGCACGCCCTTCGTCCCGACGCTGGGCCAGGAGGGCACGCTGACCGGCTTCTACGGCGATCCGCGCCGGATCTACGTCACCGCACAGGTCAATTTCTAGCTCGGCCCCTTGGACGGGAGCTGACACGGAAAAGCCCGGAAGGCCTGTGCGCTCTTCCGGGCTTTTCTCGCGGCGCTTCGGGCGCGGTCAGTTGACGGTGGGCGGGGTCTTGTCGGTCTTCTGCAGCGCGCCGCCCGGCGGGTTGTCGATGATCGTGCCGGTGTCGCTGTCCGGCCCGTCGGTCGGGCGCGCTTTCATGCCGCCGTTCCCGGCGCGGCTCTGGCCGCTTTCGGCGCCGTCCTGCTTGTCGAAATAGCGTTTCGCCAGGTAGCCGCCCGCGCCCATCGCGAGCATGGCGGGGATGCTGATGCGCTTGAGTATGAAGGGCGCCGCGCGCGCCACGACAACCCCGGTCGCCCCGCCGAGAACGGGATAGCGCTTCGCCATTTTCGAGCCGACGGTGGCTCCGATGAGTGATCTGAGCATTGGTGTCCTCCTTCACCCGACCAATCGTCGCACCGGCCCGGCGGTTCCTGCGCTTGTCGCGCGGACGGGGCGAATGGGCGGAGCGGGCGCCTGAGCACAAAACGGGTTTTCTTGGGGTGCGCGAGCGGGCATAGGCGCGGGCCATGCACGATATCCGCCTGATCAGGGAAGATCCCGAAGGCTTCGACGCGGCTCTCGCCCGGCGCGGCGCGGACCCCGTGGCCAGCGCCATCCTATCGCTCGACGAGGAGCGCCGCGCGCTCACCACCCGCCTGCAGGAAGCGCAAAGCCGCCGCAACGAGGCTTCGAAGGCGATCGGCAAGGCGATGGGCCAGGGCAATTCCGCAGAGGCAGAGACGCTCAAGGCCGAAGTGGCCGAGCTGAAACAGGCGATGCCCGAAATCGAGGAACGGCTGGCCAAGGTTTCGGACGAACTCGACCATGCGCTCGCCGTGATCCCGAACATCCCCGCCCCCGATGTGCCCGACGGCGCGGACGAGGAAGCGAATGTCGAGGTTTCGCGCTGGGGGACCCCGCGCGAGTTCGCCTTCGAGCCGAAGGAACACGCCGACATCGCCCCGGCGCTGGGCATGGAGTTCGAGACGGGCGCGAAGCTGTCGGGCGCGCGCTTCACTTTCCTGCGCGGGGACATGGCACGCCTGCACCGTGCGCTGGGCCAGTTCATGCTCGACCGGCAGGTGAGCGAAAACGGCTATATCGAGTGCAACCCGCCCGTGCTGGTCAGGGACGAGGCGATGTACGGCACCGACAAGCTGCCCAAGTTCGCTGAGGACAGTTTCCGCACGACGGACGAGCGCTGGCTCATCCCCACCAGCGAAGTCTCGCTCACCGCGAGCGTCATGGGCGACATTCTCGACGCCGCCTCCCTCCCCATCCGCCTGACCGCGCTCACTCAGTGCTTCCGCTCCGAAGCGGGGGCGGCGGGGCGCGACACGCGCGGCTTCATCCGCCAGCACCAGTTCGAGAAGTGCGAGCTGGTCAGCATCGTCAGGCCCGAGGATTCCGAGGCCGAACACGAACGCATGACGAAATGCGCGCAAGGAATCCTCGAAGCGCTCGGCCTGCCCTATCGCACCATGCTTTTATGCACCGGCGACATGGGCTTCGGCGCGCGCAAGACCTATGACCTCGAAGTCTGGCTTCCCGGACAGGGCGCGTTCCGCGAGATCAGCTCCTGCTCGAACACGGGCGATTTCCAGGCCCGGCGGATGAAGACCCGCTACCGCCCCGAAGGCGACGCGAAAAAGACCGAATTCGTCCATACGCTCAACGGATCGGGCCTTGCCGTGGGCCGCACGCTGGTCGCGGTGATCGAGAACTACCAGGAGGAAGACGGCAGCGTCACCGTTCCCGAAGCCCTCCACCCCTACATGGCGGGCACGACCAGGCTGGAGCCGACCGAGTAATGCGAATCCTTGTCACCAATGACGACGGCTACCACGCCCCGGGCCTTGCCGTGCTGGAAGAGATCGCGGCGCATTTCTCCGACGATGTCTGGGTCTGCGCCCCGTCCGAGGAGCAATCGGGCGCGGGCCATTCGCTCACCCTCAGCCGCCCGGTGCGGCTCCAGGAATTCGGCGAGCGGCGCTTCGCCGTCACGGGCACGCCGACCGACGCCGTGATGATGGCCCTGCGCGAAGTGCTGGACGAGCCGCCCGACCTGGTGCTGTCGGGCGTCAACCGGGGCGCGAACCTCGGCGACGACATCACCTATTCGGGCACGGTGTCCGCCGCGATCGAAGGCGCGCTTTCGGGCGTCCGGGCGATCGCGCTTTCCCAAGTCTACAGCGGCGAGACGCGCGGGACCGACAGCGAATTCGCCGCGGCGCGGCACTGGGGGCCGAAAGTGATCGAGCCGCTGCTCGACGCCCCCTTCGCCGAGCGCACGCTGGTCAACGTCAATTTCCCGCCCCGCGCGCCCGGGGATGTCAGGGGCATCCGCGTCGCGCGGCAGGGATTCCACGATTACAAGCGGGGCACCGTCGTCGAGGGCCGCGATCCGCGCGGGCTTCGCTATTTCTGGTTCGGCCTCGACCCGATCGAGCACACCCTCGACCATGGCACCGACCTGGAGGCGATCGACGACGGCTATGTCTCGGTCACCCCGCTCCAGCTCGATTTCACCCATTACCCCACCATCGGCAACCTCGCCGAGCGGTTCGGGGACTGAGCCGGGCGGGCGCCAAAGGGGGCACGATGGCGAAAGACAGACCGCAGACGCTGACCACGGCGCAGTCGCAATCCGAGCCCAAGGCGCGTGCGAGAGAGCGATTTCAGCCACTAAGGCGCGCGGTCCGCATCCCGGTCTGGGGCGACCTGTTCATACGGGTCGGTTTCGCACTGGGCCTTATCTTCATCGTCATCCTGATCCACTGGTTCGACCGTGACGGGCTGGTCGATAATGTCGACGGCCATGTCAGTTTCCTCGACGTTATCTATTTCACCATGATTTCCGTCACCACGACGGGTTTCGGAGACATCGCTCCGGTCACGGACCGCGCCCGCTTCATCGAAGCGGTGATCGTGACCCCGGTTCGGGTCGCCGTGATCTTCATCTTTGTCGGCACAGCCTACAATTTCGTCATTCAGCGCAGCTGGGAGAAGTTTCGCATGGCTCGCATTCAGGAGAAGCTTTCCGACCATGTCGTCGTGCTGGGCTATGGCGTGTCGGGCTCGCAGAGCGTCGAGGAACTGATCGCACGCGGAACCGATGCAAGCTGCATCGTCGTGGTCGATCCGAGCGAGGACCGGCTCGCCGAAGCCGAGAAACTCGGCGTCAACGTCATGGCCGCCGATGCCACCCGCGACGAAACGCTGAAGGCGGTGCGGATCGGCAATGCCCGGACCGTCCTGGTTTCCGCAGGGCGCGACGATACCTCGATCCTGATCGTGCTGACCGTCCGCCACATGGCCCCCAAGGTGCCGATCAGCGTGGTCATCAGGGCCGAGGACAACGAGATCCTCGCGCGGCAGGCGGGCGCCAACAACGTCATCAACCCGGTGCGCTTCACCGGCCTGCTGCTCGCCGGCAGCGCCAAGGGCGCGCATATCTCGGACTATCTCGCCGACCTCGCCTCGGTCACGGGCCGGGTCCAGCTGGTCGAACGGGTCATCGACGAGGAGGAATGCGGCCGCCCGATCACCGATCTCGCCAGCGGGGGCAAGGGCCTCAGGATCTACCGCAATGGCCGCGCGATCGGCTATTGGGAGGAGGAATGCGAGAACCTTCAGAAAGGCGACGTCGTGGTCGAGATCGTCCCGACCGAGAACGGCTCGGCCAAGGGCGACGGGCACGGCGACAGGAACGCCTAGCGCGTCACCGGAACAGCAGGAACACCCCGCCCATCGCCGCCATCCCGACGAGGAAATGGCCCGCGTCGATCGCAAACAGCAGCCCGCTCCTGCGCTGGAAGAGATAGTTGATCCCCACCGCCGGGATCATCACCCCGACCGCGAAGCCGAGAGCCATCATCATCACCACGTGCGGGGCCGGGTTGGTGCGGGCAAGCAGGTGCCACAGGACCATCGCGACCAGCATCTCGAACAGGAAGACGAGCCCGAAGATCAGCGCCATGTTGCGCCCGCGCAGGGCCTCGTCCGACAGGCCGGCGGCGCGCTGCCACGCCTTCCCGAACAGCACCCCGTACCAGATCGCGCCAACGACGAAGAAGGCGGCGGTTCCGGCGAGCACCGGCCACAAGGCGAAATCATTCATGAATCGGCTCCGTATGGGTTTCGCATCCTGCTAGCGCATCCTCCGCTTTGCGTGTAGAGCGCCGCGCCAAATGAGCACCCTCGCCCCCTCCCCTCCCCGCAGCCTGCCCGACCAGAAGCGCGTCGGCATGGTCAGCCTCGGCTGTCCCAAGGCGCTGGTCGATTCCGAGCGCATCCTTACCCGCCTGCGCGCCGACGGCTACGCGATCAGCCCCGATTACGCCGGGGCCGACGTGGTGCTGGTCAACACCTGCGGCTTTCTCGACAGCGCGAAGGAGGAAAGCCTCGCCGCGATCGGAGAGGCGATCTCGCTCAACGGGCGCGTGATCGTGACCGGCTGCATGGGCGAGGAAGCCGACGCGATCCGCGCCGCCCATCCGCGGGTTCTGGCGGTGACGGGAGCGCACCAGTACGAACAGGTGGTCGAAGCGGTCCACACCCACGCCCCGCCTTCGCAGGGGCCGTTCGTGGACCTGATCCCGCAGCCGGACGTGAAGCTCACCCCGCGCCATTACAGCTACCTCAAGATTTCGGAGGGCTGCAATCATTCCTGCGCCTTCTGCATCATCCCGCAGCTGCGCGGGAAGCTCGCCAGCCGCCGGATCGACGCGGTGCTGCGCGAGGCGGAGAAACTGGTCGCGGCGGGAACGCGCGAACTCCTCGTCATCTCGCAGGACACCAGCGCCTACGGCCTCGACCTGCGCCACGAGAGCCGCCGGTGGAAGGGCCGGGAGGTGCGCGCGCACATGACCGACCTTGCGCGCGAGCTTGGGGGGCTGCGAACCGACGAAGGCCGCGCGCCCTGGGTGCGGCTGCACTACGTCTACCCCTACCCCCATGTCGACCAGGTCCTGCCTTTGATGGCTGACGGCCTGCTCACCCCCTATCTCGACATCCCCTTCCAGCACGCGAGCCCGAAGGTGCTGAAACTGATGAAGCGCCCCGCCAACGAGGCCAAGGTGCTCGATCGTCTGCGGAACTGGCGCGAGACCTGCCCCGATATCGCGGTGCGCTCCTCCTTCGTCGTCGGCTTTCCCGGCGAAAGCGAGGAGGATTTCGAATACCTGCTCGACTGGCTGGCCGAGGCGCGGCTCGACCGGGTCGGCGCGTTCCGCTTCGAACCGGTCGAGGGCGCGGCGGCCAATGCCCTGCCCGATCCCGTGCCCGAAGAGGTCAAGGAGGAACGTTACGCCCGGCTGATGGAACTCACCGCCCGCATCAGCGCGGAAAAGCTCGCCGCCAAGGTCGGCCGCACGCTTCCCGTCATCATCGACGAGGTGGGCGAGGCGGACGAGGACGGGGATATCGGCGCGACCGGCCGCAGCGAGGCCGACGCGCCCGAGATCGACGGCGCGGTGCACCTGCGCGATGTTCCTGCGGACCTTCGGCCGGGGGCGATCGTTGATGTCAGGATCGAGGATGCCGACGAACACGACCTGTTCGGCGTGATCGCCTCCTGAGCGGCCGAGGGGCCGAACGGCGGAGCGGCCACGTTGCCGCTTCCGGGGCGATCGGTTAGCATCCGCCACGCACGGCGCCTGCATGGCGCCCGCAAGGAGAGATGCGATTGACCCAGTTCGCTGCCGACCGGCTGCTCCTGTTCGGGGCCACCGGCGACCTCTCGCGGCGCAAGCTGCTGCCTTCGCTGTGCGCGCTCGATGCCGACGGGCTGCTGCCCGAACAGCTTTCGATCATCGGCACCGCCCGTTCCGGGATGGACGATGCGGGCTTTCGCGACATGGCCCGCCAGGCGCTCGAGGAACACCTGCCGGCCGAACGGCGCGGCGGAATGGCGGGCTTTCTCAACCGGCTGCATTACCAGCCGCTCGACGCGGCGACGCTCGAAGGGTTCGAACACCTCGCCGCGAAGGTCGGCCCGATCGGCGAGGGCGCGAACACGGGCGTCGCGATCTTCCTCTCGACCGCGCCGAGCCTGTTCGGCCCCACCATCGCCGGGCTCAAGCATTCGGGCCTGGTCGGGGAAAACGTGCGGCTGTGCCTCGAAAAACCGCTGGGCGACGATCTCGAATCGAGCCGCGCGATCAACGACGCGGTGGCCGAGGCCTTCCCGGAGGAGCGCATCTTCCGGATCGACCACTATCTCGGCAAGGAGACGGTGCAGAACCTCCTCGCCCTGCGCTTCGCCAACATCCTGTTCGAACCGATCTGGAACGCGACCTATATCGACCATGTCCAGATCACGGTCGCCGAAACGGTGGGCCTCGAAGGGCGGATCGATTTCTACGACGGCGCGGGTGCGCTGCGCGACATGGTGCAGAACCACATGCTCCAACTGCTCAGCCTCGTCGCGATGGAGCCGCCGACCGGGTTCGGCCCGACCGCGATCCGCGACGAGAAGGTCAAGGTCCTGCGTGCCCTGCGCCCGGCCAGGGCGGGCGAGACCGTCACCGGCCAGTACCGCGCGGGCGCCATCGCGGGCAAGGCCGTGCCCGGCTACGACGAGGAACTGGCCCGCCCTTCGGACACCGAAACCTTCGTCGCGATCAAGGCCCATGTCGACAACTGGCGCTGGAAAGGCGTGCCTTTCTACCTCAGGACCGGCAAACGCCTGCCCGAGCGCGTGACCGAGATCCTCGTGCAGTTCCGCTGCGTGCCGCATTCGATCTTCGACAGCGCGGGCGGGGGGAGCACGGTCGCGACCCATCCCAACCACCTGCTCATCGGCATCCAGCCGGAAGAGAACATCACGCTTGCCCTGATGGCGAAGGTCCCGGGTCTCGACGAGAACGGGGTGAGCCTGCGCGAGGTCCCGCTCGAGATCGCCATGCCCGACGCCTTCGTCGGCCGGTTCCGGCGGATCGCCTACGAACGCCTGCTGCTCGACCTGATCAAGGGCGACCAGACCCTGTTCGTGCGCCGCGACGAGGTCGAGGCACAATGGCATTGGATCGATGCGATCCGGGCCGAATGGGCGGCGAGCGGCATGGCGCCGCGCACCTACACCGCAGGAAGCTGGGGGCCGAGCGCGGCGATCGGCCTCGTCGAACGCGACGGAGTGAGCTGGCATGAATAAGCTCGACGACACGATCCACCGGGTCACGCAGCGCGTGATCGCCAATTCGCGGGACAGCCGCGCAGCCTATCTCGATCTGATGCGCCGCGAGGCCGACCGGCGGCCCGATCACAAGGACATCGCCTGCTCCAACCTCGCCCACGCCTTTGCGGGCGCGATGGAGGACCAGGAGGCGATGAAGCACCGGCACGGGCCGAACATCGGCATCGTCACCGCCTACAACGATATGCTTTCGGCCCATGCGCCCTATTACCGCTATCCCGAACGGCTCAAGATCCACGCCCGCGAGGTCGGCGCGACGGCGCAGGTCGCGGGCGGCACGCCGGCGATGTGCGACGGCGTGACGCAGGGCGAGGACGGGATGGAGCTTTCGCTGTTCAGCCGCGACAGCATCGCGCTCGCGACCGGCGTCGCGCTCTCGCACCAGATGTTCGACGGCGTCGCGGCGCTCGGCATCTGCGACAAGATCGTGCCCGGCCTCGTCATCGGGAGCCTGCGTTTCGGCCACCTGCCCGCGGTCTTCGTGCCCGGCGGCCCGATGCCTTCGGGCATCTCGAACGCGCAGAAGCAGGAAACCCGCCAGAAATACGCCGCCGGGGAGCTCGGGCGCGACGAACTGCTCGAAAGCGAGCTGGGCAGCTACCATTCGCCGGGCACCTGCACCTTCTACGGCACGGCCAATTCGAACCAGATGATGATGGAGATGATGGGCCTCCACGTCCCGGGCGCCGCCTTCGTCCAGCCGGGCACCAGGCTGCGCCAGGAGTTCGACCGGGCGGCGATCCACCGCCTCGCCGCGCTCGCCGGGACCACGACCCGGACCCTCGCGCAGGTGGTCGACGAAAAGGCGATCGTCAACGCGGTGATCGGCCTTCTCGCCACCGGCGGATCGACCAACCACGCGATCCACATCCCCGCCATGGCGCGGGCGGCGGGGATCGTCATCGACTGGTCCGACATGGCCGAAATCAGCCGGGTCGTGCCGCTCATCGCGCGGGTCTATCCCAACGGCGCGGGCGACGTGAACCAGTTCCACGCGGCAGGCGGCATGGGTTACGTCATCGGCGAACTGCTCGATGCCGGACTGGCCCACGGCGACATCCCGACCATCTGGGAAGAAGGCTTCGCCGCCTATGCGAAGGAGCCCGTGCTCGAAGCGGACACGCTCGGCTGGGCGGCGATCGAGGCGAGCCGCGACGACACCATGCTGCGCCCCGTCTCCGACCCGTTCCAGCCCGATGGCGGGATGCGCCTGCTCACCGGCAATCTCGGGCGCGCCTGCTTCAAGAGCTCGGCGGTGGAGCGCGAGCGCTGGACGATCGAGGCGCCAGCGCGCGTGTTCGACGACCAGTCTGACGTGCTCGCCGCGTTCAAGGCGGGGGAACTCGACCGCGACGTGGTCGTGGTGATGCGCTTCCAGGGCCCGCGCGCCAACGGGATGCCCGAACTCCACGCGCTCACCCCCTCGCTCGCGGTGCTGCAGAACCGCGGCCACCGCGTCGCACTCGTCACCGACGGGCGCATGTCGGGGGCGAGCGGCAAGGTGCCGGCCGCGATCCACCTCACCCCCGAGGCGAAGGGGGGTGGGCCGCTGGCGAAAGTGCGCGACGGGGACGTCATCAGGCTCTGCGCCGAAACCGGCGAACTCACCGCCCGGGCCGATCTCGACGCGCGCGAACCCGCCCCCGACCGCGAGCCCGAATGGGGCGTGGGCCGCGAATTGTTCCGCATCATGCAGGCCCATGCCGACGGGGCCGAACGCGGCGCGTCCGCGATGCTCGCCGCAGCCGGCCTGTGAACCCGCCCGCGCGCGAAATCGCGGTCGCCGATATCGGCGGGACCAACGCCCGCTTTGCCCGTGCCCGCAGGGGCGCGGACGGGCGGGCGGTGCTGTCGGAACCGGTCGTGCTCGCCACCGGCGACTATCCCGACCTGCCGTCTGCCTGGCGCGCCTTCCGCGAGCGCGAGCCGGGCTTCGCCCCCGCCGGGGCCGCCTTCGCGCTTGCCGGGCCGGTCGGCGAAGGCCCGTTCAAGCTCACCAATGCCGACTGGCGCTTCGATCCCGACACCCTGCCGGACGAACTGGGGGTCGAACACGTCACCCTGCTCAACGATTTCGCCGCCATCGCCCATGCCGTCGCCGGGCTGGGGCCGGACCATCTCGCCCACCTCGCCGGGCCGCAGGGCGTGCTGCCCGAAAGCGGCACCGTGACCGTGATCGGTCCGGGCACGGGGCTCGGCATCGCGCATTTCCGCTGGCACGAGGGCCGCGCGCTGGTGCAGGCGACCGAGGGTTCGCACATCGACTTCGCCCCGGTCTCGCCGCTCGACGACGCGATCCTCGCCGCGCTGCGGCGGCGGTTCGGGCGCGTCTCGGTCGAGCGGGTGCTATCGGGCGAAGGGATCGTCCCGATCCAGTCCGCCCTTGCCGAGCGCGACGGCCTGAAGCCCGCCCACCGCGAAAGCCTTGCCATCTGGAAGGCGGGCATGGCGGGCGAGGACCCGCTCGCCCAGCGGGCGGTCGCGCATTTCATAGCGACGCTCGGCCGGATCGCAGGGGATTATGCCCTGGCCCACGGGGCGGGCGCGGTGGTGATTGCCGGCGGGCTCGGCCAGCGGCTCGAGCGGCACTTGTGCGAACCCGCCTTCCACGAGGCGTTCATCGACAAGGGGCGCTATGCCGCCATGATGAAAGCCATTCCCCTCGCCCTGGTGAAGCATCCCCAGCCGGGATTGCTCGGCGCGGCGCTCGCGCATGATGCACGATAGCCTGCAGGACTTCCCGCGGGGCGCCCATACGGGTCGGTGCCGTTAAGCATTGCGCTTAAGCATTGGCCGGGCGTCGTCCCCTGGGGGGACGCGGCCGCACAAGCCACTGGCGAACACGCGGTTAACGCGGCATAACCGGGGCCATGACCAAGCCTGCCCGTCCGCTCCTCCTCGCCCTCGCCGCTCTCGCCGTCCCCGCCGCGCTCGTCGCAGCGGCGGGCCACGCCGCCGCGCAGGACGCCGCCGCCGACCGGGCAGCAGCCGCCGCCGACCGGGCAGCCGCCACCGCGGACGAAGTGCGCGCCGAACTCGGGGAGATCCGCGCGATCGACCCGACGACGGGCGGTCCCTCGGTCGTCGTCGATCCTTCGCTTCCGATGCCCTTCGGAGCCGACTTCGCGCCGGAGGAGGAACCGGCGGTGGAGCTTCCGCCGCTTCCCGCGCCCGCCCTTTCCCCCGTCGCCCAGCGCGGCCCGGCGGCGCGCAGCATCGCCCGCAGCGTGGTGCAGCCGATCCCCGCGCCCGGCCCCGCACCGGAGGAGAAACCGGAACCGCGGGCCGAACCCGCGAACATCGCCTCGGACGATCCCTTCGTCATTCGCAGCATCCTGCCGATCGAGGGCACGATCCGCTACGGCGAATGGTTCTGGGACGAAAGCGCCGCGCCCGACGACGGCCCGCTGGTCATCACCGTCGATCTCGACGCGCGCGTCATCAGCGTGTTTCGCGGCGGGCACGAAATCGGCACCGCGGTCGCCCTGCTCGGCACCAGGCGCCACCCGACCCCGCTCGGCACCTTCCCGATCCTGACCAAGGAGAAGGACAACATCTCCGAGAAATACAACAACGCGCCGATGCCCTGGACGCTGCGGCTGACCTGGGACGGGATCGCGATCCACGGCTCCCCGGTGATCAACGGCTATGCCAGCCATGGCTGCATCGGCGTGCCCGACCCCTTCGCCGAAAAGCTGTTCGCGGCGGCGAAGCGCGGCGACAAGGTGGTGATCACCCGCGGCCGATATGTCGACGTGGGCGACAAGCTGCTGTCGTAAAGTCGGATTTGCGGGGGATCGGAACTCCCGCAGTCAATGGACCCGCCGCGCGGGCTCCGCCCGGAAGCGCCAGACGCGCATCTCGACCCCGATCTTCTCGACCCGCTCGATCCCCGGCACCGCCAGCACGCCGCCGAGCGAGGCGTTCTCGCCCCGCCACAGCCGGTCCGCTGCCCGTCCCGCTTCGGCGCGGGTGACCTGCCCGCCCAGTTCGGCGACTATCCGGCGCACCGTCTCGACCTGGATCGCGCGCGGGACATTGGCGTAATAACGCCACACCGGGCCGTCCGGACCTTCGCCCTCCCTGAGGACCATCTCCTCCCAGTCGATCTGGGCATACCATTCGATCGCGCGCCACGCCTCGGCAAGGTGGCCCGCACTCGCCGCGAGCGCCGCTGCGTCGAGCCAGTCGTGCTCGGCCAGGTGGCGGCGCACCCGCGCCCGGTCGAAGGCCGCGTCCTCGTTGGTCGGATCGCGCGCGGGCTCGATCCCCGCCGCGAGGACAAGCGCCTCGAGCTCGGCCTTGCGCCAGCCGAGCAGAGGGCGGACGAGCGGGAGGTCGGTTCCGGGGACGAAGCCATGGTCGCGCACTCCGGCGAGGCCGGCCAGCCCGCTCCCCCGCGCAAGGCGCATCAGCAGCGTCTCGGCCTGGTCGTCGGCGTGGTGCGCGGTCGCGAGCGCGCCGCAGCCCGCCGCGTGCGCCCAGCGGGCGAGTGCAGCATAGCGCGCATCACGCGCGCGGGACTGAAGGTTGCCGGGGGGCACGCGCACGCGAAGCGCGGCGAAGGGGATGGCGCGCGCGCGGCAGGTCGCCTCGACCAGCGCGACCTCGCCCGCCGCCTCGGCGCGCAGGCCGTGATCGACGCTGGCGACCGCGATGCCGCCGGGCAGCGTTTCGTGGGCGAGCAGCAGGAGGGCGAGGCTGTCGGGTCCGCCGGACACGGCAAGGCCGAGGGGCCCTTCGCGCTCCTCCTCGGGCCAGAGCCGGGCAAGCTCCTCGGCGAAGCGGGTCACGCTGTCGGGATCGGGTGTCCTGGCAATCGCGCGCCTCCCCCACAATTATCCGGACCGATCCGGCCCGGGCCGCCTATTCGCAGGTCACCTTGCGGCGATTGCTTTCGTACTGGTCGGCGAGCCGCCCGGTCGCGACCGCGGCATACGCCTCCCCGAATTCGGCAAGCGCGATGCAGGCGCGGCGATCGTCGCCCATGGCAATCATGCTTTCGGCGAGATAGAGCAGGCTGTCGGGCGCACGCCGGGCGGTGCGGTCGGCCTGGTAGTTCCTGAGGAACCAGCGCGCCGCTTCCTCGGCCATGCCATCGTCGAGGAAGGCGCGGCCGAGCAGGTTGCGCCCGAAGCTGATCAGCCGGTGATCGGGATAGGCTTCGACGAAGCTGGTGAGCTGCTGGCGCGCCTCGGGATAGAAGCCCGCGTTCCACAGGCGGAAGCCGTAGGTGTATTCGTCCTCGCCCGGATCGCCGGTGTCGGGCTTGGTGATCGCCTGCACCGCGGCGAGCCTTTCGGGGCTGGGTCTGGTGGTGCTGTCGGCGTCGGCGTCGGCGTCGGCGTCGGCATCATCTTCGTCGGCGGCGGCGGTGCTGGCCGATGCGGTCTCGATCCGCTCTTCGCCTCCGCCGGGGATATCGACCGCGGCCCGGTCCGCGCGGTCCGTCAACCCGGCGGGTGCGGAAGCGGCGGGCGGCGCGGCTTCGAGAGCGGCGACCCGTTCGTCGAGCCGCGAGAGCGCGTTGTCGTTCTCTTCGGTCAGCGCGGTCAGCCGCTGGATCTGCAGTTCGAGCGCGTCGAGCCGGGCGAGGATGTCGGTGATGGCGCTGGTCGGGGGACTGGCCGGCTGCGGCGGCGCCGCGGCATCGCCGTCGCCTTCGCGCGTGATCTGCGGTTCGAAGAAGCGCCCGTCGCCGCCGGGAAAGACGTTGCGCTGGAGCGCGCGGATCTCGGCCTCGATCTTGCGAAGCCGCGCCTCGTTCCCCGAGTCCTGCGCCATCGCGGGCGCGGGCGAGGCCGCGAGCACGCAGGCTGCTCCAAGCGCGCCGATCAGGCTCCTGCCGGATTTCGGGAGGGGGCGCAAAACGCGGGATACGGGGGCGGTCGTCATGGGGCTCGGGCTCCCTTCCTGGTTTCGGTGGCGCGCCCGTCAGGAAAGGGGCGCGGGGTTGACGCTCGGGTCGCCCCTTGCGCGAAAGTTCATGAACGAGAGCCGAATCTCTGCCCGCTCGCTCGCCCCAAGTCGAGGGGCGAATAGGGCGAAAGTGGTGGGTAATCGGGCCGGAACCCGCCCCCGGCGGCGCGCTCAGTTGCTGGAGGGGCCGGCGCTCCCGCCGCGGGCGAGCAGGGCGCTCGCGGAGACCGGCTCGCCGCCAATCGTCGCGGGCCCTTCGGCGAGCGGGGGAACCTCGCGCCCGCCGACGGTGATCGCGAAGGCATCGGGCCGGCCGGTGTTTATCAGCGGCTCCTGCGCGCCCGCGGGCACGGTGAAGCTTTCCCCGCTTTCCATCCGCGCCTCGTAGAGCCGTTCGCCGCCGCGTTCGTAGAACCGCACCCACACCCCGTCCTCGAGCGCGGTGAAGACCACCTCGCCCGACGGGTCGGCGCCGCCTTCGGGGTCGGGCGCGGTTTCGTTCGCGGCGACCGCGGGTGAAGGCGCGGGGGAGGCGGGCGCGGTGGTTGCAGCGGGTGCGGTGTCCTCGCGGGTGAGGGCGGGCAGGTCCGCGCCCTGCCCGAAATAGGAGCTCGAAAAGGCGATCACGCCGACCGCGAGGATGATCGCGGCGAGCGCGCCGAACCAGGCGAGGCCGGAGGAGGGAAGCTTGGCCGGATCGCCCGGTTCCATCGCGCCCGCCCCGTGATGGCGCCGCTCGCCCTCGTCCGACAGTTCCGCGCGGACCGCCTCGGCGATCGCCCCCTCGTCGAGGCCGACCACCCGGGCATAGGTGCGCGCGAAACCGATCGCGTAGGTGCGCGAGGGCAGTGCCTCGAATTCGCCCGCCTCGATCACCTCGAGATGGTGCATCGGGATGCGCGTCACCGCGGCGATGTGGGCGAGGTCCAGCCGCTGACTTTCGCGCGCGGCGCGAAGCGTCGCGCCGACCCCCTGGGGATGCCCGCCGAACCCGCCTTCGGGCCCCTCGGCGAGCGTCTCGCTCCCGATGTGAGTATCGCTTTTCATGATCCGGTCCACGTGTTTGCGGTGTTCTTGTCGAAAATGGTGCCTTCCCTTCTTCCAATCGGGGTTGATGTGCGCTGTCAAGCACGTGCCGCAGGCCAATGGCGCAGGCTGCCGCAGACGCGCGGCAGGTTGCCGGGCCCCTTGCGAAATCCGAAGGCCTCAGTCGGTTTCGATGTCCCGCGCCGTCGCCCAGGCGGAAAGCTCGGCGCGGATGTCGGTCGACGGGTCGGCGAGCCACCCGGTGAGCGCGGCGGACAATTCGTCGAGGTCGATCTTGCGGACCAGTTCCTTGATCGGGCCGACCGCGGCCGGGGTGATGGAAAGGCGGCGGAACCCGATGCCGAGCAGGGCCAGCGCCTCGAGCCGGCGCCCGCCCATCTCGCCGCACACGCCGACATCGACCCCGCTGCCGAGGCTGGTCTGGATCACCCGCCGCAGGAACCGCAGGATCGACGGGCTGAGCCAGTCGTAGCGCTGGGCGAGCTTGGGATTGGCGCGGTCGGCGGCGAACAGGAACTGGGTGAGATCGTTCGTGCCTACCGACAGGAAGCTGAGCCGCGGCAGGAGCAGGTCGAGCACTTCGGCCAGCGCGGGCACTTCGAGCATCGCGCCGTAATGGATGCGCTCCGGCGCGACGCGCTTCTTGGTCCGCAGGAAGGCGAGCTGTTCGTCGAACACCGCCTTCGCGGCGTCGAATTCCCAGACCTCGCAGACCATCGGGAACATGACGTAGAGCGCCCGCCCGCTCGCCGCTTCGAGCAGGGCGCGCGCCTGCGCCTTCATCAACCCCTCGCGTTCGAGCGCGAGTCTGAGCGCGCGCCAGCCCATCGCCGGATTCTCGTCGTTCCTGGCGATGTCCGAGGCGAGATAGGGCACCGACTTGTCGCCGCCGATATCGACCGTGCGGAAGATCACCGGCTTGTCGCCCGCCGCATCGAGCACGTCGCGGTAGAGCCGGGTCTGGCGCTCGCGCTGCGGCAATGTCGCGGAGACGAGGAACTGGAACTCGGTGCGGAACAGGCCCACCCCGTCCGCGCCGGTCATGGCGAGGTTGCTCATGTCGTCCCTGAGCCCGGCGTTCATCATCACCTGGATGCGCGTCCCGCAGCGGGTGAAGGGTTCGACATCGCGCAGCGAGGCATAGGCGGCCTGCCGCTCCTTTGACTTGGCGAAGCGCGCGTGGAAGGCGTCGGCGACCTGCTGGACCGGGCGCACGATCGCGTTGCCCGCGGTCGCATCGAGCAGGATCTCGTCGCCCTCGCGGATGACGCCGCGCACGCTCTGCGCGCGGCCCAGCACGGGCACGCCCATCGCGCGCGCGACGATCACGACATGGGCGGTGAGCGAGCCCTCCTCGAGGATGACGCCCTTCAGCCGCCGCTTGTCGTATTCGAGCAGTTCGGCCGGCCCGAGGTTGCGCGCGATCAGGATCGTGTCGCGCCGCAGCCCCTGCGAGGCCGCCGTGCCCAACTGCCCGGCGACGATGCGGATCAGGCGGTTCGCCAGATCCTCCAGATCGTGCATCCGGTCGGCGAGCAGGGGATCGTCGATCTCGCGCATCCGCATCCGCGTGTGCTGCTGCACCCGCTCGATCGCGGCTTCCGCCGTGAGCCCCGAATCGATCGCCTCGTTGATCCGGCGCGACCAGCCTTCGTCATAGGCGAACATCTTGTAGGTCTCGAGCACCTCCTCATGTTCGCCGCCGACGCCGAATTCGGCCTGGTTCGCGAGGCTGTCGATCTGCTCGCGCATCTTGTCGAAGGCGCGGTAGACGCGCTGGCGCTCGGCCTCGATGTCCTCGGCCATGACCTGCGTGATCTGGACGCGCGGCTGGTGGAACACGGCCTGGCCCGCGCCCAACCCCTTGACCATCGGCAGGCCGGTGATCGTGGCCGGCGCGGTCTGCTCCTCGGTCAGGCCGCGCGCCTCCTCCTCGTCGACGAGTTCGGCATTGGCGATGAGTTCGGACAGCACCATGGCGGTGGTCTGCAGCGCCTCGATCTCGACATCCTCGTAACGGCGCGGGTCGAGGTGCTGGACGCACAGCACGCCGACCGCGCGCTCGCGATAGACGATCGGCACCCCGGCGAAGGAGTGGAACTTCTCCTCGCCCGTTTCCGGGCGGTAGAGGAAGTCGGGATGGGCCTTGGCCTCGGCGAGGTTCAGCGTTTCGACATTGGCGGCGATGGTGCCGGTCAGCCCTTCGCCCACCGCCATGCGGGTGACGTGGACCGCGCTCTGGTTGAGGCCGCGCGTCGCGAAGAGTTCGAGCATTCCTTCGCGCAGGAGGTAGATCGAACAGACCTCGCTCGACAGGCATTCGGCGATGATCTCGACCACGCGATCGAGCTTGCCCTGCGCGTGGAGGCGCGAGGCCATGACCTCGGTCAGGCGGGTAAGGATCTGGCGGGCGGATGCGGCGGCAGTCATGGGCTCGGCCACGTCTACTGCGGACGGCGGGCAAAAGCAAAGCGCCCTCGCCCGAGCGTCCCCCGTGCCTGCCGGGCGCAGCAAGGGGCTCCGCCTGCACGTCCGGGAACGCCGCCGGGCGAGGCGCGAGCTGCAACGGCCCAAGCCGGCAATGGGCGCGCAGGGCGGGCTTCCTCGCCCTCCGCAACGCGCCCTGCGTAGCCCAGCCTTGCCGGTCAGTTCGGCTCGGGGATCGTTCGCGCCACGAGCCCCGCGCTCGCGTGCCTGGCTATCCGCGCGCGATTTCCTCCTTCAGGAGGAGCTTGCGCTTCTTGAGGTCCTGGACAATCGCAGCATCGGGCGCGGGCCGGGCCATTTCGTCGCGCAGGCGGGCTTCGAGGCCGGCGTGCTTGGACTGAAGAGCCTGGACGTGCGAGGTGGAAGCTGCAGTTGCCATAGTCGTTACCTCCTTCAAGTCGGGGGGCTGCCCCCAGGGAAGCGACTCGGGCATTTGCGGCCGAGCCGCAGGTTTGAAGCAAACCACAGGTAAGCTATCTTGCAAAGTCGTGAGAATCGGTGAATCGATGGCCGCGTAGCCATCCGCGGTGAAACGTTGGCGTGCTGGCGACGACAAGAGCCTGGCAGGGTAGCCCGCCGGTGCGGCAACGGGTTGGGACAGGCAGGCAGGCGGAATGACCGAGGCGGAGCTACGCAAGAAGCTCGAATTGCTGCGCACGGAGCATCGCGACCTCGACGCGGCCATCGCCGCGTTGACCGAGGCCGGGGAACGCACGGGCTTTGCCGACCAGTTGCAGATCGCGCGCCTGAAAAAGCGCAAGCTTCGCCTCAAGGACCAGATCGCGATAATCGAGGACGAATTGCTGCCCGATATCATCGCGTGATTCTTGCACAGCCCGGATGGGCTGCCGTATCCTCGCGCCTGCGGCGCTGCGGGCGCGCGGTCGCGCTTGCGGCGGACCAGTCCAGACCCCGCATAGGAGCGCCGGACCAATTTCAACCTCAAAAGGGAGCGCCAGCCCGGCCCGCGCAGCGGGTCGCAAGGCCGACCGGCCGCCCGCAGGCCCGCCAGGGCCGAGGATGCCGCAACCCCGATGGGCTGCGCCCAAAAAAACGTCCCGCCTAGGGACACTCCGATCTTTTGCCGGGAAAGTAACCATAGGTGAGTGGAGCATTCCGCAACCCCGGCCTAGCCCGGTGCCCGACTATGGCACGCACCAGCGATCTTTCCCGCCCGATCATCGAGGCGCTCTACACCGAGGCTCTGGTCCTCGCCGACGAGGTGCGCGCGGTCTTCGCCGCGGGGATACGGCCCACCGAGGACCTGCGCGCCGTGCCTCCCGGCGCGCAAGGCGCGATGCTCCGCCTCGCGCTCTCGACCGAGGGTTTGAAGACCACCACCCGCATGATGCACATCCTCGCATGGCTGCTGAACCAGCGCGCGTTCTTTTCCGGCGAACTGACCGCGAGCCAGGTCCGGCGGCACGGCACGCTCCCGCCCGACCGCGAGGCGGACGCGGCGGCGCTCGCCCGGCTCGAACCGGAAACACGCGCGCTGATCGAGGAGACGGTCCAGCTCCATCGCCGCATCGCGCGGCTGGACGAAGCGTGGCGGCAGGGGTTCGCGATGCATTCCCCCGCGCGCGCCTTCCAGCAGCGCATCGGGCGCGAGCTCGGCGGCTGACGCCCGCGCCGCCAGCCGGGTTCAGGCTACCGCGAGCGCCCGGCGCCAGCGCGCCAGCCGTTCCTCACGCACGTCATCGCCCATCGCCGGCTCGAAACGGGTGAGCCTGCCCTGCATCGCCGCCGCCGCTGCCGCGAGATCGGGGTATAGCCCCGCCCCGGCCGCCGCCAGCATCGCCGCACCCAGCGCCGTCGTCTCGACGAAGCCGGGCCGCTCGACCGGGATCGCCAGCACATCGGCAAGATCCTGCGCCATCCAGTCGTTCGCCGCCATGCCGCCGTCGATCCTCAGCCCCGCCCAGGGCGTCCCGTCGGCGGCGAAGGCCTGCGCGAGGTCCCAGGTCTGGTGCGCCATCGCCTCGAGAGCGGCGCGGGCGAGCTGGGCCTTGCCGCTGGCGAAGCTCAGCCCCGCGATCACCCCGCGCGCCTCGGCCCGCCAATGCGGCGCGCCCAGTCCGGCGAGCGCGGGCACGATCGTCACCCCTGCGCTGTCGGGGATCGAGCGGGCGAGCGCCTCGGTCTCGTCCGCCACCTCGACGATGCCGAGCGAATCCCTCAGCCACTGCACGAGGCTGCCCGCGACGAAGACCGAGCCTTCGATGGCATAGGTGCGGCTCCCGCCGATCTGGGTCAGCACGGTCGAAAGCAGGCGGTGGGTCGAGCGCGGCACGGCGCTGCCCTGACTGGTCAGGATGAAGGCCCCGGTGCCGTAGGTCGCCTTGGTCTGGCCGGGCGCAAGGCAGGCCTGCCCGATCGTCGCCGCCTGCTGGTCCCCGGCGCAGCCGGTGATCGGGATCGGCCCGCCGAACAGGCGCGGATCGGTCCGGCCGATCTCGCCCGCCATGTCGATCACCTGCGGCAGGGCCGCACGGGGCACGCCGAAGAGGTCGCAGAGGCCTTCGTCGAAGCCGGGCGCCTCGAGATCCATCAGCAGCGTGCGGCTCGCATTGCTCGCATCGGTGACGTGCGCCCCGCCGGTGAGCCTGAACAGGAGCCAGCTGTCGACCGTGCCGAACGCCAGCGTCCCGGCCCCGGCCGCCGCCTTCACCGCGGGCACGTGGTCGAGCATCCAGCGCATCTTGGTGCCCGCGAAATAGGGGTCGAGCACGAGCCCGGTGCTGCGCTGCACCTCCTCCTCGTGGCCGGCTTCGCGCAGTTCCATGCAAAGCGGTTCGGTCCGCCGGTCCTGCCACACGATCGCGCGGGTCAGGGGCTCGCCTGTCGTGCGATCCCACGCCACCACGGTTTCGCGCTGGTTGGTGATGCCGAGCCCGGCGATCATCGCCGCCCCGCCCGCCTTCGGCACGACCTCGCGCGCGCAGGCCAGCGTCTTGTCCCAGATCTCCTGCGGATCGTGTTCGACCCAGCCGCTCTGCGGGTAATGCTGCGCCAGTTCCGCCTGGGCGCTCGCGACCAGCACGCCGTCGCTCGCGAAGAGCATGGCGCGCGTCGAGGTCGTCCCTTCGTCGAGCACGAGGATATGGTCGGACATCGGCGCTCCCTCTCTTCCTGCGCCCCGCTCCTAACGCGGGGCGCATCCCCAAGTCGAGGGGCCTGCCCGCACCCCTCGACAGGCCGGGCGCGCCCCGCCATATCCCTGGACATGGCAGAAATCCCCCCCAAGCCCTGGCCGACCGGCGAGGCCGAACAGGTCGAAGAGCTGGTCCGCCGCGTGCTCGCGCCGAACCCGTCGCCCTACACCTACACCGGCACGCAGACCTACGTGGTGGGCGAAAGCCACGGGCCGGACTGCGCGGTGATCGATCCGGGTCCGGCGGACGAGGCGCATATCGCGGCGATCCTGCGCGCCGTCGCGGGCCGCAAGGTCGCGGCGATCATGTGCACCCACACCCACCGCGACCACTCGCCCGCCGCCGCGCCCCTGTCCGAACGCACCGGCGCGCCGATCGCGGGCTGCGCGCCGCTGGTGCTGTCCACCGACCTGCCGCGCTCGGACGAGAGCTTCGATACGACCTATGCCCCCGACCGCGTGCTCGAGGAGGGCGAGGCGATGCGCGGGACCGGCTGGACGCTCACCGCCGTCGCGACGCCCGGCCACACCTCGAACCACCTGTGCTTCGCGCTGGAGGAATCGGGCGCGCTGTTCACCGGGGACCACGTCATGGGCTGGTCGACCAGCGTCGTCGTCCCGCCCGACGGCGACATGGGTGCCTACATGACGAGCCTCGAGAAGCTGCTCGCGCGCGAGGACACGGTCTACCACTCCGCCCACGGCGCGGCGATCACCAGGCCGCGCCAGCTCGTGCGCGGCATGATCGGCCACCGCCGCCAGCGCGAGAACCAGATCCTGCGCCTCTTGGGCGAAGAGGCCCGCGCGGTCGGCGAGTTCATCCCGGCCATGTACAAGGGCCTCGACGAGCGCCTCGTGCCGGCAGCGCAGATGAGCGTGACGGCGCACCTCATCGACCTCGAGAAGCGCGGCCTCGTGGCGCGCGAGGACGAGGCGGGGGTCGAAATCTGGCGCGGCGCCTGAAAAGCCTGTAAAATCGGTCGCCGGGTCGTGACTACACGCGAGTCGCGCGCTCCGCTGCGCGCGGGGAGGGGGAGCGATGGCAACCACGGCACCGCGCGCCGCGCCGGTCGAAGGCACGCGCTTTTTCACGATCATGGCTTTCGTCATGTCGGCAATCATCGTCACCGGGTTCACCGTGCAGGTCGCGCTCGGCCGTTCGACCTTCGCGGTGCCGTGGCCCTACCACCTTCACGGCGTGATCTTCATGGGCTGGATCGCGCTCTACCTGGCCCAGCACGTCACGATTTCCTCGGGCCAGCGCGAACTGCACGCCAGGATCGGCCAGCTCGCCCATGCCTGGGTCCCGGTGATGGTGATGGCGGGCGTTCTCGTCATGGTGACGGTGGCGCGGCGCACGGGCGGTCCATTCTTCTTCGCGGTCAACGAATTCCTCGTCAGCAACCTTGCGCTGCTGCTGTGCTTCGGCGGGCTGGCATGGTGGGCGCTCAGGGCGCGGCGCCATACCGGCTGGCACCGGCGGCTGATGCTGGTGGCGATGGCCGTGCTGACCGGGCCGGGGCTCGGGCGGCTGCTTCCGCTGCCGCTGATGATCCCCGACGCCTGGGTCATCACGACCTGCGCGACCTTCGCCTTCCCGGTGATCGGCATGATCGCGGACCTGCGGTCCTCGGGCCGGGTCCATCCCGCCTATTGGTGGGGGCTCGGCATCTATGCCGGGGCGTTCGCGGCATCGATGGCGCTCGCCTACAGCCCGCTGGGCTATGCCTTCACCGACTGGGTGATCGCCGGGACCGCGGGGGCAGAACGCCCGATGGAGGCGTTCCTGCCGCCCGGCTTCGCGATGTAGCGCGGCTCCTGCCGAAAACCGCTCGAAAATCGCGCGCTGCAACCTATATCGGCAGCAACGCACACAACAGGGTTTCGAGAATGAGCATCGCCACCAAAGTCCCGACCGGCAAGGATCTGCTCGGCGAGATCGACCGGCTGCGGAAGGAACGCAATGCCGTCATCCTCGCGCATTACTACCAGACCGCCGATATCCAGGACATCGCGGACTTCGTCGGCGACAGCCTCGAACTCAGCCGCAAGGCGGCGGACACCGACGCGGACGTCATCGCTTTCTGCGGGGTCAAGTTCATGGCCGACACGGCCAAGATCCTCTCGCCGGAAAAGACCGTGATCCTGCCCGACATGGACGCGGGCTGCTCGCTCGAAGACAGCTGCCCGCCCGAAAAGTTCAAGGCCTTCCGCGAGGCGCATCCCGATCACATCGCTCTGACCTACATCAACTGCTCGACCGAGGTGAAGGCGCTGTCCGACATCATCGTCACCTCCTCCAGCGCGGAGACGATCCTGCAGCAGATCCCGAGGGACCAGCCGATCATCTTCGGCCCCGACCGTCACCTCGGCGGCTGGCTGTCACGCAAGTTCGACCGCGAAATGCTGCTGTGGCCGGGCGTGTGCATCGTCCACGAGGCCTTCAACGAGACCGAGCTTCTGAAGCTCAAGGAACAACACCCCGGCGCGCCGGTCGCGGCGCACCCGGAATGCCCGCCGACCATCCTCGACCACGCCGACCACGTCGGCTCGACCTCGTCGATCCTCAAATACGCGCAGGAATTCGAGGGCGACACGCTGATCGTCGCGACCGAGCCTCACATCATCCACCAGATGGAAAAGGCGTTGCCGAACAAGACCTTCATCGGCGCGCCCGGCGCGGACGGCAACTGCGCGTGCAACATCTGCCCCTACATGGCGCTCAACACCATGGAAAAGCTCTACGTCGCCCTGCGCGACCTCGAGCCCCGGATCGAGATCGACGAGGACATCCGCCTGAAGGCGAAGCGCAGCCTCGACCGGATGCTGGAGATGGCAAGCGGTACGGTGGGCAAGGGCGACCTCGGCAGGGTCGAGATCGAGGACATGCCCAAGAGCGAGGTTCCGAGCGGGGACTAACCGTCCCCGGCAGCGGGCGCGGCCCTTCCCGCGCTCGCCCGCGCCACCGCCAGCGCGCTGCCCAGCAGCACCATCCCCGCCACGTCGAGCGGCGTGAGAACCTCGCCGAACACGCTCCAGCCGATCAGCGCGGCTACCGCCGGCTGGGTCAGCAGGGCGAGGCCGATGACGAGCGGCGGGAAATGGCCGAGCGAAAAGACCAGCAGGCCCTGCCCGACGAGCTGGCTCGAGACGAACAGGATCAGGATCGGGGTCCAGTCGGTCGGCCACACCGGCTCGCCCAGCACCAGCGCGAGCGCCAGCAGGACCGGGCAGGCGAAGACGCTCACCCAGACGAGCAGGCTCCACCCGCCGAAGCCGCCCCGCGCGCCCTGGAGGTTCAGCAGATAGACCGCGTAGAGCAGCCCCGCGGCAAGGCAGAACAGGTCGCCCACGAACGTCTCCTGCGAGATTTCGAGGCTGCGCCCGAGCAATATCACCGCCCCGCCCAGCGCGCAGGCGATCGCGAGCCACTCCGCCCCGCGCGGCAGGCTGCGCGCGGCGATGAAACCCCAGAACAGCAGCACGATGCTGCCCGAATTGCCGAACAGGGTGGCGTTGGCGAGCCGGGTCATGCCGATGCCGGTGTGCCAGCTTGCAAGGTCGAGGGCAAAAGCGGTTGCCCCGATCGCCACCGCGATCATCGTCCGCCGCGGCATTCCGCCCAGCCGCTGGCCCGCCACCCGCGCGAACACCGCGAGGAAGGGAAGCGCCAGCAGCAGCCGCCAGAACGCCGCGGAGACCGGCCCGGTGTCGGCCAGCCGCACCAGCCACGGCCCTGTCGCCAGCGCAACATTGCCCGCCAGCAGCGCGGCGAGCAGCAGCCAGCCGCGCGCCCGCCCGGGCTGCCGCTTTCCAAGATATTCCGTCCCAGCCCCCTCTTTTTCCATGCTTGCGCCCTAGCTTCATCGCCTCCAAGTGAACAGCCAAGCGACAAGGCAACAGGAGAAATACGCCGATGCACGACGCCCTTTTCCAGCCGCTCACCATGGGCGCGCTCGAAGCGAAGAACCGCATCCTCATGGCCCCGCTGACCCGCGGGCGCGCGGCCGAACCGATGTTCGTGCCGAACGAATTGATGGCGACCTATTACCGCCAGCGTGCCGGGGCGGGCATGATCCTGACCGAGGCGACCGGCATCAGCCGCGAAGGTCTCGGCTGGCCCAGCGCGCCCGGCATCTGGAGCGACGAGCAGGTCGAGGGCTGGAAGCTGACGACGAAAGCGGTGCACGAGGAAGGCGGGCTCATCGTCATGCAGCTCTGGCACATGGGCCGGCTCGTGCATCCCTGTTTCCTCGACGGCGAAGCGCCCGTCTCGGCGAGCGCGACGCAGGCGCCCGGGCAGGCGCATACCCCGGCCGGAAAGCAGGATTACGCCACGGCGCGCGCGCTTTCGAAGGAGGACATCGCGCGGGTCGTCGCCGACTATCGCCACGCGGCGGAGAACGCGAAGAAGGCGGGTTTCGACGGGGTCCAGCTGCACGGTGCGAACGGATACCTGGTGGACCAGTTCCTGCGCGATTCCTCGAACCTTCGGACCGACGAATATGGTGGCAGCCCGCAGAACCGCACCCGTTTCATGCGCGAGGTGCTCGAGGCGCTGGTCGATGTCTGGGGGGCGGACCGCGTCGGCATCCGCCTGTCGCCCAATGGGGAGACGCAAGGGGTGGACGACAGCGACCCGGCGGCGACTTTCGGCGCGGCGGCGCGGGTGTGCGAGGAGCTCGGCCTTGCCTTCGTCGAACTGCGCGAGCCCGGCCCCGACGGGACCTTCGGCGCGACCGACGTGCCGAAACAGAACCCCGTCATCCGCAAGGCCTATTCGGGGGCGCTGATCCTCAATTCGGACTACACCGCCGAGGCCGCCGAGGAAGCCGTCACCTCCGGCACCTGCGATGCGGTGAGCTTCGGGCGGCCCTATATCTCGAACCCCGATCTCGAAACGCGGATCGCGCGCGGGGCGCACTGGAACCCGAACAGGGACGTGCCCAAGAGCTGGTATTTCCCGATTCCGGAAGGCTACATCGATTACCCGACACTCGCCGAGGAAGAGGCCGAAAGCGCTCCTGCCTGAAGCCTAGTCGGGGGCGGGCGGGGCCACCGGCAGGGCGGTCGAAGCGGGCGCGGGCGCGGGGGTGTCGTCGCCCTCGCCTTCGCCTTCCGCCGCATCGTCCCCGGCCCTCGCGTCGGCATCGCCCCCGGGCGCGGCTCCGTTGCCGCCCTCACCCTCGCCCGGTTCGGGTTCGAGCGGCGGGGACTGCGAGCGCAGACGTTCGAGCGGCACCATCTCGTCGCTGATCGTCCCGCCCAGCACCTCGCCCGCGGCCTCGCCGCCCTGCCCGGTCTCGCGCGGGGCCTCGACCGCTTCGTCCTCGCAGGCGGCGAGCAGCAGGGCTGCCGCCAGCGCGCAGGCGGCGTGTCTCGAAAAGCTCAGCGGCATGAATTGCGTCCCGTCCTGTCCAGCGTGTCGAGAAATTCCCGCGCCCGCGCGATCAGCGCCGCGTCCCAGTCCTCGAGGCTCACCGGCCGGCCGAGCCGGGCGAGGCTGGTCACCCCGAATTCCTCGATCCCGCACGGCACGATCCCCGAAAAGTGCGAAAGGTCGGGGTCGAGATTGACCGAAAATCCGTGCATCGTGACCCAGCGCCGCACGCGCACCCCGATCGCGCCGATCTTCGCCTCGCGCCCGTCGATGTCGCGCGTCCAGATGCCGACGCGGCCCTCGCTGCGCCAGGCATCGACCCCGAAATCGGACAAGGTGGCGATCACCCAGCCCTCGATCGCATGGACGAAACAGCGCACGTCCTTGCCGCGGGTATTGAGGTCGAGCATCAGGTAGCCGACCCGCTGGCCCGGCCCGTGATAGGTGTAGCGCCCGCCGCGCCCGGCCTCGACCACCTCGAAGCGCGGATCGACCAGTTCGGCCGGGTCCGCGCTGGTCCCGGCGGTGTAGACCGGCGGGTGTTCGAGCAGCCAGACCAGCTCGCGCGCCCTGCCCGCGGCGATGGCGGCGTTGCGGGCCTCCATCCCGGCGAGCGCTTCCGCATAGGGAACTGCGGCCTGCGACACCCGCCACTCGATCGCCGGATCGGGTGCGAAACGGGCCGCGGAATCGGGAGCCGTGCTTGCCATGGGGCCTGCGTGGGGGCATTAGCGGCGCATATCAAGAGGCAAGCGGCGCGACCGGAACGTGCCGGTTTCAGGTGAACGGGGATCGACATGACACGCACGGCGAGGAAACTCGACTTGGGCAAGGCCTGGAACGACGCCATGGCGCTCCTCTCGGCCAATTTCGGGGTGATCGCGACCGTGGTCGGCCTGTTCTATTTCCTGCCGCAGTTCGCGGTCGCCATCCTCGCCCCCGGAACGATGGAACAGGGCGAGGTCGACCTGCCCGACGACGCCACGCCCGAGATGGTGATCGAGGCCATGAGCGCCGCGTTCCAGGAAGCCTATACCGAAAACTGGCCCTTCCTCCTGCTCACCGTGCTGCTCGGCTATGTCGGGGCGCTGGCGGTCCTCGCGCTGCTGCGGCGGGGCGGCAATCCGACCGTGGGCGAGGCGCTCAGGGCGGGGGCGATCGGCACGCCGAGCTATTTCGCCACCCAGATCCTGTTCGCGATCGGTGCCGGTCTCGTGTTCGGGCTGCCGGTCGCGCTGGTCGCGGCGGTCGCGCCGATCGGGGCGGCGTTTCTCGCCCTGCTGCTGCTGGTGGTGCTGGTCTATGCCGCGTTCAAGCTGATCCTCGTCCCAGCCGTGATCGGGATCGAGAGCGAGCTCAACCCCTTTGCCGTCATCGCCCGGTCGTGGCGCCTGACCAAGGGCAACACATTGCGAATCTTCGTCTTTCTCGTCCTGCTGTTCATCGTAATCACGCTCATCACGGTGATCGTGACGCTCGTCTTCACCCTCGTCTTCTCGGCGATGGGAGACGAGGTCGAAAGGATCGGGAACGGCTTCGTCGGCGCGCTCGCCAATGCAGCGACCGGCGCGATCTTCCTCACCGTGTTGGCGGCGATCCACCGCCAGCTTTCGGGCGACGGTGAGCGGGTGGCCGAAACCTTCGAATAGGGCCGCACGCGCCAGGGAGGGGGCAGGCCAAGCCCGATTGCGCGAATCCGCGCCCTCGCCTAGCGCAAGCGGCGATGGCCGATCCCGATCCCGCAGTCCTGAAAATGAGGCAGAGCTCGATCTCGCGCGGGCGGATGGCGCTGCTTTTCACCGTCATGCTGGTGACGGCGGCGGGCAACACCGCGATGCAATCGGTCATGCCCTCGATCGGCACGGCGCTGGGCGTTGCGGACGTGTGGATCAGCCTCGCCTATTCGTGGTCGGCGCTGCTGTGGGTGGTATGCGCGCCGATCTGGGCGCGGCGTTCGGACCGGCGCGGGCGCAAGGCGATGATGGCGCTCGGCCTGATGGGCTTCGTCGTGTCGATGACCTTGTGCGGTCTCGCCCTGTTCGCCGGCCTTTCGGGCTGGCTGGGGGCGCTGTGGACGCTGATCGCCTTCGCCGCGGCGCGCAGCCTCTATGGCGGTTTCGGCAGCGCGGCGCCGCCCGCGGTGCAGGCCTATGTCGCCTCGCGCACGCCCCGGGCCGAGCGCACGCAGGCCCTATCGCTGATCGCCTCGAGCTTCGGACTTGGTACGGTGATCGGCCCCGCGCTCGCCCCGTTGATGGTGCTGCCCTTCCTCAGGCTCGGCCTTGTCGGGCCGTTCCTGTGCTTCGCCGCGATCGGGCTGGCGGCGCTGATCGTGCTGCGCCTGCGCCTGCCCAATGACGAACCGCAATTCGCCGCGCGCGGGTTTGCCGCGCCCTATTCGAGCGGATCGGGCGCACCGAGCGATCCCGATGCGAGTTTCGAGGCGGAGGAGACGGGCGAGCCGGGGCGGCTCAGCTGGTTCGACGCGCGGCTCAGGCCGTGGGTGATCGCGGGCTTCTTCGGCGGTCACGCGCAGGCCATGGTGCTCGGCATTTCGGGTTTCCTCGTGCTCGACCGGCTGGGCCTGCGCGACACGCCGGCCGAGGGCGCGGGGCCGGTCGGCCTCGTCCTGATGAGCGGGGCGATCGCGACCCTGCTCGCGCAATGGGGCCTGATCCCGCGGTTCGATCTCGGCCCGCGCGCGGCGACGCTGTGGGGCCTCGCGATCGCCGCCTTCGGGACGAGCGTGCTCGCCGCGGGCGAGACGATCCACACCATTGCGCTGGGCTATGCCATCGCCTCTCTGGGCTTCGGCCTGTTCCGGCCGGGCACGACTTCGGGAACTTCGCTCGCCGTCACGCGGGCCGAGCAGGGGCAGGCTTCGGGCATCGTCGCGAGCCTTGCGGGGGCGAGCTACATCTACGCCCCGGCGTTGGGCGTGTGGCTCTACAACCATTCGGACTGGCTCGGCTTCGGCCTGATCGTCGCGCTGTGCCTCGGCGTGCTGGTGCACGGGTGGTTCGCGCTGCAATCGGACCGCGACCTTACAGGCGCGAGCGGGGACTGAGCCTCACAATATCTCCAGCACCTTGTCCTGCGGCCGGCACAGGCGCACGCCCTTCTCGGTTTCGACGAGCGGGCGTTCGATCAGGATCGGGTCGGCGACCATCGCATCGAGGATCGTGTCGATGTCCGCATCTGGCAGGCCGCGCGCGGCTGCATCGGTGCCGCGCAGGCGCAATCCGTCTTTCGGGCTGATCCCGGCATCGAGATAGAGCTGCACCAGCTTTTCGCGCGTCGGCGGGTCCTTGAGATATTCGACCACCGTGAGCTCGACCTCCGACAGGTTCTCGAGGATGGCGAGCGTCTTGCGGGAGGTGCCGCAATTGGGATTGTGCCAGATCGTCGCCTTCATGCCCGTTCTCCTGCCGCGTTTCGCCGATTCCGCATAGCCACGTCGCGGCGCAAAAGCCACCGGCGCGCGCCGCGGTGCGGGAGAAGGTCCGTTCCCTAGCGCGGCCCGACGGCGGGCCTCAGGGCCGGGACCGCTTCGGCCGCATCATCGGCGCTGATGCCGGGCGGCGGGGCGGCGCTGATGGTCTCGCGCCGCTGCTGCACGCGCCCCGCGCGCTGCACCGCCCGCACCAGCCGCGGATAGACCCCGCAGCGGCAGATATTGGGGATCGCCTCCTCGATCTCCTCCTTCGAGGGCGCGGGATTGCGCTGGATGAGGGCCGCGGCGGCGATCACGATGCCGGGGGTGCAATAGCCGCACTGGATCGCCTGTTCGGCGACCATCGCCTGCTGCACCGGGTGCGCGCGATCGCCCGACAATCCTTCGATCGTGGTGATGAAGCGCCCCTCGGCCTCGGCCAGCGTGATCCGGCACGAGCGCAGCGCCACCCCGTCGACCAGCACCATGCACGCGCCGACACAATCGCCGCCACAGGCCTTGGTGCCGGTCAGGTTCATCGCATCGCGCAGCGCGTGGACGAGCGGCATTTGCGGGTCGAGGTCGAACCGCACGGGGCGGTCGTTGACCGTCATGCTCGACATGGCGGGCTGTCCTCAGGTGCGCGGGGCCGCGCCGGGGGTCATTGGCGCCAGCTGTCGTCGATCCGGTCGATCCGGCGCTTCCACGCCTCGAAATCGAACACGCCAGCGCCGCCCTGACCCGCCATCACCGACAGGTCGCGCTGGTGGACGTCGATCACCTCCTGCGGGACAAGCTGCGGATCGCCCATGCCGAGCGTCGCGACCTGGATCTCGCAGGCGCGCTGCAGCGCCCACATCTTCACGAACATGCCGGCAATGGTCCTGTCCATCACCACCGGGCCATGGTTGCGCAGCATCAGGATCGAATGCTGCCCGAGATTCTCGACCAGCCGCTCGCCCTCCTCGGCGCGCACGGTGATGCCTTCGAAATCGTGGTAGCCGATCTGGCCCTGGAAATTGCAGGCGTAGAAATTGGTCGGCAGCAGGCCGTCCTTGTGGCTGCACACCGCCATGGTCGCGGTGGTGTGGACGTGGCAGATCGCCGCCGCCCGCTCGCCGAGGTGCCGGTGGAAATGGGCGTGCTGGGTGAAGCCCGCCTTGTTCACCATGTAGGGCGAACCGCCGACATTATTGCCCTCGACATCGATCTTGACGAGGTTCGACGCCGTCACCTCGTCGTAGAGCAGGCCGAAGGGGTTGATGAGAAAGGTGTTCTCCTCCCCCGGCACCTTGAGCGAGATGTGGTTGTAGATCGATTCCGACCAGCCGAGATGGTCGAAGATGCGATAGCAGGCGGCAAGGTCGAGCCGCGCCTGCCATTCCTCCTTGCTGCATTCGATCCCCGGTTTGAGCTGGGTTGCCATGGCGTCCTCCTCCGTCGCGTTTCGGGCATTGCCGCGCTTATCGCACGGCTTCGCGGATCACCGCAAGCGCGGCCACGGGGGCGAGTTGCACGCTTTGCCTTTGCCAAGCGGCACCCCCGCCATTACCTCGCTTGTCGCATGAGCGCGGCGAGCAAGGCGGAAACGGGAGAATTCGAGGCGGCGGCCGGCGGGCCGAGCGCGCCGGCCAAGCTCGTCACGGGGAGCATTGCGCGCCACCTCGTGACGCAGACCCTGCCGATGATCGTGGGCGTCGCGGCGATCATGTCGATCGGCCTCGTCGATGCCTATTTCGTCGGCAAGCTGGGGCCGGACGCGCTCGCCGCGGTTTCCTTCATCTTCCCGATCTCGGTCGCGCTCACCTCGCTTGGCGTGGGGCTGATGGTGGGGATCAATTCCGTGGTCGCGCGGGCATTGGGCGAAGGGGACGCCCACAAGGCCGCGCGGCGAGCCAATTTCGGCATCGCCTTTGCCAGCGGGGCGGGGATCGTGATGGGGCTCGGCCTGTTCCTGCTGCTCGACCCGATCTTCGCGCTGATGAACGCGGGCGCCGACACGCTTCCGCTGATCCGCACCTATATGCAGCCCTTCGCGCTGGGCTTTCCGCTGCTGTTCGCGATCATGGGCTTCAACGGCGTGCTGCGCGGGCAGGGCGAGGCGCAGAAGACCAGCCTCGTCTCGATCACCTATGCCGCGGTGAACTGGGTGCTCGATCCGATCCTGATCACGGGCGCCTTCGGGTTCGAGGGGCTCGGCATCGTCGGCGCTGCCTATGCGACGGTGGCGGGCTGGGCCTGCGGGGTGGCGGTCGCGGCGATGCTGGTGAGGCGCTGCGCGGTCCCGCTCGACCTGCGGGTGATCTTCGAGGGGCGGGTGCTCGACCCGGCGCAGGCGATCCTGCGGGTCGGCCTGCCCGCCGCCTTCTCCAACGCGATCAACCCCTTCGGCCTTGCCATCCTGACCGCGCTGGTCGCGCTCGAAAGCGAGGCGGCGGTCGCGGGCTTCGGCGCCGCGGGACGGCTGCAGAGCTTCGCCACGGTGCCGCTGCTCGGCCTGTCCGCCAGCATCGGCGCGATCGTCGGCCAGAACTGGGGGGCGAAGCAGTTCGACCGCGCGCGCGAGGCGGCGCTGCTGGCGGGCGGATTCTGCATCGCCTGGGGCCTGTTCATCGCTGTCGGCATGATCACGGCGGGGGACTGGTTCGCGGACCTCTTCACCGACGATCCGCCGGTGATCGAGGAATTCAAGACCTATCTCGAGATCGCCGCCTGGGGCTATGCCGGGTTCGGCCTGCTGATCGTCGGCAACGGCATCATGAACGCGATCGACAAGGCCGGCTACGCCCTCGTCCAGTCCATCGGGCGCGTCTTCGTCGTCATGCTGCCGGTCGCCTGGCTGCTGCAGGACAGCTGGGCGAGCGAGGCGGTCTATGCCGCCGAGCTCGCCGCCAACGTCTTCGGCGCGGTTTCGGCGATCGGGCTCGTCTGGTGGCTGTTCGACCGCGGCCAGGGGCGGACGCGAGACCGGCAGCGCTAGGCCTTCGTTAACCATCGCCCGTCATAAAGCGCGGACCGATGCAACTGGGGCGCGCAGGATGGACGATCTGCTGGCGGACTTCGTCGCCGAAACCCGCGAGATGCTGGAGGCGAGCGAGGGCGAGATCATCGCCTGGGAAGCCGATCCGGCCGACCGCGCGCGGCTCGACGCGATCTTCCGCTTCGTCCACACGGTCAAGGGCAATTGCGGCTTCTTCGACTTCCCGCGCCTCGCCGAACTCAGCCACGCCGCCGAGGACGCGCTCGCCGATTGCCGGGCCGGGCGACGCGTCGCCGACAGCGCGCTGGTCTCCGCCGTGCTCGCGATCATCGACCGGATCGCCGCCATGGTCGACGCGATCGAGGCGGGCGAGGATTTCCCCGAGGGCGGGGACGAGGCGCTGATCGCCGCCCTCGCCGAGGAACCCGAGATCGAGATCGACGCGCGCGAGGAAGCCGCCCCCGCCGGCGCAGCGGACCCGGCGGAAGAAGACGGCGCAGCAGAACGCAGCGAGACCCGCTCCGCCTCCGCCCACACCGCGACACAGCGCTCGATCCGCCTGCCGGTCGAACTGCTCGACCGGGTGATGAGCGGCGTGTCCGACATGGTGCTCGCCCGCAACGACCTCGCCCACCGCTTACGGCAGGCGGGCAACCAGCCGACCATCGACGGACCGTTCGAACGGCTGACCACGATCCTGTCCGACGTGCGCGACGCGATCACGCGGATGCGGATGCAGCGCATCGAGACCCTGTTCGCCTCGCTCCCCCGGCTCGTGCGCGACCTGTCGGGCGAACTCGGCAAGCAGGTCATGATCGATCTCGAGGGCGGCGATGTCGAACTCGACCGCGAGATGATCGAGGTGGTGCGCGACCCGCTCACCCACATCATCCGGAACGCGATCGACCACGGGGTCGAACCCCCGTCCGACCGGCTCGCGGCGGGCAAGCGCGAGATCGCGCTGCTCTCGATCGCCGCGCGCCAGTCGGGCAACACGATCTCGATCGTGGTCAGCGACGACGGGCGCGGGCTGGACGAGGCACGGATCGCGACCAAGGCCGTCGCCACCGGGCTCATCAGCGAAGCCGAGCGGCGCGAGATGGGCCGCGACAAGATCCTCCAGCTGATCTTCGAACCCGGCTTCTCCACCGCCGAGAAGGTCACCGGCGTATCCGGGCGCGGGGTCGGGCTCGACGTGGTGCGGCAGAATCTCGAACGCGTCGGCGGCTCCATCAAGGTGTCGAGCCAGCCGGGCGTCGGCACGCTCTTCACGCTCCAGATCCCGCTCACCCTGTCGATCATCGCGGGGCTGACGGTCGAGACCGGCGAGCAGCGCTTCGCGATCCCCCAAAGCTATGTCGAGGAGATCGTCCATTCCTCGGCCAAGGCGCTCGACTACACCCGCATGGGCGAAACCGCGCTCATCACCTTCCGCGGCCAGCGCGTGCCGTGCCTTCTCGCATCCGACGTGCTCGGGCTCGATTGCGGCGACATCGCAGAGGGCGACCACACCATGGTCATGCTGCGGCTTGCGAGCGGCGACCTCTTCGCGCTCGCGGTCGACCGGATCCACAGCCACGGGGACCTCGTCGTGAAACCGCTCGCACCCGCGGTGATGAAGAGCGGCTATTACGCCGGCTCGACCCTGCTCGACGACGGGCGGCCCGTCCTGCTGCTCGACGTGACGAACATCGCGGCCATGCACCACCTCGTCTCGGACGCGCGCACCCGCGTGCTCAAGGGGACGCCCGACAACGCCGGCCGCGGCGCGAACGAAGCGATGCGGGCGATGCTCTTCACCGATTTCGCCGGACGGCGCAGCGGCATCCGGCTCGAACTGGTCAAGCGGATCGAGACCGCGCCCGCATCCGCGGTCGACCGCAGCACGGGGCGCGCGCGGGCGGTGATCGACGGGGTGATCCTGCCGCTGGTCGGCCTGCCGGACGGGCCGCTTCCTGCCGACAAGGTGCGCCTGCTGCGCCTGTCGGACGGGGCGTGCGAACTCCTCCACGCGGTCGCCGAGGTCGACGACGCGGTCGAACTGACCGAACCGCTGATACCCGTCGCCGACGATCCGCTGATCGAGGCGGTGACGCTGGTCGCGGGGCGGACCGTGACCCTCATCGACGGGCACGATCTCTTCGCCCGGCACGGCGAACCGCCCGAACCCGCCGCGCGCCCGCTTGCCCGCCTGCCCGAAAGCGAATGGGCGCGCACCATCCTCGCCCCGCTCGTCGTCTCGGCCGGATACGAGATCGCCGAGCCGAACACGGCCGGGGACGAGGTCGCCCTGACGATCATGTTCGAGGATGTCTACGAAGTCGCCGCCGCGCTCGACCGACCGGTCGCGGGGCCGGTGCTCCGCCTGAGCGACCAGCCCGACCGAGGCGGTGCGGAGACGATCTACCGCTATGACCGGGCGGCGCTGGTCGACGCGCTGCACCGGGCGCGCAACCGCCAGAACCGGGGAGACGCCGCGTGAACGACCTCCTCGTGATGACCCAGATCGCCGGGCGGCGCTGCGCGCTGCACGCGCATGACGTGAGTTCGGTGATCGAGATCGGCGCGGTCACGCCGGTCCCGCGCACCCCCGCTTTCATCGCCGGGATCACCGCCATGCGGAGCCAGGCGCTGACCGTCATCGACTGCCGCCTCGCGCTCGGCTTCGGGCGCGAGGGCTGGGCGACCGATCACCGCGCCGCGGTGGTCGCCGTGGCGGGCCATTCCTATGCCCTCAGGGTCGATGCGATCGTCGACATCACCACGGGTTCGGCCGACGCGGGGCAGGTCCCCGGCGGGTTCGGCCCCGAATGGTCGCGCGTCGCGACCGGCATGATCGAGACCGCGATCGGCCCCGCCCTCCTGCTCGACCTGCCCGCCCTGATCGCGGGCCCGGCCGGCGGGCAAGAGCCTTTCGGTGCAGCGGCTTAATCCAAAACTTACCTCTTGTCCTTACGCTCGCCTGACGAAACCACGACCGGGGGTCCCATGAAAACGTGCCTGATCGTCGATGATTCGCGGGTGATCCGTAAGGTGTCGCGGCACATCCTCGAGACGCTCGGTTTCACCGTGAGCGAGGCGGAAAACGGCAAGGAAGGGCTCGAGGCCTGCGAGGCGGCGATGCCCGACGTGATCCTGCTCGACTGGAACATGCCGGTGATGACCGGCATCGAGTTCATCACCCGGCTGCGCCAGCGCCCCGGCGGCGATGCGCCCAAGGTCGTGTTCTGCACCACCGAGAACGACGTTGCCCACATCCGCGAGGCGATTTCGGCCGGGGCGGACGAATACGTGATGAAGCCGTTCGATCACGAAACGCTCCAGATCAAGCTCCAGCTGGTCGGCTTTGCATGAACCGGGTGCCGAAACCGGGTGATCGCAAGGCTCCCGCGCGCACCGCCGAGATGCGCGGCGCGATCCGGGTGATGATCGTCGATGATTCGCTTACCGTGCGCACGATCTTCAAGCGGATGGTGGAAAGCGACCGCTCGATGGTCGTCACCGGCACCGCGAGCAGCGCCGAACGCGCGATCGTCCAGCTCGAAAGCACGCCCGCCGACGTGGTCCTGCTCGACCTCGAAATGCCCGGCATGGGCGGGCTCGAGGCACTGCCCCGGATCCTCGCGACCGCCGACGGCGTGCAGGTGCTGGTGGTCTCCTCGCTCACGCAGGACGGGGCCGAGCACACGCTTGCCGCGCTTTCGACCGGCGCGGCCGACACCATGCTCAAGCCGCGCCCGGGCGGTTTCAACGAGGATTACCGCAACCAGCTCCTCGCCAAGATCCGCGCGCTGGGCGGCAGCGCGGCCGAAGCGATCGCGCTCGAGGAGGCGCTCGTGCGCCCCGCGGCGGGCACTGGCGGCGGCCTGCCCAAGGGCGAGCGCCTGCTGCGCGCCAAGCGGCCCGAAGTGCTTGCCGTGGGCGCCTCGACCGGGGGCATCCACGCGCTCAACCTGATGCTGCGCGGCCTGACGGCGGAATTCGACCTGCCGATCTGCGTCACGCAGCACCTGCCCTCCTCCTTCATGCCGGTCTTCGCCCGCCAGATCGAGGTCGCGAGCGGGCGCCGCGCCCTCATCGCCGAGGACGGCACGCCGATCCGCCCGGGCGAGATCGCCGTCGCCACCGGCCACGGCCACATGGTCGTCGAACGGCGCGGCGAAGACCTCGTCGCGCGCGTCTGCGGCGAGCCCATGCCGAGCGGCTGCCTGCCCTCGGTCGACCCGATGCTCGCCAGCCTTGCCGAGGCCTGCGACGGCCGCGCGCTCGGCGTGATCCTCTCGGGGATGGGCCGCGACGGGGCCGAGGGCGCCGCCGCGCTGCACCGCGCCGGGGGCACGATCTTCGCGCAGGATGCCGAAACGAGCGCGGTGTGGGGTATGCCCGGCGCGGTCGCCAAGGCCGATCTTGCGACTCTCATCGCCCCGCCCGAGACGCTGGCCGAGGCAATCATGGGCCTGGTTCCCGCCACGCTTGCCCGCTAGGCCGGGACACGGCGGACGCATGATCGATTCCAGCAGGGCCTCGCACCAGATCGTCGCCGACCTGCTTGCCGAACGCACCGGCCAGCAGCTCACCGAAAGCCGCCGCTGGCGCGTCGCGAGCGCGCTTGCCGGCGTGTTCCGCGAATACGGCATCAGCAATGTCGACCAGCTCGTCTGCCTGCTCGACGAACCGCGCCGCCGGTCCTCCGACCGCGACCTCGCGACCGAAGTGGTCGAGGCGCTGCTCAACAACGAGACCTATTTCTTCCGCGACAAGGCGACCTTTGACCAGCTGCCGGCCGACATCCTCCCCCTGCTCGCCGAGCGGCGCCGCGAGACACGGCGGCTGACGATCTGGTCGGCGGGCTGCTCGACCGGGCAGGAAGTCCTCTCGCTCGCCATGCTGTTCGCCGAACAGAAGGAACGCTGGGCGGGGTGGACCATCGACATCCTCGGCACGGATGTCTCGCACAAGGCGATCGGCGCCGCGCGCACCGGCCTGTTCAGCCAGTTCGAGATCCAGCGCGGGCTCGGCGTCGCCCAGATGCTGCGCCATTTCGAGGAAACGCCGGCGGGCTGGCAGATCCACGAGGAGGTGCGCCGCATCACCCGCTTCCAGCAGCACAACATCCTGTCGGAGCCGCCGCTGCGCCAGCCGGTCGATCTCATCCTATGCCGCAACGTGCTGCTCTATTTCGACCAGGCGACGCGCCGCCGCGCCTTCGCGCGGCTTGCGGGCGCGCTGGCCCCGGACGGGTTCCTGATGCTCGGCGCGGGCGAAACCGTGGTCGGCCAGACCGAGGCCTTCGTCCCCGCCGACCGCCGGGCGAGCATCTACCGCCCCGCCCTGCCCGCCTCGCGTGCCGACTGCCCCGGCCCGGCCGCGACATCCCGCACGGGCTGGGTGGTTTCGCCGGGCTGAGGCAGCATGGTTTACGCTTCCTTAGCCCTTGGCTTCTAGGAAATTCCCCGTGCCCCGGCGAGATCGGGCCGCGGACACGAAGGCCTGACGGGGATGAACCAGTGCCTGTGAAGAGCAAACCCCTGCGACTGACCCCGGCGGGCCTCGTTCTCGTCCCCTTGGCGGTGTTGAGCCTGGTGTTCGGGCTCATCACCATGGTCGTCATCGCGAGCGACCGGATCGAGTTCCTGGGCGGCGGTTCGCTGCTCGTTTCCGGTCTCCTGGTCTATGCCGCGACGCTGGTCCTGCTCGGCAGCACGGGGATCGCCAATGTCCGCGAGCTCGAATCGCTCTCCTTCACCGACAGCCTGACCGGCCTTGCCAATCGCCGCGCGCTGCTGCGCGACATCGAGCAATCCGCGCGCGGGGACGAGGAAGTCGCACTCGCGCTGATCGATCTCGACAGCTTCAAGGAAGTCAACGATCATTACGGCCACGCGGTCGGCGACGAGCTGATCCGGCAATGCGCCGCCGCGCTGATGCGGGCCTGCGGGCGCGAGGCGACCTGCTACCGGCTGGGCGGCGACGAATTCGCGGCCCTGATGCGCGGCCGGGTCGCGGGCACCATCCTCGAAGGCATCTGCCGCGGCCTGCTCGAAACGCTGGCGAGCCCGATCACGCTCGATTTCCCGTTCGGCGGGCCTTCCGAAGGGCCTGCGGCGCGGCGGCAGATCTCGGTCGGGGCGAGCATCGGCCTCGCCCGCTCCGCGCCCGGGGAACGTCTCGAGTCGTCGGAGATGCTGCGCCGCGCGGATGTTGCGATGTCGGCATCGAAGCGCGGCGGCAAGATGCGCTGCACCTGGTTCAACCGCGCCTTCGACCAGCACCGCGAGGCGGTGCGCGAGATCGAGGACGACCTCCACCGCGCGCTGCTCGCGGAGGAATTCGAGCTCGCCTACCAGCCGCTCGTTTCGGCGCGCGACGGACGGATCGTGGCCGTGGAATCGCTGCTGCGCTGGAACCGCACGACCGGCCCCGTGATCGGTCCGAATACCTTCATCCCGGTGGCCGAGGAATCCGGCCTCATCAACCCGATCGGCCTGTGGGTCCTGCGCCAGGCGGTGACGGATGCCCTGGGCTGGGACGAGATCACCTTGTCGGTGAACATTTCCGCGGCCCAGCTGCGCAATCCCGAATTCCCGATCAAGCTCGGCGAGATACTCGAGGAAACCGGCTTTCCGCCGCACCGGCTGGAACTCGAGGTGACCGAGACCTGCCTCGTGCTCGATCCCGTTGTCGCCGAGCGCACGCTCGACGTGATCCGCGGCTTCGGTGTGCACATCAGCCTCGACGATTTCGGCACCGGCTATGCCTCGATCGGCTTCCTGCGCCAGTTCCGGTTCGAGAAACTGAAGCTCGACCGCAGCCTCGTGGTGAAGGCGGGCGAGGACGAGGGCAGCCGGGCGATGATGCTTTCGAGCATCGCGGTTGCCCGCGCGCTCGGCATGGGGGTGACGGCGGAGGGGGTCGAGACCGAACCCCAGGCCGACCTCGCCCGGGCCGCCGGGTGCGACCAGATCCAGGGCTGGCTCTATTACAGGGCCATGCCGGCCCATGAAATCGACCGGCTGGTCGGAACGCAGAACGCCTCGACGGGCATCACAGCAGCAAAGGGTGGTAACGCGGCATGAGCGCGCTCCAGGAACTCGCAGTCGATCTCGCAGCCGAACGATCGGGGGCCGAAAGGCGCCGCGGTGCCGGCCCGGTCCTGTCCGGTCTCCCGGCATGGTTCGGCGCGCTTTCGATCGGGCGCAAGATCTCGCTGTTCTTCTTCGTCAACCTCGGCTTCGCGCTGATCGCGGGCGTGTTCATCGTGTTCGGCTTCATGCGCCTCAGCGACCGGGCCGAAAGCATCAACACGATCCACGACCACGCGATCGCGGCCGAACGCCTGGTGGTCGACCTGTCCGAAGCGCAGCGCCACACCGAAATGCTCGTCGCCCGGGGCGAGGCCGACCGCGGCGAGGCCGCGCTGCGCCGCCTTGCCGATGCCGACAAGAAAGCCGGGGACTTGCGCGAAATGGTCCGCGACAGCAATCCCGCCGCGTTCGAGAAACTCGCGCTGGTCGAGGAAGGCATCGCCGATTTCCGCCGCCAGCTCGGCTCGCTCGGCTCCGTCGCGAACGACGCCCGCCGGGCGAGCCGCGCCACCGAAGTCACCGCGACCGGCGGGCTGGTGCTCGAGGAAGCGGCCGGGATGGCCGCGCTGCTCGGAGTGGATGCCGACGCGATGTCGGATTCGGGCGCGGCGCTCTTGTCCTCGCTGTTCTTCATCGTCCTTGCGCTCGCCGGCGTCCTCACCGTGCTGACGCTGGCGGTTCAGCGCTATTTCGACCACAATATCGGCGGCACGCTCAAGCACATCACCGAACAGATGACCAAGCTCGCGCGCGGCGACCAGGACGTGTCCATCCCCGCCAAGGACCGCCGCGACGAGATCGGCGAGATGGCGCGCGCGCTCGAGATCTTCCACCGCGCGGGCAAGCGGCTCGAGAAGCTGAGCCGCGAACGGGCCGAGCGGGCGAAGCAGGAACTCGACGAACAGGCCCGGCTCCAGCTCCAGCAGGAGGAGGCGCGGCTCGAACGCGAGCGGGTGCTGCGCGACATCGCGGACCAGTTCGAACGCACCGTGGGAGACGTGGTGAGCGGGGTCGCCGCCGCTTCGACCCAGCTGCAATCGACCTCGCGCGAGATGGCCACCACCGCCGAGGAGACCAGCCGCCGCACGAGCGAGGTCGCCGTGTCGATGGAGGAAGCCAATGCCGGCGCGACCGCGGCCGCCGCCGCGAGCGACGAATTCGCCATGTCGATCGGCGAGATCAGCCGCCAGGCTGCCTCCAGCGCCGAACTCGCGCGGCAGGCCACGAATTCCGCGACCGAGGCGGACGCGACCATTTCCGCGCTGGCCGACAGCGCGCAGCAGGTCGGCCAGATCGTCGAACTGATCCAGACCATCGCCCAGCGCACCAACCTGCTCGCCCTGAACGCGAGCATCGAGGCGGCCCGCGGAGGCGAGGCCGGACGTGGCTTCGCGGTGGTCGCAAGCGAGGTCAAGGAGCTCGCCATGCAGACCAGCCGCGCGACCGAACAGGTCGCCGAACAGATCCGCGCCATGCAGGACACGACCGGGGCGAGCGTTTCGGCCCTGCGCGCGATCGCCACGCAGGTGCAGGAGCTCGAAAGCACGGCGGTTTCCATCGCCACCGCGGTCGACCAGCAATCGGTCGCGGGACAGGACCTCGCGCGCAGCATCGACCTTGCCGCCCGCGGGACCGAGAAGGTCGCCGGCCATATCGAGGACGTGCGCGACCTCGCGCTGTCCACCGGATCGGCCGCGAGCCAGGTGCTTTCGAGCGCGACCAGCCTCGAGGAACAGGCTTCCACCCTGCGCGCACAGGTCAATTCCTTCCTCGTCAAGGTGCGCGCCGGCTGACCCCGTGATCGCGCGGCACGTTGCGGGGACAAGGTTTTGGAAAGGGTTTTCCTTTAGGAATTGCACGTAGTCGCGCCCCTCGGGGGGACCGCCACGGGCTTTGGGGAAGCGCCATGAACATGATGTCTTTGCAGGAGCAGCGCGAGGAGAAGGCGGTGCCCGACCGGCTCGATCCCGCATTCCTCGACGGCGAGGACGACGTGTTCGACGAGGACCTGCTCGCCGACACCGATGCGGCGGGCACGGCCCGCGCGCCGCGCCGCACCCTGCTCGAACGAATCGGCTGGTTCCGCAACCTCAGCCTGTCGGCCAAGATCCACTCCGTCTTCGGCACCTTCTTCGCCGCCGGTTTCGCGATGGCGCTGGTGCTGGGCGCGGGGCTTACCGAATTGTGGTTCCGCTACAACACCTCGGCCGAGGTCCAGAACGCCGTCATCGCCTCGACCGAGCTTCGCAGCACCACCGGCGAACTGCGCTACAACACCGCCCGCTTCCTGTTCGAATCCGAACCCGAAATGCTGGTCCGCCAGCGCGAAAGCTACGAGGCCGCGATCGCGCAGGTCGATGCGATCGAGGCCGTCCTCGCCGAGCACGCCCCCTCGATCGAGGGCGAAGCCGACGCGATCCGCGAGGACATCGTCGATTACAACCGCACCTTCGAGCGCACCGTCGCCGTGCTCGGCAGCGAGGGGCGCAGCGAACGCGCGATCGCGCTCGCCTATGAAATCTCGGACAAGGGCGATGCGCTGTTCGACGCCTCGCGCGAATTCGCCGGCGACATCGAGGAATACGGCCAGAACCTGCAACGCACGGGGATCGACTATTTCTTCAGCATGATCGGCATCGTCGCCACGCTCGGCATGTTCGCGGCGGTCGTGCTGCTGTTCGGCCTCGCCTATCTCTCGCGCGATTTCTCGCGCAAGATCACCGAGATCACCCACGGCATGTCGCGCCTCGCGAAGGGGGACCGCCGCTTCGAGATCGAGGGCGCCGAGCGCCGCGACGAGATCGGCGAAATGCTCCGCGCGCTCGGCAAGTTCAAGCGTGCCAGCCGCCAGATGGAGCTGTGGGCACGCGAACGCGCCGAACGCGCCGACGAGGAAGTCCGCCTCCAGCAGGAACGCGCCCGCGAACGCGAGGAGGCCGAACAGCGCAAGGCCGCCCTGCTCGCGGAAGTCGCCAAGCAGTTCGAGCGCACCGTCGGCGAAGTCGTCACCGGCGTCGCCAGCGCGTCGAGCGAGCTGCAGACCACCGCCGCGCGCATGGCCGAGACCGCCGAGGAGGCGAGCGCGCGCTCGACCGACCTCGCGGCCAACATGGAAGAAGCCAACACCGGTGCGACCGCGGCCGCCGCGGCGAGCGACGAATTCGCCCTCTCGATCGAAGAAATCAGCCGCCAGGCGACCTCCTCCTCCGAACTCGCCCGGCTTGCGGCGGACGCCACGACCGAGGCGGACACGACCATTTCCGCGCTGTCGAGCTCGGCCGAACAGGTCGGCCAGATCGTCGAGCTGATCCAGACCATCGCCCAGCGCACCAACCTCCTCGCCCTGAACGCCTCGATCGAGGCAGCGCGCGGGGGCGAGGCCGGGCGCGGGTTTGCCGTGGTGGCGAGCGAGGTCAAGGAGCTCGCCATGCAGACCAGCCGCGCGACCGAACAGGTCGCCGAACAGATCCGCGCGATGCAGGACACGACCGGGGCAAGCGTTTCGGCCCTGCGTTCGATTGCGGGCCAGGTGCGCGAACTCGAAGCCACCGCCGTCTCGATTGCCAGCGCGGTCGACCAGCAATCGGTCGCCGGACAGGACCTTGCGCGCAGCATCGACCTCGCCGCCCGCGGGACCGAGAAGGTCGCCGGCAATATCGAGGACGTGCGCGCCCTGTCGCTTTCGACCGGCGCGGCGGCGAGCCAGGTGCTCTCGAGCGCGACCAGCCTCGAAAGACAGGCCTCGACGCTCAACGAACAGGTCCGCGCCTTCCTCGCCCGCGTGCGCGAGGCCTGATCGCGCGAGCCGTGGCCACCGGCAAAGTGCAAGAAAAGACGTGACATTCCGGCGATCGTGAAACAATCGCGACGGACCGGGCGCGGCCATCGACAGGGCGCCCGGCAGGCAGGGAAAGGACACTTCTTGGCAATCGCGCGGCCCCGCACCGACACGTTCCCCAAACGCAGTTCCCTCGCGGCGCTGAAGGGCGCGCTCGCCGCGTCGAGCGGGCTCGCGCTCGCCGCGCCCGCGCTGGCCGGGGACGAGGTGGTCTACGCCCCCGCGCCCGACTGGGTCGAACCGGTCGATCTCGACGAGGTGGAACGCGACCCCGCGAATGCCATGGTGGTGCAGGACAAGCAGGTCCGCATAGAGAGCGGCCGCCTCTGGGAATATTTCGACAATGTCTACCGCGTTTCCTCGCTCCAGGAGATGACGCGGATCGGCACGATCACCGCCGAATGGCTGCCCGACAAGGGCGATCTCATCATTCATGAAATCGCCATCCTGCGCGATGGCGAGACGATCGACGTGATCGCCGCGGGCGAGGAGATGGAGGTCCTGCGGCGCGAACAGATGCTCGAACAGCAGATCCTCGACGGCTCGCTCACCGCGACCCTGTCCGTCCCAGGCCTGCAGGTCGGCGACGAGCTGCGCGTGCGCTCTTCGGTGACCAATTCCGATCAGGCGCTGGGCGAGGAGGTGCAGTCCCAGACCATGCTCTGGCGCGAGCCGAACAAGTTCGCCGACTTCGGCCGGGTGCTGGTCTCGTGGGAGGACGGCCTGCCGGTCGAATACCGCGCCGGGCCGGATTTCGACCTGCCGCCGGTGGAGCGGCGGGAAGGCTTCGCCCGGCTCGACGTGAGGCTGCCCCTGCCCGAGGCCGAGGAATATCCCGCCGACGCGCCGGTGCGCTATCGCCAGCCGCCGATCCTCCAGCTCGGCACCTTCGCCGGCTGGAGCGAGGTTTCGAGCGTGATGGCCCCCTTGTACCGGGTCGAGGGCGCGCTCGCCGGGCTCGACGACCTTTCGGCGAGGATCGAGGCGATCCGCCGGGACGAAAGCGACGAACTCGGCCGGGCGGTCGCCGCGCTCAAGCTCGTGCAGGAGGATATCCGCTACCTCATGAACGGGCTCGACGGGGGCAATTACATCCCGCAGGACGTGGCGACGACGTGGGAGAGGAAATACGGCGACTGCAAGGCCAAGACGCTCATCCTGCTCGCCCTTCTCGATGAACTCGGGATCGCGGCCGAACCGGTTCTTGCCTCGATTTCGCGCGGCGCGGTGGTCGAAAGCTCGCTCCCCCTGCCCGGCGCGTTCGATCACGTGCTGGTCCGCGCCACGATAGATGGAAAACGCTACTATCTCGACGGGACCGGGATCGGCGCCAATGCCGCGATCGCGGGCAATGTCCCGCCCTTCCTCTACGCGCTGCCGATCCGGCCCGAAGGCGCGCAGCTGGAAGAGATCGTGCAGGACGTGCCGCGCGTTGCCGACGCGACGCTCGAATTCGCGCTCGACGCGCGCCTCGGCGGGGACCTGCCCATGCCCGGGACGATCACGATGACGCTGCTCGGCCCGGCGGCGGCGCAGATGAACGCTTCGGCGGAAAAGCTGACCGACGACAACCGGCGGGCGCTCGGCACGCGGATCGCGAGTTTCGCCGGCAGCAATGTGGGCGTCGTCGACCTGCGGATCGAACCGGGCGCGGACGACAGCGAGGCGACGGTGATCGTCGAGGCGCTGTTCCCGAGCCTCGTCAGCTATGACGGATCGGTCGGCCAGATCGAGCCGCGCCTCGCCTCGGGCTCGTTCCGTTTCCGCCCCGACCGCTCGCGCCGCGCGTGGCGCGACCTTCCGGCGAGCGTCCCGCCGCCGGGGGCCTCGCTCGGGACCTATCGCATCACCCTGCCCGAGACGCGCGGCGCGTTCGAGATCCGCGGCGAGCGGGAGCTCGACGTGACGGTCGCGAACCAGCGGTTCGAACGTGAGGTGAAGCTGGGGGACGGCGAACTGGTCGTGTCGGAAAAGCAGACCAGCCTCGGCGGCGAGATCGCGCCCGAGGATATTCGCGTCGAACGCCGCAAGGCGCTCGGCCTCGCGCGGGAAAAGCTCAAGGTGATCGTGCCAGAGGACATGCCGCGGCGCTGGCGGTTCGCGGGCGGCGGGGACCGCAGCGAGCTGGCCGGGATCGAGGCCATGTTCGCCCGGATGATCGCGGAGCAGCCCGACGACACCGACCCGCTGCTGCGCCGCGCGAATTTCCGGTTCATCACCTATGATTTCGAAGGCGCGCTCGCCGACATGGACGCGGCGATCGATATAGAGGCGACCGCGAAGCTGTTCCAGGACCGGGCCTTCGTCCATGCCGAACTGCGCGACCCGGAAAGCGCGGCGGCGGATCTCGAGGAAGCCTGGCTGCTCGACCCCACGCCGGAACGCGCGCTCGCGCTCGCCCGGACGCTGACCGAGCTCGGCCGGACCGACGAGGCGCGCGACCTGCTGGCCGAGGTAGACGGCGACGAGGAGGTCCAGCGCCTGCTCGCCTATGCCCTCGCCGATGTCGAGGCGCTGGAAGGCGACGGGCTCGCCGGGCTCGACCGGTTCGCGGAATTGCTGCTCGATACGCCGAACGACGGGTCGGTGCTCAACGCCAAGTGCTGGTACATGGGAACCTGGCAGGTCGAGATCGCGGACGCCCTGCCGACCTGCACGCGGGCGGTCGAGAACAGCGCGAACACGGCCATGGCGCTCGACAGCCGGGCGCTGATCTTCCTTCGCAACGGCCGCTTGGACGAGGCGCTGGCCGATGCCGAGACGGCGCTCGACCTATCGCCGGACCAGACCGAAACGCTGCTGCTGCGCGGGCTGATCCGGCGGGCGATGGGGCGGGACGACGCCGAAGACGACATCGCCGCCGCTCTCGCCCGCAGCCCGCGGATCCGTGCGGATTACCGGCGCTGGGGCTTCGAGCTCTAGCGCGGCTTTCGACGCAGCGGGTTCGCTGCCTGACCCGGAGAATCGCGGGAAGGCGGGAGAATGGGCGCGTGGGGGTGCGGAAAGCGTGTCCCGCCATTTCATCGATTATCGTGCAGGTTGCGGGCGCCGGCCATGCCGGGCAAGCCGCGTGCGAAGGTGGGCGAAGGTGCGCGACGATACCGGGGCGTCCGGTCTTTGTCGCCGGAGAGGCAACTCCTCGGCTCGCAGCCGCAGGGCCGAAGGTCGACGTTGATCGCGACGATGCAACGGGTCCTGTCGGCACGGCCTCCTTCGAGCAGGGAGAGCGCCTTCACCGTGAGGACGGCAAGGCACACCCCGGCACGCAAGCGTCCGACCGGAAACAGCCGGTTCGCCCGAGTGTTCAGGTGTCAAGATGCGCGCTGGTTGCGGGAGTTGGATTTGAACCAACGACCTTCAGGTTATGAGCCTGACGAGCTACCGGACTGCTCCATCCCGCGTCAGCATTTGTGTCGCCGATCCCAGTATGCGACGTTTCGTCGCATCGCTGCGGATGGCCTGCCCAAGGCATTTACCCTGGAGGTCTGACCCTCCGGGCCATGACCCCGGAGAGGCGGCATCAACGGGCACGTGCCCAGAGACGCCAAAAGGGCCGACCCGAAGGCCAGCCCTTTGACTTGCGAATGGGTTTCCCGCGCGCTCGCCGGCTGCAATGCCTGGCGGCGACCTACTCTTCCGTGCCTTAGGACACAGTACCATCGGCGCAGTCCGGTTTCACGGCCGAGTTCGAGATGGGATCGGGTGGGTCACGGACGCTATGGCCACCAAGCAATGAAGCCGGCGAAGCGCGGGTCTAAATCGATGGGCCCGCCGTCAATCCGGCAAGCCTGGTGCAAAGGGCGTATCTGGCCTCGACAATTCTCGTCATCGGCGAGCGGCCATTGCAGGCCTCTCGTTGACAGTGCGAATTCTCAAGCGCGATCAGAACTATTAGGACCGGTTAGCTCCACACATTACTGCGCTTCCACACCCGGCCTATCAACGTCATGGTCTATGACGGTTCGAAGATACCTAATCTCAAGGGAGGCTTCCCGCTTAGATGCTTTCAGCGGTTATCCCGTCCGTGCATAGCTACCCTGCGGCACCCTTGGCAGGATGACAGGTACACCAGAGGCACGTTCACCCCGGTCCTCTCGTACTAGGGGCAACTCCTTTCAAGTATCGACGCCCACGGCAGATAGGGACCAAACTGTCTCGCGACGTTCTGAACCCAGCTCACGTACCACTTTAATTGGCGAACAGCCAAACCCTTGGGACCTGCTCCAGCCCCAGGATGTGATGAGCCGACATCGAGGTGCCAAACGATTCCGTCGATATGAGCTCTTGGGAATCATCAGCCTGTTATCCCCGGCGTACCTTTTATCCGTTGAGCGATGGCCCTTCCACGAGGGACCACCGGATCACTATGACCGACTTTCGTCTCTGCTCGACTTGTCAGTCTCGCAGTCAGGCAGGCTTATGCCATTGCACTCTCGCAGACGGTTTCCAACCGTCCTGAGCCTACCATCGCGCGCCTCCGTTACTCTTTAGGAGGCGACCGCCCCAGTCAAACTACCCGCCACAGAGGGTCCCACTACCGGATAACGGTAGCTGGTTAGACATCAGAAAACAGCAGGGTGGTATTTCACCTATGGCTCCACGACAGCTGGCGCCGTCGCTTCAAAGCCTCCCACCTATGCTACACAACTCTTTCCTAATGCCACTCTGAAGCTGCAGTAAAGGTGCACGGGGTCTTTCCGTCTAACCGCGGGTACTCCGCATCTTCACGGAGAATTCAATTTCGCTGAGCATATCCTGGAGACAGTGGGGAAGTCGTTACGCCATTCGTGCAGGTCGGAACTTACCCGACAAGGAATTTCGCTACCTTAGGACCGTTATAGTTACGGCCGCCGTTTACTGGGGCTTCAA